>Ga0224559_1000323_pt1 | contig 33339 bp, 40 predicted proteins | sample 714S33034metaG_FD_180676 | JGI IMG/M metagenome (GOLD analysis project Ga0224559, IMG submission 180676) | Peat soil microbial communities from Stordalen Mire, Sweden - 717 S3 30-34 | ecosystem: Environmental > Terrestrial > Soil > Wetlands > Peat | place: Sweden: Norrbotten County, Stordalen... | reverse complement strand
CTGCGCCGATTCCATGCGCCTTTTGCAAAGCGCGATGTTGGCGTCCGACTGTTGGTTGATGAGGTTGTTGTTGTAGGAGTTAATTCGCTGCGAATAGTTCGCTTGAACGTAGTTGTAGAGGTCGACCGAGGCCTTGCGGTCAACAGTGATGAAATCGTCCGAGAGGCTCGCGCCGGGTTTCTGGCCCGAAGGAAGCAGGATGTCGTTCCAGGTCAGCGTAATGGCCGTATTGGTCGGCGGCGTGTAAGCGGCTCCATTTCCGACGGCGCTCACTTCGCTGTAGGGAACCAGCTTCAGCAGGCCGCCGGAAAAGAACGCGGCCGTGTTCCCGGCGTCGCAATACTTGCCTAATTTGTCGGCTATTCCTTCCGCGGCCTCAAGGCAATCGGAGATAAAGAATCCGTTTGCCAGCCAGTGAGGGATGGCGTAGTTCGCCCAGGTCCCCGCTACGTCCAAAGCGTCCAAGGGAAAATCGATACCGCATAGGGGATCGCAGAGAAGCAGCGCAATTACATCCGTCGGCAGCGCGTCCTGCTGCCCCGGATAGATCGCTTGCCCCGCAACCTCGTAGTTGTACGGAGGCGTTTGCGCCGTCTGCCCGAGATCCAGATTCTCGCTCGCCACGTAGCAGACGCCTGTGTAGCCAAAGGCATGGGAGGGGTTAGCCGATTCGGTGTAGGACCATGGGGCCTGGCTTTGAGCGCCGTTGAAAAAGGTCAGGTTCAAGGCCGAAGAACTCGTAACGTTGGGGTCTGAGCTCGTGTACGAATACTTGATTGCAACCGGCCGCCCCGCATCGCCCGAGTAGAACTGATAGTAGGTCGTCGGAAATGATCCGCCCGTACTGACCACCTGATACTCATTCGGTGACGTCGGCGCTCCGCCCACAGGAATACCGGCGGAGTTGTTGTCGATGAAGGTTACCCCGCTGTTTTGATAAAAGTATTGGTAATTGTCCACCGTGATCTGCCACGGGCTGCTGGCCGGGATGAGATCGAACTGGGTTTGAATCAGGTAATAGAGCGAGAAGGTCGATGAATAACTGATAGCTACCGTTGCCCCGGCCATCGCCGCGCCGAAGGTATAGGTTCCGGTTGCCAGATCAAAGCTATACTGCCCGGCGCCTGGCAGCGACGGAACCCTTCGCAGGGGGACATTTTGTATGCCGGTCAGTATTTTTGGCGAGCCGCCGAAATCGTTCGTTGCGACCGAGTAAGCCTGCGGATGAACGACGCCGAGATCGACTTGGATGGGTGCTGCGTTTCCGTCAATCGGGGAGACCCAACCGCCGCCGCCGGGAACCGTGTAGTTGTAGGTGGAGGAGAGGTTCTCAAGCATCCCGTTGTAAGTCCAGACGTTCAGGAGGGCCACGCACGGACCTTGAGCAAGGGCTATAACCACGGTGGCATAGTACTCGTAATAGTCGCCCTTCGACCCGAAGATGCCTTTGCCGGTCGGAGCGGATGTCTTAACGCGGTTGAAGTCGAAGTAATCGAGCAGCTTGCCATGGAGGCGCTTGGTGCCGAAGAGGATGGGGAGGGTCGTCGCATAAACCGACTCGGTGATGCTCATATTTGCGACCGAGCCGTTGTACCTTGGTTGTCCGGGTTGGCGTCCGAGTCCAAAGATTCCCATGGCTGAATCTTACCTCACCCGTCCCTGTGGCACTCGCACGCGCACGAGAGGCTGAAACAGCGCGCATGGCCCCCGCGCTGGCACGTTCCCGATATCTGGCCTTTGCATACGGCATAGTGTCCGAGATTGACCCGGTCGAATCCTTGATGCTTCTTGGGTTCTTCTTTCTTTGCTTGCGCCATGCTATGCAGCCGCCTCTTTCTCAGGGGGATTGGGGGTTGGACTCCAGAGCGAATAGAACTCAAGCCGGACTCCGCTCAAGCGTCCTTCGCGCCCGTGGCCGTACTGGCACCCGGTAGCCTTGTGCGTTTGAAGAATTTTGCGGGGCCACTCGATGACCATAGCCAAATGCCCATGGCCTCTGCCGGTCAGATAGGCTACAACGTCGCCGGGCTTGACCATGGCTTCGGCAATCGGCGCGCCGCCGCATTGCTTGATGCTTTCGAGCAGCCGTTCCTCCCGGCTATGAATGTGCAGTTGCGGGCTGTACCAGCGGGGCATCGGAGCGTCTTTCGGCAAAATCCCGGCGTCGCGGTAGATGGCCCACATGAGCGTGGCGCAGTTGGCGCCGATACCGCGGAGGGGCGGCGGGGCTTCATTGTACGGCGTCCCGAGCCAGAGTTTGGCAGTCTCAATCAAAGCGGCGCGGCCTTCGGATTCGGTCATATGCGCACCGCCGTCATTCCTGGCCGGAATGCTTTGCCATTGTTTGCGCTGCGCTTCCAGTCCCGCGAGGTTCTCGAATCGCACACACATATTGTGCAATCGCAAACGGCGCAGAAACCAAAACCCTTGTGTGGGCAAACAGTGGAGTGGAACTCGTCATCGTATCGGCGCCCGCATCTGTCGCATTGATTCCTCATCTAGCAAGACTCCTATTCGTTGATCTACTCAAAGTGCAGCTTCCGGCTGGGGGACGAAATTCATTCCCCCGAAGTTCACGTAAGCCGTACTCGGTTGCAGGTTGAGGCATGACGCGAAAGTGTGATTACACCCCTCCGCAATCGAGAACGTATCGCCCACCGTCATATCGAACAGCGGAGGCGCATCCAATTGCACCTGGTCCGGCACCGATCCCGCGCCCGGTGTCCAGACGGCGACCGTGTAGGTTATGCCGTTGTTGGCGCCGGATGTAAAGGTGATCTGCCCCTTGGAAAACGTCCCCGCCGGGCTGATGGTTGACAGGTTGGCTGCCGGCTGGAGAGTTCGCGGGTCGATCAATCCTCCGATAGACTGCCCGGAGCGCGTAAATGCCGCCTTGCTCAATGCGCAGCCGCTGGAGTACAGGACCCACCGGCAGTTGGCCTGAATAAGCTGTTGTGGGCAATCGAGATTCAGGCGGTACATCAGATCCCGGACCTTGATCGTGCATTTCGTCGGCCCGAGGTCGTTCGTCTCCCCGCATTCGCCTACGAACCGCGTCGATATCAGGCTGCCGCCCGTTGGCCCTACCACGACGCCCCATGTGCTCATCGTGGCCCGGTAGATGGTCACGGGAGCCGCGGCAAGAAGCCCGGCATAGATGCCGTCCATGAGGTAGACGAGGTTATTTGTGCCGGGGAAGAAGATCGGCTGGAACTGCTCGTCGGAGTAGACGGTCAGGTCGATGGAGTTCGATTCAAAGCCGATCTTAACGGTCTGCGCGCCGCGTTTCCAGAAGCCGTAGAGCCACGGATGGTATTGGTTCCCATCGTAGGTGATCGGCGCGCGGCCGTCCGTGGCGTAGATCATGGCTCCGTTGCGGCATGGGCCGATTGCGAAAAGATGGGCGCGATAGATTTTCGTGTAGGGGGCCGCGGCGTAGAGGGCGAGAAGATCGGCTGAATACTGTTGCGCCATGGCTTAGAATCCGAGGGGCACTTGCTCCAACTTACAACTTTGAAGCGAGTAGAGGTTTTGGACAAACTGATCGAAGTCGAGAGTATCATCGAGGAACTTTGCCACGTAAGCGTAATTCCCATTCCACGACAATGCCTTTCCCGCCGATGGCGCCGTCCCGAACGTCACCTGTAGGGGATATTGCGAGAGCGTGTACAGCGAGGAGTTGACCAGCGCACCGTCCAGGTAGAGGGCAAACGGATTGATTCCGACGTCGCTGGAGATGGCCGACAGCGCATCGATCGCTTCGACGGGAACGAGCGACCCTGTCACCTTGCTGGTGCGATACAACTGGAAAACGGTTTGCGTTCCGTTGGTAGTGCCGGAGTAGCCGTTGACCAGCGTGCCGGCGATTATCGGCGTGATGTAGGTATCCTCAAGCGGAACCGGGTTGGCGGCCGGATCGTAGATAAAGCGGCCATTTGAGCCGTTCATGGCTAAAAAGAAATCTTGCAGGGCAAAAAAATCCGGCTTAAGGTCGTTGGCGTTATTGACGCCCGCCGGCACGTCTTCCGACTCCGGCCATAAGCCTTGATCGCGCAAAACCGACCAGGACAAATCCCATTCCCAGCTCGGAAACTGCGAGACGCTGAACGATACAGGGCGCGCTCCGCTTACCGGATGCTGGGTGACCGTGTTAAAGCGGGGGGATTTGTGAGATTCCCATTCGACGCCGGGGGGGATCGGTAATGTCGGTAGAGTGGCCACGGGTCAAGTATAGCGCAAGGGTCGACACTACCCCATTTTACATCAACACGTGATATTCATCCGCCGCGCCGCTCGTTTCAAATGCAGTGCGTTTGCATCCGCGCTCCGCCGGGCCAACCCCTCCAGCCCCTTGCTGTCCATGACGGTTGCGTTGATGGTTGAGTGAGTGTTGAAGGTGTGGCCGCCCCCGCCGCCCCCATTGCCCGCCGCATTCATCAGCATGGAGGTCATCGGCGTTGGCAGCACGGCTTCGCCGGCATGAGCCAGAATTGGTACTCCCTGCCCATTTCTTCCCGGAACAATGCCGCCCGTTTCCATCGAAGCTGCTAAAACAAACGGCTGCATGACTCCCAACATAGCAGCCCCGGCGGCGGCGGCGGCGGCTGGTCCCAAGATAGCCATAGTTGCCGCATACTCGGCAGCAGCCATTCCAGCGGCGCTTTCTGCTACTAGAGCCTGCGAAGCAATTGTGTCGGCATTTTTTGCAGTAGCATCTTTCTCTCCACTCTGGCCTATGGTCTTATCCATTACCCACATCTCTAGTTTTTTCAACATAACCTCAGCAATATCATCGATCATCGATACAGCCCAACGCTTACCGGCGTCGATCATGGCGTCTGTGAACTTCTTGTGTGTTGTCATCCATTCGTTGAGGCCGCCGATTAGCGCCTGATTGGTCTGCTCGGCGTACTTTATGTACGTCTGCATCTCACGTTCGGCCTCTTGCTGGGCGATCTGCTCGCGCCCTGCCGCTCCCTTGCGCTGCGCCGCGGTTATCTCGTCCTGGATCTTGGTGTATGCGGCGAGTTGGTCGCCTCCCTCCATGGGATGATATTGAGCCTGCTGCGCAGATAGGGCTCCTACCCTTTCGTTTTCCGCCGCGTAGGAGACGGCGATCTTCTCCTGTTCCGCCTGCTTTGGCGTGATGGTTCCCATCTTTTCGCGGAAGGAAATGATCCTGTTAGCTTCCTCTTCCTGCTGGGTTGTGGATTTCAGAGCGGCTTCCGTCTGCTCCTGCATCATCCGCATTTGCTCTTCGTGGGTGCGCCTCCACTCTTCCGCTGCCTGCCGGTCCGCTTCCTCTGTTTTCTTCCCCGCATCGATGCGCGTTACCATCACCGTGTTGGCATCGGCAATCTCTTGGGTTGTAGCAAACTTCTGCTCTCCCAGTTGCCAGTCCATGCTGTGATTGAGAATCTCTTCCTGCGTTTTGGTTTCTTCCTCGACGCTGCGCCCGTAATCCTCAAGCTCCTTTTTGCGGATGCGGAATTGGTCCTTAACCTCGGGGGATTCTTTCTCTTTTGGGGAGTGGGCATCAACAAGCGTTTGGTGCTCTGTCTGGGCGCCCTGAAGGTCCATGGTTGCTTTGATGTACTGCTGCTCCTGGGCTTGCGCATTCATCAGACGCTGGACCGCGTCAAGTTCCGTTTGATACGCCGGCGTGGTGGCTGGGGATGTCCCCGTGTCGTTTATCCACCCCTTCAATTCTTTCTGCCGAATCAGCAGCGAGTTGTAATAGGACGTTGATTCATTTAATTCTCCCTGCGTGTTGACCTGCTCGGAAAGGTGCCGTTCATGTTCGGACGCCATCGTTTGCTCATAGCCGGTCCCACCCTGCTGGCCAACAACCTGCTGCAGGAAACTTCCGGACATCCCCTTGATGGCGGTCTCGACCTTCTTGAGGACGCCGTCTAGTTTTTGGTCAAGCCGATCTGCGTCTAGAATCGCCTCGTCGATTGCCAACTTCATCCCGTTCGTTGGCTTATGCTCAAGTTTTTCATTCGCTACCGTCAGGCGGTCAATCTCAACGTTGATTTCATCGTTCATCATACGTAGAGAATTCGTCACCTCTTGGATATCTTCTGCTGTCTTGCGCGCGCGCTCGCCACCCATATCGAAGGCGTCATAGAGCATTTTCCCTACCCGACCCGCGACTTCTCCGAGGGCGATCAGGCCGATTACCGGGAACGCCATCTGTAGGGCGGGTCCAAGGCCTAAAGTGGTGCTCAGGAACGCCGCCGCGGCTCGGTTGCCACTCATCATGCGGCCTTCGAGAATGCCGATAGAGGCCGTTGCACTCTGCCTGGCGGAAATGCCTCTCCCTACGGCTGCGGTGACCGCATTTTCTCCGGCGGCGGTTGCGGCCAGTGCGGAGACAAGTTCTTTCTCTGCGCCTGCTGCTACGGATGCGGCAGCCGCATTCTCTGCAAGGTTTTGGGCAAGTAGTTTGGTGGACTCCGCCGCACCGATCGCGCCGACCTGATACTGTTTGATAATGTCCCTGTGGCGAGATTGAACGTTCTGGGCTTCAAGCGCAGCGGCAGCTACTCGCTGATATGCCGCCGCAATCTGATCTGCCGACTGCTGCGCTTGACTCCGCGCCGCGCTGAGCCCGCTCGTATCGATCGACAAGCCTATTCGAATCTGGGAGTCGTCAGACATTTTTCTTCCCCTTCCGCTTCGCTTTATCTAAAGCGTTCCTCAACCATACAGGGGCTTCGCCCGCCGGCTTGATGGCATCCCGCACCACCTTCTCGGCCATGCGCTTGTCTGTTTTAGGATAACCCTTATCGCCGGGAAGAAGAATCTGCGTGCGCTCGATTTCATGGACGGGCGGAAGAGTCTTGAACTCCTCGACGAACTCCATGAAGCGGGACATATCCATCGCCTCGATGTATTCGTAAGTCCAGCCGGTTTCGCGGATCAGGCGACGGAAATTGCGCTCATACCACTTGATTATTCCGCCGCTGGTGATTCCCCCGCGCCCGCGGCGGACTCCTTGGAATTCGGCGTACCGAAGCCGGTCAGGCCCATGACCACGACCTCGGCGTCGTAGAACTCCTTGGCCGAATCCCATAGATCGGTGTCCAGGAGCTCGATAACCTTCTCAATCGGAAGGTCCGCGGTCCCGATCTGCCCGCGGTGCTTTCCATTTTCGTCCACCGGAGATTTGAGGTCGGGCAGGAATGCCTTGCCGTTCTGGAGCGAAACGGCCATACGGCGCATACGGACGCTGACCTTGGTTTTATTGTCCGCGCCCCGGTTGGCCTCGGCGGCCAAGAGGTCTTCCATTATGGATTGCGAGACGGACAAGCCTTTGACGGGGTGCGGCTGTCCGCCGATTACGATCATGTCGCTACGCATACAGGGGGCTACCTTTCTTTTTGATGAATGCCGCTTACCACGGCAGATATTGCTGCATCACAATGCCGGTGACGGGGTTCGAGTACGCCTCGAAGCTCGTATCCTCCATCGTGTAATCGTCGAGTTTCGTTGCCAGGCTGAGATTCCCAAAGCGGACGTTCGGGAAGTAGAGGCCGCGGTTCAACTCCGCAAAGCTGGGCGATTCGTAGGGCAGATAGAGATAGAGCCCGACAATCGGGCCGGTGCCCATGGCGGTGTTCACGATGGTGAATGTCTGGCCCGCGGCGGCGCCGGAGTAGACGTAGTTGATGATCACCGATTCACCGACATCGGCGGCGGCGAATGTGTAGACGCCGGCGGCAACCTCGTACTGGCCCGTCGACGGGGTGCCGGATGTGACCTCCAACGGGGCGCCGGTCGCGCCGTAAACCACGTTGCCGGTCGACACGTAATTCGCCGCATGGGGAACCGTGATCTGGTAGGGCGTTCCGGGGATGTTGCCCTCGTAAATGTCCGTGGCGTTCGCCGTCGTTTTCGAGTAGGTGTAGGTGATCAGCATGGATGCCCCTACATCGGCCGCGGCGAAGACATAAACGCCATTGGATACCGTGTACTCGCCTTGCGCCGGCGTCCCGCTGGTGATCGCATTCAGTATCTGGCCGTTGGCGGCATAAAGAACGCCTCCATCCTGAACGAAGTGGGCGGCGTTGGTGACCGTTACCGTATAAGTGGACACGGGGACAGTCCACTCCTCGCGGTAGCTTCCCGTTTGCGCCGTGCCGGAGGATACCGAGCCGGAAGAGCCGAACATCAAGGAATTCCAGGCCGTGCCCTCAAGCTGCGCAAAGCTGACGCTGCCGTTGATCGTGCTCTTTCCGGTCGCCGAATCCACGGGGTATTTGTAAAGGCCGAACAGCGTCTTGAGTTCGACCTTGATGTCCACCTTGGCGCTTTGCACCGTGCCGATCTGGACCGGCGAGAGGTTCTGGCCCGTCTGCCCCCCGTTCGGGAAGCCAAATAGAATGCCCGATCCAAAGCCTAGAGTCTGGAGTTGTTCTGCACCCATCGCGGTTCTCCTTCGGGCGGCCAGGGGGTCCGCTGTTTCTCAAGTGCAATCTACACCACGGGGGTAAACCGGGCAATGATGGTTAGCCGCAAATTGCCTTGACGGTAAATACCAGCATGGCGGGAGGCGCCAGAAGTCCCTCATCAAACGGAACTCTTCCATCTATCCAGCATTCCTCAAGCGCCGGCCCGAGCCCTAGCTGCTGCCGGCCGCCCATGTTCGGCTTACCGTTCAAGGCGATCAGTGAGGGCTGAAAGGCCAGGTCCATGGCGTTAAAGTAGCTGTTCAGCAGAGGCGATGCCGAGGCGTTCAGGTTGCCGGAGTCAACCGCAAAATAGAGGAACAGAAACGCCGTCAACTCATACTTCGTGATTCCGCGCTCACCATGCACGAGCCGTATCCCGTCCGCCGGTTGAAGTTGGTAGAGGGCGGGCATCGGAATATCGCCAACCTGGTCCCAGTGAACCCAGCGGCGGGACATCGTGATAAGCGGCGTTTGGGATGGATTGCCGTTAGCCTGGGGTGCGTTGATGGAGCACGCCTGGGCGAAAATTGCACGATAGACCGTCTCTGCCGGTAGTTTCATGATGCCGCGGCCTCCGCTGCCGTCTCCTGAAAGCCCTCGATGATACTCGTGGCCTGCTCGTCTAGGGTTCCGCGCATGAAGGCATAGGCGCGGGTTCCGGGGTGCATCACCTGCTTGGCGAATATCTCCTTGCCGCCAATCTGAAAGTGCAGAGCCTTCGCGTTGATTGCCTGAATGATATGCGCCCTCGAGCCATATTCAAGGGGCCGCGCATAGACCACCTGAGCGCCGCCCGCCGCCGCGCCGCCGGTAATCTCATTGGGGCTTGTCTCGGTCGGGAGCGTTCGGATGCTGCCGGACAGACGCCCGGTATGAACCTGCAACACTTGTCCTGCAACCTTCGCGCTGACCGCCACAGCTAGATTCCTAGATGTCAAACCCATTTTCTCCGCCAGCGCCGCCCGTATCGCCCCGGTCTTCGATTCGAGGAACGGCCCGACGGCGTTGGTGTCGATCGTGACGCCTACGGATTCACGGAACGGCCCTGGGCGGACATCAGCCATCTATGCTCTCCGCTTGTAATACTCAATCGTCTTCGCAACGCTCGGATCGATCTCGAAGCTGGTGTAAATCGTCGACCCGGCATCCTTCTGCATCAGCGAACGGATGCCCTCCCATCCTCTCCTCTTGTAGATCATGTTCACCCATCGCAGCATGGCTTCTTTCAGATCCAGCGGCGTCCCGGCGGTTTGATAACTAATCTGCACCTGACTCCCGGCATCGGCGGAGTTGAACAGGTAGGAGCCGTTTCCCAAAAGATAATACTGCCCGGCGGACGGCGCGGTCAGAACCGGCGTCAAAGGAAGCCCGCCGGAAAAATACCTCACACCGCCATCGGATACCCATGGCAGTTGGTTCACGGTGACCGTGTACGGCGCTCCCTGGCACGTCCATGCGATACTTCCGCCGTCCGGTGTCACCGCGCCCTTGTCCGCGCCCCAGACCGGCGTAGACGCCCCGGCGTTCGCCGTCGTGGCATTGCCGGCGATGATTGAGCATGTCTGGATATTCTTTCCATCGAAGATCGTCTGGCCATTTCCGTATGCTCCGCGCGCGACCCATGAGGGAGGCAGGGCGGGAACGGTTCGGAGTTCATCCGGGATCGGCTGCGCGGCGAAACCGGCCGAGTAGGACACCTGAATGCAATCGATCGCCTTTGGCCATCCGGGACGGCCGCCGCCATAACCCCGGATACCGGCCCAACCGCCGCCCCAGTATCCGCCGGAGCCGGTCATCAAGCCCCAGAACCGTACACCGAGAAAGCGGCCGCTATCGTCGATGAACCATCCCCAACTGTTCGGACCGGAAGACGCCGGGACCGGCTGCGAAAAGACCGTAACGGACGAGACGGACAGGATCGGCCAGTTTCGGAGCTGCAGGAGACAGTTTCCGTTGCCGGAGTAGGACTCGGAATAATTGACGGCCTGGTTAAATGGCGACTGCGCGGGGATTGAGGCATTCTGGCTGGCCCGCCCCGTGCGCCGCAGGATGTCAAGGGATAGCGATGAAATCAAGGCCTGAAGGACGCTTGTGTTTTGGCCGGCGTTCTGCGGAGCTCCGAATATCCAGTTGACGGCTTCGTCTATTGTGCAGAGGTCGAGCGGCGTCGGTCCGATCATCTCAGTTCACGGCTCCTATCTGAATCGCTCCCTGGTTCTGCCGGCAGAGGTTCGCGTGCAAAGCCGTAGCAATTCCGAACGCAGCCCGGCGGGCATCTTCCCACGAGGCAAACGGCCCGTGCTGACCACCGCACGCCAGATCGCCGAAGACCGTCTGCGGCAGGAAAATGCGCCAACGGCCGTCTACGCGGACAATCTTCGGCTTTAAGGGAACGTACTTTGGTGCGCTCATCAGGGACAGTGTAAACCCAAACGGCAAACCGCTCACTCATGTGGTCAGATTAGCTCTGACGGCGCCTCATGTGACTGTATCTAATTAACTCCGTGGGGCAGATGCCTCACCAAAAGGAGAATCACCTCATGAAGCGGACAGAGAAATTGGTGTTCAAGGACATTTCGGAAAAGCAGTTTGAGGCGATCCAGACGCGCGCCAAGGCTGAAGGCCTCGCACTCGGCGGCCAGAAGGGCCTCCTAACATGGGACCACGGCATCGGAATCGACTGGTCCTACGACGCGAACAAGGAATTGCTTGCTTTCCAGGCATCCATCCCGTTCGGGATCTCCGCAAATGAGGTAGAGGGTGCGCTGTCGGCAATCGTTCGCCACACGGCAACATACTCGGCGGACAATGCCGCGGAAGCGGAGGCCGTCGCGCACAATGAGCGCAATACGGAAGTAGCGGCCGAAGAGAAGAGGAAGGCCGTTGTTCCGGTCATCACATGGCCTACGCCCGCCCCTATCGCCTTCCCGACGCCCCTCAGCGCGGCGCAGTTGAACGCTACTGCATCCGTGCCCGGAACCTATGCGTATTCACCCGGCCCAGGAGCCGTGCTGCCTGCCGGCACACACCGCCTGTCAGTTGTTTTCACCCCAACCGATGCTTTCGGGTACGAGACGGCATCGTCCAGTACCACGCTTACGGTCAACTAGGCGAGACGGAAGAACGATGGCTTGAGGGTCGCCGGTGGGGTGGCCCTCAGATTTACCGAAAAGCGCCGTAAAGCCCCTCCATGATTCACAGGATACAGGGTGCAAAGAATGCGCAAACTCAAAAGGCCAATCCCTCTCGGAACTGGCCTTTTTGAGCTTTAGGGCCACCGCCCCCTAGAAACAGTGGCTAACCTAAATCGTTGATTTTACGACGGGGAAACAAATGCTCCGATGCCCGTGATCACTCCCAAAAGGCCGGGGAAGTGATGAGCTAAGGTTTCATGGACATATGTCCCAAAATTCCATGCACGGAACACCGGCGGCCATTCGATGCCGTAGTAGTCGCGCTGAACCAACATGCCGTAGATGTACGGCAGGCGGCTGTGCGAGTAGCCAGGCGGCACGGTCCGGATGTTGAACAGCAGCGTTCCGGGCGGGATCATCGGGTGAATGCGGATGGGAATTGCATTCGCACCGGTGGGGTTGCCAACGGCGTAGCGGCTCTGATAGCCGGATACGACGAAGCCGCCCAGGATGTTGTTCTGAGTATCGCGCTGGAGGATGATCTGGTAGCCGGTTGCCGAGGCGCCGCCGTAACGGACAGCATTGTCCAGGCACTCGACCGCGATCAGATCGCCCCAGATTTCGTCGATGCCCGTCTGGAAGATCGTGAACAGGGTCTGCAGCATGGTTTCGACTTCGAGAACCTTGCCGTTTCCGAGCGAAGTCAGGGAGTTCGATCCGCTTGGACCCGCGCCGAACTGATTCACCCACTGGCCGTAGGTGGCGGCCCAGGCGAACAATCCGTCCATGTCGTAGGGGTTGGCCGATTCGTCAACATTCCCGCCGGCGGCTACGAACGCGGAGGCGGTTGTCGTTACGGTCGGGGGCGTGCTGATGGTCACCGTCGGGAACTGTGTGATGGCGTAGAGATAAGCGCCAGCCGTGCTGCCGGTATTGGTGGCCTCGTAGTCTACAAACCACGCATAGCCGCCCATGGCGCCGACTTTCGGCGTGACGGTGGCTACGACGTTGAGAGTGGCGGTGACTTGAAACGGAGTTGCCGAGTTGGACATTGCCGACAATGCCGACGTGCCGCCGGCGATCGAGATCGGCTGATTGGTGCCGGGCGCGTTGTACTGGAACGTCGGAGTCAGGCCGCCGGCCACGGTAAGAGGCGCATTGTAGTAGCCGTACTGCGCGTTCTGCGGGTTTCCCATGGCGGTAAGGGCCACGCACCAGACGGAGACGTAGTGACCGGATGTGAGCGTTCCGGCCGGCGTAAGCGCGGTCCCGGCAACTACGGTCGGAGTCGGGCCGGTGCCGAGTTGGAAGCCGTTCGAGCCGGTTCCGTTGCCGCCGTTGCCGTTCAGAATCTGCGCCTCTTCGGCGAGGAACAGAGCCAGAAGGCCGTCCAGACGCTCGGTAGCCAGGTTGTCGTTGAATCCCTCGCCGGCAAACTCCGCCGTGTAGGTGACCTGGTTTTCCTTGCCGAACTCCTTGTAGGTCGCAATGCAGGGGACCATGTTCGGCGCTGTGATCTGGGCGCGCTGCGCTTCCGGCACGCCGGGATAGGCGTATCCGGGCGCGGTGATGCGCTGCCAGTGAGCAGCCGTGCCGACGCCAGAATTCGGAGGAGCCGGACGCGGGGTCATGTTGCGGAACGGCGTGTAGAACGGATAAAGCAGTTCGACCGGGCCGCGGAGGTCGTAGAAGTTGAATCCGATCGAGGATGTGACGCCGGTCTTGGCCATCTTCTGCCCGGCCTTCATCACTTCCCAGATGCGGTGCTTCGCCATCTCGGCGCCCTCATTGTAGAGGGCCATGCGCTTGTTGGTTTCGGCTGTATCGGCCGGATTGCCCGGCAGTTTGAGGGAGCCGACAGCGCCCTTGACGCGCAACATATCGTTCAAGGTCTTGCTGTGCTTCTTTTGCAGGTTGCCCACCCACGTTTTGACTGCGGCCTCCTGCTGCGCCGTGAATCCCCTGTAGACATCGTCCGTCAGGACGATCTCGCCCATGCCGCGAGTGAAAACTGGTGTGCCAAACATCCTGGTACCCTCCTCGTGTTTTGCTTGCCTTCGGGACGCGCCACCGGGGTGACGCGCCTTTTCGTGAACTGCCCGTTACTTGATGAAATCGAAGAGCTTCGTTGCGCCCGTCAATTCGCCTTCGTCCTGCTGGCTCTTGTCCAGTTGGCCGGCACGCGGAACCGCGTAGATGTTCCCGTTGTCTCCGCCCGCCTCAACGCCGACCGCGATCGATGCGTTGTTGGCTGCCGCGTTGAGCTTTGCCACGGCCTGGGCGTCGAGCGATTCGCGCACCTTTTTGGCATATTCGGGCGATGCGTAGTACTCGCCCTGAATGCGAGCGTAGGCATTTTTCTCCACTTCGCTCATGTTGGTCACGTCAACCTCCACGGGAGCCGCATTGCTCTTCCGAATTGCAGGCTTGGCCTCGCGCACGGTCTTGAATTGCGCGGCCAGCGCGGTTTTCTTTTCCGGCGTGTCGGCGAAGTCCTCGGCGCACTTCGCGCACTTGGCGGCCATTTCCGAATGGGCCTTGTGCATGGCCGTGTGGTGCTCGGCCTTGGCCAGGTGATGCTCATGCGTGGCCTTGGCAATATCGGCGTGCATCTTGTGATGCTCCTCGTGCTCGCCGCCGTCTGCGGCCGCCTTCTTGAAGTGCTCGTGAGCGGCCTTGTGAACGGCGGCCTGAGCCGTGTGGTGTTCCGCCATTGCTTTGTGGGCATCGGCCAGAACTTCGTTATGCGCAGCCTGATCGACAAGATGGCCGGTCATCACGTCGCCGACATTCTCGGGCAGTTCGACTTCCTTTTTCATCGTGGTCACCTTCCCGGCCTTTTTCGCGGCCGCTACCAGTTCCGCGGTTTCTTCCTGCGCCATGCGAAGGAAAGTCTCCGAGAGACTGATCAGATTTTCTTCCAATTCCTCGGGAATGTCGGACTCATCGCCCTCGTAGTCCCGTTCTTGAATCGCACTATACCGCAACCATGCAATCCGTTGGAGTACCTCGGCAAAGTTCGCCACATCGAACAAATCCTTGCGCAGCGTGATACCCGCGCCCGCGGCCTTGGCGTGGATGCTTTCCTTGATGCGCTGACTTTCAGCCTTGATGAAGCTCCGGTCAAGCGTCAGGACCTCGGCCTTGTCCTCGTCCTCGGAGACTTCGATTCCGTGCTCCTTGGCCGCGGCGATGATCTTGGCCTTGACTTTAGCCTTTTCATCGGCGGGAATGCCCTTAGTCGAAGCGAAGCGGGCGAGAGCATTTACGATGTGGCGCTTGGTTTTCTCCTCGGTCGAGAACTTGATGGGGAGCTTCCAGGTTTCCGTCTTTTCCGGATCTCCGACGTGGGCGAAGCAATCGGCCGTCAGGTCTTCCCCGGCCACGCGCTTGGTCTTCTTTTCGTCCTTATCCACTTTTACCTCCACCGGCACCGTCGAGCCATCGGCCTTGATGTGAAGAATGTTCGCCACCGGGACCGCCGGCCGGTCGCACACGGAAAGTTCGGCAATCGTGGCGCCGTACCGTACCGGGACCGTTTCCTTGCAGGCCGGGCACCAGTTGTTGCCCTGCTCATTGGGTAGCTGCTCACCACAAACGTCGCATTTGCGCCAGTCGTAGCGGCCGCCAAAGCTGAACCCTTTTAAGATCCCCTTGGCGACCATGTCCCAGGTTTTCGTATCGCCGACGTTCATCAGGTATGTTCCGCCGCCGATGGTTTTTCGCCCGTCGTCCATGTTCAGGGCGATCACCTTGCCGGTCGGAAGGGTCATGTGGGAGAACCGAACATTGCCGAGGGATTCTTCCATCCCCGCCGCGGCGGCTATCGACTTCTCATTGTCGGACCAGGCCTGAACGCGCCCCTTCTGATAGGCGTAGTCGGCTATTTCATTGTCGGAATCCCGAACCTCGGCGGTGAATGTGCCCCAGGCTTCCTGCTTGGCCTCATCCACCTTTTCGATGGGAACAGCCTTCAGGAACTCGCCGGGTTTGATGGTCTGCTGCACATCTAGGGATATACAACAGGCATGGCAACCGCGCAATGATGGGGGTTAACTGGCAGTTTTTACGACTTTTGCGAGTTGCCGCATGAGGCGACGGGCGCGCTTTCTCCGCTTGCCGGGTAGATGCTCTGCTGCGGATTTGGGACTTTGGTTTCCAACTGCCCCCACCAACTTATCGAGCATCCGAACCTTGAAATTCTCGCGGAGGCTTTCCTGTAGGCGTTGGACTCGATCCTGTTGTATCCCCTTGCGCCCCGTACCGCCCGCCCCGTACAGCCGCTGCCGCCAGAACCAGCGGATGGGTTCGGGGACGGTTTCGTCATGAATCAGCCGCCTCTGCTCATCGAGCGTCGGCTCAACGTATTGCTTTGCGGGTTCAACTTTGGTATCTGGCATGTTTACTCTTTGGGTTCAAGCGATGAAATAAAGTTTCGGAGGTGAAAAAGGGCCTCTAGATGTGCCAGTTTGCTAGCCTCACTTCCAAAAGTGTTGCACGACGAGTATGGCGACAGCCACAATCAAAGGCCAGAACTTCTCAATAAACCCTTGCTCGCCGGATGCGGTATCGCGACTCTTGGTCAGGTCGGAAATCTTAGCGTCATAACTCTTCGCCAATTCGGCAATCTTAGCGTCGTTATACGCGGCGCCCTTCATAATGTCTTCTCTGAGCCGCGCATGTTGTTGCTCGTACTGTTCACGGTTTACAAAAGTTCCACGCTCATTATCGATCTGCTTGCGCATCTCGTTCATTTCATGCAAGCGGCGGTCAGTTTCAGCCTTTGCAATGGAGAGAGCGTTTCCTTCTAGGCGATGCGTATCCGGGTGTGCTTCCTGCCATTTCTCCGTTAACGATATGCGAACGCATAGCCCCGGTATCTCATCGTGAAGTTTCTCAAATTCCCTTGAGGTATGTTCGCAAGCCGCCACGCGCTCACTGAGTGCGGTCATCGTGTCTCCGAGTCTTGCCGCTACGTCCACCGCGTTAAAGTCCATGAGGCTCGCTCACTCTTCCTTTTTCCCCGCGCCTTCGATTGCCGGATTTGACGCGGGCTTAGGCTCTGCTTTTGGCTTCTGCGGTTCGAGCAAATCAAGCCAATGCGAACATTCCTGTATCGCGCCTTCAAAAGCATTGACGTTCGCAACCGCCTGCTCTTTGCCGGCCTTCAATTCAGCCAGACGCTGCTCAAGCATCTGGCGGGTAATCGCGGGCTTGTCCGTCTTTGCGGGCGGCACTGCTTGCGCGGTTTGGGCGGGCATCGGGAGACACCCGCCCATCAGCAGAATTGCCAGGTAGATCCGGCGCATTAGCTTGCTCCGGCGTAGTAGCGCAGATAAACGTCAGTTCCTGACACCTTGATCTTCAGGTACCCGCTCACAGCCGCACTCGCTCCGCTTCCGGGGATGATGTAGCCGCCGCCATTGTCGGTCAAATCCATCAGCCTCGTGGCCTTTGAGTAGCCGTAGATCAGGGAGTTGAATGTCGCCGCAGTTGTGTTGGTGATAACCATCGAATCGCAGAACGCGCAGGCCCCTGAAGGTGCGGTTGCGCCGGCGTCGGACCAGATCGGCGCAATATGGGCAGCCCCGGTGAGCGTGGCCGAGGATAGATCAAGCTGGCCAAGCAGGCCGAACATCCAGAGCGCGCCGCCGTTGACGGTGCCCTGAACGATCAGTTTTCCCTGAGCGCCGTACACATATCCGTTCGTGGCCGTGGTTCCGGATGGCAATGTAGCCACGCCGCGAATGCCTACCAGGCTGTTGCCGCCGTTCGCGTATCCGGTATTCGTGGTTGTAACCTGCCCGATGATCGAGCGCACATTCCCCGGCGCCGCGGTGGATACGGTTGTGGTAGTCGTGATTGCGTTCACCGGAAGATTCAATACGATTTGCGTGGCCGGAGTTCCCTGCGCGATCCAGGCCGTCGCGCCCGCCACGGTTTTGCATCCCCAGCCCTGATACGGGGGAAGAGAATCATTCTGCTGAAATGCGGCGCCTATAGCGCATGGAATCGTCGGCGTTCCCATGCCGCTCAATGTTGACCCTGCCGGAGCGACGTAATTGTCCCAGTCATAGGTTGACGTGGAAATCGTTACCCCCGGTACGGTAAGAATCGTTTGCGCACCCGTGGTAATCGTGACGGTCGCAGTTCCCTCGGTGAAGCTGCCGGAGAATGCCCCATTGGTGATCGTGGCGCAGGCCCCGTTGAAGCACCATTGACCCGTCTGGAGCGGGAAGGAAACCGGGTAATTGACCTGAGTACCGCTGATGGTTGTGGGCGTGGCGAACGCGACCATGGGCAAGATGACCGCGAGGACGATGGCTGCAAGTGACCTTTTCATGATCGTTTCTCCTCGTTACTGTTTTGGTTCACAACTCCAAATTCTGTTGACTGGTCGTTTGGATCAGGGTCAATCCAGATCGCAGACCGTTCATCGATCGCGGTCGCTTTGATTATCCCACCCTCGCGGACGAACCGGAAAAGAAGGCGCTTGTCCGGGTCGACGATCTCTTTGAGCACACCGGCTGAGATCAGGACGCCGTCAATCTCGATCGTGCCGAGCCGTTCCGAAAAGCGGATGCGCATCATCCCTCCGTACTGCCCGGCACCAATGTCAACCTGTGTCCCGTCTGTTCTTTGCGAATGAACTCAGCAAAATCGTTGGCGACAGCCTCGGCCTCTCGATGGAAATCTTCGTCATCGAGAAAGAATCCGAAAAAATAGCCATCACAGTTGACCCGCAGTGAGAGCCTGCCTTTTGCCCGTTCAGTTTCGTCGCTGCCAAAATATTGGGCCAAGGTAATTACGTGATGACAACGCGCCGGCGGAGGACATAAAAACTCCAGCCGCTTCAACATATCAATTAAGAACTGCCTCATCTCATGCGCTCACTTTCTTCGGTGGATTGAGGTGGACGATACGAAGGGCGCACAAACACGCGGGGTGCTGCGGCGGTGCAACATCTCCCGATGGAAATGCCTCACCGACCGGCACCTGGCCGGCCTCTGCATTCTCATCGCATTCATCGTCTACCTCGTGATCGGCCGACAGCACCCACTCAACCGCCTGAATCACCCCGGTCTTCTTCCACGCTTCGATGTTGCCGCGGGCCATGGCGAACTTTACTTCGGTTGTGGCGATCAACTTTGCCCGCTTTTCGGAGAACACGCCGGCGGCCTGAATTCTCTGCACGAGCTCGCTCATCGGCGTTTCGCGCGAAAAAGCTTCGGTCAGGATTTCGCGGAGCATATTGCGCGTGGAGTCTGTGATGGCCATGGCCGCGTTCGGGTTTTGGACCAAAACTCCATCGACCCACTTCATGCCCACCATTTCGGCGCCGCGGTCCCTGGCGTAATCCATGGCCACCTGGTTGACATCGCTGATCGTCGCGCTGGCCGTTACGCGCACGGGCGTTGGCGAGAGAGTCACGGTCAGCGGTCCGGACTGAACCGCGCGCTCCGTCTGATCGAGACCTATTGCCGCTCCATCTAACGCTGCGTCCTGAATTGCGGGTTGAACCGCGGCCGGAAGCGCATCCCATTGAATGCTGCCCATGATGGCGTCGACGATCTGCTCAATCTGCTGCTGCTGAACCACGTCGGGTTCCGTATCCGCCTTCGCCATCTTGTGTACATGCGGGTCGACGATGACCATTGAAGATTTGATGTTGTGGAAGAAGTGATACATGCGGGCGAATAGTTGCGCTTCGGCCTGGCGGGCGCGGATCGTGTCGCGGCCCGGATTCAGAACCGGATCATCGTTGGATTTTGCTACCTTCTGCTTGCCTTTTGGCGCGGGAGGTTCATCGTCCGGATTCGGCTCCCATCCCTTGCCGGGTTTGGCTGCCGGGGCGCTGGGCGTGGCGGGCAGTTGATCGATCGGCATCCATCCGGTAGTGAGCCAGTTCCCTAACTGATCGGCTTCCGCCTCGGGCCGTGGGTCCCAGCCGCGGGCTACGCGCTTTTCGTTGATCGTGGCAATGCCCGACTTTAGATCGGTGGCGTCAATTTCTGCCTGCTTCGTCGGATCGGGATCTTGCGAAATGTCGAACTTGAATTCGTATTTCTGATATCCCATCTTGCGCTGGAGTGTAAAGTTGATAGCCTTTTCAACCCACTCACGGAACGGCGCAACTCCTTCCTCTTCGGCGGCTTCCTGATTGGTCTGAGCTGTTGCGCGATTTTGCATTTTTAGTAACCGCTGCGGGCTCACGCCATATCCGAAGCAGACCTTGCGCGTGTGTAGATCGTCGAATTCGTCCGATAGTTTCGGCTCCTCGAATTGCTTGATCAGGTCTTCCTTGGCGCTCTCCGAACTTCTGAACCCCTGGGCGAATCTAAACATCCGCCGCGCCTCAAGGTTGCCGCTCATGTCGGCATTTAGATAGTCCATTGCGGTCTTGACGACATCGGGCGAAGCGTCGGACGGAACTACCCAAAGGACATTTGGAATCGAACCGTCCTTGTAGAAGTTTGTGACGTAGCGGAGCCGCTGGATTCCGATTTCAAGCTCGGGGGCTAATTCTTCCGTGGGGGCCAGTCCGTAAAGTTGCGAGGCCACGTTTCCGACTTCATAAACGATCTTGCGGGGCCGGTAAATCAACTGGTCGGTAGTTAGATTGACGCGAGGGATTCCATCCCAAAGCTGCTGATAAGCAGGGGCCGGAGACTGCGGGGTGTAGCCGTTCGCGTCCACCAGCCGAGTTATGTACGCACCCTGCATGACGCGCCATTCATACACTGTTCCATCCGGCGCTTTCCGAATCAAAAAGCAGCCCGCATCGATTCGCAGCATGTCGTCGATGAGCGGCTGTACCCAGTCCTGAAACTCATGCTCACCGTCTGGGCATGACATGAAGTCGGTCAGTTTTAGAATTGTGTCGTCTTTAAGTTGCTTGGCTTCGCGCTCTTTCTGGTCTTCGCCAGGCTGCGTCCGAAGTTGAATCTTCCAGCCAAGAGAACTGATGATGTTCTCAACGTTGCTGATGCACATCCTTGCTAGCGGATACCGCGCCAGCGCCTGCAAATCGGCCGCCGTGTACCGCGAATCGGGCCGGGGTGTAAAGATGAGGTTCTGCCCCATCTGCATATTGAGGCCGAGCGGCTGGGCGTCAGGCGGTCCGAATGGGGCGACGGGCTGTAGGGGACTCGGAAAGTCCGTCGGCTTCATGCCGGGGATTACATCCGATGGGGCTTGGTACAAGCTACCCTGGAGCCGGGTAAGCATCTGCGCTAAAGCGCCGAGCGGTCTGACTACGGCCGCGCTCCCGGCCTTCTTGAAGACTGCGAGCTGATTGAGGTCCGCCACGATTCGCAATCTATCACACGGCCGGAATCGGGGAAATGATGGGGAGTGTTACAAGAGGGCAATAGGCATCGAAGCGTGTTACAACTGTAAACTTTGAGGAAGTGCTACATCCTCGATCGCGCCCAGCGCCCGCGCCAGGCACTCGATCTCCAAAACCAGCCGCCAGGTCGGAATTCCAAAGGCTACCGCAAACCTTTCAATGTGCATCGGCGATGGTGTGCAGTGCCCGTTCTCGTACTTCGATATGTACGTCCGCTTGCATTTCAACTGCTTGGCCATCTGCCGCTGCGATCTCTCGCCGCGGTGTGCGCAGAGTACCAGCTTTGTCGCCAGGGCGAGCATTTCATTTGTTGGTTGCCGGTCAAGATCGAACTTGTAGGCTGGGAGTGTCAACGGCTTCGAGCAGCGCCTACAGCAACCGTTGTGCGTGCGGTATTGATTTAGGCCGCAGTGCGGGCAGCGGGTCACGGGGTCGTCTTCTTCCATCACCGCTTTTTCCCCTGCTTCGTCAGGTGTCCCAGATGCCAATGACCGCCGCAAATCCTGCACCGGTAAGCCCTCAGCGTCCCTTCGCCGCGATCAACTACGCCGACAGGATTGCGGGCCGTCCGCGCCGCCTTCATGGCTCCGTTGCGGCATGGGAAAGCTACCTTCGTACATCGCTGCTGCACGTGGACTTGGCTATCGGGATTTAGAAAGGCGTGGGCCATGATGCCTCGGCGTTTCAATCGCGGCAGAGCGGACGCGTTGTGAGCTACAGGTCACTTAAACCGGAGGAACGCCCAGACCCTCTGCAAACCCGCACGAAGTGGCTGCTCTTCATGGACGATTCCGTCCGCTCTGCTATCCCCTTGCGGGGAACTTAACCTAGTTTCGCCCGAACAAAGCAATCCTTCGCTTCGAGCAGTTTACGGAGTCCTGCCGACTTCTCAGGTCCATCGGGCAATGTCACGTCGAACGCAACGGCCATTTCTCCGATAGGCTTGCTGATCTCCTGTAGATGAACAGGAAGATGCTCATAGGCAAAATACTTCAAGATTGGTGCGTTCATGCTGTCAATCTCCTTGCTTCAAAGAATAGCGGTGATGCGGTTGATCCGCATTTTTCGCAGTAGTGCTCCATCCTTGCCGGGTCAAAGTTCATCGGCCACTGACAGCCGGGGCAACTCTCAAACGCAGGAGCAGAGCGATAGCGCTTGGCGGTAATCTCCGAAAGGACTAAAGCCCACGCTTTGCCAGTGTCCGTCATCTCGCCAATCCTTTCACTTCCCGTCCATGAATGTCATCCGGTCCCAACTGCTTTCCGCCGTAGCCTACGGCATAATCCGGCTTGCAGTACCAAAAACCCCTACATGCGCTGCAACTGTAAAGCATCGCATTCTGCCGGATGGCGGCAGGCTTTCCGGGCATTGTCGAGACCGTTACATGCTCGACCGTGATTGTTCCGGGCCGGTGACAGGCCGGACATGGTTCTTTCAGGCTTACCGGCTTGTGCTGCTTCGGTTTCGCGGGAGGGGACGGGAGAATCGACCGGGGAAGGAACAGCCGGAGGAACCAGAAGAACGCTCGGCCTAGCCAAATCCAAAGCATGTAACAATCCTATCCTACTTCCGCATGTTTGTAACAGGTCCGCGCGTGAAAATCTTTGGATCGAACTCCGCCGTCTTGACCGCCGGCCATGACGCGGAACAGGAGTTGCATCGATAATTGTTCCCGATTCGGACTACTGCGGTCGATTTGCAGTTGATGCAGGTTACGGTCTGAACCCCGGTATCCGGCTTGGTCATCTTCGCGCTTTCCATGTATTCCTGCACTTTCTGCTGTTCGCCCGCGGCTTGCTGGGCGGCGTAGGTCAGTAAACCGTAGCTGTAGTTATGGCCGCGCAGCCAGTTTACTCCCTGCGCAAAGGCATCGACCCAATCGTCATTCGCTCCGTTAGGGAACATGGCCATATGCTCGACGAATTCATGATTCCATGGGGCCTCGATTAGATAGACGTTCCCGGCCTCGCATTCAGGGGTTGACGCATCTGCGCGTTGCAGTTTTGATCCTTGGGGCTCGACCGCAATCAGTCCGGGTATTTTGCTCTTGAGGGACGCAATAATTGCCGGCCCATTGGCCTTCTTTTCGACTAGGTGCCTACTCGCGAGGGGATGTGAGATTGCGAAGTTGACGACCGCCTGCTGCTGTTGGGGGAATGGGAGGCGTGCCTTGAATGCGTCAAGGACATCTATATCAGCTCCGCATTTCCCGAGGCAGAAAGCAGCATTGTAATCCGAGTCCGCATTGCCCTCCACGGCAAAGTCCCACGTGGTGATGATCTGATCGTACTTAGCTCGTGGCGTGCCGCGGTACTTCCACCACTCGCGCAGGAAAACGATACCGGAATCGGGGGCAGGCTGCTGCTGATCCTGCGTTGCCCATGTGCGCGTGTGGATCTTCCGGTTTGCGATGACTTCCGGCGTGTGACGCCGTGGCTGCAGGACATCTCCCGTCTCGCGGGCGTGAACCTTTCCAGATATAGGGAAAGAGTATTCCTTCCTTGCGGGGGCTTCCAGCGGAACGACTACATCCTGCCACTGGCCGGGTTCATTTGTTTTCAGCCAGCCCGTCAGGTCGTTTTCCCCGGTTCTCTGTTCGATCACGATAATGACACCCGTCGCCGGATCGTTGAGGCGCTGGCGAAAGACGTTCGGAAACCACTCGTGAAGTTCTTTTATCTTCGCTGCGCTCCGCGCCTCCGCCGGATTCATCGCATCGTCAACGATGAGGATGTCGCCGCCTTTACCGAGCGCCTCAGAACTCCCCACAGATGTAGCAATCATTTCCCCTTGTGCTGTGTTCCGGTATTGGTCGCGCCGGTTTGTATCCCGCGTGAACTCTAATGGCCATAGGTTTTGATACCAGCGCGACTCTATCAGGCGGCGGCGCGCTGCCGAATGGTCTCCACTGAGGCCGGATGAGTGGCTGGCGGTAAGGAACCGCATCCCAGGCTGCCTGGTCCAAACCCACGCGGGGAAGCAAATTGTAGCTTCACTGGACTTGGCTGTCCTCGGTGGAACGTTGATTATCAGGCGGCGAATCTGGCGAAGAAAGGCGGCTTGCAAGTATTCGCCGATCAAGTCATAATGCCAGGACCACTCCAGATCTTTTCCCGGCTCAAGCACGTTCCATGATGCGCGAAAGAATGCCGCTGGATTCTTGCCCGCTTCGGCTCGCCTTGCTTCGATGCACTCCTCGTCCGCCGTCATATCGGCGAACCTCTGCTTCTCTGCCGCCAGAAACTCAAGCTCTTTGAGTTCCGCGTCCGTAAAGTACGGCATCAGTTCCGCGATGTTGGGGGCGATAGCGGCCATGAAACCTAGTTTATTCCGGCAGGCGCCGTCCGGTGACATCCGCAACTGCAACGCTGCCCGGCTAGTCCATGGTTCGGCTTATGGCGGCCATGGCATACGCCGTGGTGACCTTGTGCGCATTTGGCCGTAGGGTGCGCGCCTATCTCCGGCGTCTCGCGGTTCAGCCCCTTCATGCTGGTAGGCAGGTGGACGGCCTCCATGCGTTCATGGCACCATGCGCCGGTGGCTAAGGCAATCGATCGCATACAGTTTCTTCCGGCGGGAGCGCCGCACGCGGGGCAGGGAATGGATTTGAATGCGAGGTTGGTTCTCATCGCGCTACCCTTTCACGCCCTATCCTTCGTTTTCCTTCCGCAACTCACCGTCCGCCAACCTTGCGCCCTGCACAACAAAAACGGGCCGCGCCAGAATCCGCGCGATCGCCTCAACCACCATCTGCTGCATCGGAGGCACACCCTGGATGCTCAGCGCATCCCGCTGTACCTGTATTCGCATGAGCGCGGCTAATTGCTGGTCGTTGGTCTGATGGAAGTCTATGGAGGGCATCAGCGCCTCCCGCTGGCCCGGCAGGTTACGCACAGCGCAACGTTGGGAAATCCATGCTCGCAGCCGGTACGTCTCGGTAGCGCGGGCGGAATCGGCTTCACGGGTTCGGGTTCCTGCGGGACAGCCTCTTGCTTAATCTCCGGGCTGTCCGCAACGGCGCCCGCGGTCATGTCGGCAATTGCCATCTCTTCGGCCACGGCGTCAAGGTTGGCGACGCTGGGGCGAGTGTCACCCATCACAATGGGGATCGTTAAACCGCAGTGTGTTTCCTCAAATCTCAGGTTTGACACGTCAGCGGAGATTGGCTTGCGAGTGAAGAGCCCCGTCCTGATCGCTTGCGGCGATTCCAAGTCGCCGACACCGAAGGCTTCATCGGCCTGGGCAGGCGCATCAACCTTCTCGGCCGGCGCTTCCAGAAAATCCATCGGATCAATCGTCTGCTCTTCCGCGTGCTTTGTTGGCTCCTTCATAATCGCCTCCTCCGGCTCCGGCTTGCCGCCCTTCGCCGCTTTCTTTGATTTTCTCATTCTCTTGAACCTCTCATTAGCGCAAGCCCGGCACTCTCTCGTTTCCTTGCCGCCCCTTGTGGTCCGGAGAATCAGGTTCGCCGGATCGTCAAGCGAGTGTCCGTTGTGGCATGTGTTACGCTTTTTCAACCTTGCTCTCCGGTCAATCCTTCGCTTGCTTCAAGCAGGCTTTCAGTTCGTTTGCCCACTTGCGGATCGTCTGCTTATCGGCCGTCTCCTGGTAGACGGAAAAGCAAAGCATCCGGTCGGCAATGTCCGAGATTTGCTTGCGCACCGTGGCTGTCATTTCCCTTCAAGCCTCTTGAGCCTTCGCGCCATGCGGCTGCAGGCGATACAGAGCGCGATGGAGGCTATACTGTTGAAGAATCCCGCCGCCATGAGCAGAACAAAAAGGAGGTCATCCATCAGCTAATCCTCGCGCCGTGGCGCAAGCCGCACCACTCCTCAACGGTTTGCACGTGTTTGCCGGTCGCCGTCATCAGCATCACAATTCGACCGTCGCCGTTGATGATCGGATTCAGCCCTAATTTGTGGAGATCACCTACCGTCACTCGGAAGCCGTCCGCAAACAGGATCGGCTGGATTGTTTTGGGCTCGGGGTTCATCGGGTCGACTTCCACAATGCGCGGCGGATACGGACCCATACCGGCGGCGTGCGAAGATTGCGGGCACTTGTGCTCGCCGTCCTTGGCTTTCATGCGGCCGCAGAGAGGGCAGCGCCGAAGGCCTAGCTTTGCGACTTCATCCGCGCGCGCGGGGATTCTTGCATTCCAGCTCGCTACAAGTGGGTTGGGCACGTTCGGATTCGTAGGGAGCGAGTTTACGGTCTTGATCAGATCGTTCGCTTGAGCGATCTTGTCTATGACGGAACCATTGAACGCCAACCGGATGAACCAGAGGGCGGCGGCGAACAACCCGCAGATCGCCAAGGCCATCAGCATCCACCAGAGGTAGACCGGGATTGGAACTTGATCGGTCATTCGGCCTCCTGGAGTTCCTTTTCAAACCAAGCGATCAGCGCGCCATGCTCCTCATGGCTCGTAAATCGAGCAAGCGCGTGAAGATACCGCAAAGTTGCAGTTCCACGATCTGTGAAATCAAGACCATGGGGAGTTTTGGTTCCGTCTTTTTCGATCCAATGGGTTACGATCACATTCAATTCAGGCACAAAGCTCACAACTGCTTGCCTTCCGTTGGGGGAGTTAAGCGTATGTTGGCTAACTTTTGTGATTCCCATTATCAGGCCTCTGGGTGGCACTGCTGGACTGTGATGGGCGGATTGAGCACATTCCGATCACGTCCGCTCAGCACGGCGTCGACCATGCGGTAGATGTTTGGCAGCACATCGGACTCCAGCACGGCGGGAAACATCCGGTCCTTACGGGTGCTGAGTGGATGCAAGAGCATCTTTTCAAAGCAGGCGCGCGTGATTTCGATGGCCAGCGTGTCGCGCAACTCCCGCAATTCGTTTTCGGGGGTCATAGATTGCCTACTTTCCCGGCATGGGCGGCTTAACCGCGGGCCGCGCCGGCGATCTCGGGGCCTGAGGGGTCTGCGCTTGCTGTGCCGGAACAACCTGACCGCTCTGGATATTCACCGCCCAGCCGGGATGCGCCTGCATGAAAACGGCTTCAAAATCCTGAATGTCCTTCGACAGCGCCGCAACCTTCAGTTGCAGATTTTCAGTTTTCAACTGCTCGAACTCATTCAGCGTTGGCGGTTGCTGGGGCTGTGGCGGCTGCTGTGCGGCCAGCGGCGCCGGGGTAGGGGTTTGCACGGTCTGTGCGGCTACGGGCGGAGCAGGGGCCGCCGTGGGCTTTTGAGCGTGGCTTACAAGGGTTGCGGTAAGCAAGGAAAGGCAAAGGGTGAAGCGGGTTAGATTTCGCATGAGCAGAACTCTACGCCCCGCATGGAAGATTGTCAAAGGATATTTTGTAACATGCCGGGATTTAGCTCCCGGTCATGGCCAGCGGTTGCGGAGTTTGGATTTGCGAGAGGAGGGACGGTGGAAGGAACGTGCGCGGGTTGGATTGGCGGGGCTGGCTTGGTAAGGGTACTTCTACGCCGCAACGTCCTCAAAGTCAAGATGGAACTGCGCCACGCGGAACGCCTGGTCGACCACTAGGTTCGCGGGATCATGCGCGGTGCGGTGCCCCAGGTCTAGGTCGTACCACTCCACCAGCGCGCGGCCACGGGCATCGAAGCCGACAACGCAGCCGGGATCGCCGGCAATGGCGAACTTGAGGTAAACCCTCGTCCCGATCTCGATTTCGCTGCGCTCCGTCATGGCGATCACCGTCATGAAATAAGCATAGCATGGAAGAAGTTGAACGCTGAGCAAAATGTGACAGGGCGCAAAAATCCCCCGATACGGCGCCTTAAACCGTACCGGGGGAGGGAGACGCATGTTTCCAAAGAGGAACTGCCGGCTTAGGCCGGTCTGATGGAATTGTACGCCTACTAGGGCCGCTCCCGGCAAGCCTCGCAGTTGGCCGCGTGGTCCCGTTGAACGCGCTGGGCATCGAGAACCCATTGGGCGTAGAGAACTTGCATAGGGAAGAGATTTGCGGCTTTCTGGAGGTTCTGCGCGTTGCGCTCCGCTGCTTCCAGTTCCGTCATGGTTTCGCATTCCATGTCAGTCCTCCGTATCCGCCCAGTAGGTCGTCTTGGATGATCCAGACTCCTGCCGGTCCCGGAATTCCCCCCACCGCTCGGCCCTGATTCCGAATGCCCGTAGGCTCTGCATTTCGCGCATTTTAGCGAGAAAGCACATATCCTCGCCCGTGTACTCCTTGTCTTTCCGCGTCCGGTGAAGCATAAGAATCATCTGCGCTGCCTGCTCGAAGGCGCTTGAGCCTAAGATGTCCTCTACGTCCGGGTAGCGGTTCAAATCATTCGGCGGAGCTCGCCGCAACTGGGCCAGGGCCACGGTTCGGCAATAATCCCGCGCGATATGGCGAAGTGTCTCCGCCTGTTTCGGGGCCGCCTCAATAATCGTTCTAGCCTTCGGTACGATGATCAGTTGGGCATAATCGGCCACAATCAGATCAGCCTTCCAGCGCTTCGCCGCCAGGATGGCTCGGGAGCGGAAGTCGCTTACCTTCATTTCGTGCGTGTCATCAATGAAGATTGGAAGATCTAAAAGCTCCTCTTGCGCCAGGCGTATACGCCGACGCTGTTCAGGGGTAAGACACCGCGGGTCCCGCATGGCTGCGACCGGAACCTGTGCAATTAAACGCCAGAAACGCCGTTGGAGTTGCTCCTGCTTCATTTCCATGCTTTGCAAATGCACCCGCAGACCGCGCCGGGCGTTCGCTAGTGTAAGTTGCAGAGCGGCTTCCGTTTTCCCACTATGCGGCCGTCCGGCGATTAGGCAGAGTTCCCCCTCCATAAGTCCGCTTGTTACGCGGTCTATTTCCGGGGTGAACACGCTGGCACCAAGCGTTCCGCCCATCTGAACGTTGCACTCTGCGTCAAATTGGTTAGCTGCGTCAACTACCAGATCGGCGATGGGCCTGCCGTGGCGCGTTACCCGCGCGGCCGATTCTTGCATTTGCTCAATGACGGAACTGATGGTTTCGGCGGCGGATTCAGATTGGTCCGCGGCTCTTTCAATCGCAGACTCACATATGCCCATCAGGCGGCGCCCGAGGGCTATGTCCCGGAGAATCTGGATGTACTGATCGCTTACCGGCCGGCGCGGAAGCCCCTCCGTCAAACTGGCCAGGTAAGCCACTCCGCCGACAGCCTCAATCTCTTTGTGAGTGGCAAGTCGCTGAGAGAGTGTTGCAATGTCTGCCTGTATACCCTCATCTAACAACTCGCCCATTCTCAGCCAGATGCGGCGGTGTGAATCAAGCGAGAAGTCATCCGCCTCTACGCCTGACTCTTGTGCTGTGTAGTAGGCAAGATTGTCAAGCATCACCGCGCCCAGAATGGTGCGCTCAAGGTCGGGGGAAGCCGGCGCGGATAAGAGGACTGTGGTGCTCATATTTCATCCCCAAGCCGATGAAGGCGAATTTTCTGTGGGGTGCCATTCTTGTGCCGCCAGTTCTCTGGGTGCTCCCAATGGCCACCAGAAAAGAAGTTGAGTGGCCCCCATGGGGCGTGATCGAGCGTCGGGGCTTCTTGTAACAGCCGGCGATAGGCAGAAACCATACGATCTTTAAGTTTTTCTAAATCGCCGCCGCGTTTTTCCTCGTTCCGGCCGATTTCCTCTAAGGCCATGCGAAGATCGCGGCCGGCGAGGTTCAGTTCAAGTAAAACCCCACTGGCAAGCATTGACGCATCAATATTTTCTTTTCTAAGTACATCTTCATCTTCTATCTTCATCTTCCGCGCGGAAGGGGTTGGAATTTGCTTAACCCCAGTGGTTGGAATTTGCTTAAGCAAACGGGGATTTCCGCCCTTAGAACCAGCTTCTGAGCGAACTTTTCGGATATATTCGTCGTTTACCATGCGCCGACTGTAGATTGCGCCCGTCCCATCCTCTCGACTTGCTACCCCAGAGGTTAGGAGGTTGGTTAGGGTGGTGGTTAGAATTTGCTTATCCAAACCGAGAAGTCTGCTGAGCGAATCTTCTCCCATCGCCTGCCCATTTAAAACCAGAACGCCGCGCCGCTCCGACTCGTGCATGAGGCACAACATCTCCCACCACACGCCGCGGTCATGGTAGTTCAATGACTGGACGCCCATGTCTTTACGCCAATCGCCGGGATAGAACTGAAAAGCAGGCAACTTACTCAAAGATTTTCACCTAATACGCCATGCCTATGCTTGAGTTTGGCGGAGGGGGGCCGGTGAAATATCCCCCCTCTAAGCCTTGTCAGGCGACAGGCGACGGGAGCAACCCCGCTGGAATCATTTTACGGCAAGCATTCCTCGTTTGCAACCCCAATCTTAAGCCGGTAGTGGGCCAGTTTGGATTTCCACAGGGTCGCTTTAGCATCCCAGTCTATGCCATGATTGAGATGCTATGACAATCGGTAAAGGGAAGCGCCCCCGCGATCCCAACCAACTCGCCGCATGGACCGTGGCAGTTTCCACGGGCCAGATTCAAGCGCCGGAGCCCAAAGCGCTTCCGCCCGCAATCAGCATCGCGCCCGCCGCTCTTTCCGAGTATATGGCCTCCATCGGTCGCAAGGGCGGTCAGATCGGCGGCAAGCGGCGTCTGACTACCATGACCAAGACGCAACGCTCCAGGGTGGCAAAGAGGGCTGCGGCGGCACGCTGGAATCGCCCGAAATAGGGCCGTCAAAGACGGGACCCCAGTTGAAATGTTTCATGGCAACATTGATTTCAGCCAACCTTTGAACATTTCCCACATGACGTAAAGAACCCCTGCGCTGATAGTGAAGACCCAAAGCGCAAAGAAAACTGCCAAAAATATTTCGCCCATCGTGAGCGGTTTCGGCGTGGTTTCACTCATTGGATTATCTTAGCTTGAAAGATGTATACCGAGCAGGAAAATTAGGCAAACGCAAAAACCCTAGAGTCCGCGGCGAGAAAGGGTGGCGTTACTGCGACTAGATTCTACTAGGTGGTCCATCATTCGCTCTATGATGTATTTCACCGCCGCATCCGGGTCCATAGGGTCACCGTCTCCCAACTCATCCACAACCACAATTTCCGATTCTAAACCAACGCGAAATTCTAGGTTGTAGAAGCCGATATTCAGTTCAGTGCATCGGATACACCTCGAATCAAGATAGAGGTCGGTGTATGTTTGGCTCACGAAAGGCGCGGTGCCATTAACCGATATTCGCACACCCCGCTCATCTAGAGAGGGCTTGAACTGTCCACGAAGATTCACATGCGGCAAAGCATCTGTCGCTATCTTTAATTTCTCAAGTAATGATCTCCAGAACCTTGGAGCGCCCGACGCGATGAGGAGAGCCGCAATCCGATTTTGATCCTCGATGGCCCTCTTTTCTTCATCTGCCAAGTCGCTAGCTGTCCGGCGCTGTTTCAGGAAATCAGGTATAAGGTTTCTGTCTGCCACGAACTCTCCTCCTAGCCAGATCATCGACGAATCGACCTGTTGGGCGTTATATTAACTCCGCTGGCCTATCCGCACAATGACACCCTATGCTGCATCAACCAAAAAGTAAGAGAATCTTCATATTTTATGCGCCCTTTCGCATTATTTCCTTGACATGCTAAAGCGGCTATTGCATAATAGACAGTATGAACACATTAGATAACAAAACGCGGTCGCAAGTTGTCGGATGCCTAGTTGAAGGCTGCTCTATTCGCGCCACTGTTCGCATGACGGGCGTCTCCAAAACTACCATCATGAAGCTGCTTTCCGACCTTGGCTCTGCTTGCGCCGCCTACCACGATTTCAAGGTTCGCAACCTCCGGGTTCGCCGGATGCAGTGCGACGAGATTTGGCAATTCGTGGGCGCGAAGGCAAAGAACGTTAGTGCGGAAAAGAAGCAGGGCGGATGGGGAGACGTTTGGACTTGGGTTGGAATCGATGCCGATACGAAACTGGTAGTCGGCTACCTAGTAGGCGGACGGGATGCGGGCTGGGCTCGTGATTTCATGGAAGATTGCGCCAGCCGCATCAAAGGGCCGCGTACAGCTTACGACAGACGGCCACAAGCCCTATCTACAGGCCGTCGAAGATGCCTTCGGAATGGATGTGGACTTCGCCACGCTCACGAAGATTTATGGCGCTTCCTCAGACGAAGATCACCGCCGCTACTCTCCCGGCAAGTGCATCGGCTGTGACATGAAAACCGTCATGGGCGATCCAGACCCAGCCCACGTGAGCACGTCCTATGTCGAGCGTCAGAACCTTACAGTGCGGATGCAGAATCGCCGCTTTACACGGTTGACCAATGCGTTCTCAAAGAAGATCGAAAACCACATCTGCTCCGTTGCACTCCACTACATGCATTACAACTTTTGCAGGGTTCATCAGTCGCTCAGAGTTACGCCAGCTATGGAAGCCGGGCTTGCGGATCACGTTTGGATGATTGAGGAATTGGTTGCATTGATGCCGAAACCGACCGTTGCGAAATCGACAATCGACCGGGACTTGCTGCGGAAGGCGCTTGGGGAAAGCGCATAACATATGCGGCTATTCTGCGGCCCAATCTGGGACCTTGGCGCGCCTTTTCCAGTGCATCCAAAGTGAGTCAGCGAGCGGAGGAATCTTCGATTGCAATTCCCGGACAGAATCTGGCCCGATCTCTTGACGGCGGCCAATTCCGGGGTAGATGAATACCATATCAACATCCTCTCCCACCCCGCTCCTCGATTTGTGCGCTTCCCGAAATACGAAAGCTGCCATGGTCATCAGGTTTGGCTTATCCAACTTGGGATATTCGTAGAGGCGATCTGAAAAGTAATCGGCTATAACCTTCCCTGATCCATAGGCGCAGTAGTGATGCTCGGGAAGCATAATTGCCCCGTCTGTGTAGTAAAGGACAGGAACAGTGTTCGGGAACTTAGCTTGAATGACCACGATAAAATTCATCGGCATTTCAGCCAAAACATCCAAGAACTGCGTATGTACGCACTGCAAGCTGGCTTCAATCAGGGTTTTGAATTCGCGCAGAACGTCTGATCCTTTTGCGAATGCTTCACTTAGAGCGTTGTGTATTAGCTCATTTGTTTTTACAATCGCGGGCGTCGGACCAGCTCCGGCAAGGTAGAAGTCGCACGGCAGAAGGTGAATCGGATAAATCTTGTCAACGCTTCGTTTTGCTAACCACCCGTCATTCTCCTCCCGATCCGCGCAGAGCAGAACCCCGCCTTCTGCGCTTCTGTAGGCTGCTACCAGGGTCATGGGCCGTGGTCCTTTCGGAAGCCGCTTGGGTTTTGGGATCGGAAACGGGCGCGGAAATGGACTCGGGGCGAATGGACGCGGCTTCAGGAATGGCGAAATCATAGCTCACTGGCCTCTTGTGCTGCATCTGCCTGTGGAAATCCAAACTGGCCCACTACCCAATCGACGGTAGTGGGTGGGTTCCCGCATCGCGGCGATCTATTCGACCTTACCG
>Ga0224559_1000322_pt1 | contig 33370 bp, 24 predicted proteins | sample 714S33034metaG_FD_180676 | JGI IMG/M metagenome (GOLD analysis project Ga0224559, IMG submission 180676) | Peat soil microbial communities from Stordalen Mire, Sweden - 717 S3 30-34 | ecosystem: Environmental > Terrestrial > Soil > Wetlands > Peat | place: Sweden: Norrbotten County, Stordalen... | reverse complement strand
CGATTCTGAGACCGGAAGCGTGCGCTTCGGCCACGGAGACAAGCTTCTTGGAAATATCGCGCTCAGGGAACCACTTCAATTCGCACCTCCGCGCTGCCCAGGTTGTGCGCCATGTCTTCCGCCGTTACCGCCAGCACATATTCGCCCGGAGGCAAAGCCGGCGGCAGGCCAATCTGGCCCGTACTCGCCCCCTGCTCACGATCCCAGCGCAGGCTGACCGGAGCCAGCCCTTCCACGCGCGCGGTCAGGGTTCGCGTGCTCTCGGAGGCGCTGACCTTCAGCGGAATCGTCTCGCCCGCGCGGAATCGCTTCCGGTCGAGCCGCACCTTGACCGTGGGCGGCGTCGAGGCAATCACAAAGCTTTTCGACTCGCGATAAACCTGTCCATTCGCATCGCGCAGCACCAGCCGCACCGGATAGCTGCCGTCTTTCATATCCGTGGGCGCCAGGAAGCGAGTCTGCCAGACATCCTCGCCCGGCAAATAGCGCAGCGGCTTCTCCAGGCCGAAGGGAAACAGAGCAATCACGGAAACAATGGCCTTGTCGGTATGCACGCGCAGGACCGGGTCTCCGGGGCGAATCACGCGCGGCCGGAGCAGCGCGCGGGGAGCGGCCAGAAACGAGGTGTAGGGAGTGACGAACTTGTAGCGGCGCGCGAGGCGGATAATCTCGTTGATCGCGGCTTCGGTTTCGCCGTCGCGTTCGATCTGGTCGAGCAATGCCTGCACCCGCGCTCCGGCCCAGAGGCGCGGCAACTGATCGTGTTCGAGAGCCAAGGCCGGAAAATCGGCCTTACCCTTGGCCTTCAAGGGGCGGCCATCCTGCTGGCCGTCCACGCTGAAGCTCACACCCTTCTGGGGCTTGGTGTACTGCCCGACCCAGCGCGCCTCGCCGCCGTCGAAGACCGCATCTTCCAGCGCATAGACCTTGTCCACAGCGGCCTGCGGAGCCACCGTCAGCCGCAAATCGCCGATCGGCGCCCGCCCCACCTTGCCGAGAAAAGCGGCCAGCTTGAAATCCACCGGCTCGGTGGAAAGTACCTGTTCCATAACGCCGCCATTGCGGCTCAACATGCGCAGCAAGGGCAGATTCGCATCGTCACCCACGGCAAAAACATCGGTCTTCGGACGGCGTCCGGCGGGCATCTGCTTCCACTTTGCCGCGTACCAGCTCGCCAGCTTGCCGCTTTGGATGACGCTGCGCGTCGCCTCGCCATCGGTCAAGAGAACCAGCGCCGCACCCGGCGCATCCCCGCCGCTGAACTGATTAAGCCCGGCATCCAAGGCCTTCTGCAAATCGGTTCCGCCGCGCAGATGGCTATGGCGCAGCCAGTTGATCGCGGCCGTGACCTGGGCGAACTCCGCCTTAACGGGAGCGGGTTTAAAGCTCTCGACTCTGGTGTTGTAGAGCAGCAGATTGAAGTTGTCCTGCGCTCCCAGGCCTTCCAGCAGCCTGGCCGCCGCCGCATAACTGCGCTCCAGCTTTTCCCACTGCATGGAGAGCGAAGTGTCCATCAGCACAACCACCGTGCGGCTTGGCTGCACGCTGGCCGGGCTGGCAGCCTGCGGCGCGGAGAGTTGCGCCAGCGCCTCAAAAAAGCCTGGTTCCGGGGACGGTTTCAGTTTCGAGTTGGACGGTGCCGTTCCAGGGTCAATTCCAGCGCCGGCCGTGACGCCCGGATTAGGATCGCGGAAGGTAATCACTTCCAGGGCATTGCCTGGCTCGTTGATGGTCCACGAAGGGTCAAAGTCCTCGGACAAGTTGATATTCGCGGCATCGACCGTGCCCCGGATGGTGTGCTCGTCCTGCTGATCGATTTGGAAGGGAAGCTGATGACCCTGAAGAGCGAAATCCTTCAGCCGCCCGGCGGTGTGGAGCTGAAAGTGAATGGTGAGTTTCTGCACCGTCTGTCCGGTGTAAGCGTCCGGCTTGAGTGGCAGCAGAAAGTAACTCTTGCGCGCCGCGACGGAAATATGCTCGTGATATTCGATCTCCAGCCGCTTGGTGCCGTAGGCGGGAATGGGAACGATATGCGCGCTGAAGATCGAGTTGCGCCGCGCGTCCTCCTCGGTGCGCTCGCCCTGCTCCAGCAGGCCTGGATCGATGGCCTGGCTCTTCAACTGCTGATAGATCGCCTTGGCCCGCTTGCGCTCCAGAATGACGGCGGGAATGCGCACCGGGCCGTCCCAAACGGCAAAGTCGGAGACCGTAGTGCCTCCGGGAAGGGCAAAGAGATAGTTTCCCTCCTGCGGGCTGGCGGTGTGGTTGGTGAAGACCTGCCGCACCCAGACGCGGGCGTCGCCGTTGTCGATGGCAATCTCCACCTCCATCGAGGTCAGCGAAAGGATCGCCGGATCGGGCGCCTGTTTATCCAGTGGAACCAGCACGCCGCTGTCCGCAACTGCCGCCATCGGCATCAGGAGCAACAGCGCCCATAACCAACCGCTTCGTCTCATCGCGTTCCTCATTGCGGCGAATATGAATTGCTACTGACTCGCACCCCGCTTACTTTGCTAACTCCGCTAACACCACTAACTCCGCTTTACAGCTTGTCTTCGGAAATCTTCACCAACCCGTTTTCCGTGCCCACGTAGACCACGCCATTGCGGATGGCCAGGGCCGTCACATTCAATGAGGGCAGACCTGCGGTGACGGTCTTCCATCGCATACCCGTGGCATCGCCAACCAGCAATCCCTCTCCCAGCGTTCCCGCCAGAACGATTCGTCCATCGGCCGCCATCGCCGTCGGGTTCACCACGACGCCCTGGCGAGTAGCCTCGGTCGGCGCCACGCTACCGTCGGCCGCCAGGCGCAGCACGCCCGCGCCATAAGTGCCCACCAGCCATTCGCTGCCCACCTGGGCCAGCCCGGTAATCCAGTTATGCTTCAGACCGGAGGTGGCCGTGGTGAGATTCCTGCGCACCGAGTCGCCGGTCAGCAACGAAAGCCCGCCCAGCGTTCCCGCCACAAGATGATCTCCACTGGCACCGAGCGCATAAACGTGGTTGTTGACCAGCCCCTGAAATGCATAGATGCTATGCGCGCCGCTGGCGTCCAAAAAAGTGATTCCCGCCGGAGTGGCCAGGGCCATGCCGTCGCCGTAAAGGGCCACGTCGGTCACGTGATTGGCAATCAACCCGGCTTCGCGCTCCAGAACCTGCTTCTGCCGGCCGTCGCGGTCGAAGATCACCAGGCCATTGGCCGTGGCCACGGCAACCGCGCCGTGCCGGGCGTCCTCCACAATCCGATTCACGCAGAAGACGTGCTCGTTCTCCACATGCTCCACTTGGCCGCCCGCAGCCGGCAGAATATCCAGCCCGCGATCGAAATAGCCCACCCAGAGCCGTCCATCGGAGGCCACCAGCAGCGCGGAAACCTCCCGGTCGGTCAGTTGCGCGCCGCCGCCGCCCAGCGCCCGGCGCCATTGTCCATCGGCCTCCTGGCGCAGCAGACCGCTGGAGGCCAGAGCATAGCGAATTCCTCCCGCGGTGAAAAACTGCTCCACTGTCACCGGCGCGGGCTGACCTTCCAGAGCTTTCGTCGGGGCGTGAACGCTGGGTGCCCCATCCTTTCCGCGTCCTTTGCGGAAAGCGTGGGAGTCAGCCGCGTCAGCGCTCGTCAAAGCCACAATAGGTCTTCTGGCGTTGGTGTCGTTCTCCGGGCCGGAGAGCGGGAGGCGCATCACGCCGGCTTCCATCTGCCCCACCAGCAGCGAGTCTCCATCGATCAGCAAGGCATGGGCGTATCTTCCCCTGGCCAGCACCCGCGCAATCTTTCCCTCGCGCACCTCGGCCACGCCCATCGGAGTGCCCACGTAGGCGCGGCCATCGGCCAGGGCAATCTGCTCGACGCGCCGGTCGGGCAGTCCCTGCTCTTCGCCGATGCGCCCGGTTTGCCCGCCATGCCAGTGCAGCAGGCCGTCGTTCAGGGTACCCACCCACAGTTCGGCCTCGTTGCCGGCCAGTGCCGTCACGTAGACGTTGTCCGTGGTGGGGTGGAATCTCTTCAGGGTCTTGCCGTCATAAATCAGCAGACCCAGTTTGGCGGTGCCCATCAGCAACCGCCCGGAGGCCAGCGGCAGCACGCAGGTGACGGCCCGCGCTTCATCCTGGCGGGCGCGAATCTGCCGGAAGCCCTGGCCATCGAAGGCCAGAACGCCCTCGCCGAGGGTGGCGATCAGCAGCTCCGGCTGGCGCGCGCCATTCGGCATACCCACGACCATCTCTCCCAAAGGAGCCGCGGGCAGATCAATCCCCGCGCGGTAGATGTGTTCGAGCCTTCCGTCGGCCGCGTAAGCGTAGAGCCCCGCCGGGCCGGCCAGATAGATGCTCCCCTGAAACGAGGCCGCGCTTTTGAAAACTGCCGGCGCCCAGATTCCTTCAAAGCCCGGATTGGGCTGCGCGCCCAGCCTTCGCTCTTCGACGTCGAAACGGTCCTGATGCGTCGCATCGCGATTGGCGCCGCCCAGCGCGCGCTCCACGCGCCAGATCACGAGTCCGGAGACCACCAGGCACAAAGACGCTGCCGCGATTCCAGCAATCGTCACAGACCGTCGTTGAAGTTTCATGGCGGATTCTCTATCCCGGGCCGAATCGGACTAACAGTATCGCAAGAACCAGTCAAACGCAAATTGTTTTCACCAACTGAGACCAAGTAGAAAATTGAAATTAGAGCGGAACGGACGGGCTGAAGCCCTTTCCCTTCAATGCCTGTAGTTGATGGACAGATTTTGAGGCCGGGACGCGGCCTCAGCCGCCGGGCTTCGGGATCAACCGGGAAGAATGGCTGATCCCGGACCGGCCGTTATTCTTCCGCTTCCTGGCCCATGGAACCAATTGCGCCACTCTTTCGTACCAGCACAGTATGCCGTGCGTTGATACGTTAAGCTGGAGCGGGATAGTAGGACTGGCAGCAACATCCAGGCGATCGCGGCGCGACGCGATGGCCCGGAGGCCGGCAGATGGCTCTGCCAAGCCGCGTCAGGCTCCGGTGCGCAGCACTGTTGCGCAAGGTCGCATTCAGGGCAGTGGCACCGTTGCACAGGACCGCGTTCAAACGGACTATGAGCTCCATCCCAAGGGCGAAGAGCTCTCCCTCTTCCTCAGTGAGCAGAATGTGCTCCCCGAGGGGTCCGAGTCCGCAATGACATCGGACCGTGCGCCTGTTGACGGTCTGGCAAGCCGGGAGGCAGCTTCGTTGCAGATCGATAGCTCCCAGGACTGGACTCAGGTGGTACGCCGCTGCATGGACGGAGATTCCGGCGCGTGGGCCGAACTGGTTGGCGCCGAGTACCGCCGCGTCTACGGGCACTGTTACCGATTCACCGGCAACGCCAGCGATGCCGAGGATCTGACCCAGGATATATTTTTGAAGATTTACTCGAACTTGGCCAGCTTTGACTCCAGCCGAGGCAGCCTGCGGGTGTGGATCACCACCATGACACGCAACCTGCTGGTGGACAACTTTCGCCGCAGCCGCAACCAGCGGGCTACCAGTTCGCTTGACGACGGCTGGGAGTCGGCCGAGGAACTGAGGCCCGTGGACCGGCTGGTGGCCCGTGGCCCTTCACCGCACGAGTCGGCAGCCAAAAATCAACTGGCGGCAATAGTGCAGGAGGCCTTGACGAGCCTCCCTGTCGATCTGCGCGAGGCCGTGATCTTGAGAGATTTGCAGGATTTGGATTATAGGGAGATCGCCTCTGTGCTGGCGATTCCCGAAGGGACGGTCAAGTCCCGCATCAGCCGGGGCCGCGCGGAACTGGCGCGACGGCTGGAACGTAATAGACGGGAGGTAATGTAATGGCGGAGCGCAGATCCAATTCGAGTTTCACGAATCCGGGCTCCCCGCTGGCATCCTCGCCCTGCAGCCAGTGGGAGGCGCTTTTAACGGAAGCGCTGGACGGGTTACTGAAGCCCGCGGACGAGGCGGTCTTCAATGCTCACCGCGCCCTCTGCCCGGCCTGCGCGGCGCTTTATGAAGAGACGCGGCAGGGCCGTGAATGGCTGGAGTTCCTCTCGCCCGAGCCGGAGACGCCAGAGGGTCTGCTGGCGAGAATTCTGGCCCAGACCGGTCCCGGGCTGGAAAGCTCGGGACGGGAGAGTCTGGGACAAGCGGCTGGCGGCGGTCTGGCGGATGGTGGCGGCAGCGCCCTGCCGAAGCCTCCGGTCTTTATTTCCGCCTTCACACCAGCCTCAATTCCGGCTTGGCAGCGTCCCGGCTTGGGGGCTCGCATCCGCCGCTTTGCTGAACCACGGTTGATGATGACCGCCGCAATGGCTTTCTTTTCGATCGCGATGACGCTCAACCTGACCGGCCTCCGGCTGAGCCGTCTGCAACTTCCAGAGCTGCGGTCCAGCGCCGTCCTTTCGCTGCCTGGCGTAGCGCGCGCATTTTTGGAACGGCGGCTCACGGCGGCCTCGACCCCGATCATCCGCTTCTACGACCACTCGCGGCTGGTCTACGAGGTGCAGGCGACGGTGCGGGAGCTGCGCCGGACAACCGAGTCCGGAGGCGAGGGCCGGAATGAAAAGAACCGGCACGAGCCACAAGCGTTGATGCCGGACAAGCCGACGGAGGCTTCATTGAATAAGGAAGAGGAAGATTATTTGGATTCAGCGAACAAATTAGCCTCCAGACCGGCTTTGGCGTTAAATTTTTCGCCGGTCGCCGAGCCAACTGGCAGCGATTCTGAATTTTGCGAAACGTCCGTGAGATTTCACGGCCAGACCGCGCACTCCGGCGGCTCCCGAAAAGAAGTTCGGGGAAGGAGTACAGTATGGACTGCGTAAATCACAAAGGCGTGAGTGCGACCGCCTACTGCCAGAACTGCGGCAAGCCGCTGTGCACCGATTGCATCATCGCCGGGGCCATGCGTCATCTCCCCAATGGGCAGATTCTCTGCGAGAGCTGCCTCGCCGCGTGGCAGAGCCTTCAGCCGCCCTTCGCGGGGCTGCAACCGCACGGGCCCAGCCCCGCCGCGGCCGCCGTACTAGGTCTGATTCCCGGCGTGGGCGCGATGTACAACGGACAGTTTCTCAAGGGCTTTATTCACGTGGTCGTCTTCGCGGTGCTCATCGGGGTCACCGGCCACTTTCCGCTCTGTGGCCTGTTCATCGCCGCCTGGATTCTCTACCAGTCGTTTGAGGCCTACCACACCGCTAGGGCACTGCGCGACGGCGACCCGGTACCCGATCCGCTGGGGTTGAATGAGGTGAGCAACTGGCTGAATCTGGGCGCGAGGCTGAGGAATCCGGGCCAGCCCGCCACTCCGTACCAGGGTCCGTCGCAAGCTCCAGGTCAGGCTCCGTTCACGCCGCCGGCAGCCGGATTTGTCGGGCCGGCCGCGCCACCACCGCCGCCAGTTCACTGGGGACATCGAGAACCCGTTGGCGCTATCGTGCTGATTGCCCTGGGATTGCTGTTTTTGCTCGACCAGTTGGAGATATTCCAGGGCCGTTTCATGGAATTTGCCTGGCCACTGCTGCTGATCGCACTGGGCGTCTGGCTGATCGTTCGCCGTATTGAAGAGTCGCAAGGAGGTTCCAAATGAACCATTACTTCATGATCCACCGCCTGCGCGGCCCGGCCTTTCTTCTGCTGGTCGGCGTTCTGGCGCTGCTTAACCAGGCGCACATCCTCAGTTGGGGCAAAAGTTGGCCGCTGTTTCTGATCCTGGCCGGTATGCTGGCGCTGGCCGAGCGTGCGGCGCTGAGCGCCGAGGGGGGCTATCCGCAGGGACCGTACCCTGGCCAACCCTATCCGGGCTCGAATCCGGGAGTAAATCAGGAACCGAATCCCGCGTCCTATTCGGGGTACGCGCCTGATGCCGGAGCCTCGGCTCCCTCGTCCTCAACGGGCATTCCTTCTTTCCCAGGGCAGCCGGCGGCCATCGTGCCGGTGGCTCCACATGATCTGCTGAAGGACAGCGAGGAGAGTTCATTATGAGCAGCGTACCTCCCACCACGCCGCCGGGCGGTGCGCCGCCCCCTCCTATTCCGCCTTACGACCCCAAGGCTTACCGCGAGCAGCAAAAGGCCGCCTGGTGCGCCCAGCGCGCTGCCTGGAAGGCCCAGCGTCACGCCCAAGCTCAAGCCTGGAAGGCGGGCTACGCGAGCATCTACGGCCCACGCGTTCCTTCGGTCGTCGGTCCCATCATCCTGATCGCCACGGGCGTGGTGGCGCTGCTGCTGCTTACCGGTTACATCAATCAAGGCGCGTTCTGGAGCTGGTATGGCCGCTACTGGCCGCTGTTGCTGATTGGCGCCGGGCTGGCTCTATTAGCCGAGTGGGCGCTGGATCTGCGCCGCAAGGTTCCGGTGCGCCGCGGCGGCGGTTTTGTAGGCCTTATTCTGGTGCTCGCCCTGCTGGGCGTCGGCGCCGCCGAATGGAATCACGCGAAGCCCTGGTTTACCAAACAGGGGGTCGATTTCGGTCTGAATAATGATTTTTTCAACGTCCTGGGCCTGCCCGAGCACGGCTTCGACCTGCCAGTGCTGAGCCAGCAGATTCCCTCGAACGCCACCATCGAGATTCAAAACCCGCGCGGCGATGTGAGTGTGACGGCCGGCGACGGGTCCACCATCGAGGTGCTGGCGCACGAAGTGGCCTACGCCAGTTCCGACGCCGAGGCCAGAAAAGTCTTCGACGCCGAGACGCCTCGCCTGACGGCGAACGGCAGCGCCGTGCTGCTCAAATCCGAGAGCAATTCTAGCGGGCGGCTGAACCTCGCCGTCACCGTTCCCCGCGGCGCCAGAGTAATGATCGAATCCGGCAAGGGTAATGTGACCGCGACCGGTCTCGGTGTCGGCATCAACGTCACCGCCGGCGGAAACGTTCACCTTAGCGCAATAGGCGGCCCGGTCCAGGTGCATTTCTCCAGCGGAAACCACGACTTTTCCGCCCACGATGTTCAAGGCAGCCTGAGCGTCGATGGAGACTTGAACGACCTCAACTTCTCCGCGATCAAAGGCCCGGTCACGCAGAACGGCGAAATCCTCGGCGACGCGCGCCTGGAGGCCGTCAGTGGACCCGTGCATCTGCACACCTCGATAACCAGCATTGAAGTGGCGGAGCTGCCCGGCGACCTGGCCCTAGGTTCCGACGAGTTGCGCATCAACCAAGCCAAGGGGCAGGTGCGCGTGGCCACCCACTCCAAGGACATCGACCTCAACCAGATCTATGGCGACTGCACCGTGGATAACCGCGACGGCAGCATTTCGGTCGAGCCGGCCGGCGCCTACGCGGTGGAGTTGAAAAACAGCAAGGGCGACGTCGAGCTGACGCTTCCGCCCAGCGCCTCGGCCACGGTGAACGCGCAGACGCGCAACGGCGACATCGTCTCGGATTTCGCCATTCCCTCTACCGAAGGCGAGTACAAGTCGGTCACCTTCCGGGTCGGGTCAGGAGCATCCCGGATTGCGCTCAGCGCCGACAATGGCGACGTGCGCATCAAGAAGGGCCCGGCCTTCCCGCCCGCCTCTTGGTTGAATACTCCGTCTCAACGCAAGGCTCAAATGCCGAATCTTCCGGCCCGTCGCGGGGGTCCAGCGCACTCCGGCGCACCCCGTTTGAAAATGCACAAGGAACTTCCCGCGCAACCGGTTACGCAGTGAAAAGAGAGCATTTTCACTGCGCATGTAGATGTTTCAAGAGCCTGGGAAGTGGCGCTACACTAACAATCGCACTGGTACAAAGTATCGGGCAGGCCAAGTCTCGCGCCCCAGCGAAGGTCCGACCTTGACCTCGATGGCTATGCTGGAGATTGCGCGCATGGCCTTGACCATGGACAAAATCTCCGCATCGTACCCGGCCAGATTGGCGCCGCCGCTTATATGCAGGTGCTGGAATCCCATTCCTTCCAAGACCTTCACAACCTTGACCATCTGTTCGTTCGACATCTTTTCCTGGGTGGCATAGCCGCAAAAGCCGCACATCGGTTCGATCTTGCACGGCAGGATTCCGTTGATGGCGGCCGACCACCAGAGGTCTCTGCCAATGCGCTCGTCGCGCAGCGCGGAAGCAGCCTGAAACAGCTTCAAGGCATTAATCGGGTCGCGGGATTCTTGAAGAATGACGAGCGCCAGTTCATGCGTAATGGTTTCCGTCCGGGCCGATTGCAGCAATTGATCGAACATCCTATTACTCCTTGCCTAGCGGCGTTGAAATCCGCAGAGTTGAAGCTAAACCGATTGTTTGTTTCCTCCCCTGCGAAAACCGCCGCGCCGGACAATTTTCGCGGCAGGAAGGTATATTCCAGCCGTATTAACCTGGCTGTCAACGGCGAGGAGAAGAACTCCCGCCCAGAATACTGCCAGCGGCTGTTCGATCGCTCTATGGTTCCAAAGGTGTGTGCCGAGAGGAGAGACAAACACTCGATGGTTTTTTATGGCTTTCAGGTTAGAAAAGGGGCCGTCGTGATAAAGCTCAGTCAAATCGTCGGGTGAGTTGACGATTATGACATCGGCACTTGATCGATCCCGCTTCCGGATGCAAGACTTGACCCATGGGACGCTTTGCATCGACTGTCGAGTATTATGTCCGCTATAGGGAGCCTTACCCTCCGGCATTTTTTCAAGCCATCGCGGCGCGGCTCGGCCTGCATGGTGATGAAGCCCTGCTTGACGTCGGCTGCGGTCCTGCTCCCTTGTCCATCGGGATTGCTCCGTTTGTAGGAAGCTGCACGGGCCTCGATCCCGAAGCCGCGATGATCGAGGCGGCAAGAGCGGCAGCGCAAGACGAAGGAGTGCGCCTCACCCTGCATTCTGGCTGCATCGAAGACTTTTCCGCCAACCGGAGCTTCGACATTGTTACCATCGGCCGCGCGCTGCACTGGCTCGACCGCCGCGCTGCCCTTGAGGTTCTTGAACGGATTGTCTCGCCGTCCGGCCGTGTGCTGGTTTGCGGGTCAACCAGCATCGAATCTCCACACTCTCCTTGGCTAGAGCCTTATCAGGAGGTTTGCAACTCCTGGTCCAACAATCCGGACCGAAAGCGCTATCGAATCGAGTCCAAGAAGTGGTTCGATGGTTCGCGGTTCGACTTACTTGATAACATCTCTATAGCGCACGTGCAGAGCATCGGCATCGATGATCTGATCGGCAGGGCGCTCTCAAAATCTCATACATCGCGCGCCGTGTTGGGGGCTCGCCAGGCGGAATTTGAAGCCGCCATCCGGTCCGCGCTCGAGCCGTTTTCGCAGGAAGGCAGCTTTTCAGAAGAAATTGTCTCGTGTGCTGCGGTATTTGGCCGCCTGACTTGAGGCGAGCATATGAGCACCTTCTGAACTTGCCAATTACTGTTATTGTGGCAAGCCTATGCAGTCCAAGAACCGGTCTATTCCCAGAAACTTTGTTGTGGTGGCGGCATATCAAAGGCGAGTAAAACCAAGCCACTAGGGCGGACTATTCGTTTTCTCCAGCGCCCATATCATCATTTTGCCGTGGCTACCGAAGAGCTTGTAAATAGATACCCAGTTGGTAGGGCACGATGTCCACTGCTGTCCCTCGCGGCGTTTTGGCTGATATTACTTATCGGAAAGTCCAGATTCGCCCCGGATCGGAAGGCCCGTGATCGAATCGCGCAAGCAAGTGCCGAGCCTGAAGATGTCACTGCTTTACGGAGAACGGTACCCGGAGACTGGCAGGCTGGAGCCTCTTGCGTGAGTTGTACTATGAAGTACCGGCAGTCTAAAGAGGCGTACTCGTGAATCCCAATTCTGTTTCTGTCATGTGCTCATTACCGCCGCTACTGAAATGTATGAATCTGAGCCGGAAAGCGCCATCGCGTCCGGACATCTTCCTGTTACGCGAAGTAAGCTTTGAGCTGAAGCGCGGCGAGGTGATGGCAGTTGTGGGGCCGAGCGGGGCAGGCAAGAGCACGCTGTTGCGAATGCTCAACCGGCTGGACGAGCCTACTGGCGGGACCGTCAGACTGGACGGACGAGATACGCGGGAGATTGCTCCGCGCGAGTTAAGACGGCGGGTTGGCATGGTGATGCAGCGGGCATATTTGTTTCCCGGAACAGTCGCTGAGAATCTGGTATTCGGGCCGGCGCAGCGGGGAGAGACATTGGCCACCGCGCAGATCGAGTCCATGTTGGCAGGGGTGGGCCTTGAAGGATATGAGAGCCGCGATGCGCTAACGCTCTCGGGAGGCGAAGCGCAGCGAGTAGCAATTCTGCGGGCGCTTGCGAACGATCCGGAGGTGCTGCTGCTGGACGAACCGACATCAGCTCTGGATGCGGCTGCGCGGGAGAGCGTGGAGATGGCGCTGGACTCACTGATCAGGGCGCGGCGGCTGACCTGCGTGTGGGTTACCCACAGCGAAGAGCAGGCGCGGACGTGGGCCGGACACGTGCTGGCTCTTGAAGCAGGCCAGGTGAGGGCTTGGGGTTTGCCGGAGGAGGTGCTGGGTGATTGAACTTCCGAGCGAGTTGGAACGCGGACTGGTGGACTGTGCGATTGCGGGCAGCCTGGCGTTGGTGGTGCTGGTGCTGGCACGAAGACACGCTCCCGGACTGCTGCGAGAGTTACCGGTTGCCGAACTGCGGGGTCTCGTACAGATCGTAGCTGTGGGGGCTATTCTTGCCTTTTTGCTGCACGGGTCAAGCTGGGTTGCCGTTCCGGTGTTGGCTGGCATGGTGCTGGCGGCGGCCAACATCGTGCGACAGCGCGCCAAGCGGATTCAGGGAGCGTTCCCACTGATTCTGGCTGCAATTTTGTGCGGAGCCGGATCGGTACTTTGCCTGATGGCGGTAACAGGCGTGATTCCGATTAAAATACCGATTTTGATCCCAGTGGGGAGCATGGTGATTGCAAACACGATGAATACTCTGTCGCTATTTCTGGACCGGCTCCAGGGCGAAGTGAAGGCGCACACTGGGGAGATCGAGTCGGCGCTAGCGCTAGGGGCGACTCCGGAGACAGCGCTACTACCTGGTTTGAACGCGGCGTACCGTGCCTGCCTGATTCCGTCCATGGATAATATCCGGTCGCTGGGGATTGTGTGGATTCCAGGTATCATGGCTGGAATGGTTCTCTCGGGAACATCGCCGCTTTTCGCGGCCCTGTACCAGTTTGTTGTACTCACGACGATCTTTTCTGCCGCGGGATTGACATGCTTGGTCGCCAGCCGGTTAGTGACCAGAAGGCTGTTCTCAGAGAACGAACAGTTGCTGCTGCGCAGTTGAATCCCGTAACGAAAGATTGCGTTTGTTACAGTTGCTTAGCGGTTGGCCCTCGATTCTGAGACCGGGAAAAGTTCAAAAGCTTCAGTTCACAAATATTGCTCCCGGAAAGTCATGGCGACTGGAATCCGACGATCACGGTTTGATGGATCGCAGTTGCAATCGGCGTTTTAGCGATACCTTTCCTGACCAACTTGCTTCTTCCGGCATGAGCGGCGGTCATGCCGGGCATATTTTCTGCTTGCTCTATAATCGAGGGGCATTGAAGCCTTGCGTTCTAAGTCTCAACGTAATGAATCTCCTGAACGCGTGCCTTCCGGCATTATTTTTCTCGAATCGTGAGACATCTCACAAAAATGGATAGAGCTGGATCTTAGGAGAATACCCGTGGTTACACGACGAGAATTCATTGAGAGCGCTGCCTTGTATACCGCTCTTTCCTGCGTTGCGATAACGAACACGGCGTGCGCCGCCGACAACAGCTATAGGACTACATTGCAAGCGTTGCGCAGCCCACTTGACGAATCCGCGGAAGATGGGGCGCTGTTGAAGGAACTCGTGCGCTGCGCAGCGCTTGCTGCCAACGGCCATAACACGCAGCCGTGGAAATTCGGATTGTCGCCGGACGCGATTTCGATTCGCCCCGATCTCTCTCGCCGCACGCCGGCAGTCGATCCGGATGATCATCATCTCTGGATCAGCCTTGGCTGTGCCGCGGAGAATCTCGTGCGCGCCGCCCCGGCGCTAGGCAAGCACGCCGACGTTGCATTCGGTCCGCAGGAAGTACGTGTCGCTCTCGATAACACCGCGCCAGTGCGCTCCCCGCTGGTCAACGCGATCTTCCAACGGCAGTCTACCCGCGCCGAGTACGATAGCCAGCCGATGTCAAACGATGTGCTCCAGGAATTGGGGCGGGCCGCCGATCGCAGTGGCGTTCGCCTGCTGGTGCTCACGGAGCGGGCCAAAGTCGAAGGCGTGGTCGATTATGTCACGCAAGGTAACAGCGCGCAAATCCGAAACGCGGCTTTCGTAAAAGAGCTGAAGAGTTGGATCCGATTTAACGAGGCCGACGCCCTTGCCACCAGCGACGGGTTATTCTCGCGGTTGACTGGCAATCCAACATTGCCTCGCTGGCTCGGCCATATACTGTTCAGCATGCTTCTAAGCGAGAAATCGGAGAACGATAAATACGCCAGGCAGCTGCGCTCATCGGCTGGCGTGGCGGTTTTTGTCGGGGAACGCGCCGACCCGGCAAACTGGTTCGAGGTCGGCCGCGCTTACGAGCACTTTGCGCTAGCGGCGACGGTACTCGGCGTGCGCACCGCTTTCGTCAATCAACCGGTCGAAGTCCCGGCGGTACGCGCACAGTTCGCTCAGTGGCTAGGGCTAGGAGCAGGACGGCCCGACCTGGTCGTGCGCTTTGGCCGCGGCCCACAGCTACCGTATTCGTTACGCCGACCGGTATCCGACGTAATCGTGTGACCAGACGCGCACAATGGCAGCACACCTGCAAGACCGGCGCTGCTCCCTGTGGCGGCCTCCGATGCAGGCCATCATTTGATCCGGAGAAGAAGACGTCTGGTGAATGCTGATCCTATTGGTGCCTATTAGGCCAACAGCTATCATTGGCGTCGCGCTTCCGCCAAGCCAGCCCAACGCCTGAGATCACGGCTCCTAGGAGGAAGTAGAACGGCTGAAGTGGCGGCCTGTTGGTGTAGCCAACAATAACGATCTCGACCGCCATCCAGATCAACAGCGTGACCCCGACCCCCAATGCAGCAATGGGCGCTAGCGGATGCCGGCGCCATGCCAACTGGGCCGCCGCTAGCGGGCCGAGCCCGAGGGCGCAAAACAGTATCAGTCCAGGCGCGAAGTAGGTCCCGAAGGGCGAGCCCCTGAGTGCCCAAAGAGGGAGCGGAATGATCTCGCCTCTTGGCCCGAGCATCAAGGCGACGCCTCCACCGAGCGCTCCAACGCTCAAAAAGACTTCAAGGAACACTGCGGCCTTCGCGAATCGACTCAATGAGCGCATTATCGACATGCTATGGATGATGACACCAGCCCTCCGGGCATGCAACCGGGAACCCAACCGGCCACCAGGCTAGACAGACCCTTATTCAGGATTCCTACCAGACAGGCTTGCTGTATCCCGGTTTTCCGGCAATCCGGAATTCAATCTGATCGGAAGATTGGTGCTGGGATATCGCATGGCGACTCGAATCCGTAAGTCATTGGCATCATTGAAGATCGGCGTCGAAATTGGCGGTTTCATGGGACTGATCCGTCCGAACAGAATTTTTCGGCTCACAAGTTGTTTTGGATGAGCGCATTGGATTGTCAGTCCAGGCTCAGTACATGGATTCCAAATCAGTCGCTCTAGTCTTCAATGAATAATCCGCTACTGGGCTTTCCTGCACTTCGCCGAACCATGGTCTTCTGGAAGTTCTCGGCGGCACGTTCTCCTACTTCGTCTATTGTTTCCTTTGGTATGGCAATTCCCCTTTCGCTTAAAAGGTGTCTTTGCGCATTCAGCGATTCCAGTAGCGTTCGCAACTGATCCCGGTCGCCACGTGCATTAAGTAGTTTCTAAACCACTGCTTGGGACAATGGATGCTACTCCGGTATCGACGTGGCACTTCAGATGTCCGACTACGACTCTGACTTACATGATTCCGGCAATCATTTGATTCTATGTGACTTTTAACCAAACAGCCGTGAAGCACCTTATCCCGTTTTCGGGACTGCGTCGCCCCCAATCGCCGACCTGCTCAAGATGGGCTCTTTGGTCTCGATTCCACGTGCATACGATTCCCATGACCCTCGAAGCGGTGCGCAGCTTTCGGCGAAGTTCTGGAGGTAAGTCTCGAATTCCTCCAGCGGCAGCGGCTGGCTGAACAGATAGCCCTGAAAGGAATGGCAGCCGAGACCGGCGAGAAAGCTCCGTTGCTCTTCGGTTTCCACGCCCTCCGCGATCACCGACATACGCATCGCCCGGCCCAGGGAAATGATGGTTTGCGCAATGGCGCCGCTGGTCGAATCCTCCAGAATGTCGCGGACGAAGGCCCGGTCGATCTTCAATTCGTCCAGGGGAAAGCGCTTCAGGCGGGCCAGCGACGAATAGCCCGTGCCAAAGTCGTCCAGGGAGAATCTCAAGCCATGCGATTTGAGTTCGGTCATCTTGGCGATGATGTCCTCGTTATTGCGCTCCAACATACTTTCGGTGAGTTCCAGCTTGAGGTTTTCCGGGTTGGCTCCAGTGCGATCGAGGGCCGCCAGCACCTGTTCGGCGAACTCAGGTTGGCGGAACTGCAGGGTGCTGATGTTAACCGCAATGGTGACATCGGCTGTTCGCTTGCGGCCTGCCCATGACGCAATTTGTGCGCAGGCGGTTTCCAGAACCCAATCTCCCACAGGCAGAATCAACCTCGATTCCTCGGCCAGGTGAATGAACTCATTCGGAGGCAGGATGCCGCGGGTGGGGTGTCGCCAACGAATCAGGGCCTCGGCGCCAGTCAGGCGGCCCCACTCCACTTGAGGCTGATAGTAAAGCAGGAACTGGTTTGTTTTGATCGCCTGGCGGAGGTCATCCTCCATCGCGGCACGGGCGTTGACGGCAACCTGCAAGGCCGGGGAGAAAAAGCGTATGGTGTTGCGGCCGGCCGCCTTGGCCTGATGCAGGGCAATATCGGCCTGCTGCAAGATTTCGTCGGTGCTGATTCGTCGACCTCCGAAGACGGCGATCCCGATGCTGCAGGTGCTGCGGCATTCGCGGCCCTCAATCAGGTAGAGATTGCCAACCGAAGCCAGAATCTTCTCGCCGACGGATTTGGCCTGCGCCGCGGCTTCCTCGGGGACTTCGCTCAGGTCTTCGAGCATGACCACAAACTCATCTCCGCTTAGCCGGCCCATAGTGTCGGCTGCGCGGACGCAGGCGGCGATGCGCCGGGCGGCCTCCTGAAGCACAAGGTCGCCTTTTTGATGTCCGAGGGTGTCGTTCAGCGTTTTGAAGTCGTCCAGATCTATGGACAGCAGCGCTTGCGAGCGGCCGCTTCGGACGCTGACGGCCAGGGTCTGGCGCAACCGCTCCAACAGAAGACGGCGGTTGGGCAGAGCTGTCAGCGGGTCATAGAAAGCCAGATTTCTGATCTCCTCTTCCGCCAACTTGGCATCGGAGATATCCCGGGTAATGGAAAGAATGCAGGGAACGCCGTCAGACTCGAACACCGACGCCGATATATGCCCCCAGAAGATTTCCCTGTTCTTCCTCCTGAACCGCGCTTCCAAACCACGGCAAATCGAATCCTGGTGCAGCATTTCTTCTATTTTCTGCGAGTCGCGATCATCTACCCAGATCCCCAGTTCGAGAGGAGTTCGGCCAATGATTTCTTCGCGTTCAAATCCTAAGTTGTCGAGGAAAGCCTGGTTGGCGTCAATATATATCCCATCCCTCAGGCGTTTGATGGCGATGGAGTCGAGGCAGGTCTGGAATGCGGTGTGATAGCGCTCCTCGCTCAACCGCAGTGCTCCCTGAGCCGCTGTCAGGCTCTCCTCGACTGTCTTGCGGGCATTGATGTCTTCAACGATGGCGATGTTGTGAAGCGCGCGTCCCTCGGCGTCGCGTTGCGTCGAGCACGTAAGTTTTACCCAGATCAAACTGCCGTCCTTGCGCAGGTAGCGTTTCTCCAAGCTGGCGCCTTCGATCGCGCCGCTCGCTATCTGTTGGCGCGCAGTCTCACACTTTGCCTGATCCTCCGGCAGCGTGATCTGCTGGAAAGTCATGCCAGGAATTTCCTCTTGAGCGTAGCCGACGATCTCGGCGAAACGCGTGTTGCACCTCAGGTACCTTCCGTCGAACGAAACATGAACAATGCCCACCGCGGCCTGCTCAAAGGTCGCGCGGTAGCGTTCCTCGCTATCTCGCAGTTCCATCTCCGCCAACTTGCGCTTGGTGATGTCCTTCCCGAAGACCGAAACGCCCATTGCTTCCCCATCGGCAATGATCGGGTTGATAGCCATCTCAAGAGTGTGCCCGTCGAGCAGAGGATGCTCGATCCGGAAAGGACCTTCAGCCAAGGCCCGCTTAAACAACTGTGGCCAAGGCGCCGCTCTCTCCGGCAGGAACATATCCTCCGGGCGCATTCCTACCGCGACTTGAACGCCATAAATCTGCTCGATGTGCCGCTGAAATGCCCGGTTGAAAATAATCAAACGACAATTAAGATCCACCGACCAAATATGGTCTTCGGTGCTTTCGATCAAGGCCGAGAAATTAGCTTTAGCTCGATTGGACATTATGGTCTTCTCTAGTGTCAGCGGTCTCCCTTTGACAGGGCATACCTCTTCCCTCGGAAAAATCCAGAACGGTATTTAAGAAACTCTCAGCCGTTCTGCAACGGCCTTCCAGGATGATGCTCGTTACCTTCTGGCAAAGGAGTTCATCGCGCCGGTATCCGAACTGTTTCTCCGCACGAGCATTTAATAGGACAATCTCCTCGTCCTGGTTCACTACCACCGTTTTATCCGGGCCGGCTTCCATCAATCCCGAATACTTCGCCTCCGACTTCCTAAGCGCGGTCTTGAATTCATAATATTACTTGAATTCATCAATACCTCGATTCTGAATTTCATTGCTTAAACTCATGAATACCCCATACAGAAAAGCTTCTGTCCCACAACACAACAAAATCACATAAGCGGCAAGTGTGTCTGTTCCGCTTTGCTCAGGCCGGTCTAAGTTTAGGCTTCCAATACGTCACTCTTCGATAGCTGGATTTCGCGCAGTGACTCAATGCCGAAAGGGCGTCATCTCAGAGCGCCCCGGGGAGATCGAACAGCGCCTTATCCTCGACCACTAGGAAGGCGGCCCGATCAAGGGTAGGAACAACCGCCTTGCCGTCGGCACGCTGGTCGAGCGCTCCACCTTGTTCACCTTGAAAACACCAACGGGCTCATCCGCCAGTTCCTGCTCAAAAGCGAAAACTTTGGCATTCATTCGCGGGAAGAACTCGATAAATATGCCTGGCTGCTGAACGCGAGACCAAGAGAATCGCTGGGCTGATAATGCCTCGCAGAACTGTTCTTGCCAGACTTCGACTTAGCGAAATACTACTCGAAGTTCTTTGCACTTTAAAGTTGATAACAGGCCAAGTAAATAACCAGAAAATGTCATTTCTAAAGTTTGTCGAATGTTGAGCGCTATTGCACAGACCACGTGTATCCGCCGGTCTGATCTGAAAAAGGCTCATCAAAATACGCTTGCTCGCAGGCGTGTCTTACATAAATTACACGCAGATTATTAAGGGCACTGTCTATATAATCCAGGAATCCGCTTCGTGTGAGTTCATAAAATAAATAAAGTTGCAAGCCTTGTGCAATCAATTATTTGCACGATTGGACTTTTCGACTTGCGGCAGGGCAATTCTAATGCCATAGACGCCCTGCTTCCCCAAGCCTCCCTGGCACGCTGTTTCACCTGACCCTCTTGCGTCTTCGGGGCCAATCGCGCTATCGGTCATTTTAATGTTCTAGTGCCCCGGAGAGCCACCAGGGGAGGCCAAGGTGCTCGATGAGCTCTTCGCCTTCAGCGAGCTGCGCCAGCAGCCGCTCTCCCGCGATCTTCTGATGGAGTACCGCGCCCAAATGCTGGCATGGAAACTGAGTCCATCGACCACCAAGGTCCGGCTCGCGGCGGTGCGCAAACTGATCGGCGAGGCCAGGCGCAACGGCCGCAGAGTTTCTTCCTCCAGCCGGGCCGGCAGGAGGGGCGGCTCGGCGGGAAGGCTCGTCTTGACCATATCGACATGGTAGCGAGGCTCGGCCCCCCTCCGCGCGCGAGACCATCGGATAAGTGCTGTCCTGATCCCAAAACTTCACGCTCTCCTGGCTGCTGGCAACAGCGGCGCGACACATTAACGAATGAACTGTGTCCTGGATAGGCGCTGATCCATCACATATTTACGTGCAAAGCTGGCGGTGAGTTTGTATGCTAAATATTATGCCATCACGCCATCTTACTCCCGGCCGCATAGTTGCCATGGCTCTGCTTGTCTTCGCAGTCCAGTGGTTGCATGCAGGGCAAGCGGGCACAAAGACGACGCCAGCAACCCCCATCGTCATCGAGGACCTCGGCAAGGGAACTTTCACCCTCGACGCCCCCTGGCAATTCCACCCAGGAGACGATCCCGCATGGGCATCTCCCGCCTTCGACAGCTCTAACTGGGAACGGCTTACTGCAGACCAGCCGTGGGGCAAGCAGGGGCATACTAATCTCACCGGTTTTGCCTGGTACCGGTGCCAGATAGCGCTCAACCCCGTTCTCGGCGTGCCACAGCGGTTTTCCCTCCTGATGCCGAAGATCAAAGATGCCTACGAAATCTATTGGAACGGCTCACTCATCGGAGGTAACGGCAAGCTCCCGCCCCATCCGGTTCGATACCTTTCGCAGCCGGCGCAGATCTTTGAACTGGGCCAGGTGCGGCAAGGTGTTCTGGCCGTTCGCGTTTGGAAGGCCCCTCTGCTCTCCGATGATACGGGTGCCGCAGGTGGTTTTTGGGCCCCCCCTTTGATCGGGAGTCCCGAAGCCATTGCGAACGCTAAGGATGCGGAGGAGTTCCAGTGGCTGCGCAGCCGGCAATTTCTCTTTGGTGAGAATTTGCTCTGCGCTGTGATTGCGCTGTTGAGTTTCCTTCTCTGGTTGCGAGTTCCCGGCCGGCGGATCCTGTTTTGGACGGCAGCCTTTGCCTTTTGCCCTCCTGCCAATCTCCTGCTCAGGGATGCTCACCTGGGATGGCCTTATCTTCTGGCCATGGGAGCTTCACAACCTTTGGTCGCTTTGCAGGATGTATCGCTGTGGTTTCTCCTTCTGTGGCTTCTTCCTCTCCATGGAAACCGCGCCCTTTGCCGCCTTACGCGCATCCTCGCTGCCATTTACATGGTCAACGCCACCCTGGATGGAGTGCTGGTTGCCCTCGCTTGGAAACCGCAGTGGAGCAGATTTGCCCAGATCTCCGATGTCGCATCGACTTCCCTCTGGGTCATCCTGGAAGCATTCCCTCTGGTCCTGGTAAGCTATGCACTTTTCCAGCGTAAGCGGTTCGATTCGGCCGGCTGGCTGGTAGCCAGCCTGGCCTTTCTCGACGAGATGATGACCGTCTTCAGTAACATCATCAGGCAAGGCCGCCAATTCACCGGATGGTCCATCGCGGACAACATCGACTCAATCTTGTTTTCCATCGCTGGCAATGGGATCTCCCTCTCCGTAATCGCCGGAGCACTTCTTTTGGTAGCCATTGTTTACGCGGTCTACAACAGCATTCGCGAGGACGAGCATCGCCGGGCTGCGCTGGAACGAGAAAAGACTGAGCTCATAAGCGAAAGCCGCCGGATGCGGCACCAAGCCGAGCACGATAGTTTGACCGGCTTGTGGAATCATCATGTAATTGTTACGCGGTTGAACCAGGAGATCAACCGCTCGCATCGCGAAGGGACGCCACTAAGCGTGGTTCTGATCGATGTAGACCATTTCAAGAAGGTAAACGACAGTTTCGGCCACTTGGCAGGCGACTTGGTGTTGAAAGAGATCAGCGCAATCTTTACGCGCTCTCTACGTCCCTATGACTATGTGGGCCGGTACGGCGGCGAGGAGTTTCTATTGATCCTGCCAAATTGCGAAATTGAAAGAGCACTCATCCGCACTGAACAACTGCGCCAGGCCGTGGAGTCGGCGCACATTGTGTATGGTGAGACAAAGTTGCAGGTGACTGCAAGCTTCGGCGTGGCCTCTCCCCTTCAGTCTCATCGTGAAGCTGAAACTGTGATCCGAGCCGTCGATGCAGCTCTTTATCGAGCCAAAAGCTGTGGACGCAATTGCGTCGTCCAAGCTGAATTTGATACCCGGTTTTGCGAAAACTAGCTACGTGCTGCCAGCTTCCCGCTTCTCCGCTTTGAGATTTGTCTTGGGATAGAAGATTTCCCGCCTGAGGCGTGGACATCTACGGCTTAGCCTGGATGACTGCTGCAAGAATTCCCTTGAACCAGTCTTATCAACGGTTTTCTCGACTCACCAATTTATCAGCCCTGCTTTATTGTTGAGTCCCATAGGCACGCAAACCAGCACTACCATATCGATCGGACTGGTAGGGCTGGTTTGCGTTTCCGCCTTATTCTGATATATCCCCCAGAAGCGAAGCTTGCTCAGCAAAAGCTTCTTCCGTACCAGTTCGGATCTTTTTCACAATGCTCGTCCATACCGGATTGATCTTGGATACATCCCCAGCCGCTACGGCTGCCTTATATGTTTCGCACTTTTCCAACCCTCTTTTGTAGGCTGGAGATTCTTTTACCAGCTTGAAAGCAGCGGCCATCACTACGCCCACATCGTCCTTGAGATCCTCCGGCACCGTCGCATAAACCTCTGACCTGTGCTCGTCAATCCACTGGAACGCAATGGGCATAACAACGGAGCTCACCCAGTCACTATAGGCGTTCAAGGCTTCCATTCCCGCAATCCACGACGGGTGCATCTCCCAGTCCCGACAACCTTCGTGGAGCGGAGACTTGGGGTGGTGTGGCGGCGGGCAGTAATCGCAGACCATTTTGACGTGCTTCATGAACATTCTCCTCTGATCGAGTGCATGCGAGACGACTCGGCACAGAGGCTATCGGCTAGTCCCTTGATTTCTTGAGCGATCCTTCAAAACGCCCCTCTAGCTGCGATTTGGATCGTGCAGGTTATCGTCGACGAATGCAGAACGACATTTTGGCTTTGAAGACCAGATAAATATTATCATCCAGCGCAGAATTTGGATGCAGGCAAGAAACAAGCTGAAGATGCATGCGGTCACAAGCCAGAGCAAACGGAAATTGCCTGCCGAACCCGATACGTCCTCACAAGCATGCAACTACCCCGGGCCAGACAAGGTTGGGAAGGAACAGGATTCGTTCTTAGAGAGTCAGCACCGCAACTGAAATCTTGTACCCTGCCGATGGGCTTGTGTCAGAGGTGGCTCCCAGAGCCAGGGGCGCTTCTCGGTACTGATCCAAAGACATAACTTCCGGATTGCCCGTGATCTGCGCGGAATCTGGCTCCCCACATTGAACGCATTGAGAGCTATTGCTGCCTAAATCCAGTGTCGCTCGAAGCCCAGCAACTCCTGCCGCAGATGCCATAGCTAACACTCAAACTGTATGCTCAACCGGGGCCGATCACTGAAGCCAAGTTCCTAAAGGAGCCTCTGTACAGGTCCTTAATTTCTGACTGAGCTTGCGTGAGTCGATCCAGAAACGCTCACGTGAGCTAAAAACTGCATCATGATTGCGCATTATATGTACTGGAGGCCGATTTCGGCCTCCAGTACACACTACACCGCCAACTGGGCCAGCCGTTTGCAGTGCTGGTAGAGGTTGACCAGGGTGAAGGCCGCCAGCAGCCACTCATGATTCTTCTTCAAGCCGCGACAGCGCACCTTGGTGTATCCGAATACGCGCTTCAGAATGCGAAACGGCCACTCCACTTTCGTGCTGGTCGCAGTGCGCAGGCCGCGGCTTTCCAATTAGCCGTTGACCGTGTCCAGAATGCGATCGTGATCTCCCGATACCTTCAACTAAATCCAATCAGGACGCAGACTGGGGACTTGTGCAGAGGCTCCTGAAGGGCACAGCAAAGGAGAGCCGATATTTGCGCAATTCTGGAAGTTATTTCCGCAAATCCGGACATCATTTCCGCAACCCCACACAGCTACAGATGCTTTATATGTCCAGGTTCTTCACGTCCAGCGCATTGTCTTCGATGAACTTGCGGCGCGCCTCGACGTCTTCGCCCATCAGCGTGGTGAAGATGGCCTCGCATTCGGCGATGTCTTCCAACTTGACCTGAAGCAGGGTGCGCCTCTCGGGGTCCATGGTGGTCTCCCAGAGCTGCGTGGAGCTCATCTCGCCCAACCCTTTGTAGCGCTGCACCTGGTAGTCCTTCTTGCCCTGTTCGACGATGTAGGCGAACAGTTCGCGCGCGGTCTGCTTCTCGACCGGTTCACGTGAAGCGCGGACGGCGCGGCGGGCCTGTTTGGCCTCGGCCTGCCCCTCGGAGCTTTCAGGGGCAGCGCCGACTTCGGCGCCCTCCGCCTCGCCGGGTTCAGCTTCGGAACTGGTTTCAGAGCTCGCCTCGACCGCGACGGCAGCCTTGGCCGCGTACTCGACCAGGAACGGCGGCTCCAGAAACTCTTTGATGAGGATGTATTTTGACATCATCTGCTTGAACTCGGGACTGGAGGCCAGTGCCCAGTCAACGCAGCGGGTGGCGCCCTGCGCGTCAGTAAAGCAAACGGACCAGGTGTGGTGCTCCTCATCTTCGACCGGCTCGCTGACCGATTTGAAGCCAAACTCGTCAGCCAATCCGGTCAATTCTTCGTGTAACTGGGCCAGCTTGGGTGGAACCTCGCTCTCGTTTTTCGATGCGAAATCGGCGCGATGGACCAGTTCGGCGCGGGCCAGCAACTCGGTGAGCTTTTCATTGCGGATGCGCTTGTCCACCCTCTCGACAAAGCTCAGGTACTCGTTCAGCGTGGCCATGAAGCGGATCAGGGCGGGGCCTTCGATGCGGCGGGCGTTTTCGCCGTGGCTGACGATCATGCCCTCCGAGGCGCGGTTGACCATCACCTTCACAAACTCGCGTTCGTCCTTGATGTACTGCTCGAAGCGGCCCTTCTTGATCTTGAACAGCGGCGGCTGCGCGATATAAATGTTGTCGCGCTTGATCAGCTCCGTCATGTGGCGGAAGAAAAAAGTCAGCAGCAGGGTACGAATGTGGGAGCCGTCGACGTCGGCATCGGTCATCAGGATGATCTTGCCGTAGCGAATCTTGGTGGAGTCGAAGTCGTCCTTGCCGATGCCGCAACCCAGCGCGGTAATCAGGGCGCGGATTTCCTCGTGGCCCAGCATCTTGTCGTAGCGGGCCTTCTCGACGTTCAGAATCTTGCCCTTCAGCGGCAGAATCGCCTGGAAGCGGCGGTCGCGGCCCTGCTTGGCGGTGCCGCCGGCGCTTTCACCCTCGACCAGGTAGAGTTCGCAGCGGTCGGGATTGCGCTCCGAGCAGTCGGCCAGCTTGCCCGGCAATCCGCCGCCGTCCAGCGCTCCCTTGCGCCGGGTCAAGTCGCGGGCCTTGCGCGCCGCCTCGCGGGCGCGCGCAGCTTCTATGGACTTGTTGATGATCTTCTTGGCAACCTGCGGATTCTGCTCCAGAAACGCGCCCAGCCGCTCGTTGACGAAGGCCTGCACGGTGCCGGCGATGTCGGAGTTCAGCTTACCCTTGGTCTGGCCCTCGAACTGCGGCTGCGGCAGCTTGACGCTGACCACGGCCACCAGGCCCTCGCGCACGTCGTCGCCGCTTAGATTCTCCTTCATGTCCTTGAAGAGACCTAGCGACTGGCCGATGGCGTTGACGGTGCGGGTCAGCGCGGTGCGGAAGCCGGAGAGATGCGAGCCACCATCGACGGTGTTGATATTGTTGGCGAAGCTGAAAACCGTCTCCGAGTAGCTGTCGTTGTACTGGAGCGCAATCTCGATCTCGACGCCGTCGCGCGAGGACTCCATCACGATGGGCTTCTCGTGCAGCACGCTTTTGCCGCGATTCAGGTACTTCACAAACTCGGCGATGCCGCCCGCATAGTGAAACTCGGCGTGGCGCGCTTCGCCCGTCTTGGGGTCGGCGGTGCGTTCGTCGGTGAGCCCAATGGTGAGGCCCTTGTTGAGGAAGGCCATCTCGCGCAGCCGTTGGGCCAGCGTGTCGTAATTGAACTCAGTGACGGTGAAAATGCTCTTGTCAGGCAGGAAATGGACTTTGGTCCCCCGCCTCTTGCTGGTTCCGACCTGGCGCAACTCGCTGGTGGGCGCGCCGCAACTGAAGTCCATCTCCCAGGTGAAGCCGTCGCGCCAGATCTCGACGTTGAACTCCTGCGATAGCGCGTTGACGCAGCTTACGCCCACGCCGTGCAGGCCACCGGAGACCTTGTAGGTCGAGGCGTCGAACTTGCCACCGGCGTGCAGCATGGTCAGCACTACCTGCACGGCCGGCATCTCCTCACCATTGGCCAGCAGTTTCATGTCCACCGGAATGCCGCGGCCATCGTCGATGACGGTCACCGAGTTGTCCACGTGGACGATAACGTCAATCTTCGTGGCATAACCGGCCAGCGCCTCGTCCACCGAGTTGTCCACCACCTCGTAAACTAGGTGATGAAGCCCCATTTCGCCGGTCGAGCCAATATACATGGCCGGACGCAAGCGCACCGCCTCCAGTCCTTCAAGAATCTTGATATTGTCGCTGGTGTAGTTGTCGTTATCGCCGTGGAGGGGGATGCTATTCAGTACTTCAGTCGCCATAAGATTCCGTTCGCAAGCTCTTCGCTTTCGACTCCGCAAGACAGCGAAGCCGAAAGCGCAATTTCAGGTTGGAATGCGGGTATAAACCGCTTGAAAAACAAGGACTTTCAAGCGACTAAATCTATTTCAATTTTAGCATGAGGAGAGGGTTCGGGATAGGGCTGAATGAAGAGCTGTAAGAGAATTAGGGCGTCCGATTGGGGGCGGAATCTGGTGCGGAAAGTGTTACTTCAGTAAGTTGGCTGGTTACCAGTTGTGCAACTATATGAAAATAATTGACTTATGTGTAATTACCTCTTACTGTTTTGGTGCGCAGAAAACCACTTTTTCTGTCAATCCAAATCCGCAGGAGTAACCAAACCATGAAATTCGCCATCCGCGTTTTTGCTCTTTCCGTCGTCGTCGCCGGTGTCTCCGCCACAGCCGTTACGCCCAAGACCGCAACCACCTTCCAGAGCCACCAGTCGGCTACCGCAAACCTGCCCGGTCCGAGCAGCATGCAGTTTCCTGTTTGCTGCCGAGTTCAGTAAGTAAAACAGTGTCTTTTTACTGTCAGACGATACGCATTGCACGCAGCTTGAGAGCCAAAGAGCAGGATTTTACACGAAATTGTTTTACGGTAATGCTGATTTGCGGTTGAGCGGCGGGTGATTGGCGCTATTCTGAGAATGTTTTCAGAAGAGCGGGTAACTGTTATGTCTTCGCAGACTGCGATTTTCCTGATGGATGTCGCTGAGTTCGTGCTCTGGTCTGTACTGGGTCTTCTTGTCTGGAAGAAAAAGCTGCACCACCGTTTCCCGGCGATGGGGGCCTATGTGGCTTTGCGTCTGGCTTCCATGCCGGCGCTGCTTGTGCTGGTCTACGGGCAGATGTATCACTGGCTCACAAATTTTTGCACAGCGGCCTACTTCTATCTCTACTGGGCCGTGTACATTGCCAGTGCTTTGCTACTTTTTTTTGTTTGTATCGAGGTCTTCCGCTCCGCGCTTGCGGCGTTTCCCGGGCTCCAGAGACTGGGAACCATGGTTTTTCGCTGGGCCGCCCTGGTCTCAGCCATCGTGAGCTTGTCGACGCTCTCCTTGGCACGCCCTGGCGTTTGCATTCTTACCGATATAGCCTACAGGTTAATGCGTTCAGTGAGCATAATGGAACTTTGCCTGCTGGCCTTCCTGTGTCTGAGTCTGAATGCACTGCGCCTTTCGATTCGCGGCATGCCCTTCGGGATCGCTCTGGGCTTTGGACTGGTGTCTGCCAATGATTTTGTTGCCTCTTCTTTGTTGTCCCGTAGTACTTCGCTTACCTCACTCCTACAGTTTGTATATGAATCGGTAATCCTGGTCTCATTGGGGATATGGGTTACCTACTGCGCCCTGCCCGAGCTCGCCCGCCGGGCTGTTCTGATGCCGGCCAACTCCTTTATTCTTCGCTGGAACGAGATTGCCTCGGCACTGGGCCACACCGGAACACGCGTTGCCGTGCAGGAGACGCCCAACGAATTTTTCCTGGCTGATGCCGAGCAGAACGCTGAAAAAATTCTCGTGGTGAATCTGAAGAGCCGCGAATCGGTGGCATAGGCGCTCCGTCTGGCCGAGATTGAAGGAAAGCGGCGACTGAAAGAAAATGGAACTGCGGCCTCTGGTCGTCGGATTCCAAGACGGGTAACGCTTTTAGGAGGAGGAATCGGCCGTGGCTCTCTTTTGTCAACGCTGTGGCACTGAATTGCCGATGAATGCGCGCTTCTGTTTCAACTGCGGCGCGCCTATTGGGGGTACCATGCCCATTCCCGGCAGGCGGATGGTGCGCCCCATAGCGGGCCGCCAGATTGCCGGGGTTTGCATCGGCGTGGCGCAGGCCTACGGCTGGGATGTGGCGCTGGTCCGTATTTTCGCGGTCATGGGACTCATCTTCTCCTGCGGATTGGTAGCCGTCGCCTACATGGCCGGCTGGTTGGGTATACCCGAGGAGCAGCTTCCGCTGGCCTGAAAATGGACGACGGTTGCCCGCTTTTAGAGCCGGCTATGAAAAAAGGCTCATGCTCTCAAAACACCGCATAAATTTAAGAAACAAGCCACCAACTCTGGGCGTATTCTCTTGCTATGAAAAGTTCCTATATGGCGGATGAAGCAAGACTGGCCTTTCGCGAGAGCGGAGTGGGTTTGCCGGTGGTTTTTCTACATCCCACGCCGCTCGACGGGGAGTACTGGCGGCCACTGACCGAAAACCTGGCCGGGGTGCGCGCCATTATTCCCGACCTGCGGGGGCACGGCGGCTCGGAGCTGGGCGATCTGCCGGTGGGCGGCTTTGCGCTGGTTCCCGACGCTCCCGTGCTGACCATTAAACAGTTGGCCACCGACGTTCTAGCGCTGCTGGACCATTTGGAGATTCCCACGGCGCTGTTTGCCGGTTGCTCGGTCGGCGGCTTTGTGTTGCTGGAGATCTGGCGCCAGGCTCCCGAGCGGGTGCGCGGGCTAGCTTTTGTCTGCTCCAAGCCGCAACCGGACGCGGCCGCCAATCTGAGCAAGCGCGCCGCCACCATCACCCAGGCACGCACTGGCGGCTGTTCGGCGATCTTTGACGGCATGGCCCAAACGCTGATCGGGGTTACGGCTCGCCATCATCGTCCCGAAATTGTGGCCGAGTTGCGGGCCCGCATGACGCTCACCCCGGAGGCCCTGGCGGCCGTGCAGGCGGGCCTGGCCACGCGGCCCAACTCGCTGCCCACTGTGGCCACCATCTCGGTTCCCGTCCTGGCCATCGCCGGCGGCGAAGATGCGGGCGTGACCGCTACCGAAATGAAAGCCTTCCAGGCCGCGCCCGGCGGTTGCGAGTTCCACCTGCTGCCCGACGCTGGCCACTTTGCCGCCTATGAACAGCCAGAAAAGGTCGCAGCTCTCATGGCCGAGTGGCTGCGGCAGCACGAAGATTGAAGGTTCTGACTGAAAACCTGGTTTTGTGTGAATCGCATTGGCTAGGGGAACCGGTAAAGCTGACTCTTGGGCCGGTTCCGGCAAGGTTGTTCCACAAACCACTCAAGGCTCGAACAACTTAGAGCTTATCCGCAAATTGAGAAGGGATTGTAGCGCCGGTCTCCAGACCGGCTGTACTGGCGGCGTCCACGCCGCCAGATGCGCTCTGTGGGACTGGAGACCCACAGAACAGCCGACCTGGAGGTCGGCGCTACCTATTTTGCGGATAGGCTCTTAGGTGAAATGTTGTAGGCTCAAAAGAAACGATCTTCTTTGGAAAGCCTATTTTGACCACATCCGTGACACAAATTTCGCCTTCTTCACCTCGTCCCTTTCACCATCCCCAGCCAGGGAGCGCCCTGCACTGTGGCAAGGTTTCGCTGGAAACGCTGGCCAAGCGCCATGGGACACCGCTATACGTTTATTCCGCCGACCAGATCGTCGCGCGGCTGGCCATCTTCCAAGAGGCGCTGGCCGGCCGCGAGAACCTGGTCTGCTACGCCGTTAAAGCCAACTCGGCGTTGGCCATTCTGAAGCTATTAGCCGACCGCGGCGCGGGTTTCGACATCGTTTCCGGCGGCGAGCTGGAGCGGGTGCTGGCGGTTGCGCCCGAGGCCGCCGGGCGGGTGGTTTTTTCAGGAGCTGGCAAGACCGTTGCCGAGATCGACCGGGCGCTGACGGCAGAGATTCTGCAATTCAACGTCGAGAGCGAGGCTGAGTTGGAGCTTCTGGCCGCGCGCGCGGCCAAACTGAAGACGAAGGCGCGCTTTGCCCTGCGCGTTAATCCCGACGTCTTCGCCGAGACCCACCCCTACATCTCGACCGGCCTGCGCGAGCACAAATTTGGCATCGACATTCGGCGGGCGTTGGGGATTTACAAGAGCGTGGCCGGCAGCCGTTGGTTGGAGCCCTACGGCGTGAGCGTTCACATCGGCTCGCAGATCCGCTCGGCGGAGCCCTTTGGCGCGGCTATCGAACGGGTGAGCAAGCTGGTGCGCCAACTCCAGCGCGAGGGCATTGCGCTCAAAGTCATCGACGCCGGCGGAGGCTTGGGCATCGATTACCACGCCGGCAGTTTCGACGCCGAGGCCAAGGTTCGCGAGTACATTGCGGCCATCGAAAGCGCGCTGGGAGGCTTCGAGGGCCGTCTGCTTATCGAGCCGGGCCGCTTTCTGGTGGCGCAGGCCGGAGCGCTGGTCGCGCGGGTGCTGTATGTCAAGCGCAACGGCAAAAAAACCTTCGTGATTACCGACGCGGCCATGAACGACCTCATTCGACCGGCGCTTTACCAGGCTCATCACGAGATTGCGCCGGTGCGGCCCAGAGCCGGAAGGCCGCGCACGGTGGACGTGGTGGGACCGGTCTGCGAGTCGGGCGACTTCTTTGCTCGCGACCGCAAGCTCCAGCCCATCGAGCCGGGAGACCTGGTGGCGATCCTAGACGCCGGGGCTTACGGCATGGCGCAAAGCTCGAACTACAACTCGCGCCCGCGTCCCGCCGAGGTGCTGGTCGAGGGTGCGAAGGCCCAGCTGATCCGGCGGCGCGAGACGATGGCCGACCTGCTGGAACCGGAGAGGTTTACCGTCGAGGACTAAGCTGGCCTTCGCGCTTGGGTAAAGGCCTTTCACTGTTTCTGTAATGTGGGCGTGCTATCCCATCCTTGCCGCAAAACAACTACGCGGCAAGGATGGGGCACTCAGTTTCGTTGAAGGTGCCCCATCTCGTTTCAATCGTTCAAGACTGGATTAGAAGAACTGCTGCTGCCGGAATCTTCTGAAGAGGCAACCTCTTCGCCAACGGCTTCCGGGGCGGCTGGGCCGGTGAGCAGGTCCACGCGATAGCCCGCGGACTCGGCTGTCGCCAAAGCCTCGTCGATGCTGCTACTCATCTGCCCGATCACCGCACGGCTGGGAGCGTTTTCGCTTTCACCCGCCAGGCGCAACAGCGAGGGCAGTTGCAGCCACCAGAGCAGTTCTTCGTAGCGTTCGCGCACCAGGTAGTCGTGACCCTCCGACTCGTGCACGCCGGTCAACCAGCGAACGTCCGGATCGAGCCACAAGGCGGGCCACAGCGCTGGCGAATGCGCCGCTGGCTGGCGGGCGGTCTCAATAAGTTCAGGCGCGGCGGGCACACTCGAAGCTGCCGCAGCAGACTTGGAAGCTTCCTTTGAAGCCTTCGGCGTAGCCGCCGGCTTTTGGGTCGCAACGGCGGGAGCGGCAGCGGTTTCCACTGGTTTTTCCTGCGGTTTACCCACGTCGGCTCCCGCGAGCAGCAGAACCTTGATGCGGGCGGCCACGCGCCAGGCCTCCTCGCCCTCGTATCCGAGCGCGGCAAGGGCCTGGGCGAAGGGTTCGCGCAGGCGGAGGCGGTCAAACAGATCCAGCGCCATGCCGCCAGGATTGACCGCATCAATGGATTCAGCCAGCAGTTCCAGCGCGCTCCAGCCGAGCACCGGCCCCCAGATGGCCGTCGCGGTCAACTGCGGGCTGGGACTGGGCAGCACACGGCGGGTGGCCGCCGTCCACGGAGCCGGGAAGAGATCTTCGACAGCAGGAATGCGCAGGGCGGCGCGCAACCGTTCGCGGAAGGCCGCGCCGAGTAATCCGGGGTTGGCGGGTTGGGCCGCGGGGTCCAAGGAATTCAGCCGACCCGTGCCGACAAGGTGAGCCCTCTGCGCCAGGCGCAGGAAGTTCTCGCAGCGCCCCCAGGCCGCCGCGAAGAACTCTCTACGCTCCGCCGCGGTTTTTCGATTGCCTCCAGCAGCGACCGTGCGCGCATCCTCGGCCAGACCAGCAAAAAGGCGCACTATGCTAGGTTCCAGCAGTACGCGCAAAGCGTCATGCACCGGCTGCAACTCCAGATTCACGAGCGCGTCTTCCAGGTTGGGAACGCCGCTGCCGTTGAGCCGGTCCGAGAGCCGGTCCCAAGGCTGCTCTGAAGTGGAATAAAATTCGCGCCAGTCGAGAAAGACGTGGCACTGGTAGGCGTGCAGGTCCACGGTGAGCCCGCGCTCGGCCAAATCGCTCGCCCGGCGCAGGTATTCCAGGCCAGTCAGAGAATCGCGCCAGGCCAGAACGACGGCCGGATTGTCGCTAAGCTCCAGCCCCTCCCTGATTCTTTGCTGGCGCAGTTGGCCAGCGCCTTTGTCGGCGTAAGCCGCCGAGAAATCAATGGTTCCGTGGGTCTCGCCATAATGGTTGTTGTAGACCACCAGGGCTCGCTCCGTGCCGCTGCGGTTCGAGTAGGCATAGACATTCTCGTCCACCGAACCATTGTCGCAGTAACAATCGTAGAGCCGGAAGTTGCCGCTTTCGGCGAAGAGCCAGCGGCGCTTCAGCAGCGGCGCAATCTCGCGTTCGTGGCGCTCGACCATCCAGGGATCGGGGTTTTCGTCGTAGCGCGGCCGCTGGTACTCCATGCCGTACTTTTCCGTGAATCCCTCAATCTGCCCGTGTCCGAACATCGGCAGCCCCGGCAGCGTGGCCATCATCGCGGCCACGCCAAAGCACTTGTCGCCCTTGCCAAACTGATCGATAGCCGTGCGCTCGTCGGGATTGCTCATGAAGTTGACGTAGCGCTTCATGATGTCCGGGTCGAATTCGAGCGTGTTCTTGAGGACCAAGCGGTACTTTGCGTTCTCCTCATCGCGCAGCATCACCATGAAGGCGCTGTTGTAAACGCGGTGCATCCCCAAGGTGCGGACGAAGTAACCCTCCATTAGCCAGAAGGCCTCGGCCAGCAGCAGCGTGCCGGGAACCTCGGCGGCCACGCGATCGACCACCTCACGCCAGAACTCGTGCGGCATGGCTCGGTCGAACTCGGCCTGGCTCATGCCGTACTCGGCGCG
>Ga0224559_1000320_pt1 | contig 33467 bp, 32 predicted proteins | sample 714S33034metaG_FD_180676 | JGI IMG/M metagenome (GOLD analysis project Ga0224559, IMG submission 180676) | Peat soil microbial communities from Stordalen Mire, Sweden - 717 S3 30-34 | ecosystem: Environmental > Terrestrial > Soil > Wetlands > Peat | place: Sweden: Norrbotten County, Stordalen... | reverse complement strand
AACCAGCATCTTGGCCAGCTAGCGCACGGGAATCCTCAGAATTCTGAGGGGTTGCGGTTGCTTGTGTCTCAAGAACTATTTCCCGTATCCGGCAGCCACGACGTTGACCTGTACGGCGTTGTCGATCGCGTCGGACGCGACCCCAGTCGTGATGGCTCCCTCGAAGAAGATTCCACAGCCGCCGGAACTGCCGTCGCCGCCCGTTCCCAGCTCGACGCCGCCTTGCTTTTTCTGCGGGTTGTAGCCGGGCGGACGCACTCCATCATACTTGACGGCCAGAGCACCGGACTGGGCATCTCCGGCCTTGATCCCCAGGCGGTTTCCAGAGAACCCCTTGACCATTCCCGTAACGTAGTTGGCGGTTATCGGGGTATTGCTTGAAACCGTGCCGCTGGTCTGACCTCCCGCAAACGCGCCGTTCTCGAGATCCACCAGGATCCACGGGCCGTTGGCAGTGCCGTGGGACCAGGTCGTCATGTTCCCATACTCGAGTGTTTCCATCGTGGCGTTGCCGTCGTCGTTGCCGTCTGTTTCCACGTTTCCATAGTCGAAGCAGCAGCGGCCGTTGTAGTATTTTCCATCCACCACCATGTACATCGACTCGGGGTCGTCATTCTTTGCGAGCCCAATGGCCTTGTTGTTCCGATAGGTGTTCCCCCCCGACCCCCCAGCGTCCGGTTGGACGTAAACGCCGTAGACGGTACGACCACCTACCTTGGCCTGGCCCTTGGTGCCGGCGCCGGTAACTGCTTCGGTGCCTCCATTCGGCAACCAATGCACCGGCGGCGAGAGTGGGAGGTCGTTCTTTTGCGGGGACTGGTCGTAGATGCACGAGATGGTGCAAGTCGTGCCAGAGCAAAATGCGTCTTGCACGGATGAGTCGACGAAGCCTCCGGAAGCAAGGAGTGGGATGTCCTTGGTGGTCTTGTCCGAAGCTCGCCTGACCTGATAGAGGTTTCCGCTGTACGCCGCGTAGAGGGCGCGAACCGTGCTGTGGGCCGCCACACATGGAGTATTGCCGGATTGATAGATGTCGCAAGGTCCCATCGGGCCCGTCCCGCTCGATCCCGCGGTTCCGCCAACCGCGGTATTGCCGCCACCGCCTCCGGCAGCTCCCCCGGCCGGGCCGGCCCCACCGCTTGCCGAACCGCCATTCGTCGTCGTGGTTGCGCCACCCGAGCCGGTCTTGCCGCCGGCGGCGGTCGTGCCGCCCGAATTGGTCGTGGCGCCACCAGCAGCCGAGCCGCCCTGGCCGGTCGCGCCGCCGCCGTTGGGCATCCCGCCCATTCCGGTCACCCCGCCCGAGGCCGTGCTGCCTCCGCTGGCGACCGAGCCGCCCTGGCCGGTCGCACCGCCGCTCGAGGTTGTTCCCCCAGAACCCGTTTCACCGCCGGATCCCGCGGAGCTACCTCGGTCAGGGGCAGCACAAGCGCCACCCAGGATCGAGAGTGCCACAGTCCATGTGCGTATCAAACTACCGCATTTCATGTCGTCTCCTTGCGTGAAACCTAGAAAGCAACTCGTTGACGAGATCTCAACACCCGACAAGGGGGCCACGGCGAGCCGATCGGGTCTACGAAACGACATGGGTGCGCGCGGCAAGCCCGACCAATCCCGACAGACCCGATCATGCCGCCTCGGCCGTCATTCGCGGTGGTACACTACAAATGACGCTTCCAGAAGCTGTGGCTCGATATCCACACGGTCGAACCAGATGCCTGCGCCCAAGATTCTGAACAACTGCGTCCACGACTTCTTCATCGGTTAGTTGCTCATGCAGCCGAAACAGGGCGCAAGCCCGATGCTGGGTCGTGAAGCGGATATCACCGCGGGCTTGCGCGGTCTGCACCAGATTCGGCGCTGTCTGGCTGGGGTGGGAGATCTGCCCGCATTCGTGCTGCGGCACGATGTGCGGACTGGTCGCATCGACTGGTGGGAGCTGCTCAACGACGATCGCCGTCTTAGGCCCTACGACTTCGAATTCAAATTCGGAATCGAGAGCGTCCGCGACGACTACCATGCCCGCAACATCGCCGAGATGCGAGCCGCGGGGAAGCCCCAGGTCGCGTCGCTGTTCGGCCACTGGGATATGTACGTTCCCCTCGTCATTGCGCCCGAATTCACATTGCTGTTCTTCTGCGGCCAGTTCGCGCGCGACCTTCCGACGGCCGAAAGCATCGCGCGAGTGTGGCATGACATCTTTGGGCGGGAGCGATCCCTCGATGACGATACGTTTCGTCGCTGGGTGCGTTGCTGTCTTGCCGTGCCCGTTCTTGACGAAGCGGTCGAGAAAGGGCTCGTCGAGCTTGGGGCGCTGCTCGGCGATTTGTTTGCCGGCGAATCGCCCCGCCACGTGCAACGGCGAATCGCGCATCTGCGGGCACGCGCATTCCTGCCCATTATTCATGACGACACTTGGGTTGATTCGTGCCTCGACGTAACCGGACTGACCCGTCCGCCATGGGGCCTCGACCGTTTTCTGGATGCGCGCATCGTCGAAGAGCGACGCATCTCCTGCAAGCCGTCGCAGCTCGCACTCCTTGTGCCCCAACCGCGTGGTCCCGTGGATGGGGATCTCCTCGCGGGATGGGTCCGTCGACACCACTTCCAATACCACGCGCGCAAGCTGGCGCACGAGCTGCCCGACACCATCGCGGCTCCGTTCGGGGACCACGCCATGCTTCTTGCACTCGCGCTCGACCCGAAGGTTCGCGGTGACGCTCGGAAAGTCCATTTCGAAGAGCGCTGCCGCACGCTGCAATCGCAGCTAGAACGGCGAGGCTTCGACACGGTCATTGGCTTGGGAGTCGAGGTTTCACCCGGCCAGTCGCTTGGCGGCTGCTTTCGGCGGGCGGCGACCGCGCTGGAAAATGCGATACGACAGAAGAGCAAACCGGGCCAACCCGTCGCCGTCGCCAAGGTGAGCGCCGGCGATGCCCTGGAGGGCCTGGAGAGGCTTGCGCAGCAACTAAAACGCTCAATCGACCTCCATCGCTTTGCCGATGTTGACACGGACATGATGCTCTTCGCGCGGGAAGTCCTCGCGATTACGGGCGGATCGCCGCAAGAGATGCTTTTCTATCTTCTGGGTGTGGTGCGCGATTCGCTGATGAGCTTGCAGGGTCTGGGGCTCGTCTTGTCCGAGCAGCGCCATGCGCTGGAACGGCAGTTCCTCGCGGAGTTCGCCGCAATCACAGAGCCATCACGACTTCTCGCCGAGTTCGATCGGGCCATCAGGCGGGTGCTCATGCTGCGGGCCTCGAACAAGCTCGCCGCCCGTGACGAGCGACTGCGGACCGCGATCGAATGGGCACAACAGAACATTGCGGCCGATGGGCTTCTGGCAGAATGCGCGCGGCGTTCGGGGCTGGCGGTGAGCAGTTTCCGGCGGGCTTTTTACCAGACTCACGGCCTGAGCTTTGGTCGTTGGCTGCGGCAAGAGCGCCTGGATCAAGCACGCGACATGCTTGGCCAGTCGGAGCTTACCGTCGCCGCGATCGCACACCGCACTGGCTTTCGGCAGGTGCACGCCTTCATTCGGGGTTTCAAGCATCGCTACGACTGCACGCCCGCGGTGTACCGCAAAAGCATGTGAGCAGTCGGACGAGCGCGACCGGTCCCGAACTACTCTTCGGTGCCTACCTTCGATAGAGCGCGCCGACCTCCGCGCCGCTGAGCGCGCGCCCGTAGATGCGGACATCATCGATCTGCCCCTGCAAAAAGTCGGTGGCGTCTCCGGGCGGTTGCGCCACGCGTCCGCCAATGCCCCAGGTTGCGCTGCTTGCCGCTGCTGGCACCGTCGCATCGTTGGTCGAAGCCATGAGCGCGCCGTTGCGGTACAGGTAGTACGACGCCCCGTCGAAAACGCCGCAAAGGTGGACCCAGGTTCCCGCGTCCCCGGTGGGGGCCGGAGCGCTGGCCATGTGGTCCGCGCTGTCCCAGTAGGTAAACTCGTACGCTCCCAAGTAGATGCGGAGGGCGAGGTTATAGTTCGGATCCCACATATAACCATGCGTGACCACGTTGCGGTAGCCGTCGAGCGTGGCTGGGCGGACCCATGTCGCTATGCTGATGGGGCCGCCGAGATTCAGGATCGCGGGATTACCGAGATCGAGCAGTTGGTTTGTTCCGTTGAATGCGAGGCTGTACGGATCGTAGAAATGGACGGGCGGCACGTCCGTGGTGGGGGTGGGCGGATTCGCGGACGGTGTCCCTTGGCTGCCGAAGCCGGACGAATCGACGGCAGCACTGCCGGGCTGCGCCTCGTCGAGCGCCCAATGCGCCACGAGTCCCAGGTCGGGATCGAAAAGGTCGAGCGTGGTGTCCCTGCACGCGCCACCGGCGAGAATCACGACACTGACCATCACCGCTCGCCGAGTGACATGGGCGGCACGGTTTCGCGACTGGTACTGCGTCTTGTAATTGGCGTCGATCAAAACCTGAGCACTCCTGCAAGACTACCCGAAAGCACGAGGCCGGAGAGACTCTCGGCTGTCGCGCCCTGCACGCGAACGACGATACCATGAGGCGGAAAACCCACGGCCGCGCTCGCTTCGAGCGCAACGCGGCGGCCAAGCGCCAGCGTCAGCCGCGGACCAGCCGCGACGACAAAGGCGCCGAGCAGGGCCGTGCGCGTGCCGGCGTCGGCGGGTGCGGCCAGCTGAAACCGCACGAGATATTCCTCCGCGTGGAGCATGAACCCCAACCCGACGTGGCGACTCTCCGGCCAAAGCAGGACGCCCGCGCTCGCGCCCATGATTGCGGCGCTGGCCGACAGGCGTCCGGCGGGCACGAGGTGCTGGGCTCCAGCGCGCCCGCCAACCCGAATCTCGGCGACGAAGCGGCGGCCAAGGCGCCCGCCCATGAGCACATCGCCGCCGACGAACCTGTATCCGCCAGCGAAGTAGTCGTACGACGGCGCCAGACCGACCCGCCAGCGCCTACGCTTCCCTTCGTGGGCTTGCGCTGGCGGCATGGCGGGCGCGGTAACCAGCGGCGGGGGAGAGGGCGGCGGCGGCGTTTCTTGCGGTGGCGGCGCTGCTTGCGGTGGAGTCGAAGCGATTTCGAGCCTTCGGACGAGCTCCGCGATGGCCAGCGCCAGCTCGCGCGATCGGGCCTGGCGCGCGGCGGGGCTGGCCGCGTCCACGACGGGCGCGAGTTGGATGGTGCGAACCGCGTGCTGCTCCGGGGATGCGGACGACCCTACCTCGATCTCCTGCGCATCGCCCGCGCAGCGGACGGTTACCGAGTCGGGAACGCCCCTGTCACCGGCACGACCAGCGGCGAGTTCCAAGTCCATCACCTCTCGAACCGTGGCCTCGTCGACATCGACACATGGGTCGATGGCCAGCGACGGTGCCGGCCCGTCCACCGCGGACGCTGCATCGCCGCCCAGTGCCACCAGCGCGAGGACTACGGTGATGCCAATCAATGCTCGCCGACTAAGCCGCGCATCAAGGTGACGTACCGGCCCGAGGGATACATGTGCTCGTAGTGGCGGGCGGCTTCGGCTGCGCGGCGCGAATCGCCCGCCTTCTGCCAGGCCTCGGCCACGCGTGCCGCGGCGTCTTCGGCCAAAGTGCCACGCGGCGCACTGCGCTCGGTTTCCGCGAAGGCGACCGCGGCCTCGCGCGGGCGAGCAAGATCCGTGAGCAGCACCCAGCCCAGCGTGAACGCGGCCGACGGTGCTCGCGGATCCCTTGGGTAGCGCTCGATAAGACGGCGCAAGGGCTCCACCGCCGCCTGCGGGTGACGCGAACGTCGCGCATGGTCCGCGGCTAGCAACAGGGCCGCGGGATCCTCCCCGCTGCGCGAGCGGGCTTGCCCATGGAGCGTCCCAGCGAACGTTGTAGCCGGCGCGGTTGCCTGCTCGCTGGCCTGCTCGGGTGGAGCCTCGTTTGCGATTCTGGGCGTCTCGCCTGCCTCGGGAGTAATCGGAAAAACGCGGTCGTCGCCGGCGCCCAGCTCGAACCGAACGCCGCTCGCAACGGACAGGACAGCGACCCGGCCCTCAAAGACGACCACGTGAACCTTGCCCCCGGGTCGGTGGTCGACGCCGAAGACGGTTCCCAGATCCTCGATCTGTATCGGCCCAGCGTCGACGCGGAACATGCGCTGGGGGTTATGCCGGATGCGAAATTGCGCTGCGCCGGACCGCAACCGCACGGTCGTGCGCTCCGGCATCTGCTCCGCGAGTTGCACCGTCGTTCCCTCGACAGGCGCAACCTCCGAACCGTCATCCAAGAGCAGCGTCCGCGTCGGCGCCGAGGTTGCAACCGACACTGGGACCGTCTGTCGTGCGTGGTGCGTGGCCAAGCCCAGCGCGATAGCCGCCGTTGCGCCCAGCGCGGCCAGCGCGGCGACGGGGCGCCCGAGTCGGCGCACCGCAACCCACCGTCGCAACCTCGCGCCGAAACTCTCGGACTGCTGCACGCGCGCGAGCACGTTTTCGATCACCGCGCGGTCCAACGCAGCGTCGCGATTCCTGGGCGAGACCGATACCTTAAAGATACGCGCTGTCTCGACCTCCGTCGCACAGTCGGGGCACGATGTCAGGTGGCGGTCCAGAACGGCCTGGTCCTGCGTGTCGAGTCCGCCGCGAAGCGCCCGATCGAGCAGCCGTTCGGGGTGCTCCCGCAGGCCAGGATCAGCGCGCACGAGGACTCTCCCCGCTTCGCTCGAGCTGGCGGCGAAGGTAATCCTTGCCGAGCCGCAAACGCGTCTTCACCGTATTCACCGAGACACCCGTAATACTCGCGATTTCCCCGATCGAGTGACCGAGCATGAGGCGCAGGCGCAGAACCGTCGATTGGGGGTCTCCTAGTTCGTCGAGCAGATTGCGCACGAGATTCGCGCGTGCCTCGATCCCGTCGTCGAAGGGCATCACCGGGATGGCGCCCAAATCCATCGCTGCATATTGTTGCCAGCGCGCCCGCGAGCGCTGGCGAGCGTGAATCGCGCGTCGCATTGCAATCTTCGTTACGTAGTGCGAGACATCGGCCTCGAATCGGAACTGGGGCAGCGCCCGCACGACGTCGACCAGGCAATCCTGAATCGCGTCCTCAAGCTCCGCGTGGTCACGGCCCATGACCCCGCGGCAAATGCCACGGACTCTGGGCGCGACCGCTCGCAAGAACTGCCGTATCGCAAAGTGGTTGCCCTCCAGGGCCTGTCGTGCGACGTCGTTCAGGCTCTTCTCGGCCGCGGTACTCGCGCCGTACCGCTCTGGCGCTGTCTCGATACCTTCGCCTGGCTCGGCGGTGCATGCACCACGCATACGATAAGATTGTCGCGCGGTGGTCGCGCTGTCAATCGGTGAACTGCCCCAAGCCGATGCGTTTGTCGAACATATGACGCGGCTATCGTCCGCCCGGCATGGCGCTTGGCACATATCGACATACCCGATTGCGCCACCTTGGCCCGCATGGGAGGTACTTCCTTGCGTTCGATCACGACTTGGCCGACCCTCAATACCCATCACCCTGCAGGCTCGATGTCGTCTGATCCGGAACCTCATGCCACTGTGGGCTTGCGCCGCAATTGCGTGCGCGGGACGCAAGCAGCCGACGACGTTGGACGTGGAGGTTCCAGGCAATCGCTCGGTTTCACCGCTTGGGACTGTCCGCGTGGACCCGGATTCGCACCTCTACCTGCGCAGGATCGGCGCGGGAGCGTTCGTCATCACGCACGTCTTTCCTTCATGGGCCAAGGCCATTCGCAAGTTGATGGCGCTGCCCGTAGACGTGGTGGTTCCCGGACACGGCGACAGACTCGATCCCGGGCTCCTCCCTCACACGCTCGACCTCGTCAGCGCCATGTCCAGTTCGCCCGAGGCAAAGCAAAGGGCCCGAGTGCTTCTTGCGAAGTTCTCGAGCCCTTTTGTTGGTCGCACCGAACGGTGCGAAACCCTGACTACTTGGCCGCGCCGCCGACGAGAGTGAACTCGGTGCGACGGTTCTTGGCCCTGCCCACGGCGGTCTTGTTCGGCTCGATGGGCTTGTCCATGCCGTAGCCAACTGCAGTCAACCGGTCAGCCGCGATGCCCTTTTCAACCAGGTACGCCTTCACGGATTCGGCGCGCGTGCGCGACAACTCCAAGTTGAACTCGGCTTTGCCCACGTTGTCGGTATGGCCGCCGATTTCCAGCTTCACATCGGGGAAGTCCTTGAGAACTTGCACCGCATTGTCGAGCACATCGTGCGAGTCCTTGGTGATTTCCGCAGACTTGGTCTTGAAGTTGATGCCCTTGATGACACCCGTGAACTTCTTGATGGCGGCCGGAACTTCATCCGGGCAGCCGTCCTCGTCCTGGTAGCCATTGAACGTCTCAGGTTCATTCGGGCACTTGTCGATGCTGTCGGGAATGCCGTCGCCGTCGGTGTCCTTATCGACCACCGGAGCTGGCGCGGGCGGCGGCGGTGGTGGCGCTGTCGGCTCGGGCGGCGGTGGCAATGCTGGCGGGGGCGGTGGCGGTAGCGACACGGGCTTTTCGCCTCCGAATCCGAGATAGGCGGTCAGCAGAATCTCGTAGTCGGGACCGCCGAAGTGCGTTTCCGTGCCGACCGTAGCGATGCCCGACGCAATGGCGGGCGGAACCATAATTCGGCCGTCGAGACGCAGCCCCAACATGTCGGTGATGGGGAACTTTGCGCCCACCCCGAAGTGGAACATGTCATCGGTATCGCGGGGAACGATATTCGTGTTGCCGGGAAAAGAACTGAACGCTCCCCAGCCCAGGACCGCGAACGGCCGCACGTAGCCGGAATGAAGGAAGGTTCCGATGACTTGCGCGCGGTACCCGATGATGTTTTCGCTGGTCGAATTGTCGCGCGTGCGGGTCGGCGAGATCATACCTTCCGCTTCCGCCCCAATCCACTTGTTCAGGTTGTAGCTCAAGCGCAGACCGAATGCTCCGCCGGTGTCTGGGGAAATCCCAGTCGGGCTTTGAATGGTACGCCCGAGCCCATGATCCTTCTCGTAGAAGTGAAGCCCGCCGAAAACGCCGACTTCGAACGGATTCACAATCTCGGATGGTCCTTCGTCCTGCGCGGCGATGGCCGCGCCGGGCCCGAAGAGCAAGCACGGCAGCAAACCCGCGAGAGAGTATGCCAGCCCCAAAATTCGGTTTCTTCTCATGTGTCCTCCTTGTGGTCGCGTATAGATGGCGGATAGTACAGCAAGGATTCACCGGAGTCCCGGCCAGAAGTAATTGGCCCGGGTGATCGGGACCACCCATGGCGCCGACGACATGACGCCACGAAGTCGGTGGAGGAACGGACTTCCCGGATCTATCCGACCGCGGCCTGCCGCTGGCGCAGGGTGGACCGCAGCTCGCTGGCGACGACGTCGCACACCACGGTTTCGATCTTCTCGCGCGCCTCCACGGGCAGCCCCTCGAAGGCCACGCACATCACGATGCTGCCCTGCCTGGGGATGATCTTGACCACCTGGCAGCGACCGACAATCACGCCACCGCCGCCGATCTTGAGGCGCATCCACATCACCGTGCCGGTGGGCGGCGACTCGGCGATGAGGGCGGACAGACCGCTGGTGCTGATGTCGTTGGTGATGGCCGTAACCGACCCCGAAGGCAGGCCGAATTCGACCTGGTAGGCACGCGAAACGCGCAGAGCCCCGCGAGCGGCGGCGCCCGGCTCGATGGCCAGCCGCTGCGCCATGAGCAGGATGTGGCACAGATCCCGCCTAGTCTGCATGTATGCGGCGGCATCTTCTTCCCCGAGAGTTCCGCGCTTGAAGCCGTCGTGCCAATCGCAAAACTGCACGAGCCCATCGTTGATGCTGTTCGCCGCCATGTCCGTGTTCCTGGTTTGGGTACGTCTTTCGGTTCGCCCAGTCATCCCCTAGATCGGCAGAAGGCAACGGGTTCTTTACTTGGTGGACCGCGGGCCGACCGAAGGCGCCGGACGATGTGATACGCTAGTCGCGTGCCCAACGACCCGCCAGCCCCCGCTCGCCTGACCGCGTTGACGGTGGCCGAGCGCGAGCGCACCATCGCCTTGCTCTCGGATCGCTTTGCCCAAGGCGAGCTTGAGATGGAGGAATTCGAAGAGCGCGTCACGCTTGCCCATCGCGCTAAGAGTACTGCCGAGCTGGCTGCTCTTACCGCGGACTTGGCGGAAACAACGAGCCCATCCGCGGCGCCAGCGCCGCTTGAACTCGCTCTTGACGCTCCGGCGAGCGGAGAAGCCGTGGCCATTTTCGGCGGTACCCGACGCGAGGGCACGTGGAAGGTTCCGTACCGCCTGCGCGTGGTGGCCGTATTCGGCGGCGTCGAGCTCGACCTGCGTGAAGCCCGCCTGCCGCCGGGGCCGATCGAATTCGATGTGACGGCCATGTTTGGCGGCGTGCAAATCGTGGTGCCGCCCACTCTCGCCGTGGAAGTGCATGGCACCGCCATCTTTGGCGGCTTCGAGCATATGGATCGCGCGTCGGCAACGCCCGACGCGAACGCGCCCCTCTTGCGCATCCACGGCCGCGCCCTTTTCGGCGGCGTGCAAGTGGAGACCCGTCTGGTCGGCGAGAGCGGACGACAAGCCCATCGGCGCCGCCGCCGCCAACGGCGCATGCAACGTCACGACCGCCGCCGCTTGCAATAGCCTCGGCCGCCCATGGATCTGCGCGAGCTGCCCCAGAACGCTTTCGCCCGCCACCCGTGGGAGATCGTGCGGGCCGATTTCTTCGCGCGCCTGCTGCGCGAGCATGTGCGAGGCAATGGCCTCTCCGCCTTGGACATGGGCGCGGGCGACGGGTTTTTCGCCGGCCGCTTGCTTGGCCAGGTGTCCAGCATCGCGCGCATCACCTGCTTCGATTTGGCCTACAGCGAGGCCTGGTTGCGCGACAAGGCGGCGGGACCGACCGCGCTGTCGTTCACGGCGGTTCGACCGACGAGCAACTTCGACCTGGTGGTCTTGCTCGACGTGATCGAACATGTGGCCGACGATCTGGCGACCCTGCGTGAGGCCGCGGCCATGCTCAAGCCAGGTGGCTGGCTCCTCTGCAGCGCACCCGCCTATCCCGCGCTCTTTTCTCGGCACGACGTACTCCTCGGCCACAAGCGGCGGTACGCGCCGGCGCGACTGCGCGCGCTCGCGCGCGAGGCAGGGCTGGCGATCCTTGCGCAAGGTCAGCTCTTCGCCAGTCTGATTCTCGCGCGAGCGCTCGCCAAGCTGGGCGAGATCGCGTCCGGTCGGTCAGCCGCCGAGCCTGCCGCGCAAGTGGAAACCGCGCTCGGAACCTGGAGGCACGGTCCAATCGTCACCCGGACCGTGACCGCCGCGCTTACTCTGGACGCTTTGTGCTCGCGGAGCTTGGCGAAACACCGTCTGCCTTGGCCCGGACTCTCGACCTGGGTGCTGGCCAAATCATGAATGGCGAAAGCATTGCCTGGGTCGTTCCCTGCTTCGATGAAGCCGCCCGCATCGACGGGGCCGCTTTCCTAGCACTGGTCGATGACTGTGCCCCGGCCAGTGTGATCTTCGTCGACGACGGTTCGCGCGACCAAACCCTCTCGCGCGTCCGCGCCATCGCCGAGCAGCGCCCCGAATCCGTTTCGGTCGTTGCTCTGGCCCACAACCAAGGCAAGGCCGAGGCAGTCCGGCAGGGGCTTTTGCACGCGCTTTCCGGCAACGCCGGCGGCAATGCTGCCATAGTCGGCTACGTCGACGCCGATCTGGCCACGCCACCCTCGGAATTGCGCCGCTTGACCGACCTGGCACGCAACAATGACTACGACATCTTGATGGCGGCGCGCGTGCAGCTGCTTGGGCGTCATATCGAGCGCAAGTCGGCGCGCCACTACCTCGGCCGCGTGTTCGCGACCTGCGCCAGCTTCGCGCTGGGACTGCCGGTTTACGATACCCAGTGCGGAGCCAAGTTGTTCCGCCGTGGACCCGCGCTGGCCGCGGCCCTGGAAGAGCCTTTCCTCTCGCGCTGGGCCTTCGACGTCGAACTCCTGGCGCGCCTGGTTCGCCCGCGCCCCGGCATCGCTGCCATCCCGCAAGCCAGAATCCGTGAAGAGCCGCTCCTCGCCTGGACCGACGTGCCCGGTTCGAAGCTCTTCCCCAGCGCGGCCTTGCGCAGTGGCATCGAACTCTTACGCATCGGCTGGAAGTTGCGACGGCGGTAGCGGCGAGTCTTGGGACAAGGCCTTGCCCTCGGCTGCGCAGGCGTGAGCAAGAAAGCCCGTCCCAAGATGGAAAGCCGTCGAAAATAGCGGTCGAAATCGGTTGCCATGCCTCGCAACCAGGGTCTATAAGCGCCTTCGGATTTTCCTTGACAAGCCGACCAATAGAAAAGGATGGCATAAAAAAATGAGAATACGTGCTGCATATTCAATCTTCATCGCGCTCGTGGTATCGCCGCTGCTGCTGATCGGGTGTGGCAACAGCGAGAACAAGAATGGCACTGGTGGCAGTGGAGGCAGCACGGGTGGCTGCGCCTCATGCCAGGCCGGAGCGGCGTGCGTCGCGGGTGTCTGCCAAGACGTCGTTGGCTCTCTTCAAGGTCTGCGGTGGAGCATTCCCTGCACGTCGGCTCAAGCCCCGCAAGCTTGTTATGCGAGCAATCCAGCCCCCCAATTGAACACTGTCCAGGGAACGGCGGGAGTCACCTACGCTGTCACGCTCCGTTTCCGTGGCGTGGTCGAACAAGAGACCTACAGCGGCAAGACAGATGGAGGCGTGGCCGCAACCGGGACGAACGCCAGTTTCTTCGTCGAGGGCGCTACCCCCATGAACACAGGCTACAACGTGTACAGTCTCACGATCTCCGCACCCGCCCAGACAGCCCACTTGAACTCGGGAACGGCCGACATTACACATTGTTGGCCGATTGACTACACCGTGACCCTCCCGATGCAGTCCGGTGCCAGCATCACGCTAGCAGCCGACACCGTGAACGGCAGCGAAATAGACAATCTAGATGCGAATGGGAATCCGATCATCGTGCCAGAAATCTCGCCCGCGCCAGCCGCGTATAACGGCCAGTTCATACAGATGGACGTGACCAACGTTGTTCCAATGCTTTGACGAGTCTACCAATAGGGAAAGAGGGCCCAAAAATGAGAAGACGTGCTGCATATTCAATCTTCATCGCGCTTGTGGTATCGCCGCTGCTGCTGATTGGCTGCGGTAACAGCGAGAACAAGAACGGCACTGGTGGTAGCGGAGGCGGGACGGGTGTCGCTGGAGGCACGACGAAGTTGGACGGTGGTGGGACAGAGGGCGGGATGGGAGGGGCGAAGATTGATGGGGGCGCGGTCGATGCAGGCGGCGTTACTGGGACGGGATGCGGTGCCGATACCATAAGCAATGTCGATCTGACAAGTTCCTACACCGGTGCTTGGGCGACTTCGACAACAGCGGACGGCAAGCTTGCTGGGGGCCCTTTGATTGCCGCCGCACCCACCAATGGAAGCACTGGTACTGGCATAACCTTTGCGAACTGGAATGGCAATTTCGTCCAAGTCACCCAGGGAAATACTACAACCATCACTTTCACTCCGATTGCGCTCAGTTCGGACACTGTTGTGAACACCCTTCTGAGCAACTTCTATGGTGGGAGCAATACCCAGGCAGTGATTACCTTTACGAATTCGAACAACGCGACAGCCGTCTACAGCCTAGTTGGGGGGCAGACCATCCGTGATTACAATAACAATACTTTTCAGAATGGCTTGAGCTTGACCGGTTCCAATAGCACTCCCGGGCTGGGATCGGTGACAGCTCAGGAATGGTGGAACGACGGCCATAGCGGGATGTATCAACGCCTCGATGTGCAGACCTTTGTTCTTCCCTCTTCCTGGAACGGATCGCACCTGAACTCAATAACGATCGCAAACCCAAGCGATTCCAGCGGCTCAGACGTTCTGTCGGCGCTTCAAGTGCGCAGTCCGGCATGTGCCAAGCTGGACGCCGGTGGTGCTCCTGATGTAGCTCCTTCACCGGTCGACACGGTTGATGCTGGGGCTGCGGGCGTCGGAGAGACTAGCGACAGTCGTGTGGCCGATGCCCCGATCGGACAGGACGCGCAAATCGCCCTCGATGGAGATTCTGGCGTTGACAGCGCCGCGTCTCTACCCACCCCCGCACCCGACTATGTCTGGTATGTCCTCGACGAGACACAAGGAACGACGGCCAAGGACTCGTCCTCGCACCACTACGACATTGCGAACCTGGCCGGGGTGACCTGGAGCGAGGGGGCCAACTTCGATGGCCTCAGCGGAGGCGGCTCGGTCGCCGTAGACTCCTCGTACCGAACACCGCCGATCACTATCAGCGCGTGGCTGACGCCGCGCGCCCGCGCCGACAAGACCGCGAACAGCTACGTGTTTCAACCCTATCCCACCAACGCCTTCGGCGACGACCTCCCGGGCAACTCCGGCTACGGCCTCGGGCTGAACGTCTGGACCGACGGCACGCCCGGCGCCGCGCTCGCGGTGGAGGACGTGGACCACTGCGTCTACACCGGGTCGCCGAGCACGCAGTCGTGCACCGCCGACCAGAACGTTGGAGATGCGGGGGTCGTCTTCGAGGCTGGAAAGGAGTACTTCATTGCCGCGGCCATCGGCGCCCCTGGGACAGGCGGCGCATCGAGCGTGGCCCGCGTGTACGTCAACGGTGCGCTATTCACCGAGTCCACAGCCAGCGCCATCTCGGGTGGCAGCACAACCCTCTGGCTCGGCCAACACAACGACGACACTCCTTACGGGACCAAGCGCGTGTTTTCGGGGAAGATCCGCGACGCGCGCGTCTACAAGCGCGAGATCGACGCCGCCCAGATCGCTGCGCTCTACGCCGCGGGCCCGACGACGGTCGCACCCTGAAGACCGAATCAGGCGCCATCCGTTCAAGCTCGCTTCTGGAGATCCCCGACCGGTAGATGAAGATGGCTAGTCGGCAAATCCACGCCCGCGCCGAGCGCGAGGTTTGGGGACCCTCCGCGCAAGACGCCTTGGATTCTCCGGCAATCGGAGGGGCCCGCCGCCTTCCTCGCATGTCGGGGGCCAGTGAGCTGAGGAGAGCCGGGGAGATGTCTCGACCCTGGCGAAACGGAACGGTCGTCACCCGCCCATCCGTGTGCCGGTGCTGGCAGTGCGCGCGGTTGCCCGAGCGGCAAGGCCACTGTATCGTCGCAATCAATGTGGGTCGGCTTCGTCTTGAGCATGGTCGCCGGTTTGGCCGCCAACCTGGAGGTCACGGATCTCCCGGAGCTTGCGACTTGTCCGACGGCGCGCGAGGTCGAGGGGGAACTGTTTCGGCTCGGCGCCGAACGCGGCGGTCGGCCTGAAATCACCGTTACCGGAAACATCATGCGCGTCGTCTTGCGCAGCCAGGAGGGGACGACCGTGGGCAGCCGCGAAGTCGAGGCTCCCGTCGCATGTCACGAACGCGCGACGGTGGCCGCGGTTCTGGTCGCGACCTGGATGGGCATCTGGCCCGAGGCAGGCAACGGGAGCGAGCGTGTCCCGCCGGCGGCAAAGCCGGCGGTCATTTCGTCGCCCGCGCCTCCTCTTCCGGTCGCAAGATCCACTGCCGAAATCGGATTGGCCGTCGAGGGCGCCCACGACGGAAACGCGCCTGCCTTGGGCTTTGCCCTGTCGGCGAGCCGGGCCCTGTCGGGCGGGTTGCGCGCCTTCGTGGCTGCATCCGCTACGACCGAGCGCGATCGAAGCGTCGGTCCCGCCACCGCCGGGTACATGCGTCCGACGCTGGAGGCAGGCCCGGCGCTAAGACTCGGGCGTGGCGGGGTTAGCGGGGAAATCGGATTGTCCGGCAGACTCGGGTTTCTCATTCTGCGCGGCAAGGACCTGCCCGTCACAAACTCCGCGATGCATGTCGTTCCGGGTGTCGGCGCGTATGTGCGCCTGCAGCTTGGGCGCAAGTCGTTCGTGCCTTTTGCCTTTGCGTCGGGGGCCTACTGGCTCGACCAGCAGACCCTGACCCTCGACAACAACGACACGCTCCGGTCAACCCTGCCGCGCTGGGATGCGGCGGCGGGTGTGGGTGTGCTTTGGGCGCCGGGCAGGTAAAATAGGCCAAAGGCGAAATGTTCGGGCCCAAACCGTCACCAGAGGGTGCCGACATGTGTGCAGTTGCCGAGGTGCCCGATCTGTCCGCCATCTACCGAACCCACGTGCGGGACGTCGCGCGTTGGGCGGAGCGCCTTGCTGGCCCAGGTTTCGACCTGCCCGATATGGTCCACGAGGTGTTCGAGATCGCGCAACGCCGTCTGCCCGGCTTCCGCGGCGATTCGAGTCTGGCGACTTGGCTCTTCGGCATCACCGAAATGGTCGTGCGCCACCGGCGGCGGAAAGATCGCCTGCGCCACTGGCTGGCCGGCACGGCCAAGGATGCCGCCAAGCTCGTGCCCGCGCCTGGCCCGAGCCCGCAGGAACGGCTCGAACAGAAGGAGCGCATCGCCCGCGTTTATCGCGTGCTCGATCGGTTGTCGGAACGGGATCGCCAAATCCTGATCCTTTTCGAGCTGGAGGAAATGCCGGGTGACAAGATTGCGGCACTGCTCGGCATCAAAGTGGCGAACGTGTGGCTGCGCATGCATCGAGCGCGCGAAAGGTTTCTCGAGGTGTTCCAAGAAATCGAATCGGAGATTGTCGCGGTCGACGTGACCGCCAACGACGGGAGGTACGGCCATGCGGGCTGACGAACAAGAGCTGCGACGACTTGTTTCTGGGGGCGCGCCGCCCTCATCGTTGGAGGCGCGCGCGGGCGCGTTTCTGCGCGAGGCGCGTCCTCTTGGGGGGCTTTCGGACGCGCAAGTCGACGTGATTGAAACCAGCCTGGTTTATCGAGCGCGCAGTCGCAGCGGCCTTCGCCTCGTGCCGGTTCTCGTCGCTGTGGCAGTGCTACTTATCATGGGCAGCGTGGGCAGCGTGATGGCGCTGGTTGGCGGGTGGCGGCCACGCTTGCCCTTCCTTTCCCCCGCGCCGACGTCGCAAGCTTCGCGGCCGTCGCATGGACAAAAGCCGAAAGTGGCGGTCGCGGCCCTGACTGATCCGGTGGCCGTGCCATCGACGGAGATCCCTGTGCCCGAGCCGCGCCCGCAGCCCGTGGCTCGCCGAACGTTGCGGGTAGAACCCGCGGTGGCCCTGCGAGCATCTCTGGCCGAAGACCCGCCGGTCGAGAGCCCCTTCTCGGCCGAGGCGCGCTCGCTGGCCAACGCGCTGGCGCGCTGGCGACGCGATGGCCAGGGTGAAGCCGCTCTCGCGCTTCTGGTCGCCCACGAACGTCGCTTCCCGCGGGGAGGACTTTCCGTCGAGTCCAGGATCGCGCGCGCGGAGATCCTGCTTGCCCTGGACCGCCGAGATCAGGCGCTTGCGGTGCTCGACTCGCTGACCTTGACTGGCCTGCCGAGGGCACGCGAGCTCGAAACCCTGCGCGGCGAACTTCGTGCGCATGCGGGGCGCTGTCGGGAAGCCCGCGCGGATCTGTCGCGCGTGGTTGCCGGCAACGAAGCCGACGATTTGAGCAGGCGCGCGGCCCGCGCATTGGCAATTTGCCCCTGAGCTTCCCCTGAAAGGTTGGCGGCGCATCCGTCACCAGGAGAACAATCGTCGAGATCACTCCCAGGAGACACGCCATGAAAGACTTCACGCGCCTCGTATCCGAACTGAACCGTCCTGTACTTGCGGCCCTGCTTTTTGTCGCCTTGGCTTGTGTTGCTTGCAACAACACGGATTCGATCGGCAGGTTCGCCGACGGCGGAAGCGCGGGTTCGGGCGGCAGTCTTGGCGGCACGGGTGGTGTCGGCGCTGGCGGCGCACTGAGCGGTGCCGGCGGCGCTGGCCTAGGTGGCAGCATGACAGGCCAGGGCGGCGGTTCTGGCGGCACTCAAACTGGCATCGGTGGCACGGGCGCGGTCGGGTCAGGAGGGCAAAGCGGTCGCGATGCTGCCAGCGATGCCTACCAAGCGGGTGGCGCGGGGGGCACTGGCGGCGCGGGTGGTACCAAGAGCGACGCCGCCGGAAAGCTGGACGTTGAGGTGATCTCCGACGCGCAGGATCTGGCTGCCCTGTGCACTTCCACCGGAGGACAAATCGACTCTACCTTGTGCTGTACCAGCGCGGGTGATTTTCCAGACTCGTGCTTGACTGGCGCCTGTGGTTGCGCGCCAACCTCCAGCCACACCGTGGCCACGTGCACCTGCCCGACGGGAAGTTGTTTTTCGCCGAAGACTGGCTGCGGCCCACGCGGGGGCGGCACCGGCGGTTCCGGTGGCGGTACATCGGACGCTGCACCAGACGTCAAAGTGGTGTGCGGAAGTGCGACCTGCGCCACTGGCGAATACTGCTGCAACGCCCAGGCCAATCTGTGTGCCCCGCTCGGATACGGGTGCATCCAGGGGTCCGAGGATGCGGCGCAGAATGTGGATTCGAGCAATTGCACCGCGCGGCCAGAGGACGATTCCATGATGTGCGGGGGCACGAACCCGCCGCACTACTACACGTGCATCGGGGTCATGTTGGCCGCTCCATGCATGACCCTAAACATCGGGGACGTGACGAACAGCTTCTGCTGCCCCTAGCCCGCCCGTGAGCAACGCTTACATCTGAACGACAGCCGCGACGAGGGCGAAGGAATTTCGGCCAGCGGGCACTAATGCTGTGCTCTCCAGAGGTGCCTCATTGGGATCCCTCATCCGGGGAAGTTAAACGATGTGTCGATGGACGTTGCGATTGTGTCTGGTCAGCCTCACGGTCGGTGCATGCTTCTTTGGCTGCGCTGATTCGGCCACATCTGACTCTGACGGCGGGGCGGACGTTGCGCGTGGTGGCGGGGGAGGCGGTGGCGCGGGTGGCGTGACCGGGGCGGGCGGCCTGCAACAGGTGGGAGGTGCATTCGCACTCGGCGGATCGACATCGACCGGACAGCAGAGCACGAGCCGAATACAATCGAATGATGCGGGTTTCCCCGACCACCCCACCCTTGTCGACCCGTTCCCTCGACCGGACGCCGGCACCCTGCCCGGTGGCGTTCCATCGTGCGAAGCGTCCGTGCAACGAGGCGTGTCCTGCACGGCGGGGCCGACCAGCGCCTGCGTCCCAACCTCGGCCGGCACCGTCTGTCTTTGTCCAACGGGGACCTGGGTGTGTTTCTAGGGCATGAGCCGGCGGTTGCCCACCTCAAGCCTGGGATGGCTTGTGTTCACGGTACTATTGCTTTCGCGGCCCGCGGGGGCATTGGATGCGTGTGCCATGGTGGAAACGGCGAGCGGCGATAGAACCTTGGCTGCGTCCATCGCGTCCCTGCTTGAAGAGCACGGCATCCGCACGCGCGTCGAGGTTTGCGGGGGTAGCCACGCCCGCGTGCTGGTCGACGAATCGTCGGATCAAGCGTCCATCACGGTCAGCATCCGCGACTCGGAAGGCAAAGAGGCGCGGCGGCGGATCCATAGAGACGCAAACGCAGCCGCCATTGCCGCCAGCTTGGTGGAGAGCTTTGTGCTTGGAGAGGACACCGATCTTCTCTATCGACCGAGCACGCCTTTGGTCGAGGAGCACGCCGGAACAGAGACCGAATCCACGGAACGGATCGGGCAGGTCAGCCTGCTCGGCGGAATCCTGCTCGGCGCGGACTCCTCGACCTGGTATGGATTCGAGCTCGATGGCTGTGCGCGCGCGGCTTGGAGTTGCGTCGGCGTTCGAGCACGGTTCGCGCAAGACGATAGTGGGGGCGGGATCTCGTCGGATCTCGTGCGAACCCAGTGGTACGGCTCGGCCCTTTTGGGCATACCGCTCGGCGGCCAACGTTGGCAGCTCCTACCATCATTCGCACTTGGTGTGACGTACACGCAGTCATCACTGTGGCCATCACCGTTTCGCAGATCTGTCTCCGACTACGACCTGCGCGGACAGCTCTCGCTCGGCGCCGCCCTGTTTCTGTCGACGTCATGGGCACTTCGACTGGATTTGGCCGGAGAGCTGGGTATCGCCCTGGCGCACGCATCGAGACAGCAGGGTTTGGGGCTGACCCCGCTGTTGGTCTCTCATGTGCCCGAGCCGCCCGGTCAGATGGCGTGGCTCGCCTTGGGCTTGGAGTACCGCCGATGAGCGAGCGCGTGTTGCACCTTCACCGAGACACCTACCGCGAGCTTTCCGACGTGGACCTGGTTCGCTGTGTCGCCCGTCGAGAGAGAGCGGCCATGGCGGAACTCTTCGGGCGCCATCACGAGCGCGTTCACCGCATTCTCGCGCGCCTGCACTCGGTCGACACCGTCGATGTGGACGATCTCGTGCAAAGCACCTTTCTCGAAGTCCAGCGTTCGGCCGCGCGCTACAACGCGCAGTCGGCGGTCGGCACGTGGATTGTCGGCGTCGCGGTGAATGTCATGCGCCACTATGTTCGCGGAGAAGTCCGCCACCGATCGGCCTTGACGAACCTGGGCAGGACACTGCCGTCCGTACCGATGGCCGAATCGCCCTTTGACGAATCCTCGAACCGACAGCTCATCGCGCGACTCGCGCGCGCTTTTCACGAGTTGTCGCGAGACCACAAAGAAGTCTTTCTTCTGTGCGATGTGGAGGGTTTGCGCGGGACCGAAGTTGCGCACGCTCTCGACCTGCCCGAGGGCACGGTCTGGCGCCGGCTTCACGAGGCGCGCATGAGGCTGCGCCAGCAGTTGCTCGACAAGGAGGCACCATGATTCACTTCCGGCCGCATTCCAACGATTCGTCGTGCCCAGCGGGCTGGGAAATCACCCAGGCGCTTTCCCAGCCGGAAACCAGCGCGAACGTGGTCTGCCACCTGCGCGCCTGTCCGGCGTGCGCGCAACTGGCGGCCGAGCTACGCGCCGTCGTCTCTGCCGCCGCCGAGTTGCCGCCTGTTCCGCCGATGTCGCAAGCATCGCGCGAACGCATCCGTGAAGCCTTGAGCGTAGCCAACGCTGAAGCAAGACCCGCGTGGGCTGGACGGCGACGCATGCGCCTGACCTGGGCTTTTGCTGGCGGCCTGGCCAGCGTCGGGCTTGTTCTTTGTGGCTGGTTCTATGTACGTCCGCATGCCCAACCTCAGCTTGCACAGCGGCCGGGCGAAGCCGCCGAAGTCGATGGGAAGCTGGGATCCTTGGCGAAGGTTCATGCGTTCGGCGAGGCGAAGTTCCGCCGGGTGTCGGGACCGCCTGATGAGACCGTGTGCGTGGAATCAGGACGCGTCGCTTTCGAAGTCGCGCATTTGACGGGTGCGCAGCGATTTCGCGTCATCACCGGCGACGGCGAAGTCGAGGTGCGCGGCACAAAATTTGAGGTGGAGGCTCAAGGCGACGCATTGTGGTCGGTTGCCGTCACGGAGGGCAAAGTCGATGTTCGCGTCGGGGACATGGGTCTGCGATTGCAGGCCGGCGACGAGTGGCAGCGCCAGCGGACATCGCCCCAAGCAGAGCCCGCAGCGGACAAGGCCAAGTCAGTCTCCGAGACGATCAATAGACAAAGCTTCGATCTGGCTTGGTCGCATCTGCGCCGTGGAGAATGGGACAAAGCCATTCGCAGCTTCTCGGCCGTGGCCGCGCAAGCACGCGGCCAGGCATTGGAGGAGGACGCATTGTATTGGCAAGCCGTGGCCACGGCTCGTGCCGGCCGTGCGCAGGAGGCAAGCCAGCTGTTCGAGGTGCTCTTGCAACGCTTTCGTGCGGGCGCTCGTGCCGGCGCCGCGACCTTGGCGCTGGCGTGGATACGCTTCGACGCCGGCGACGGCGAAGGCGCGCGCCTTCTCTTCGAACGGGCGGCCCGGGATTCGTCCGCCAAGGTTCGTGAAGGCGCGGACGAAGGGCTGCGCCGCTTGCGCGTTCGCTGAATCGCCGAAGGGATTTCTCCCAGCGGGCACCAAGAGAGCAACCACCCCTTCGGGGGACACCATGCGCGGGAGATCAACATGAAGAAAGCGTCTCGATTGAACACATGTCTTGCCGGTGCGCTTCTCGCATTTGCCGGCGCGCTGGGCTGCTCGACGGATGTCGGTAGCCTCACACTTGGTTCGGGCGGTGCGAAGGGCAGCGGCGGCAAGACCGGCGCCGGCGGGAGCGCGGGTGGCACGGGCGGCGCGGGTGGCGTCAAGGGTTCGACTGGTCTGGCCGGCGCGAGCGGGAACGGCGCTGGTGGCTTCGCCGGTCCGGGCTCGGGCGCTGGTGGCTTTGCAATGCCGGTCGTGACAGACGGTGGCATCGTCATTCCCGGTCCGGGCGATAGCAGCGTCACAATTCCGATCCCGACCGGTGGCGGTACCCCGGTCGTGACCGACGCGGGCATCGTGATCCGCGGCCCCGGAGACGCCAGCGTCACTATCCCAATCACGGGCGGCACCCCGGTCGTGACCGACGCGGGCATCGTGATCCGTGGTCCCGGAGACGCCAGCGTCACCATTCCGATCCCGGGCGGTGGTGGAAATCCGATCCCCGGCTTCGGCGACGCGGGCATTACGATTCCCGGTAGGGGCGACGGCGGCTTCACAGTCCCAATTCCGGGGCGGGGCGACGGCGGTCTCACATTCCCAATTCCTGGGCAGGGCGATGCTGGCTTCACATTCCCAATTCCTGGGCAGGGCGACGGCGGCTTCACATTCCCAATCCCGGGCCGGGGCGACGGTGGCTTCACATTCCCGGGCCAGGGTGATGGTGGATTTGTCCTACCAGGGCGTGGCGATGGCGGCTTCGTTAGACCTGGGCGTGGCTGACCACGAGCCACGGTAGCTGCTGCGGTCGTGCGTATCTCGAGCTCGCCGATCTTTCTGTCGGCGAGCTTGCAGAACCGATTGGGCGAATGCAATATGGCCCTCGGAACCGCAAGGCTTGCGGTGCATAGCCGGGGAGAAATCACGTGGCAGCAAAATGGAACGCGGGCATCGCAGTTTTGGCGATGCTGACAGGGATCGCACCGGCGATGGCAATGGCCCAGTCCGACCGAGGGATCGAGGTCGGTGCACGCACGGGCTACGCCTTCTCCGCAGGCAATCTCGGGGCGCCACCCAACGGCACTGACCAGAACCTGGGGGACTACGTGAGCGGACAGCTGCCGCTGTGGCTCGACGTCGGTTATCGCTTCAATGCGGAGCTGTACCTGGGCGGCTTCTTCCAGTACGGCTTCGGCTTCGTCAACGACGACAAGCGGGTTGAGTGCCGCAACGCTAACGCCGATTGCTCGGCCTCCGACATCCGCCTGGGCGTGATGGGACGCTACCACTTCGGCCCGGTCTGGCAGCTTTCGCCCTGGGCCGGGTTCGGCCTGGGCTACGAGCGAGGCAGATATTCGTTTCACCAGTCGCTCATCGGTGCCACCAACACCGATTTCAGTTGGTCCGGGTGGGAGTTCGCCAACTTCCAGGCCGGCGCCGACTTTCACATCGCGCCGCGCTTCGTCCTGGCGCCCTTTGTCAGCATCTCGCTCGGGGAATACCAGAGCACATCGAGCACCACGGTGATCGGCTCGACCACCACCACCAACGACCAGGATCTAGCGAAGAAGTCCCTGCACGAGTGGATTCTCATCGGCGTGCGCGTCGCCTTCATGCCGTAGATTCTTCGTTCGTAAAATCTTCGCGAAGAACGAAGAACCTACGAAGAAAGAGTCCATTCTCCAGGAACCTGGCGCGAGTTGTGGTGTCTCTCCTGGTAGGGACACATGCCTGCGCTGGCCGCCAAGTTTTCCGTCGCCGCCGCTGCCGCCGTTGTGGCATGGGCCGGATTCGAGGCCGTTCGGTCCCTCCACGTCGTCGCTCAGGAGACGCCGCCACCTGTTCCTAATCCGGTGATTCCACCTGCGCGCGAAGCACCCAAGCTCAACCCGGTAGTCATCACGGAGGCCAAAGCGAACGAGCCCCAGGAGGACGCGCCGGCTGCGTGGGGAGTTGCCGCGATGGCCAGAATTCATGGCCGGGTGGTCGGCGGCGGCAAGAGCGATGAGCTGCCCAAAGTCACCGCCGAGGATCCATCGCACAGCTACGACGCAGACGTCGCTGAGGACGGCCGATATGAAATCAACCTGCCGGTGGGCCACTACGCCCTGGTGGCCACCGCCGGAGATCTGGTGGCGGTGGCCGATGTGGCCGGGCTCGCCGAGGGGGAGAGCCGCGATGTTACGCTGGTCCTCGGCGCGGGCGTGACCATCAAGGGCAAGGTTCGCGCGCCGGATGCGTCGAGATTGGACGCCAACATCAAGGTGTTACCTGCCGGTGCAAGCAGGGCCGACTTCGGCGTGGATGGCTCTGGCGAGTTCGTCGCCGACGGTCTGGTACCGGGGCGGAAATACGATCTCATCGTGACTGCGTCAGGGATGCGCAACCAGACCATTCGAAATGTCGTCGCGCCAAGCCGCGGCCTTGATGTGACTCTCGAAGAGGCGCCGGTGCTCCGAGGCGGCTTCGGGCTTGCGGCCGGGCAAGAATGCCCACTCGAAACCGCGCGAATCGCCACTACCGGAAATGAGGAGGTCGCGGACGTGGATGTTGTCGTGCTCCTTGAGAATGACGGGTTCGACGAGGCTTGCCGGTTCGAACTGCATAACCTTCCCGATGCCCCGAGCGTTCACGTCACCGCGTCAGGCTGGGGATGGCACTTCGAGGCCGACGTGGCGTTGCCCGAACACGGGAATCCAGAGTTCTTGTGCCTACGGAAACCTTGTCGCGACACCGGCCCCTGAAGACGAAGAATTCGGGAACTTCCGTTTGCGCGCGTTGTCTGGATTCTCGTGAACCGCACGGCGTGTGTGCTGCTGGTTTGCGCGGCGATGGCGGCGTCGTGCCGGGGCGCGAATGGCAAGCTGGCACGGGCGGAGGAATCAGCGCCGAAGGCGGTCGCCCGCGCACAACCCATCGCCGATCCTTTCGCCTTCGATCCGGAGCTGTAGTTGGGCGAGATCTACACAAAGAGCGGCTACGACGATCTTGCACAGTGGATCGACTGGCGGCTGGCGAATCTAGATAGATGAATACGCTCCCGACGCTGGGTAGAGCTTGGGGACAGTTTGACGGTGTGGGTGGACGTGGTTGGTGTAGCAGCGGCGGCTGCCACGAAAGCACAATCCGCCTTGCTCGCGAGATCAAACCCCGAATACAACTATCGGCCGTTGGTGTTTCGGTTGTACTGTCAAAAGAAGCGCCAATGAGATCGTCGCCTATGGCCACCGGAGTTTCGTCGCTGTTCAAGATTCTGGGCACGCCCATGGCGCTCCTGTTTGCCGTGGGCTGTTCCGCGGGTGGCACGGGTGGCACGGGTGGCACGGGTGGATCCACGGATGTGGGAACACAGATCGGCGGCGCCAGCGGTTCCGGGGGTGCGACTGGTTTCGGCGGCGTCTTTGGCTCGGGCGGAAACACGGCGAATGGCGGGACCACGGGCACGGGTGGCACAATCATCGCGGGCGGCGCCAGCGGCGCGGGCGGGGTGATTGGCGCGGGTGGCGGGTCTGGCATCGGCGGCGCAATCGGCGCTGGCGGCGTCATCGGCACCGGCGGCACGACCGCCGCGACGACCTGCGATCCAACCCCGCCGGCCAGCGGGGCCTTCGCCTCGCCGACCGGAAGCGGCAGCACCTGCTCGATCGCGTCCCCTTGCTCGCTCGGCACCGCCCTCGGCAAGGCAAGCAGCAGCACCAGCGTGTACCTGCGCGGTGGAACCTATAGCAATACATCCTATCTTGCGGTGTCCGCCTCGGGTACCGCGGATAGCTACATCGTTATCTCCGCCTACCCTTGCGAGCTGCCCATCATCGATCCGGGCAGCCTCAGCTTGAACGGCGAGTACATCAGCGTCCGCGGCATCGTCACCCGCAATTCCGCCGGGGGCTTTAGCAACAAGTGGACGGGCGGTGGCACGACCAACTCCAACGGCCACCACGAGTACATCAACTGCATTGCCGACATGCACTCGAGGAATGGCATCGCCTTCTACAGCGCTACCGGTATCCATATCAAACAGAGCATCGTGGCCCACACCGGCTTCAGCACCTCCAGCTCCTGGTCGAGCGGAGTCAACATCTTCGGCGCGCAGGGCACGTACAAGGACAACATCGTCGAACAGAGCATCGCGTTCGAGAACATGGACAACCAGGAGCACACGGACGGCAGCGGCTTCATCGTCGACGACGTCGGCACCGGCACCACCTTTCGCGATAACATCGGCTTCCGCAACGGCGGCTCGTGTATCCGCCTGACCACCACCACGGGCACCCACATTATCAACAACAGCTGCTACGGCAACGGTCTCGATCCCGCGGCCACCGGCCCCTCGACCCCGGACGAAATCTTCTTCTCCAGCTCGGCCGCCACGAACGGCGCGGTCATGTACAACAACATCGCGGTCGCGAGCGGCAAGGGTGGCGATACGCAGGCCTTCTTCGGTGCCAACGGGGCGACCAGCTCGAACAACGTCACGAACAACACCGGCACCGTCGATTTCTGGACGGACGCGGCCGGCACCAATCCGGACTTCCACGTCAAGTCCTCGGCGAGCACCATCATCGGCGAGGGCGCGGCGACCGAGGCACCGGCCGAGGACGTTGGCTTCGATCCCAAGTGCATCACCAAGAGCGCTCCGACCGGCGCCGGCGTGCAGAGCTGGTGGCTCTACTCCATCGACTACGACTACATCAAGACCATCGGCGGCGTCGCCCAGTGCTTCCACCCAAAGGCCCGCTCGGGAACGCCGGACATCGGCGCCTACGCGTACTGAGCTAGTTTCGTCTTCTTCTCGTCAGTTACGCCTAAAGTCATCCGACAAAACCGTCGAACCGCATCATAGGATGAAAAAGCTTCCAGCGGTGATTGCGGTCGACGCGAAGAAGTGTGTCAACTGTCACGCATGCATTTCGGCGTGCCCGGTGAAGTACTGCAATGACGGGAGCGGCGACACCATCAAGCTGGATCGCAATCTTTGCATCGGCTGTGGTGAGTGCCTCAAGGCGTGCACGCACAATGCTCGACTGCCCATGGACGATACCGCAGCCTTCCTGCGGGATGCGGCCAAAGGCATCCCGATGGTGGCCGTTGCTGCGCCGGCCGTGGTTTCCTCGTTTCCCAATCGATACCTGAATCTCAACGGTTGGTTGCAGTCGCTTGGCGTGGCCGCCGTGTTCGATGTGAGCTTCGGCGCGGAGCTTACGGTGCGCTCGTACCTCGAGCACCTCAAAGCCAAGCGCGCCAAGCTCATCATCGCGCAGCCATGTCCGGCGCTCGTCAGCTACATCGAGATCTAAAAACTGCCATCATTACTTACGCGCCACGCTTGACGAGGAGAAGGCGCACACCGAGCAGAAGATCGACGAGCGCACCCATGCGCTCGATACGCTTACCAGGTTGCAGTCCGAGCGTGCTGAGCGGCTGCGAGAGCAGCTCTCGGGCGTGCGCGGCTCGGCGAACTCCATGGCGCAGACAATCGTGCAGATTTCTTCCGAGGCCACGCAAGCGCGCCAGACCACGCAGCAAGCGGCCGACGAAGCCCAGGCGGTCGTCGCCGTGATGGAAGGCCTCGGCAAAGCGGCGGATGACATTGGCAAAGTCACCGAGACTATCAATTCCATTTCGGCGCAGACGAACCTGCTTGCCCTCAATGCCACCATTGAAGCCGCTCGCGCCGGACAGATGGGCAAGGGCTTTGCAGTCGTGGCCAACGAAGTGAAGGAATTGGCTCGGCAGGCCGCCGCCGCAACCGAAAGCATCCGCGGCAAGATCGAAGGCGTGCAGGCGTCTACGTCCAGTGCCGTGACTCGCATCAGCAGTGTGGCGGCGGTGGTGCGCAACGCGAGCGAAATCGTGAACGGCATCGCAGCAGCCATCGGCAAGCAGTCGTCGATCACCGAGGAAATCGCCGTCACCATCGGGCGTGCCTCGGAGGAGGCGGGAAAGGGCAGCGAGTCATAGAGCGCTCGAAAGGGCCGTACACGCGTTTGGCACGAAGCCAGGGAATCGGTTAAGTTGCCGGAGAAGTTGCTGGGGAATTACCCTGGGATTTCCCGCGCCGGCTGCGCCGCCGTTTTCGCGACCATGGCCAGCTCCCGCTCCACGATCTTCAGAAGCTCGGGCAACGTGAAGGGTTTGAACAAACACGTGACCGGCATCTTGATGTCTTCCTCATCGATGCTCTCGTCGACGCAGCAAATTATTCTGGCATCGGCAGATCTGTGGCGTAGCGAGCAGGCAAGCTCGCCAAAGTCCGGTCCATTGACGTCGCCGACGACCAGCAAGGAGATCGGCTCGGGCCCCGAACGCAAAATATCGTTGCCATGGGCGGCGGAGGTTGCACCGCGTGCTACGAAGCCATGCGATTGCAGCGCCCGAACGATCACGGCCAGGACCAGCGGTTCCTCGACGACCAGAATGGCGCCCGGATTGACGGCCACCTCGTTTGTTCGCTCGTGATCGGCCTGATCGGCGACCGTCGTCGGCAAGAACAGGGTGAGGGTCGTACCCTGTCCAAGCTTGCTGTCGACCTTGACCGCGCCGCCGCACGCCTCCACGCTCTCTTTTACGGACGCAAGCCCAAGGCCCGAGCCCCGATTGCCTTTGGTCGTGAAGAAAGGCTCGAACATACGCTCTTTGACAGCCTCGGGGATTCCCGTGCCGGTGTCGGCCACGTGAAGTGCAACCATGTTCTTGCAGGCGAGGCCCGGGTGTTCCAGCTCGGCTGCAAACTCGGCGGAAGCGCCGGAATTCGTCGGTTCATTCGGTGACATGGAAGCTCTATTGTAGATCAACCTTGCCCACTTGGATTGAATCCACGGCAGTGCGATACTTCGCAAGAGGAGATCCCTTGTCGAAACATCGCAGGCTAGAGACGCTCACGCTCATCAAGGAAATCGGGCTTGTCCCCATTTTTTACCAGGCGGACGCCGAAGTGGCCGAGCGGCTGGTCGAGGCTTGCGCGGATGGCGGCGCGCGCATCGTGGAATTCACCAACCGCGGGGATGGCGCGCTCGATGTCTTCGCCCGCCTCGCGCGCTGGTGCGCGGCCAACCGCCCCGAGACTGTGCTCGGCGCGGGGACCATTCTCGACGCGCCCACTGCGGCCATGTACCTCGCGGCCGGGGCGAGTTTCATCGTGGCTCCCAACTTGGACGCGGATGTCGCCCGGCTGTGCAACGGACGCAAGATCCCGTATCTGCCCGGTTGCGCGAGCGTGAGCGAAATCCAACAGGCGCATGTCCTGGGCGTCGAGATCTGCAAGCTCTTCCCGGCCGCTGAAGTCGGTGGCCCGGCTTTCGTGAAGAACTTGCGCGGTCCCTTGCCTTGGGCCGAGATCATGCCTGCCGGGGGCGTCGCGCCCACGCGCGAGAGCCTGGCCTCGTGGTTCGACGTGGGCGTGGCCTGCGTCGGCATGGGCTCGGGCCTGTTCGCGCCAGAGCTTCTTGCCAAGCGCGACTACGCCGGCATCGTCGCGCGCATCGAGAACGTGATCGCGCTGATTCGCGATGTCCGGCGCGCGGGCTGAAGCGGGCTGAAGATTGAAATCCCGGTTCAATCACCTGGCGAGATTCTGTTATGGTTAACGTTTTCCATGTCGATGTCAGAACCGCTACTCGCCTCGGGACGAAAACTCCTCATGAACAACTACGGCCGCGCGCCCATCGTGATGTCGCGCGGCGAAGGTTGCAACCTGTGGGACGCCGACGGGCGCCGCTATCTCGATATGACCGCGGGCATCGCCGTGTGCGTGCTCGGGCATGGCGACACGGGTTTGGCGCAAGCCATCGCCGCGCAAGCCGCGCGCCTGCACCACACCTCGAACCTGTATTTCATCGAGGCGCAGATCCGGCTCGCGGAAGCCCTGGCCAAGCGCGCCTTCGCCGGCAAGATCTTCTTTTGTAACTCCGGCACGGAAGCCAACGAAGCGGCCCTCAAGCTGGCGCGGCGCTACCAGGCTGTGGTGCGCGGCAAGCCGCAGCGGGTAGAATTCATCGCCTTCGAGAACGGCTTTCACGGCCGTACAATGGGCGCCCTGTCGGTCACCGGACAGGCCAAGTACCGGCAAGGCTTCGGTCCCTTGGTTCCCGACGTACGCTTCATTCCCTTCGCCGACCTCGATGCAGCGCGCGCCGCCATCAGCGAGCGCACCTGCGCGGTCATCGCCGAGCCCATCCAGGCCGAGGGCGGCATCAACTTGCCACCGCCAGGATACCTTCAAGAGCTGCGCCGGCTGTGCAGCGAGCGCGGCGCTCTGCTGATTTTCGACGAAGTCCAGACGGGCGTGGGTCGCACGGGAACCTTCTATGCCTTTGAACGCGAGGCCATGGTTCCCGACATCGTGACCTTGGCCAAGGGCCTGGCTGGCGGCGTGCCCATGGGCGCCATGCTGGCCAACGACGAGGTCGAACGTGCCTTCGAGCCCGGCACGCACGCTTCCACCTTCGGCGGCAATCCCCTGGCCTCGGCGGCGGCTCTGTACATCCAGCAGGCCATCGACGAGCGCAACCTCCTTCCGCGTTGCCAGGAAACCGGCGCCCACCTCGCCCGCGCGCTCTTGCGCATGGCCGAGCGACGGCGGCCCAAGACGCGAGGCGTGCGCGGCCGCGGACTCCTGCAAGGCCTTGTTCTCGACGGCGAAGCCGCGCCAGTTGTGCAGAAGGCCCGCGACCATGGTCTGCTGCTTTCTGCGGCGGGCGGCCAAGTGGTACGTTTCGCGCCCCCGCTCGTGGTAAGCGAAGGCGAGATCGACGAAGCCGTGGCCATTCTAGACACCGTACTTGCCGAAAGCTGACGAAAGCTGAGACGATGGAAAAGAAACGCGACTTTCTAAGTCTATTCGACGTCAACGAGGCGGAATTCGCCTCGCTGGTCCGCCGCGCCGAGGAACTGCGTTTCCTGCGGCGCATGCGCGAACCGCATGCTACGCGACCGGGCCGCATGCTGGCCCTCATCTTCGAAAAGGCCTCCACGCGCACCCGCGTGAGCTTCGAGGTGGCCATCGCCGAACTGGGCGGCCACGCCGTGGTGCTGGGCAAGAACGATTCGCAGCTCGGCCGCGGCGAACCCATCAAGGACACGGCGCGGGTCATGGCCCGCTATTGCCACGCCATCATGGTGCGCACCTTCGGCCACGACCGCGTGGAAGAGCTGGCGGCCTACGCCGAGGTTCCGGTCATCAACGGCCTCACGGATCTTCTGCATCCGTGCCAGGTGCTGGCCGATTTGCAGACGGTGTACGCGCATGTCGCGGATCGCGAAAGCAGCGCCTCGGGGCCCGTCCCCGACGTCCTGTCGGTGCTGCGTTCGGTTCGCTATGGCTGGGTCGGGGATGGCAACAACATGGCCAACACTTGGATCGAGGCGGCCGGCTTGCTTGGACTCGATCTCGCACTCGCCTGCCCCAAGAACTACGAGCCGAACGCCGAGGTTCTGGCCCGCGCCTGCCGCACTGGCAAGGGCAGCATCAACATCACGCAGGATCCACGCGAAGCCGTGGCCGGACGCCACGTGCTTTCGACCGATGTCTTCGCCTCCATGGGCAAGGAAGACGAGGTCGAGGAGCGGCGGCGCGCCTTCGTCGGCTACTGCCTGGATGGAAATCTTCTTCGCGGCGCCGACGCTAAGGCCATCGTGCTGCACTGCCTGCCCGCCCACCGGGGCGAGGAAATCACCGACGAGGTGATCGAGGGCAAGGCGAGCGTGGTGTGGCAGGAGGCCGAGAACCGCCTGCACGCGCAAAAGGCGCTACTGGAATGGCTGCTGACATAGCCAGCCTCCGCGCGCGCTAGGATACGGCCGTGGCAACAGGCGACGAACTGCCGGGACTTGGTTCGAAGAAGGACAAGCCGCGCCTCAACACGGCCGTGGAGTGGACCGGCCTGAAGCTCACTCCCACCGAGGGCTTCGTGCTCTCGCGCATCGACGGTCGCGCCAGCTTCGATGAGGTCTGTCGCATGTCGGGTCTTGGTCGCGAGGAAACGCTGGCCATTCTGCGCAAGCTCAAGAAGGAAAGGATCATCCTGGGCACGGATGAGCCCGCGGCGCGGGCGGAGGAAACCCAACATTCCGCGCGCGCCACGCGTGGCCCGTCGCCCGATCGGGCCAGCAAAACGCCTCCGCCCACCATGGTGACCAACGAGATGCTCCGTCGGGCGCAGGAGAAGGCCGAGGGCAAGGCCGAACCCGACAAGGCGGGCGCCGTGTCCGTCCTCGAACGGCTGGACGATGGCCAGGCCGTGACTCCTGGAGATCTCGTCGAGGGCCTCGACCTTTCGCAAGAAACCAAGCGGCGCATCCTTCGCCTCCATCGCCGGCTGCGCAAGCTTGCCCCCCACGAACTTCTGGGCGTGGCCGAGGACGCCGACAGCGCGACCATCCGGCGGGCATTCGCCGCGGCCTCGAAGGAGCTTCACCCCGATCGATACTTCGGCAAGGATTTGGGCGGCTTCCGCGACAAGCTGGCGCAGATCTTCTCGCGCATGAGCGAAGCCATGCAGACCATGGAGAAGGCGCGCAAGACCAAGAAGTAGTTCTGTGCTGATGGTGGCTACGGCTTGTGCCCGCGCCCGATGCCGAAGTAGGCAAACCCGGCGGCGCGCACGTCGGCGGGATCCCAGATGTTGCGGCCGTCGAACACCACCTTGCCGCGCATGAGGCCGGCCAGACGCTCGAAGTTGGGCCGGCGGTAGTCGTGCCATTCCGTGAGCAGGGCCAGGGCATCGGCGCCCTCGGCGCAGGCGTAGTTCGATTCCACGAAGCGCACGCGCTCGCCCAGGATCTTCTTCACGGCGGGAATCGCCACCGGATCCGTGGCAACGACTTCAGCTCCCGCGGTCAGAAGATCCTCAGCCACGACCAAGGCGGCGGCTTCGCGGATGTCGTCGGTGCCGGGCTTGAAGGCCAGGCCCCACAGGGCGATGCGCTTGCCGGCGAGATTGCCGTGAAAATGGCGGCCGATGTTGCGCGACAGGCGATGCTTTTGTTTCTCATTCACCGCCACGACCGCATCGAGGAGCTGGAGCTCGACGCCGGCTTCTTTTCCGGTGTTGATGGCGGCGCGCAGATCCTTGGGAAAGCAACTACCGCCAAATCCAACCCCCGCGTAGAGGAACTTGGTGCCGATGCGCGAATCCGATCCCATGCCCTTGCGCACGCATTCGATGTCGGCGCCGACGGCGTCGCACAGGTTGGCCAGGTCGTTCATGAACGAGATGCGCGTGGCCAGCATGGAATTGGCCGCGTATTTCGTCAGCTCGGCCGAACGGCGATCCATCACCAGCATGCGATCGCTCGACCGCGTGAAGGGCGCATACAAAGCCTCCAATGCCGCGATGGCGCGAGCGTCGTCGCTGCCCACGATGATCCGATCGGGCTTGAGAAAGTCGCCGACCGCGTCGCCTTCCTTGAGGAATTCGGGATTGGATGCCACGGCGAATTCACAGCGCGCGTGCTTGCGCATGATGGCCTCGACGGCATCCCCGGTGCCCACCGGCACGGTCGACTTGGTGACGACGACCGCCCAGCCCGTCAGCGCGCGCGCGACCGTTT
>Ga0224559_1000318_pt1 | contig 33501 bp, 30 predicted proteins | sample 714S33034metaG_FD_180676 | JGI IMG/M metagenome (GOLD analysis project Ga0224559, IMG submission 180676) | Peat soil microbial communities from Stordalen Mire, Sweden - 717 S3 30-34 | ecosystem: Environmental > Terrestrial > Soil > Wetlands > Peat | place: Sweden: Norrbotten County, Stordalen... | reverse complement strand
GCTTCCAAACTCAACATTTCTCGATCGTCCATGCGGATGTTCACATCCCAGCATGACCGCCCCTTCAGGCTCATCTTGTATTGGAATCAGATCCACCCTTCAGGCTCATCTTGTATTGGAAGAGAGTGCTGCTTCCATCTTTCGCTTTTGTTTGCTAACCTTCTTCATGAGCTGGTCTCCTTTTAGCACCTTGAGTGCGCTGCGAACAGCTGATACCAATTAGACAACAAACATAGAGTAATGTAACCCTTGAATTGGGGGCGAACTGATGCGCAGGCCGTCCTCTTTGAGTCCCTGGTTCACGGTGGAGCAACTGGCCGCATGGGTCAAGGAAGCTCCCGACAAGACGGCCAATCAACGCCGCTTGGCAATCTGGCTTACCCATGCTGGTCCATTTGCGGCACATTGCGTCGCCGATCTGCTGGCAGTTTCAACACAAGCGGTTTGGAAGTGGGTTCCCGACGAATACTGCGTGATGTTTTTGGACGGCGCCGGTTGGCACAAGGCCCATGAGCTAACCGTTCCCGCCAATATGAAATTGCTTCCGCCGCCACCATATTCACCGGAGTTGAACCTTGCCGAACACGTTTGGGAGTACATTCGCGAGAATGATATTCGCAATCAAATCTTCAACACTCTGGACGAGATCATGGATACCATCGAAACGAGCCTGCGTCATTTACATGAAGCGCCGGAAGAACTCCGCTCCATGACCGCCTTCCCGTGGATCTTCGAGAAGGCGGCATGATTACTCTATGTTTGAAATCAGAAAGGTATGAAGTCGTGCCCTGACGCTTATCAGCTAATTGAAGGCAATTTTGCAAGAGGCACAGTGGGCAGTTTGCGCCGTTGAGGTTCGTGGTTCCCATCCATATCACAAAAAACGTGAAATGGATGGGGCACGGACATTGTTCCGCTTACTGGGCCCCTTGCTCCTGGGTCGAGGGGCTTTCGACCCCCCCGGCTGCCTTCGGCAGGGTTACATGCACCAGGCGCTCTGTTTCATGCCCTACGCGCTTGGCCATGATGCGGTATTCAAAGGCGATGCTGGATCTGCCGCCGCTCAGTTCGTGGACCTCGAAGCCGGTGGCCGTCTTGTTGGTTACGTAGAGGCCGTTGCAGTCGCCGTCAGGCGTGAGGAGGACATGGTACTCGATGCCGGTGTTGACGGTCTGGCCGAAGAGCGGCTCCAGATTCACCCGCGCCACGCCATTGACCAGTTCGCCCGATCCGGCGTCTTCAAACCAGTTCTCCGCCGACTGCACGGCGTAGGTCTCCACCGCTTCGGCGCCATCGCCGGTGTTGGCTTTGACGGCGGATTTCAGCGCTCCCGTGCAACTGGTGTCGCCCTTGGCGCTGATGGTGCAGGTGCCGCCGCTGCCCTGGGCCACAATGACCGTACCCGTCGAGCCGCCGCCGCTGCCCGCGTTGTAAACCCAAAGCGTGGTGATGTTGTCGTTGTTGACAAGGGCTGCTGCCAGGCTTTGCTCTGCTGAGGCGAAGAGAGCTGGAACGAAATTGAAGCTTTGATCTGCATTCACGTTCGTATCCGCCCATAGGCCGCCTTAATTGAGGATCGTGCCGGAGAAGCCACCGTTGTGGAAAGTGATCGGAAGCGTCTTCGCGCCCATCTTGCTGGGCGCGCCGTAATAGCCGTAGGTTCCCGCGATGGCCGAGCTGGTGGTGGCGCCGGTGTAGATACCATACTGCGTACCGCCGGCCTGCATAGCCACGCCATTTACGTCCAGCGTGGTTGCCGGCGTCGCCGTCCCAATGCCGACCGCCGTTCCGGAATCGTAGATCTGCGAGTCGGCGATATTGGTGGCTGTGGTGAACTTGGGGACGCAGTTCGGAGTTCCCGTGCCGGTGATGTTTGTTGCGGTCAGCGGCGTGGCAGCGGCCAGAGCTTCGGCTGTGGCGGCCACGGAACTGGTTTGAGGGCTGGCGGCCGGGGAGGCTCCCGGCTGCGCGTTCTGCGCGAACCCGGCGCAGGTAACGGCGAAGATGAGGACTGAAAGACTGATACGAAAACTGGACATGGTTCTTCTCCTTACAAGTGTTTAGACCGTATGATTTGGTAAATACCACTGAACAGGCGCGGACGAGGACGTCCGCGCTACAACCGACCCGGAGGTCGGCGCTACATTCCGGCCATTACCAAATCATGCGGTCATGGTACTAGTTCCAAACTGATTTGAGCGGGTCCGTTCCTGGACTGAATTTCTCAGTCCAGGAACAAAGTTGGTTTTCATCGAAGGTTATTGTTCTTACTGATCGTTCTCCACATAGATGCCGCCAAAACCAGGGCGTCCGGTGATGTTGGCGTAGGCCAGCACCTGGGCGGCGTTGGTTGTCTGGGCGGCAAGCTGCGCGGCGGTAAAGTCAAAGACGCCGCCGGTCTTGCTGGCCACATCCCCGGCCGCGCCACATCCCGGATTGGTCTCGCCGTAGCTCTCGTCGTTGACCCAAAGGTGAACCGAACCGGCAAAGAGACCGCCGGGGCAGACCAAGGGATTGTCAGCGGCGACGCCGGATTTGCCGTAGGTGGCGTGTACGGTGAGCGTGCCCATCGCCGTCGCCGAGCCGCCGGAGTACTTCAGATCGATCAGCTCGCGCCCTGGAACAGTCCCCGTCGCGCCGCTGCTGTTGTTGGCCACCCACACGTCGCCGCCGAAGAGAGCCAGTCCCTCTGGATCGAGAAAGACGCCGTTCACATACTGGCACCCCGACAGATTGGTCGTTGCCAGGCAGTAGTCCGGGTTGGCGTTCTTGCCCTGGCCGAACTGGCTAGACAAGAAGTTGAGCAGAATGCCGCCGCCGTACTGGCCGGTCACCCACAGTGAGCCGTTCTTGTCGAAGGCCAGCGCCACCGGCGAACTGGGCGATTCAACCAGAGAGGCGACCACGGCCGGGGTTGCCGTCAAGAGCGTGGCTGCCGTAATCTCGTCCACCTGGTTGTTGCCGTAGCTGGCGACCCAGAGGTTGTTGGAGGCGTCGAAGGTGACGCCGATCAGCGATTTGAACTGGGCGCTAGTGATCGTCTGCGTGGGCGAGATGGTCAGCGTCCCAGTGGCTGCGGCGCGGATGGTGGCGGCGTTATAGACCAGAATCTTGTCTGGATTGGCGCCGCTGGCGTTGCAAACCACATAGGCCTTGTTGCTGTTGACCGCGACCGCGTTGGGGTTGCAACTGGGCAGGTTGATGGTGATAGCGGTTCCCGTGCCGACGCGTACTTGCAGCAACTGGCCGTAATAGTCCGGAACCCAGACCACGCTGCCCGCCGTTACGACCGGGTTGACGGTCTGTGTGAGCGCGACCGAAGTGCTGGCGGCGTAGGTCGCGTCCCCGGAGTAGACCGCAGTGATGGAGTGGCTGCCGCTGCCCAAAGTGGCGATCGCCAGGGGGGCGACGCCGCTCGCGCTTAGCGCCACCGGAGACCCGATATTCGTGGCGCCGTCCATGAATTGCACCCTGCCTGTCGGGGTTCCCGAGATGGAGGCCGTAACCCTAGCGGTAAAGGTCACGGGTTGGCCGTAAGCCGCCGGGTTCGGCGAAGAGGCGACGGCTGTCGTGGTGGTTTCATGCACAACTTGGGTAACCGTAGCCGAGGAACTACCCAGATCTGAGGTTGCTCCGGCGTAAACCGCCTTCAGTGTGTGGCTGCCCACGGCCAGGGCTGTGGTAGTCAACGTAGCCACCCCGCCGGAAAGTGTCCCGGTGCCGAGCTTTGTAGCTCCATTCACGAAATTTACATTGCCGGTGGGCGTACTACCCAAGGTCGCCACAACGGTTGCCGTCAGGATGACCTTCTGCCCGTTCACCGACGGGTTGGGTGAGACGCTCAGCGCGATGGTGGTGGGCGACACGATGGTGAAGGCACCGGATTTCGCGGTTTCGGTGTTGTCGGCGTTGTCCACGCTCAAAAACTTGAGGGTGTGGCTGCCCGGGGTGGTGATCTTGAACGGCACCGCGTAGGTTACATTCGCTTTTCCATCCAGCGAATAGTACGTACCGTTTACCCCGCTCAGGCTGTCGGTGGCGGTCAGCGTCACGGTCACCGCGGACTGGTAAATGCTGCCCACCAGCGTGCCGTTCAGGCCCAGCTTGGTCACCGGCGCGGTTTCGTCGATGTTGACCGCCAGCGTCTTGGCGGTTTCCACGTTGCCGGCCTTGTCCACGCTTTCAAAATAGACCGTGTGCTTGCCTTCGGCGCTAATGGTGAAAGGAGTGGAGTAGGTTTTGCACAGGGCGCTGCCAACAATGAGGATGTCGTGGCAGGCAGGGCTATCCAGCCAGTAGATGGTCTTGGCCACACCCGACAGCGCGTCGGTCGCGCTCAGCGTCACCGTCACCGTGCTTCTATTCCAGCCCGCGACGATGGGCGCCGGGGATGGAGTGGCCACAGTGATGGGCGCGGTTTGGTCCAGGTTGACCGTCAGTTTCTTGACGGCCTCCGAGTTGCCGGCCTTGTCCACGCTCTGGAAGTAGACCGTATGCTTGCCGTCGGCAGTGATGGCGAACGGCGAGGAGTAGGCATGGCACACAGCGCTGCCTAAAATGGGCTTGCTGAAGCAGACCGGGTTGTCCAGCCAATAGTAGGTCTTGGCCACGCCCGATGCCGCGTCGGTCGCGCTCAGAGTCACCGTTACCGTGCTGTTGTTCCAGCCCGCGCTGTTGGCCGCCGGGGCGAAGGAAGCTTTGGTCACTGGCGCCGTCTCGTCGATATTCACATATTCGGTCGCTATAGCGCTGAAGTTACCCGCCTTGTCCTTGGCGAAATAATTGATCCAGTGCTGGCCCGCTTTAGAAATGACGAGAGGGTTGGTGTAGTACGTGCAGGCTGACAAGTTTTTCGTATTGCATGGGCCGGCAGCAAGATTATCAACGGCGTAGTACGTCGCGTAGATGCCGGATGCATCGCTTCCGCCCCGATCTATGGATGTCAACGTGACAGTCACCGACGAGTTGTTCCATCCCTTGGCGTTCGCGGCGGGATTGCTGGAGACGGTGACGGTGGGGGGGGTGGTGTCATAGCAGAGCGGGCCGTAAGTTTGATCGCCGGTGGAGTTGCCTTGATTATCCCAGCCCATCACGTGGACGGTGTGGCAGCCCTGAACGCCGCCGTTGTTTGAACAGGTGGTGTTGGTTGAATCGAGGGCAAGGCATCCCTTGGTGGCGTTGGGGAACTGAGGGCCGCTATAGAAGGAGTCGCCGGTGCCGCCGTGAGGCATGCTGTAGGAATCGCTGGGAATCCAGTCCCATCCCTGCGTGAAGCCGGCAACGCCGGGTGCCGGAGTGGTGCTACCGGATCGGACGCCGTCGGAGAGGGTCCAACTGACGGACTGGTTGGAGTTGTACCAGACATTGGTGGCGGGACCGTTGAATTTGACCTTGGGCGCGCCATCGGCGGGAATGATGTCCCAGTTGATCGCCCAGGCGAGTTGCAGCATATTGGCCGAGCCCCAGCCGGTAGCCAGATCGTAGCCGTCCGTGGCGCAGAAATACAGCAGGGAAGGATCCTTCGCCGTGTAGTAATTGGTCACGCAGCCGGAGGTGATGTCGTAGAAGGGATAGTGGGGCGCGCTTGGGTTCTGGCCTTCTCCGTAGAGGATCCAATTGGGATTTCCGATTGGCTCGCAGCGGTCTGTGCCCTTGGAGCCGCAGATGTGGCCGATGTAATTCAGATAGGCGTTTTCCTGGGTGAAGAAGCCGGCCAGCTCGGGCGCCACGATGCTGGTGCCGCCCACCAGTTTCCACGCTTTATCAATGTTGCAATTCTGCCCATTGCTATCGCAGATGCAGGCATTCGCTGAACAGTAGTACCACTGCCATGCGGGGCCGGAGGCCTCCAGCGAGAGGTCGGGCAAGAGGCGACGGGGGCTATTGGAGACGATGTAATCGTTGCCGTTGTCCATCTCCTCGTAGGTGATGCCGTTTTGCCAGGAAGGCTCGGAGAAGAGGCTGCTGATGCCGCCGCCGCCGCCGCCGCCGTTCGAGCTGCAGTTCTTCGCGGTGGTCCCACCGGTCCAGGCAACCTCGCTGGCCCATGTGCCGTCTTTATTGAGTTTGAGCATGGTGCCGCCAGCGGCGACAAAATCCGGGTCCGAGGCTGGCCAAAGAACCGCGTCCCTATCCTGGCAACCGTCGGTTGGTCCCTGATCGCCGGACGCCGAGATCAGCGTAATGCCCTGGCCAACCATCGAGTTGAAGATGCCGTGCATATCGCCGGGGGCCGTACCCGTATCGTTGCTGACCTCGCTCCCCGAGGTAGGTTCCGACCCTCCATAGCTGGTAGAAACCACCCGCGCATGGTTGTCGCTGAGAATAAAGTTGTAGAGGTCCGCAAAGGTGTTGTCGAGGCCGTTTGCGCCTTCATAGACGTAAGCGTGAGCAGTGTCCTGAACGGAACCGAAGCTGTTGGCGGAGGCGATTGAGTATTCGACATCCAACGGCGCCTCATCGTCCAATCCGTCCTGATGGCAGCCGCTTGATCCACGATTGCACTCTTTGCCGGGCATCCCGCTCGTGCCGTCGATCACATAGACGTTGTAGTTCCATGCCATGCCGTATTGCTGGAAGAAGGTTGCCACGTCGCCGTCGAGGAAGTCGCCGAAGGTGACCAGCGCAAACGAGGTATCGTTGGGAGAGCCATTGGTGTCGTTGTGCACATTGCAGCAATGGCCCAGGTTGTAGAGCGCGTCGTAATCGTAGGCTTCGGAGCTGAAGATATTGGCCGGGTCGGCATAACCGTTGTCCAGGCTTACAGCTGGAGCCTCCGTCGCGTGAGAAGCCGCCGGAGAGTAACTTTGCGCCACTGCGGCCAGGCGGCCCTGCGGCGACTTGCTTGGATCGCCCTCGCCCTGCGAGGAGCGGGATGCGGTATAAACCGGACCCGCAACATAATCCGGCCCCTTTTTCGTGCTGGAGGATGTGTGGGCGCTGTGGAACCGATGAATACTGTTCAGTCCGGCAATGCTGCTCAGAACCCCAGAGAGCCGAGCCGGGATCGCCGGGTCGCTGTCATTGGCAAAATCCACTTCCTCGCCTACCTGGTAATTGTTGATCGTCACGCCCAGCGCCTTCTCGATCACGCCGGCGGGAGCTTCCACGTCCACAATCATCCGGTTGGCATAGCGGTTGGTCACGGTCAAGCCTTGGCTGGTGGCCCAGTCCACTATCTTCTGCTCGTCCTCCGCCGATGGGCCAAAGCGCGCATTCCACTCCTCGGCGGTAAGGAATTTGTGGAAGTTGGGCGAGCCTTTGGTCTGTAACTCGGTGAGAAATTTCTCCTCGCCCGCCGGATTCGGGCGGTGGACAAAGATGGCCAGGCGCAGCTTCTGCGCGGGGTTGTAATGGCCGACGCGGATGGCTGTTCCGTCCAGCACTTGCCGTGGGGTGTGTCCGGCCAGCTGGACGGAAGCGCCGGAGAAGGTGGAGACTGGACCGGTCGTGGCCGGGATGGTCTGCGCGGCTAGCGCAGCCCCGGCGGTGGTGAAGATGCAGACCAGCAGGGCTGCAAGAATTGAACACATTTTTGTCATGGCAGTTTCCTTTTTGGGTTTTGGCCTTCGCCTGAGGGCGTCCCGACCTGGTGCGTTCCTCGAAAGACCGGCTACGAAAACTGAGTATTCACTGGCCCGTTTTCGATTGCAAGATAATCGTTATGAATTCTTATGAATTTGTATGAATACGCCTTTTTTTGCGTTGCCGGCGGCTACCGCCAACTGCCAGGAGCCGCTGGCCGTGGCGACGCAGAGACACCGCGGCATATACGTCCTAACCCTGGCAAGAGCCAGACATCATCAACCTGTGCAGCCCGTAAAACTGTGCTGTGGCAGTGCAATTGGCGATTGAGCGGGCGGAATGGCCTAGGGAGTTTGCCGCTCGTTCCGAGAATCTTCGGTTATCCTGCCGGTTATGGCGGGAGAGATGGATTTCTCCTCCGTTTTCCACAGGAAAGATAGCTTCCAGGAAAAAGAGAACCATATTCGGCAACTATTTCCACCTTTTTTTTTATTGCGGCGGTAGTTTAAGTCTGCTTATCCACGTAGAGTCTTGTCATAATCCTAGCAAGAGCGGATTCTCAGGAGCTGCTTCGAGGGCCGAGACCAGTCCGATAGGGTTCGAAGGCTGAGTACGAAGCCCCAGGCTTTGCCGGAAACCACGCAGGGAGCACTGAAGAGTGACCAGCTATAGCCGTCAGGACGTGTTGCGCATCTTGCAGATCAGCGCCCACCAGTTGCAAGGGTGGGAGCGGGCGGAACTGATTGCCCAGCAGCAGAGCTACAGCTTTCAGGATTTGGGGCAGTTGCGGACGCTGCGGCTGCTGCGCCAGGAGGCCGTGCCGCTGGCCTCGATCCGCCATTCGATTATGGCGATGAAGGCCGTGGCGGGGATGGAGAATCCGATGTTGGAGGCGAGCCTGGTACGGACCGGGACCAGGCTCGCCTTCCGGCACAGCGGAGCGATGGTGGACCCCATTCGCCGCCAGTTGCTCTTTGATTTCGAGCGGCTGGAGGATGGCTGCGGGCTTTCGGTGGCCTCCGAGCCGCTGCTGCTGCGCTCGCCGGCGGGCAAGCAGGAGGGCGTGCAGGAGCTGTTCCTGGAGGCCGTGCGAGCCGAAGAGTCCGGCGAAAAGATTCGCGCCATCCAGCTTTACCGCGAGATCATGGAGCGCGATCCAAATTATGCTCCGGCCTGGATCAATCTGGGAACGATTCACTTTCATCTGCGCGAGTTCAGTTGGGCGGAGGAGTTGTACCGCTGCGCCACGGAGATCGACCCCAACTACGTGCTGGCCTTCTTTGACCTGGGCAATGTCCTGGACGAGTTGCAGCGGCCGGTGGAGTCGATTGTCGCCTACAAGCGGGCGGTGGAACTTTCCCCCGGCTATGCGGACGCCCACTATAATCTGGCGCTAGCCTACGAGCGCCGGGGCGAGGCGCGGGCGGCGCTGCGCCACTGGCAGGCATACTCAAAGCTGGACAAAGATGGCCCTTGGGCGGAGTACGCGCGGGGGCAGATTCGCAAACTGCTGGACCGCGAGAAGCTCACCATCGCATGGCGCGCCGAGTGCTTTCTTCCACCGCGCAAAGGACGGGCGGCGCTGACGCTGGTGGGCGGCTAAGGCGCTTTTCCTGTTGGTGTAGAGCGGCGTGGACCGGGAGGTCCACGCGACAGCCAGCCAGGAGGCTGGCGCTACTTATTCAGGCAAAATGCTCTAAACGAAAGAGAATGGCCCTTCCCGAAGGAAGGGCCATTCTCTGTTGCTTGCTGAATCGGCTAAAGCATTTCTCCTATTGCTGTAGAGGTGACTTGAATCCCACCCTAGCCGCAAAACCAAGAACGCGGCGAGGGTGGGGTACCCAGGGCTCTATACCTTTGGGAGAAATGCCCTAATTCACGGTCACCGTAAATGTAACAGTGGGCGATGGGGTGACCGAGGGAGCTCCAGTTCCGGTCACGGTGAAGGTATAGGTATCAGCCGTCGTTCCCGTGGTACCCGAGCTGGATGAGCCGCCGCCGCCGCATCCGGCCAGGCTGCCCAGCGCCGACATCAGCAGAAGAACGCCCAGCATCGACCGCCAACTGCGCCGCCGCGCAGGAACTCCCAGGAAGAGCAGGAAGGCCAGAACCGCGCCGCCGCCGGCACTCTCCCATCCCCGGCCCTTGCCGGGCATCTTCGGAGTTGACAGCTCGCTGGTAGCCGCCGTCGTGCTTACCGTGGCAAGCGCCGTGCCGCCCATGGCCACCGCCGTGCTGGGGATGGAGCAGGTGGGTAGATAGGCATCGCCGGAGGAATGGCCGGTCAGCGCGCAACTCAGAGTGACCGTTCCCGCATAGTTGGCCGCCGAGGTCACCGTGATGGTCGAAGTCGCTGTTCCTCCAGGGCTGGAGATGGGCGTTGTCGTTGACGCCTTCAACGTAAACGAAGACTCGGTCACCGTCACCGAAGCCGATCCCGTGCTCGAATAGTAATAGGCGTCTCCGCTGTAACTCACGGTCAGCGTATCGGTTCCAGCGCTCAAGCTGTTGGCGGGAATGGTGAAGGCGTAGACGCCACCCGCAAGCGACTGCGCTGTGGAGGTGTAGCCACCGCCGGAGAGAGTCACCGTTCCAGTTGGAGAGACCTCGAACGTGCTTGCGCCGGTCACCGTGACTGTTACCCCGTACGACGCATTGGAATCCACCGAACCCGTCGCCGGGGTCACCTTCACAGCCGGGGTCACCACGCGAACATAGGTCACGGCAACCGTCTCTGAGCCGTTCTCCGAAATGTAACTGTCATCCCCGCTGTAATCGGCCACCAGCAGGACGCTTTCCGTCGAGGTGAAGGTGTCGGCGGGGATGGTGAATGTCGCCACGCCGCTGGCGTTGAGCGCTGCTGCGGATGAAGTGTAGCCGCCGCCGGAAAGCGTCACTGTTCCGGTCGGCGTTCCACCCGTCCCTGATTTGCTCAAGGTGACCTTCACGGTCAAGGGAAAATTCGAGTTCAGGGTACTGGCCGCCGAGACCGAGATGCCGGGGGTCAGCTTGGTCACCACTACGGTCGCCGAGTTAGCCTCCGAGTTGTAGGTCGAGTCGCCGCTGTAATTGGCTGTAAGTACAATGCCGGCTCCGGCGCTTAGGCTGTCGCCCGGTATGGTGATGGTGCAACTGGCGGCGGTGCAACTGCCGCTGGCGGCAAGCGTTTGTGCCCCGGACGAATAGCTGCCGCTGGTCAGTGTCACGGTTCCGGTCGGTGTTCCTCCGCCCGGGTAGGCGCTGACCACCGAGATCGTCACTTTCAGGCTCTGGTTGGCGGTGATGCTGCTCGAAGCCGGCGTCACTGTGACCGCGGCGGGGTGGCTGCCAATGCTCTCAAAGCTGTTGACCACGTTGGCCACATTCAGCGATCCCAGCCCGGTAGCCATGTCGTAGCCTGCCGTCGCGCGGTTGCCGGAGAGAATGCCCACCGTATCGGTGACCCCGCCATAGGATTCGGCCGGCGTGCAGTTGGGCGAGACCAGGCCCGTATACTGTTCGGTGAAATTTATATTCCCCGACGAGTCATACTCAATGCCGCCCTCCGCCGCGCCGTCGCTGCACGGCATGGCGATGGTGCCCGTATCGATGTCGTTGAAGTAGCAACTGCTGGAGTTTGTGACTTTCTCCGCGCTGCAACTCGAATAGGTCTGTTTCGCGGCCAGTTTGTAGAACTCGGTGTTGGGGTTTCCTTGATACGAGCCGGTCTTCTGATTGATCAGCGCCATGACGCCGGCCATTGCCGGGCTGGACACCGAAGTTCCACCTACCTCGAGCGCAACCGGCTCACTGTCGGTTGCATAGGTGCAGGCAGCGACATCGGAGATGCAGATCAGATACGAGCTTTCCAGGAAGCCGTTGGAGGCGAAGAAGCTGACGTCGGGAATGTCGCGCACACCATCCGATGGAATGCCTGTAACGCCCGTCTGCCAGACCGGCTTGATCCAGCCATTGTTGTGCAGCGCAATCGAACCTTGAGTGGCGTTTGTGCTGGGGTTGGTGGTGACGCCGGTGCTGGTCGAGCCGCTGGTGCAGTTGCCGTTCGTGTCGCTGACTACGCAGTTGCTCGCCCCGCCGCTGCCCCCGATGCTATCCACCATCCAAGAAAGGTCCATGACTTCATAAGCAAGATTGTAGTAGTTATTCTCTATATAATTACAGGCTGTTTCGGCATCTGCCGGAATTGCGGAGCTGAAATCACTGGGATAGTTTTGATAGGAATACTTCGCCCAGTCCTGTATATAGCCCAGCGTCAGCGGATTGGAACAGGTGTTGTTCCAGGGAACCTCAGGGACATACCCTTTGGCGCTGGCTTTGGTGGTTGAATTATTGGTCGAATTCCAGTACGGCGAGGCCGTGCATTCCGGAAAGGTACCGGACGTTGTGGTTTGCGCGTCATAAATCGTCGTCAAGGGGCACCAGTTGAAGTCGGTGCCGCCGACAGCCACATTGTAGGGCGTGGAAGCAAGGCCGCTGACCGAAAGGCCATACTGCGCCGAATACGGGTTTCCATCCGCATCCCCGCCGTAGTCGCAACCGGCCGCGCCTTCGTCTCCCGAGGAGACAAAGACCGCGATCCCCTCCGCGTAAGCCGATTCCCAAAGATTGTAGTATTCCACATTGCCGCCCGTACCCATGCCCAGTTCGCACTCGCCGTAGCTCACGTTCATGATGTGCGCGTTATAGACGGAAGAGGCGGCGTTATCCACGTTGTTGACGATATAACTCTCAGAGTCGAAAAGCCCGTCGTCGGTCGCCGAGGCGGGATAGGAGGAGACCAGTACGATCTGCGCGTTCTTGGCTACCGAGCCCGACCACTCCACATCCAGCGAATTCTCGATCAGGTCTTCGATGCCGCAGAGCGCATCCGAGGATTCGCTTGTGCAGATCGTGATCGGTCGGCTGTTGCCGGACTGGAGGAGCGGGGTGTTATAGGAGTTGGAGGTCGGCAGGTCGAAAGCGCTGCGGAAGGTGCTCACATCGGAGAGGTTGATGCTGCTGGTTCCGGCAATGGCGATGACCTGCCCTTTTCCATCGATGGGCGAGCTTGCGTTCCACAGCGGAAGCACGTTGTAGATGGTGGCAAAGTCATAGGGCGCCACATCCTCGACCAGGTAAGGGATGGTCGTGCTGCTGCCGGGTACGCTGATGCCGAACTGCGGACGGACGCCCGCGGCCTTGGCTTCGGCGGTGCCGGCCATGCGCTGCCATTTGCCTGTCTTGCTGTCTCGCGTGACCTGGCTGCCCAACCGGTGCAGCGGCCGCGGGAAGAAGCTGTGCAGCGCTTTGACGCCCACCACCACCGGCGCGAGCGCGGCGGGAATCTGCGGGTCGCTCATATTGCCGATGTGCGCGACGCTTCTGACGCTCAGGTTGTGAATCTGAGTGTGAAACGCGCTCTCCACCTGCGCCGCCGTGCCGCTGAAGCGGATCGCCATGTGGTCCTTGGTCACCTCATTCACTGAAAAAACATGACTGGTCAGCCAGTTGGAGATGGCGGCGATGTCGCTCGCGGCGGGACCGAACTGCTGGCCGACCTGCTCCGGCGTGAGCCACTGATGAAAGTTCGGCGAGTCGGCGTCGTACTGGCTGGCGACAAACTTGTCGAAGGCCGCCTGCTGCGCCGGGTCGCGGCTGAGCACCAGAATCAGATCGGTCATGGGCAGGTCAGGGCTGACCCGCCCGCGATCATTCTTCGCGCTGGCCGCCGGGTGCGTATTGCCCCGGAGCGTGACTAGTTGGCTTTCGCTGATCTTGCCGGTGATGCGCGGGGCGGGCGTGAAGCTCTGCGCCTGTAGAACCGAGGTGCATAGGAGCGCAGCCGAGCCGATCAACGCGCCGGCCAATATGCTGGTGTGAAACGCCTTCATCAAACGCATAGTGGAAATCCTGACCCTTCCTTCGGAGGAACCCCCCGACACAACAATAAGATGCGCTTCCAATCGAAAATACTCTAAAAAACTGTCTGCAAACGATCAATCTTGCTCTCGGTTAGACGGAGAAAAGAGGGGGAATGTTGACCGGAAGCGGCAGGAAATGCTCAAGAGGCCTGACTCGCGGCCCAATTTCGTCATGCAATTTCGCCTTGTAGCGCCGGCCTCCCGGCCGGCTGTGGCGTGGACCTCCCGGTCCACGCTTGTGTTTCCAGGGATAGGAAGATTTTGCGAAAAAACTTCCTAGTCTTGGGCGCCACGTGGCGTTACAGCCGGTCGGCCGGGAAGTTGCCCACCAACTCTCCAGCGGCGACGTGCTGGCCAGCGAGCACGATGGCGTGGCTGGCGACGCGCGCCCCAGGGCCGATCACCGTCGGCGCCAGCGTCACCTCGCCAAAATCATGCAGCGCGTGGCTGTGCGAGTAAATGCGCGCAAACGAGCCGATGACCGCGCCCTTGCCGATGGTGATGCCGCCGCGGTCGTTCAGCAGGGCGTGATGGCGGATGGTGGCGCCTTCCTCAATGGACAGGTTGTAGCCGTAAGTCAGCTCGACGCCGTGGTAGATTTTGACCCCCGCGCCGATGCGGGCAAAGATGTGGCGGCCCAGCATGGCGCGGAAGCGCAGCCCCAGCCAGTGGTTGGTTCCAATCGGCGAGCGGTCGAACATCTGCCAGAACCACAGCAGCGGCTTGCGGCGGGCAAACTGCTCGGTGTCGGCGTCGATAAAATGCTCGGCCTCCAGCGTCACATTCTCCGGGTCCAGCGAAAGGCTGACAACATTGCCCGGAAGCTCGCTGGTGAGCGTCAGGTTGAGCTTGCCGCCATGCGGACGGCCCAGGTAAAGCTGGCAAAGCTGATCGCGCACAATCTCGGCGCGCCGCTCCGGAGCCTGGTGGCGGGTGAACTCTTCATCGAGGAACTGAATCCAGCGCCGATAGACCTCTTCGGCCTCCGGCGCGGGGTGGGGGGCGTGATTGGCTGAGAATTCCATACGGATTGAACAATACAACATGAGGCCGGGTTGCGGCGAGTGGGGAGCATCATTTTTGTTCTTCCATGCAGTCCTCTTTTGATCCTGGCGGAATTCGTGCGTCCAGATCATAACTTCCGGCGTCTAAATGCCATGCAATTCGCCACCAACGCGAACGAAAGCCGCTTCAGCAAGGTTCCCCAGGTCACGTTCCTCTTCTGGATCATCAAGATTTTCTGCATCACGCTGGGTGAAACGGGCGGCGATGCCGTCACCATGTCGATGAATCTTGGCTACCTGGTCGGCACCGCGATCTTCGCCGCCATCTTCCTTGTTGCCGTGGCCGTGCAGGTGAAGGCCAAGAAATTCCATCCATTTTTGTATTGGGTTACCATCATCGCCACCACGACGGTGGGCACCACGATGGCTGACTTCGCCGACCGCTCGCTCGGCGTCGGCTACACCGGCGGCAGCTTGACGCTGCTGGCGCTGCTGCTGGCTTCGCTGGGAGTCTGGTACTTGTCGCAGGGATCGATCTCGGTGAGCACCGTCAACACGCCCAAGGTGGAGATTTTTTATTGGGTCACCATCATGTTTTCGCAGACGCTGGGAACTGCCCTGGGCGACTGGACCGCCGATAGCGCCGATCTTGGCTATCTTGGTGCGGCGGCCATCTTCGGCTCGCTGCTGGCCATCGTGGCCGCTTGCCACTTCTGGACGAAGATCTCCAAGACCGCACTCTTCTGGTCGGCGTTTATTCTCACCCGTCCGCTAGGCGCCGTGGTCGGCGATTTTCTGGACAAGTCGCTAGCTGAGGGTGGACTCAACTTGAGCCGCTACATTGCCTCTGGCGTCCTGGTGGTTCTGGTGATTGCCTGCATTTTGATCTTTCCGCAGAAGGCGGGAAAGCATCCTGAAAACTGAGGCATTACTTACTGTCTGATGCCCCTTTTGGACCGAAGAGAATCTGCACGCCAACGTACGCCATCCAGCTTGGCTGGCTGTTCTGCCGCGTCACCGCCTGAACGGCGCGGCCCGCAAAAACTGCATAAGGAGATCTGGATCCTTCATATTCCGGCTCTGGAAGATGGAAAGATATATTCCCTGGCAGATTTTTTTGAAATCCAGATGCAATGCGTCTACCATCGCAATAGGTATTGGAAGGGAGCGGGCATGGAACAAATGGATCGCATCACACGGAACCCCGCGGTCATGGGCGGCAAGGCCTGCATTCGCGGGATGCGCGTCACCGTCAGCATGGTCGTCGGGCAGATCGGCGCCGGACACAGCATCGATGAACTCCTCTCCAGCTATCCCTATCTGGAGCGCGAGGACATCCTGCAAGCGCTTCGCTATGCCGCGTGGATTGCGGAAGACCGCGAAGTTGTTCTGGCAATGGCATGAAACTGCTCGTCGACATGAATCTGTCTCCGGACTGGATTCAGTTCTTGTCCGGCGCGGGCGTCGAATCGGTCCACTGGTCGGCAATTGGAGCAGCCAACGCTCCAGACACGGAGATCATGGCCTTTGCTTGTGACCATGGCTATGCTGTATTGACTCAAGACCTCGATTTCGGCGCAATCCTGGCAGCTACGAAGCTCCAAAAACCAAGTGTAGTACAGATTCGTTCTGCGGATTTGGACCCCAACAACATCGGGAAGCTCGTTCTTTCTGCTCTCGCCGAAGGAAAAGAATCTTTGGAATCAGGAGCTTTGCTCACAGTAGATTCCAAACGCACACGGTTGCGTCTGCTGCCGTTTCCCTCTATGTGAATCTCAGTCACGTATTTCTTTCGGCCCCAGCAAAATCTGCACGCCCACATACGCCATCCAACTTGGCTGGCTGTTCTGCCGCGTCACCGCCTGGATGGCGTGGCCCGCCAGAAAGAGCAGCCGCAGGTGTCCGGCGCGGTCCAGCGTTTGCCGCCCGCCGAAGTCCACCGTCAGCGCGCGCTGCTTGGGCGTTACACCGATGCGGTTGGCGTCCTGAAGGTCGTAAATCTCGCCGTATAGCTCCAGCCGCTCGCTGAATTCGTGGCCGACGATCAGCCCGCGTCCCCAGCGGCTGGGCACATTCCGATTGCCTATCCAGCGGCCCACCTCCCCGTTAAAGTTGATTGGCCCCCACTTGGTGGTGAATTCAAGCGGCAGATAATACTGCGGTCCCGGCTCGACGATGCCCCGCCGCACAGTGCTGGTGGGGTTGTTGATAATGACCTGCGGATACGTTCCCAGCGAAAAGTTAAGATTCTCGTCGGATTTTGGTTCGTCGGCGCGGTGATGCTCAAAGTAGCGCCACTTGACGCCCAGGATCGACTCGCCCAGGCCAGCCAGCGTGGTCTTGTTCTCGTCGGTGGAGACGGCCAGATACGGCGAGACCATCAACTGAATCCGGTCGCCCCAGCCGTAGTTGATGTCCAGATTCGGCGTCTGGTAGCTGGAGTGCGCCGGGTTGTGGCTGCCGGTGAAGCCTATGTTGATCTCCCACTGCCGGTTGCCCGGAGTGCCGGGGTCGTCGGTGATAAACGGTGGACCACCTTGCGCGCGGGCCAGCGGCGCAGCGGCAAGAACCGGCGCGAGCAGCAGAAGCAGTTGAATGAGCCTGCGCATTCTGGGGATGGAGGTCCTCCGTGAATTGACCCTGGCGGCGATCCGCCGCCTGCAATTTCAAGGTATCATCCACAGCGCGCGTACCCTATGATGGTTCAGGATGAGCGCCGTTCCCATCTGCGCCCATTCCCACTTTGTCTTCAAGGAGGCAAGAATGGTCGCCATTCAATTCGAATATCAAGGAGATTTGCACTGCAAAGCGGTCCACACTCCCTCTGGAAGCGTGCTCAGCACCGACGCCCCCAAGGACAATCAGGGGCGTGGCGAAACTTTCTCGCCCACGGACCTGGTCGCCACCGCGCTCGGCACGTGTATGTTGACGATTATGGGCATCATGGCTCGCACGTTGAAGATCGACATCACCGGGAGCACGGCAACCGTGGAAAAGGAAATGACCGCCACGCCGCCGAGAATGATTGCCAGCCTGAAGGTCAAAATTCATGTGCCGCACGCTATCAGCCTGGAAAACAGGCAAAAGCTGGAGCGCGCCGCCCACACCTGCCCGGTACATAAAAGCCTGCATCCAGACATCCAGATGCCCATCAAATTTACCTGGGGATGAGATTGAATATGGAGACAACCGCCATTGCCGGAATGCAGGTTTCGCGGATCGGCCTCGGCACCTGGGCCATCGGCGGGCTGGATTGGGGCGCGATTCCTGATGAAGTGGCCATCGCCACCTGCCTCCGCGCCGTCGAGCTGGGCATCAACCTGATCGACACCGCGCCGATCTACGGCCACGGGCGCGCGGAGGAGATCGTGGGCAAAGCGATGCGCGCCCACGGACGCCGCGACGCCTTTTTCATCGCCACCAAATTTGGCCTGGACTGGCGCGATCATGGCGTTTTCGCCGACTCGACCGCCGCGCGGCTGCGGGCAGAACTCGAAGCCAGCCTGCGCCGTCTCTGCACGGAGTACATCGATCTCTACCAGGTGCATTGGCCGGACACGCACACGCCCATCGCTGAGACTGCCGCGCTGCTGGCCACCTTTCAGCGCGAGGGCAAGGTGCGCGCGCTGGGGGTGAGCAACTTCAGCGTCGCGCAGATGCAGGAGTTCCGCGCCGCGGCCCCGCTGGCCTCGAATCAGCCGCCCTACAACCTGTTCGAGCGGCAGATTGACGGCGAAATTCTGCCGTGGTGCGCGGCGAATCACGTTGCCGTGCTGACCTGGAGCACGCTTTGCCGCAGTCTGCTGGCCGGGCGAGTCAAGCGCGGCATGAGCTTTGACGAAAAAGACATTCGCCGCGTCGATCCCAAGTTTCAGGAGCCGCGTTTCTCGCAGTACATGACTGCCGTCGAGCGTTTGGCCGCGCTGGCCAAGGAGCGCTATGGCAAAACAGTGCTGGAACTGGCCGTCCGCTGGGTGCTGGACCGTCCCGGCGTCAGCGTTGCCCTGTGGGGTGCCAAGCGCCCGGAGCAGCTCGACGCGGTCAGCGGCGTGCTGGACTGGAAGCTGGACACTGAAGCCATGGCCGCAATCGACCGCATCGTGGCGGAATCGGTCACTGACCCCGTCGGGCCGGAGTATCTTTCGCCGAAGGTGCGGGAGGGCTGAGGCGAGCATGATCGAGAACCCCGAAAATAAGCTAGAATAAGTTCCATGAGGCCTTCCGAGGTACTTTCGCATCATCGCGATGCCATTCGCCAATTAGTGCTGGCTTCCGGCATGGCGAACCCGCGTGTCTTCGGTTCAGTACTTCATGGTGAGGATGGCGAAGATAGTGATCTGGACATTTTGATTGAGCCATCGCCGGAGACCAGCCTGCTGGATATTGCCAAGCTGCAAATTGAGTTGGAAGCAGTTGTGGGCATGAGGGTGGATTTACGAACCCCCAAGTTTTTGTCCGCCTCCTTTCGCGAACAAGTTCTGAAAGAGGCTCTGCCGGTATGAGCCGCCATGGATTCAGAGCGCGCGATTATCTTGCCCACATGATTCAAGCGATTGATCGGATTCAGAAATTCACCCGTGGGAGAGCCACCGCCGAATTTCTCTCGGATGAGCTTCTTCAGGACGGTGTAATCCGCAACTTTGAAATTCTGGGTGAGGCATCCAAGAATCTGCTGGTAGCCGCACCTGAGCTTGCGCAACGCTTCCCCGGCATCCCCTTTGCGGCCATTTACGGGATGCGCAATCAGCTTTCACACGGTTATTTTGGGGTTGATCTGGACACAGTGTGGAAGGTGATTGAGCGCGACCTTCCCGATCTGCGTCGAGAAATCGTAAATGCAATCGCAGACCTAGATCAGTCTTCCTAATGAGTTATTATCCGACAACGTAATCGCAAAATCTTACGCCCGGTCCAACTCCGCAAACATCTCGCTCAGCACAACGCGGATGGGCGTTCCGGGCACGGTAAGTTCGCCGGTGTGGACCTCTTCCAATCCGGATGAAATGTATTGATAGGCAATGCGCAACTCTGTGTCGATGACCCAGATATTTTCAATGCCGAATTGGGAGTACTGAGCGGACTTTTTCTGAATGGCGCTCAGCCTGTCTTCCGGTGAGAGAATCTCGACGGCGATCAGCGGCGGACGGGTGATGTAGCGCTCAAAGGAATCTCCCTTGCGCACGACAAGAACATCAGGGACGCGGAAGTTCCGGGCGGCAATCTGGGTGCGCAGTTCAGGAAAGACCTCGGCGGACCACTCGTCACGCTTGAGCGCGAAGAGAACCGTTAGATACCGCTGGATGATGGAGTGCTCTTTCTCGCCCAAGTTCCGCTCCTCGATCCGCCCCTCCACAAATTCGCGGTCCGGGTGCCAACTCGTGGCAAGGTATTCCTGCACGGTCCAAAGTTTTTCGGAGATGGGCATCGTCGCCATGCACCTATTATTACCCCAAACGAACGCTTCGGCTACCGGAAACTCGACGCCGCCCAACAGTTTTCTGCTGATTTACCGCCCCACACACCGCCTGGCTCTGCGATACTGAATTGTTATGCCTATCGATGACCTGCAACTTGCTGCTCAGAAGATCGCCGGATTCCTTGCTACCCTGAACAAATTGGGTGGTTTGCGCCTAAAGTACCGCATCAGCGCCGGCGACGGCACGCCCGACGCCGAGGGCAAGGCTCCCGCCCTTTGCGTTGAACTGGGCGGGCCGGACGTGCTGCTGGTGACGCAGCACAACGGCGAGTTGCTGCTGGCGCTGGAGACCATTGCCGCGCAAATTCTCCGCCTGGACCAGCGCGAGGGCGACCTGGTCAGCTTTGACGCCGAAAACTTTAAGGCCCTGCGCGCCCAGGAGCAGAAATTGAAGGCCGAGATCGCTGCCGACAAGGTCATCCGCAGCGGCATTCCCTATGCCTTTCCGCCGATGAACAGCCGCGAGCGCCGCCTGCTGCACATGGCCTTCAAGGACATTGAGGGCGTGGAGACAGCCAGCAACGGCGAAGGCCCGGACCGCTTCCTGGCGGTTTACCCCGCCGGTCAGACGCATCTGCCGGTGGCAGCTCCGGCCAAGCCGCGCAGCTTCGGGGATCGCGGCGACCGTGGCGGCAGCAGGGATCGTGGCCGAGGCTATGGAGATCGCGGACGCTCGCGGCGTTAGCACCTGGTGGCGATCCTCTGCTTGAAGCGCGGATTCTCGCGTAGCCTGTCGAACGCCGGGTCGACTTGGGCGTAGACCATGGCGGAGGAGTGATTCTTGAAGCCCTCTTGCGGCTCATCCAATGCCTGATCGTCTCCGTGTAATCCCAAATAGATCAAGGTTAGGCTGTTCGGCGTGGGCCGGTTCATGTCGCAGGGGTGCGCTGACAAACCTGATTGGGAACGGCGTGCGGCTATCGTAGTTGCAAAATGGGAAGGGCAGTTTGACGCAACGCGGGCGAGACTCGTTCTAGACAGTCGGGAATATATAACTGATGTAGGCTCCAATTGAAATCTCCGGCTCCTCGCTTCAAACCGAAGGAGTCGCAGCATGAAAGATCGTGCTCCCGGCTTTTTGGAGAGAGGCACCTATACGGGAAGCTCTGCCGCCCGCGGATTGGACCGGCCCTGCGACCTGGCTTGACCAGCCGACTGAAGGGCAATCGGCTTCCGACTTCACCATTCACCCTCAATTCATTTGGAGGCATCATGCGTAACCACGAACTGATTCTCACCCTTCTGGCTTCGGCTCTTGTCGCCGCTCCGGCAATGATTCTTGGCCAGTCGCCAGCCACACCCCAGCCGAAGAGTGAGCCATCCAAGCCTCAGGCTGTCAAGAAGGCAGCCGAAACGAAATCCGAAGTCGCCGAGCAACTGAAAGCGTTGCAGCAGGCGATTGAAGAGCAGAAGGCCGCAACCCAGCAGTTGCAGCAGCAGTTGCTTGAGACGCAGAAGCAATTGCAGCAGACGCAGCAGCAGTTGCAGCAGCAAATCCAGGCGACGGCCCAGGCGGCAGACGCCAAGGCTGCGGCCGTGGAGGCCAATGACGCCCAGCAGGCGCAGAAGATTCAAGCCGATCTGACCCAGGCGGAGAACGCGCTGACCGCGACGAACGCAACCGTCCAGACGCAGGCCAAGAAACTCGACAACCTGGACCATCCGGAGACAATCGCCTACAAGGGCATTCGCATCAAGCCGGGCGGCTTCCTGGAAGTTTCCAGCTACTTCCGCTCCCATGCCACACTTTCCGACGTGGCCACTACCTTTAGCACGATTCCCCTGGCCGGCCAGGCCAACACCAAGCTGACCGAGTTCGGCGAATCCGCGCGCGACTCGCGCATCTCGCTGCGCGCCGATGCCGACGCCGGCAGCACCAAGCTGACGGGTTACTTCGAGATGGACTTCTTTGCTGCCGGCGCCACTTCCAATCCGAACCAGAGCACGAGTTACACTCCGCGCATGCGCATGGCCTGGTCGCGCGCCCAGTTTGGCAACGGATGGACGATTACCGGCGGGCAGATGTGGAACCTGACTACAATGAACCGCAAGGGAACCGAGGCCGAGGCCAGCGCCACATGGATTCCCAACGTTATTGAAGCGCAGTACGCGATCGGCTATAACTGGGGACGCTTTGCCGAGTTCCGCTTCAACAAGCATCTCGGCACAAAAGTCAATGCCGCATTTTCGCTGGACAATCCCTCTTACCTCAACTTCGGTGCCACCAACACCAACACCGCCGTCGCCGGCCTGGCTTCCAACGGGGCGGGCGGAGACGGCAACAGCCTGGTGAGCACCTGCACAACTTCAACGGCTACCCCGCCGGTAACCACCTGCACCAACACGCCGACTTATTCCACCAATCTGGCACCGGACTTTCTCGGCAAGCTGACCTTTGACGATCCCAAGCTGGGCCATTATGAAATCAAGGGCCTGCTACGCCTCTTCCGCGATCGCGATGTGCCGACAGTGACCGTTGCGGGAGTGGACAATCATGCTTATGGCGGCGGCGTCGGCTTCGGCGCGCTTGTTCCGGTTGTGCCCAAGAAGGTCGATTTCATAGCGCAAGGACTCTTCGGCAAGGGCATCAGCCGCTATCTGGATTCCGGCCAATATGACTTTGTGGTTCAATCCACTGGCGAAAACATGGAGACGGTCCTGGGCCTGAGCGCCTTGGCAGGATTTGAAACGCACCCCACGCCGAAGGTGGAAATCGATACGCTCTTCGGCAACGAGTATTACGGCAGAACGACATATACCACTTCTACCGGCGCGCTGGCCGGCTACGGCCTGCCCAAGGCAACCAACACCGGCTGCTACTATGAAACCGCGGCGCTGGCGGCGGCCGCCGGCTTCAGCGGAACTTGCACCGGCAACAACCGCGACCTGTGGAATGGCAAGCTCTACGGCTACTACGACCCCTACAAGGGAACTCTCGGCACCTTGCGCTTTGGCGCCGAGTTCGATTACGTGGAACGCACCACATGGTCCGGCGCCGGCAACGGTGAATCGCCTGCTCTCGCGGTGGGATTGGCGCCGCGCGGCAACCAGAAGAACTTTTTCACCACCATGCGCTGGATTTTGCCGTAGACGGCGCCGCTCACTCTCGATAAAATCCAAGGGCAGCCCGAAACCTCAGGCTGCCCTTGGATTTTTCCCGGAAGATACACTCAAACGGAAGGAAACTTCGATGAGCGGAACTTCGATTGGCACGCGTTCCAGGCGCGCGCCAACTTTCTGGCAATCGGCGAACGGCAAGAAGATCGTCATGGGCGTGACCGGCGCGATCCTCTTTGCCTTCGTTACCGGACATATGCTGGGCAACTTGCAAATCTTTGCCGGCCCGGAGCATTTGAACGCCTACGGCCACCTGCTGCACAGCGTGGGAGAGCTGCTGTGGCCGGTGCGCCTCACGCTGCTGGCGGCGGTGGCTCTGCACATTCTGGCTGCCGTGCAACTGTGGCTGCTGAACCGGAAGGCTCGCCCGGTCAGCTACACGCGCAAAGAGGCCATCGCCGCCTCCTACGCCTCGCGCACCATGTACTGGAGCGGCCCCATCGTGCTGGCCTTCGTGATCTTCCATCTGTTGCAGTTCACGGCGGGCGTCATTCATCCCGGCTCGCAGTTTATCGCGGGCGATGTCTATCACAACGTGGTCGCGGGCTTTCAGGTCTGGTGGGTCTCCGCCTGGTACATCTTCGCGGTCAGTTTGCTGGGGTTGCATCTGAGCCACGGCATTTCGGCGATGTTTCAATCGTTGGGTCTCAGCCACCCGCGCTACACGCCGCTCTTGAAGAAGGCGGCCGTGGCCATCGCCGCCGTCCTCGTTCTCGGCTTCATCTCGGTCCCAATCAGCGTATTGCTGGAGGTGGTGAAATGAAACTCGACGCCAAGATTCCTTCCGGCCCTATCGAGCAGAAGTGGGAGAAGGCGCGCTTCGATCTGAAGCTGATCAATCCCGCCAACAAGCGCCGCCACCGCATCATCGTCGTCGGCTCAGGCCTCGCGGGTGCCTCGGCCTCGGCGACGCTGGGCGAGCTGGGCTACAACGTCACCTGCATCTGCTTTCAGGATTCGCCGCGGCGCGCGCACTCCATCGCCGCGCAAGGCGGCATCAACGCCGCCAAAAATTATCAGAACGACGGCGATAGCGTGCATCGCCTCTTCTACGACACGGTCAAGGGCGGCGACTTTCGCGCTCGCGAGGCCAACGTGCATCGCCTGGCGGAGATCAGCAGCCACATCATCGATCAGTGCGCGGCGCAGGGCGTGCCTTTTGCGCGCGAGTACGGCGGAACGCTGAGCAACCGCTCCTTTGGCGGCGCTCAAGTCTCGCGCACCTTTTATGCGCGCGGCCAAACGGGCCAGCAACTGCTGCTGGGCGCGTATCAAGCGCTGGAGCGCCAGGTCTACGCCGGAACGGTGACCATGCTGCCCCGCACCGAGATGCTTGACCTGATTGTTGTGGATGGGCAGGCGCGCGGCGTGGTGGTGCGCAATCTGGTGACCGGCGAAATCGGCACGCTCGTGGGCGATGCGGTGGTTCTGGCCACGGGCGGCTACGGCAACGTCTACTATCTTTCGACCAACGCCAAAGGCTCCAACGCCACGGCCATCTGGCGGGCGCACAAACGCGGCGCGCTTTTCGCCAACCCCTGTTTCACGCAGATTCATCCCACCTGCATTCCCGTCTCCGGCCACTACCAGTCGAAGTTGACGCTGATGAGCGAATCGCTGCGCAACGACGGCCGCATTTGGGTTCCCAAGGCCAAGGGCGACCAGCGTTCGCCCGATCAGATTCCCGAAGGCGAGCGCGACTATTATCTGGAGCGCCGCTATCCGAGCTTCGGCAATCTGGTGCCGCGCGACGTGGCCAGCCGCAACGCCAAGGCCATCTGCGACGAGGGGCGCGGCGTCGGCGCAACAGGGCTGGGCGTCTATCTGGATTTCTCTGAGGCTATCGCGCGGCTCGGCGTGGAGACCGTCCGCGAACGCTACGGAAACCTCTTCGAAATGTATCAGCGCATCACCGAAGAAGACCCCTACAAAGTGCCGATGCGCATCTATCCGGCGATTCATTACACGATGGGCGGGCTGTGGGTGGACTATAACTTGCAAAGCACCATTCCCGGCCTCTTTGTGCTGGGAGAGGCCAACTTCTCCGATCACGGCGCCAATCGCCTGGGCGCAAGCGCACTGATGCAGGGCCTGGCCGACGGCTACTTCGTCATTCCCTACACCATCGGCAATTACCTGGCCTCCACCAGCATTCCCAAAGTGGACGGCACTCACACGGCAGCGCGTGAGGCCGTCGCGGGCGTGCGGCAGGACCTCTCCAAACTGCTTTCCATCAATGGCAAACGCACCGTGGACTCCTTCCATCGTGAGCTGGGCAAGATCATGTGGGAGCACTGCGGAATGTCGCGCACCGCCGAGGGGCTGGAGGCGGCCATCGGATTGATCCGAGCGCTGCGTGAGCAGTATTGGCAGAACGTGACCGTCCCCGGTAGCGGCGACGACCTGAATCAGAGCCTGGAGCGGGCCGGTCGCGTGGCGGATTTCATGGAACTGGCCGAGCTGATCTGCATCGACGCCCGTGAGCGCAATGAGTCTTGCGGCGGGCACTTCCGCGAGGAGTATCAGACCTCGGAAGGCGAGGCGCAGCGCGACGACGAGCATTGCTCTTACGTTGCCGCCTGGAGCTACAACGGACCCGATGGCCCTCCTGAGCTAACCAAGGAGCCATTGGAATTCAACACCGTCCATCCGAGCCAAAGGAGTTACAAGTAATGAAACTCACACTGAAGATATGGCGGCAGAAGAACTGCAAGGATGCGGGCCGGTTCGTCACCTATACAGTCCCCAACGTCAACCCCGATATGTCGATGCTGGAATGCCTCGACGTGCTGAACGAAGAGCTGACCCTGCGCGGCGAGGAGCCGGTCACCTTCGAGCATGACTGCCGCGAGGGCATCTGCGGCTCCTGTGGCTTCCTCGTCAACGGCCGCGCCCACGGCCCGCAGCCGGCCACCACCGTCTGCCAGCTCACCATGCGGCATTTTCACGATGGGCAAGAGTTGGTCATCGAACCCTGGCGCGCCGCCGCCTTTCCGCCGGTCAAAGACCTGATGGTAGATCGCCGCGCTCTGGACCGCATCATCACCGCCGGCGGGTATATCACTGCGCCGACGGGAAACGCCGTGGACGGCAACAACATTCTGGTCAGCAAGGAACTCGCCGACAAATCCATGGATGCCGCTGCCTGCATCGGCTGCGGGGCCTGCGTGGCCGCCTGCCCGAACGCCGCCGCCGCTCTGTTTACCGGAGCCAAAATCACCCACCTGAGCACGCTGCCCCAGGGCCGGATCGAGCGCGACCGGCGCGCCGCGAGCATGGTGGCGCAACTCAACACCGAGGCCTTCGGCAGTTGCACCAACATGGGTGAATGCGCCGCCGCCTGCCCCAAGGAAATCCCGCTCGACGTGATCGCCACCATGAACCGCGACTATCTGATCGCCGCCTTGCACCGCCATGACGTGGATCTGATCCCATTGACCCCGGAAACGGGCTGGAGTGCGGTACGGTAGACTGTTTGTGAATGGATCAGCCAGCGGAGGGTTTTTCAGCGGCTGTTAAGCAAAAAAGTGAAAGGGAGAGCCAGAATGAATGAATCGGAATTGAAAGCGGAGTTGGAGCGGCTGAAGGCTGAAAACTCGCGGCTCAAAAACAAGGGCGCTGCCGGGTTGAGCCTCAAGGTCAGCGAGAAGGGCGCTGTCTCTCTCTACGGAATGGGGCGATTCCCGGTCACGCTGTACAAGGAGCAGTGGCTGCGCATTCTCTCCAGCGCCGCCGAAATCGAGGCCTTCATCCGCGAAAACGACAGCAAGCTCAAGACGAAAGAGTAGCCGCTCCTACGCGGGTTTTGAGGGGTAGTATTGCAAGGTTCCGAAGATGCAGCTACCGGGCTCCATCTTCGCCCGTTCAATCTGGTCTTCGAGTTCCGCGATCATTGCCGTGCAGTCAGCGGCGCGCTTGCAATGATGCACGCTAAGAATCGTCCAACTGCGCCGCTCGAAGATGGCCGCGACGGTCGCCGCAAAGTCCACCTCGTCCCCGGCCCAGGCGACGACATTCGTGCAGCATTTTGTATCGCCAAACTCCGCCGGCGGCGTCAGCAAGTGTACTTGTGCGGTCCAGAGATCTTTCACAAGATTCACCGTTGCAAGAATTATGCCACTCTTTGGCCGCGAATCCATGCAAACGCTAAGCAGGCTTCGATGGGAAATAATGAAGAGTTCCAAAAATGCAGTCTTCCGGGCGTGTGCTCGCCATTTCTATCTGTTCCGCGAGTTCTTCTGGGACATCATCGTCCCTTGTAACCGTCGCACAGCCTTCATAGCTGAGTACAAACCAGCTATCTTTTTCCAGAATCCGTGAAACTTTTGTCTGGAAATCTTCTGCGTCATCTGCCATGGCAACAATGTTCGTGAAACACTTCGTATCACCACCCTCAGAGGGCGGCGTAAGAAGTTCAACCAAGGATGTCCAAAGCTCTTTCATCGTCATTATTGAAACATAAAGGCCCGTCACGTCGTTCGTTACGCTTTGCCGATCACCCTCGCCAACGTAGCGCCGATCTCGGCGGGCGAGACGACGACGTGTATCCCGGCCTCGGTCATGGCCTTCATCTTATCGGCCGCCGTGCCCTGGCCTCCGCTGATGATGGCTCCGGCGTGGCCCATGCGGCGGCCGGGAGGCGCGGTTTGGCCGGCGATGAAGCCGACGACCGGCTTGCGCACATGCTGCCGAACGAACTCCGCCGCAGCCTCTTCCGCCGTGCCGCCGATCTCGCCGATCATCACGATGGCCTCGGTCTCAGGATCGTCGTTGAAGAGGCGCAGCGCGTCGATGTGCGTGGTGCCGATGATCGGGTCGCCGCCGATGCCGATGGCCGTCGATTGGCCGATGCCGCGCTGGGTCAGCTGATGCACGGCCTCGTAAGTCAGCGTGCCAGAACGGGAGACGATGCCCACCGAGCCTTCCAGATGAATCCGCCCTGGCATGATGCCGATCTTGGCCTTGCCCGGAGAGATGACGCCGGGGCAGTTGGGGCCGATCAGCCGCGACTTGGAGTTTTTCAGCTTGGCCCAAACCTTGACCATATCCAGCGTCGGAATGCCTTCGGTGATGCAAACGATCAGCGGAATCCCCGCGTCCTCGGCCTCCAGAATCGCGTCAGCGGCGAACGGCGGCGGTACGAAGATCATCGTCGCATTCGCGCCAGTTGCGGCCACGGCGTCGGCCACAGTGTTGAAGACTGGCCAGCCTTCGTGCGTGGCTCCACCTTTTCCGGGTGTAACTCCGCCGATAACGCTGGTGCCGTATTCGGCGCAGCCCATCGCGTGGAAGGTTCCCTCTTTGCCGGTAATTCCCTGCACGATCAGTCGAGTTTCTTTGTTAACCAATACAGCCATTAGCTTCGAGCCCCAAGTGTGGCGCGTAAAATAAGTTGGCGTTTGTGTTTTGTAACAGGGCATGACTTTAGTCGTGCCGAAAACCGGATTCATGAATGTTTGGGGCTTTAGCCCCTGCCTAATTCTGTGATACTACGGCTCTGCTGGAGGCGCATCGGGGCATCGAGATGCTGGGGTCAAATGGAAATTGTTTGCATGGAACACACGACGTTTCTTAAGAATGTCGCCATTTCCGTCAAATACCTTGTACCAACCAGCGAACGATGCGGGGTGATATTCGCCTTTTGGGTCGCCTCTAGGTAGGGGTTGATAGCTATAAACGTCCACAAGGAACATCTTGTCCAACTTTGTCAGAGTGCGATGGGGATCCGAGCGACCAGATAAAACACCTGCAAGATCCAAAAATGTTTCTTCCTTAATCTCCCAAAGCGGCGGAATCTTGCATACTGCCAAGGGGATCACACCCCAGGTGTCAATATGGAAAGCTGCAAGCGCGCCCTCGGCTGGAATGCTCAAGCCGTCGACAGTGAGTAGAGCCCGCTGAGCCTGCCCAAAACTCGACTTTCCTCCAACGAGCAGCATGAGTAAAAAGGCAATGAACAAGTCAATACGTTTCATTCGCATCCTCTCGCTGATTCTAGATCGATCACGAATTACAAAACAGTTTGCACGGAAGACCTATTGAAGCTAACAGCCAGAAGCTGCTTTTACGGCTAATTCCGCAGCGTCTTTCATTGTCTCACCCACAATAAAGTTCAAACCGGAATCTCTTAAGATTTTTCGGCCCTCTTCAACATTTGTGCCTTCGAGCCGCAACACAATAGGCACTTTCACATTGAGGTTGCGCGTGGCCGTAACAACGCCTGTCGCCAGACGGTCCACGCGCAAAATACCGCCGAAGATGTTGATGAAGATCGCCTTCACGTTCTTGTCGGAAAGCAGAATCTCGAAGGCGTGCTCGATCTGCTCTTGCGTTGCGCCGCCGCCAACGTCGAGGAAGTTGGCCGGGCTGCCACCGGCGTACTGGATGATGTCCATGGTGGCCATGGCCAAGCCCGCGCCGTTCACCATGCAGGCGATGGAGCCGTCCAGCTTGATGTAGTTGAGCGCGTACTTGCTGGCTTCCACCTCCAGCGGGTCTTCCTCGGCGGTGTCGCGCAGAGCCTTGATCGCCGGGTGGCGGAAGAGCGCGTTGTCGTCGAAGGTGATCTTGGCGTCGAGGGCGAAGAGCTTGCCGTCGGTGGTGGTGATGAAGGGATTGATCTCGACCAGCGAAGCGTCTGTCTCGATGTAGGCCTTGTAGAGGCTCTGGAAAAACGTGACGGCGGCGTTGATCTGCGCCGGCTTGAGGCCGAGCGCAAAGGCCAACTTGCGCCCCTGCCATGCGCCGAAGCCGATGGCCGGATCGATGGTCTCCTTGAAAATGGCCTCCGGCGTTTTGGCGGCGACGACCTCAATCTCCATGCCGCCGGCCTGCGAGGCCATGAAGACCAGCCTGCCGGTGACGCGGTCGAGGACGATGCCCAGATACAGCTCGCGGTCGATGCTGGCCGTCTCCTCGATCAGAAGTCGTTGAACCTTCTGGCCTTGCGGGCCGGTCTGATGCGTGATGAGCGTCATGCCCAGGATCTGCTGCGCGAACAGTTCGGCCTCCTCGCGCGTGCGGGCCACCTTGACGCCGCCGCCTTTACCGCGGCCTCCGGCGTGAATCTGCGCCTTGACGACGACGCCCGAAGCGCCCTCGGCAAAGAGCTTGCGGGCGATGGTCGAGGCCTCTTCCAGGTTGTTGGCCACTTCGCCGCGCGGCACGGCGACACCGTAGCGCGCCAGAATTTCCTTTGCTTGGAACTCGTGAATCTTCATGAGTTGGGACCGCCCCCGTCCGCTGCTTTGGGGATTTTGGAACTCAAAGAAGGCGAGCTCCGTGCCAGCGGTATGCAAATAGTATCGCGCGCGGCAAAGGTGGAGCAAACCGGCAAGCGATTTTCGTCAACCGCGTCTCCCTGCAGCGACAAAATCGGGCCGAAAGAGCCTATCCAATTACCAGCGCAAGGCGCGTGGAGGCTGTAGCAAGCCGGTTTGTCTCAAAGCTGGTCATGTTCCGTTCGACTCCGGCACAGATATTACGCTGCGCAACCGTGCTCCGATAAGGGGGATGTGAGGCTAACAAGTGCCGACTTTAACCGCAGAGCGCGCGATCAGTATCCCCTGGGCATTGCAGATGAAGGCGATCTCCATCGAGGAGCCTTCCCGTCTGGTCCAGACCCTCACGGGCGCCATCCTTGGCTGCGGCGGCTGGGTTCTCAGCCGCGGCGCAAACGATACCGGCACTATCACCATGCTCTTCGAGTTCGAGCGTCAGGCGTGCGTGGACATTTACAGCGTAATGATTGCCTCTGGCCTGGAACTGAGCCAGAGCGGGCATATCCGCTTTACCGAGCTTTGCCAATGCACCTGCAACCAAACTCAGGAACGCGGCACGGAGATCGCCAGCATCGATCTGGAGATCCAGACCTTCCCGGTGGAGATGCTGCACAGCTCAGGCATCCGCGCCAACGGAACCGCCTGACGAACTTTACTTGGTCGCTTTTGTCAGAAGATCAACAACCTTCTGGTAGCGGACCCCGGCTGTAGAATCGGTTGCGCTCTTCAAGAGCGCCGGATCGTCCACTCCGCTCTCGCGCAGATTCGCCTCAATCTGCGAAGTCTGCACTTGGCCGATCACCTCCAGCATGATCTGCGCCAGAGCCAGCGGCTTGACGGGCGAGCCGGCCTTTCCGTCCATGGTGGCCGCGTAGTTCGCATCGGCGCCGGCATTCAGAAGGCTCTGCACCTCTTCCACATTGCCGTTCCGCGCCGCGTAATGAAGCGCGCTCCAGCCGCTGGGCGTGTTGCGGACGTTGGCGTCCGCGCCCTTGCCGATCAGCTTCACCGCGGCGGCGGTGTTATCGGCCTTGACGGCGGTCAGCAGCGCCGCAGGATCGGGCTTGCAGCCTGAGATGGTAATAAGGGAAAGCACTAAAGCGGAAAGAAAAAGCAGCTTGATTTTCATCTCAGCGTTTATCCTTTGTAGCCGGCTATTTATTCTGCCGCGCAATGATTTTTCCGAAAGAAAGCGCTCTCAATCCTTTGGATTCGCCGATCTTGGATGGAAGATCGCTCCCATGATGCTATCAAGAGGCCGTTTGCCGGGTCAACCGGCCTCGATCTATCGCACCGGATAGGACGAACTCGGCGTCCAGACGCAGCTCACGCGCAATATATTTATTGTCTTGGAACTTACTGATCCGGCCCGTTTGATTTGCAACGCGGCATCCCACCCATTTCCGCAAAATACGCAAAAATGGGTGGGATGCCGCGTTGTATTTATTGTGGGCAGGTTCAATAAGACGCCCCAGCCTTCCTCCTAAGTGCGCCGGAAGACGCATGGTCTGATGCGAAAGGCTGGGGCGTGAGGAAGCAAGTTCACTTTGAGCTAAGATTTCCCGGACCTTTTGTCCAGAGCTTCAACCACCTTCTGGTATCGATCCACGGCCTTTGGATCTTTCATGCTCTTCAAGAGCGCGGGGTCGTTGAGTCCGCCCTGGCTCAGCGTCGTCTCCATGCTGGAGGGTGGAACCTGGCTGGCCAGATCCTGAGCAGCCTTGGCAATAGCCAATGGCTTCAACGGAACCGCATCTTTCGTTACCCCCTCGATGGTTCCCGCGTAGTTTGGATCGGCACCCGCCCGCAGCAGTGCCTCGACGATTTCCACGTTTCCGTTTCTTACCGCGTAATGCAGCACACTCCAACTCTTCGCCGAGGTGCGGCTATTGGGGTCGGCGCCCTGTTGAATCAGCCGCGTGGCTTCTTCTGCATTGTCCGCTCGGACGGCGGCCATCAGTGAGGTCCGCAAAGTTTCCGCATCCGGTTTCGAGCCGAGGACTGGGGAATTCAGCCACCATCCGGTAAAAAGAACTAGAGCAAGCGCGATTGAGAATGATAGGAGGAGTCTCGTTTTCATGATTGTGTCGCGTCCCTTCTGCGTACCGACGGATTCGGCCGCATCTTTATTCTTTATTGGCGGACACTGCGAGAAGATTAAACCGGCAAGGCAAAAAGATTAATCTTTGCGCCCGCGTCTCTCAGGGTGAGATGGCCGGCACGGCGTCATCAACGGGCTGTTTCCGCTCAACCGGCCTCTACCAATCCATAGCGGCGCTGCCACGCCTCTTTGAGCCGTGCCCAAACACGCGCTCGCTCGAAATCGGTCACCTCGCTGGACTTTCTCAACTTAGAGGTCCATGGTGCGCAAACATTCAATAAAATAGTGCTTGACTCTGACCTTAGGTCAGACCTGAGCCTATTGATGAGGGAAGAAATTGAGCAAAACTTACCAAATCCAGCAGTTCGCTGCACTCACCGGCGTCACCGTGAAGGCCCTGCATCACTACGACCGCTTGGGGTTGTTAAAGCCGCAACGGGCGTATTCCGGCTATCGGCTCTACGTTGAGCGTGATCTGGAGCGGCTGGAGCAGATTGTGGCGCTCAAGTTTCTGGGCTTCCCTCTGCAACAGATCAAAGTAGTGCTGGATCGGCCTGCCTTGAAGCTGCCGGAGGCCTTGCGTATGCAACGCCAGGCGCTCCAGGAAAAGCAGAAGCTGCTGGCGCGTGCCATGAAAGCGCTGGCAGCGGCTGAAAAGGCTCTGGATTCCGGTAAAACCACTCACCCAGCAATTCTGAAACGGCTCATCGAGGTGATCAATATGCAAAGCGACGTGGAGGCAATGAAGAAGTATTACAGCGAAGAGGCCTGGTCCAAAGTGGGGCCGCGCTATGAGGGAGAGTTTTCGCAGGAATGGATCGACTTGTATCGCGATCTGGAGGCGGTGCTGGGCGAGGATCCCGCCTCTGAGAAGGTGCAAGCGCTGGTGGCGCGCTGGATGGCGCTGTTTGGCGGCGATCCTGAAGTGTGGGAGGGCTTCAACAAAGCTTGGGTTGACCGCAAGAACTGGCCCGCCGTCCTACAGCAGAGCATTGTGGACCAACATATTGACAAGATCGCGCCGTTCATCGGGCAAGCGATGACTGCGTACCGGAAAAAATAATACAGCGATGAAGCGTGGGCCAAAGTCATCCAGCGC
>Ga0224559_1000317_pt1 | contig 33517 bp, 35 predicted proteins | sample 714S33034metaG_FD_180676 | JGI IMG/M metagenome (GOLD analysis project Ga0224559, IMG submission 180676) | Peat soil microbial communities from Stordalen Mire, Sweden - 717 S3 30-34 | ecosystem: Environmental > Terrestrial > Soil > Wetlands > Peat | place: Sweden: Norrbotten County, Stordalen... | reverse complement strand
ACCATTATAGGAGGTGGATTACCCGGGAAAACATAATCGGGGTGTTATAAATAATGGGGGGGTTGTGCAATGTTTTTTACACACTGCACACTATTACAATAAGTGTTGATTATATAAGTGAATTTTCCCAAGTTACACCCAAATCATGCCAAAATTACATATAATTTACTAAATATTGAAATGCAGTTATCACTCCTAATTTTTAAATAAGTAAAATTTTTTGAATTAAAAAAAATTTGCATATAAATCTCATATAAAACTTGCTAAACACAAAAAATTATGGCCTGATCTCACGTTACCAGGAAAGAGGGGAAATACTACTGTATATGATTTATTGATGTTGATGAAGGTTCAAATCGTGATAAAATAATTATTAAATGATGTGAAAATTTATGGACTGCGTATGAAGAAAATCATGCACGAGTTGTTGATCTAGTTAAAAGGGAACTCTGGCTCCAAAGGATTGATATATTGAATGGTGATGAAATTAACGTATTAATATAATACATTTATCATAGATCACACTAAATCTTTAAGATAGTATGGAAGATATGTAGATATTGGGTGGAATTTTTAAGTACTTTGTTTCAATCATCTATTTACGGCTTCTAACATTGGATTAATCATACAACCAAAGAGATAACTATCATATTCCCTTATCATCCGAATCAGATCGAGGCGTTTATATTGATACATCGTACAGGGCGAATTTTAACATATAATTCTTTTTTATTTAGCACTGATAATTTTTAGATTGTTTCGTTTTTTTAATCCTTGTATATCCTATAGATCCTGAGATTATCTTCTAACTTGAAACATTCGTTTAACTTCAAAACCTTAGAAAGATGAATATCTAAACTTGCAATAGATGATAAATTAGATGGGAATGATAAATTAGAGTGTTGAGCCTTTTTATTTTTTTTGATTCTATCCAGATTAGCCCATCATGATATATTATGATTTTTTGGGTAATTGAAATTCCAATACTTGATTATGGATAATCCTCTCTATTATGGGTAATCTTTTGAATATTTCAAAGATTTGCTTTTGATGTTCTGGTTTGATACCAATACCATTATCTGCAAAAGCAAATATCCATTTGTTTTCCATTTTTTGTGTGGATATATGAATTTTTGGAGGATTTTGCCAATGGAATCTAATTGCATTGATTATTAAATTTTAGAAAACTTGTATCATTTGGTTATTTTAACATCATTTGGTTATTTCAATATATAATCCAAACAGATATCAGGTTACTATAAATCTATTATAAATAATTTTATTTAAATTATTTTTTAATAAATAAAAGATAGGGTTTAAAAAAAGTAGAAATAAATTTAATTAATCTCCACCCTGAACTTTTCTTCTCTTTCTAATTTAGGTATTACAACTTTTAATACACCATTATCAAATTTGGCAGTTGATTCAGTTGGTATAACTTTTTTAGGAAGTTTTATAGCTCTTTTAATTACACCAGTCTTTTTATCTGTTAAAGTAACATAGGCTCCGTGTATATCTTCTTCGGTGTCAAATTTGGCTTGAATTTTGAGATAATTCTCAGATATATCTAGAGTTATATCTTCACGTTTTAAACCTGGAAGAGCTATATGTACAACAATGTTGTCATCTGTTTCTATAATGTCTCTACTTGGCACAAATGTGTAATCAATGATTTTTGATTCAATATCGCTGCGCAATCCCTCTATAGTTTCTCCGGTGTCATCCATCATTTTTTGAATAAATTCTTTCATATCTAAAACATGATCTCTTTTTTCCATTTATTACACCTCATAACATCCTATTTATTAATTATATTATATGTTTACAAACTATATATTTTCTTTTGACTACAATATTAGAAAAATTTAAAAATACCCTATGTGACATGAATTACCAATTTTTTGGCAGGCAGTTTGATCTAAAAATCCCATTATACTATCTTTAAGAGTTATTCCTTGGAGTTTTCTTTAATAATTCACCAGTATCTTCAGGCATTTTTGAAAATACAGTATAAGGTTTACCATATCCAAAATTTAAATCTCTTAAAATTCTTTCCACTTGTCTAATACTGTATTCAACACTGAATTTTTCTTTTATCAATTCTAAAACCTGTTTAGAACCATAGATCTCATTTTCAATGATAATTTTGGATAATTTCTCCTTTTGCTCAGGAGTAAGCTTGGATTGACCCCCACTACCATATTTTCTTTTTAAAGCAGTAAATCCTCCTTCATTCCATTGATTTAACCAATTATGTCCTGTAACTCTTGTGATACCCAATTTATCACAAGATTCTGTTATCGAAACATCATGATAAACATCATTTATGAAATAAAGTTTATTTAAAACCTTTAAATCATTTTCTAACTTCTTTATTCTCGTTTGCAATTCTTCAACACTTGCAAAATCCTTATTTATACTTGGCTTTCTTTTCATGAAAATAAATATGAACATCATCTAATATAAAATTTTAAATGTCGCGCATATATCTAAATTTATGTGGCATTACATTCTTTGGATCATATCTACGGGTTTTTAATGAGTCAATTTCTTCTAACGATAATAATTATCAGAATTATGGCCAATAGTGATGCTATTAAGAAAATTACAGTTCCAATTGTTGAAAATCCCAGTTCGGGATTTGGAATTCCTCGTCCAGATTGTATGATCAGAGCTGAACCAATAACAAGGGATGCTATTATTAGGGCTACTGAAATTCTATCGACTATTTTATCCAATTTTAATGAAAACTCATCCAAACTGTTAAGAGTTAAATCAATCCCTATCTGGCCCTTTTTAGCCTTGAGAAGTGTCTGACTTATTGTTCGTGGAAGATCTTTACCAATATGTTGTAATTCAAAGAGGTACTGCGTTTTATAATTCAATATATTCATTGGATTTAGACGTTCGGCTAATAATTTCTTTATCAGGGGTTCAGTTACTTTTATTGTATTAAAATTCGGATCTAAATCTCTTCCTAATTCTTCTAAGAAGCTTAATACTTTTCCAAGCAATATAAAATCTTTAGGAAGCTCTATTTTATATTTTTCCATCAGATCTGGGGTTGAGAATTCATTTATAAAACCGCCCAGATCTTTAATATCTGCACCGTAAGACTGGTCTATAATATCAATTAAATCATATTTTAGACTTTTAATATCAACATTTTCGTTTATAATTTCCATGTAGAGTAACTGGTTGATTATTCCGTTTAGATCGTAATCAACAATATATGTAAATAATTCTGCCAAGTTATTTACAAAATCCATATCTAAATGGCCCATAATTCCAAAATCAATGAAACAAAGTATGTTATTATCTTTTATTAACAGATTTCCCGGGTGTGGGTCCCCGTGAAAGAATCCGTATTCGAATATCTGTTCAAAATAACATTTTGCACCTATACTTGCTATACTTTTTCCATCTGCCTTAACATGAGAATTTTGCATTTCAGTAATTTTAACACCGTCAATGAAGTCCATGGTTAAAACTCTCATTGTAGAATATTTTTCGTAGTTCTTTGGTGTGCATATCTTACTGTTATTTTCAAAATAGGATCTAAATTTCGCCATGTTCCGTGCTTCTAATTCGAAATCTAATTCCTTTACTATTGCTCTTTCAAATTCATCAATAACACCTGAAACATTATAATATCTAAAATTTGATACTCTTCGTTCTAATAAACCACCAAGGTATCTCATAATGGTTATGTCTTTTTTTATTTGTTCGATGATGTTTGGGCGTTGGACTTTAACAGCAACTAGAGTACCATCATGGAGTGTTGCTTGATGAACCTGTGCAATTGAAGCAGATGCAACTGGTACTTCACTAAATTTTAGAAATATTTCACCGAGGGGACGGTTCAGCTCCTCTTCGATCTCTTTTTTAATTGATGCATAGCTGTCTTGTGGTACTGCATCCTGTAATTTTGCAAGTTCGTTTGCAATATCGTCACCAACAATATCGGGGCGAGTGCTTAATATTTGTCCGAATTTAATGAATGTTGTACCTAATTCTTCAAAAACAAGGAGTATTCTCTCGGGAGCAGAGGCATCTAACTCTTCTAAAAAATTCTTTGAACGAATTAACCTTCTAAAACTCTTTTTAATGCCAGTTTTTTTTAGAATATCAATAAATTCATATTTAGCTAAAATAGCAATTATTTCTTCTAATCTTTTAAAATCAAGTTTTTTACTTCCGAACTGCCTAAACTTCATTATATTATATATTGTGTTGAATTCATATAAAATTTATTACTATTAATATTTTTATAACCTTTTGGATTGAACTCATTTAATTCTTTTTATTAAGGATTGAGAGCCATATTTCTAAAATAAAATTTTACTTTGAAATTTGGAACACTTACAAAATATTTATAACATACTAAACAATAACTAACTTCTTACTTTTAGAAAGTACTGAAAGTTCAAAAAGTGGGGAAGATTATGAACCAAACCATTGAAACCATAATCCAAGATCAGGATCTTATAAATGAGATCAAAGATGGTGTAAAGAAGTAATTCCCGAGAAAAAGAAAAAATTGAAGATTCTAGAGGATCATGAAGTCCACTTTGGAGTATCTTTAGGTTATACAAAAAGAGTAAATTCAGAGGCACCAGAAAGGAATCACAGTGTATACACATACTTCAGATAATAATGCAGCAGATAAATAGGAAAACAAAAGATACACAAAACATGAATTCCGAGAAATAGTTCATGACTCATGCAAGGCTGTTGGGTGGGATGATCTTCCAAGTCGATTAATATCTATACTCCAAAGTGAAAAAGAAGAAATATATTATGTGAACTTGCTGAAATAAAGGGATATGGCTTATCAAACCTGTTACCACCATTAAATGGATGGAAGACAGGCGATGGTTAATAAATTTAAGAAACCAAGATCTAGAAAGATATATGTTGAAATGGACCAAGATATTACCTCATTTTTTTATTGAACTACAAAAAAAACTCTACCATCAAAGCCTAAACCGCCCTTAAAAAGATTACCCGAGATAATCCAGAAATATGATGATAATGAGAAATTTATAGATAAACTTAAAATAATAAAAGATTTATTGCAAACAAACAATTTTCATGGATGAAGAAACAACTAAATTTATTAAAACCCCGGAAAAATGTTAAATAAAATTTTTACAAGATAAAATTAAGGAAATGTCAAAATATATATTACAAAGTGATATTATGGAAGTTACAAAGGGTATACATCAGTTTAGTGGGGTTTCAAATTGTTATATTGTATCCAACAATGAACTATTACTTGTTGATACAGGAATGCCTGGTAAGTCTGGTGAAATCATCGATTATGTTAGAAATGAGTTAAAGCATGATCCAAAGGATATAAAAACCATAGTTGTAACACATCATCACTTTGACCATACAGGAAATCTTGACAAACTCAAGGAGATTACAGGTGCCAAGGTAGCAATTCACAGTGCAGATGCAGATTATATTTCGGGAAAAAAAACACAACACGGCTCCTTGTTTATGATACCTGTTGTAATGTTTATGAAGATTATATATCGGAGTCGGCCAGTTAAAGCAGATATACTCCTTGAGGATGGGGATCAAATTGGTGATTATCGAGTAATCTACACACCAGGACACACTTCTGGGAGTATCTGTCTGTATAATCCGAATAATAAGGTTTTATTTGTCGGAGACAATTTAATGTATTCAAACAATAAAATTGAAGGTCCAAGAATTCTTCATGAACCTGAACACTTCAAAAAATCCATTGAAAAGTTAAGAAAATTGGATATTGATGTGATCTTAACTGGGCACGGACAAGCAATAACATCCGAAGCCAATAATAAATTGAACACATTCATAACAGAATTAGATAATTAAAAATTAATATTTTCCAATATGATTTTTTAGGATGGGATCTTGGTGTAGAATGTTCAACAAATTATTGATCACACAAAGAAATTTTTATAATTTGGGTGTAATTCGGGAATAGTTATTTAATATATTAAAACTTAGTAAAATAAGAAAACGAAAATTATTAATTTGTTATAAATTTCTATTTTTATGGAAATAATAAAAAAAGAAAAAAATTTTCAAGAGTGAACTTTAATTCAAATTTCTATTAAAAAATGGATGATAGAATTATATTAATTTCAAACAAAATTTAGAAAAAAAAGAATATATCATTAATTATTGGTGAAAATTATGAGTAAAAAAGTATGGGCAGTGGTTGCATTGTCACTTATAGCTATAGTTGTAGGTTATACATATGTAACAGTTTCTAATGGTCCAGTCATGCCATTAGGAAGATTGGCCTTTGTCAAAATATTAAATCCAGATATGTATCCTGGGAATGTTCATCCTGAACTTTTAGCAGAGTATGCTCAAGAGAGGGGATCTCCATGTGCTGTTGTCCTGCATTTTGCTGGAAGTTCGAACTATAGAAGTTTTGAACAACCAATGAATACCACCAGTTCAAATGGGGTAAATGGTGTGTATATTATCGAAGTGGCATATATTGACACTCAGGGAGGAGGTTCTAAAGGTTTACTCCAGACAAACTTCCTAGATTCCTTTAAAGTTGCGTTATTCGGGGTTCCTGATGATAGATACAAATATATGTCTGATGGAGTGGTTTACAATAACTACACTTCAATGATGAATCATGTGGAGACTCTTGCAAAAGAACACGGTCAAACTGGACCACTTCCATTTGTGTGGCATGGAACTGTTAGAACTGACAGCCCTCTCATAGATCCTGGATGTGGATTCCCACTTTACTTCCAGATAATGACTAAAACTTATGGGATAATACCAGCGTATGTTCTAATGATCTACGGTCTGATATTCCCATACCTAAACAGTCCTTACTGGGAATATGAGATATCACATGCAACTGAACTACAAAACCTTTACAATGCTGGTGAATTAAATAGTCACAAAGTAAGTGGAGCATCTGCTGTTGATCAGTACTATCAAAATTTGACTAAAGCTGATACAGCAAACTTTGACTAAATAGGGATTATAATTCCCTATACATTTTTTTTTTAAAATTTGGCTTAATTAATTTAAAAAAAATAATTAAGGCATAAAAATGTTTTAAAGGGCAATAATCGAATTTTATTTATCTTTTATATATTGTAAACTTTTAATATTGTATATAATGCTTTCAGAACTTTTTAAAACAGATAAACGGATTGCAATTCTTAATTATGTACTATATAATGAGAGTACTAATGTAACAGAAATTTCTAAAAAAACTAAAGTATCTAAAGGGGCTTGTTTCAAGGTTTATGAAATATTTAGAAACTTTAGCTTTAATAAAAAAAAGAGAAAGTAAATATTTTCTGGTAAATACTGAAATTGTTAAAGCAATTAAAAAGCTTCTGAATTTAGAGCGAATAAAGATAAATCTTAATAATACTGTCTGGGCAGATGCAATAGGAATAGATGGGAGCTGGGCATCAGGTACTAACACTTCAGAAAGTGATTTAGATGTATAGATTAAAATAAAGGAATATCCTTTAGAATATGAAATTAGTAAATTTCATAAAAATTTAAGAAAAACCACCCAAACTGATGTTAACTTCCTTATTTTAACTCCTGAAAAATTAAAATCTTTAAAAGACACCGATAAACCGTTTTACAATTCAACTACTAGGAATACAATTATTTTGAAGGGTGAATCATTTGAATGAACTTGAAAACTGTTTCAAAAGAAAACTTTATGTGGATAACGGAGAGATCTCGAGGAAGAATATACACTACTCTTTGATAGAATGTGAAGTGCTAGAAATACAGATCAATATTCATTTCAAATAGCACCATCTCCTGAAGAAGTCAAATCAGGAATTCCAGCTGCAGAAAAATTCATAAAGAGAATCCAACAATTATTAAAAGATACAACTACCATAAAATAGTAAATAACTACCTGTTCTACTATTTAACCTTTTTCAACAACTACCATGCTGCTGGGAAACCTATTACAACCAGTCTTCAAATCGGTATATGGCGAATTTAATACGAATACAAACGCTATCAAAGAATTCACTACATATCCTACGATTTAACGAAGTTGAATAGCTTGACGGATGAATAATTGATAATCTTTCCATAATTACAAAAGCCTTTTTTTTAGATTACACTTAACATGGAAAAGTTTTAATGGAATATAACAAAAGAAATACACTAGGAGACCTATGAATTTGGTAACATCACAAGTTGCTAATGTAGAAAGTTAGGCATCTAAAAAAAGGGGATAAAATAATAATGGTATCAAACGTTGAGTTTCCATTTGAATATGCAATAATATCTATAGTTATTGGATACATGTATTATTTTATGAATGCTGAACACGTTCTATTCAGAAATCTAAACTAAGGAATTGTTTATGTGGTTTAAGGAGGGAATATTTTTGGAATTTAATACCAAGGACAACTTATATTATTGGGATAATGATGTAGGAATATTTATCCCATCCATTCAAAAGAAAACAATATACAAAAAAGGGACTAACCGATTTTATGAGAAACAAAGATTTTATCATGTTAACTGGCTTGAAAAATGGGATAAAATTCCTAAAGTACCACACAAGAATAGTCCTGATGTAACAGTGGATAGTATAAAAGAGTTTATCTTCCGCTTCGGATTTACGCAATTAACCTTAGAGCTAACACAAGATTGTAATTTCAGATGCCCATACTGTATTTTTTCAGATAATTATGAAAGTACCCGAAATCATTCCAAATCTTATATGAGTTTTTCAACTGCCAAAAAAGCTATAGACTATTATTATAGTTTAATTAAAAAATATAAAGGATATAATCCTCTAAGAAAGCCAGTTGTAGGGTTTTTTGGTGGAGAGCCTCTGCTTAATTTTGCAGTATTGAAAAAATGTGTGGAATACATAAAATCTCATTATGGGAATGAGACCCTTTTTGCGATAACAACCAATGGAAGCCTAATGAATAAAGAAGTTGGAGAATGGTTAATCAAAAATGATTTCAAAATATTAATAAGTTTAAATGGTCATGAAAAGGAGCATAATCGTTTAAGAAGATATGGTGACGGTAAAAAAACATTTAAAGATGTTATGGAAAACATTAATCATATTACTTCTGCTGATTACGAGGATATTGGAATAGTATTTGTTTATGATTACGATACTGATCTCTTTGCATGTGAAGAATTTTTCAAGCAAAAAAATATTCCTAGGGTTGAAGTAGCTTCATTAGTTTCAAATGCACCAGATTCACATTATTTTGATAAATTCAAAGAAAAAAAATTTTTAAATTTCATAGAACAATTTGAAAAGGCCAAAAATTATTATATGGATTCCATTATTAAAGGAAATGTTAAATCCGAAGGCACACTTTTTGAAAGACTATTTGCAGTTCCTCTTTACAACGATTTAAATAAATGTAATACGTTGTATCATTCATCATCACTTATGCCCTTCACAAATGCTTGTATTCCTGGTCAAAAAATGTTTGTTGACGTAAATGGACAAATACATATCTGCGAAAGGGTAAATCAACATTTTCCCATAGGTGCTATTGATGATGGTTTGGATTTTGAGAGAATATGTGCATTAATCCAAGATTATCAACTTAACTTCGATAAATGCAAAGAATGTCAGATCAGTAAACTATGTGATAAATGCTATGTCCAGTTCATGGTTGAAAAAAAATTTGTTAAAGCTTCAAAAATCTGTGAAGAAGCAGAAGAGTTATTAAAAAAGCGCCTCTCTATTGATTTTAAATTTTTAGAGAAAGATATTGCCTTTTTTGAAACATTGAATTTTCAATAAAATTGTGAGGTGAGTTTAGATGTATTTTAGGCTTTATCCAGAATGTTATTATATTGAAGGTGTAAAGAGGGGAGCTTTATTTGATTTGATTGAATCTAAAAGTTATGGTCTGAACAAAAAAGAATCAGAAATTCTAAGAAAATGTGAAAATAACGAAAAAATAGATGAAAATATGGAGTTTTTAGAGGAACTTCAAAAATTGGGTTTGGGTAATTTCTATAACAAAAAGCCATATATTCAAAAATTAAGGGTAGGATCATCACTCATTGGGACTAATTCAGGCCTTCCACCCAAATTAAACAGGGTTTTCCTGGAGATAAACAATAATTGTAATTTGAGCTGTGATTTCTGTGGTATAAATGGTGTCAAAAGAACTAAAGGTTGCATTGGTTGTAATGTATGGAATGAAGATTCTGAGCCTTTAAAAATAGATAGATGGAAAAAGGTTATTAAAGAGCTTATAGTTCTTCGTTGCAATGACGTTTTCATTAAAGGAGGTGATATAACTTTAAATTGGGATGAGACCATGAAGATTGTGAATATGGTATCTGGAAATATTTCTAATGTGTATGTTATAATTCATCAGAAGTTTCTGAAGGAGAATTTAATAAATGATTTAAATAACAAAGCAAAATTAATAGTCCAAATTGATAATATAAGAGAAAGAATAGATGGATCTATTAGTGCATTGATTTTAAGGGATGACCAATGGATTAAAGAGTTTAATGACGTTAAAGATTTGATAGTTGATTATGTTAATGTAACAGAAAGCACATTTGTATTTTTACCATCTGTAGGCAGAACTGATGTTTCGCCACCTAATCTTTTTAATTTTTTGAATAACATGACCTTTCATCCTTGTTTAGGTCATAGTTTAACCATATGTTTTGATGGTAAAGTTTTACCATGTCCCATGATGCGTAATCATAAAATTGGGAGTGTTAAGGAAGCTGATCTAGCTGATATCATTTCCGATAAAATGGAACGAATAAAGAAATTTTGGGGATTGAATTTGGATAAAATAGAAAAATGTGGAAAATGTGAGTTTAAATATATTTGTGATGATTGTCGGGCATTAGAGGAGTATTTAACTGGAAAATTAAAAGGAAAACTTTTATGCCATTATAATCCTTCCTAAAGAAAGTCTAATTTGGTCATAATACCTAAAAAATGATCTAAAATAAAAATTTGTAGATAAAATTTCTTGTTTGTATGATAAGAAATTATCCAAAATAATTATAAGTTATAAAATTTAATTATACTTTAATTTTGATGTTTAAAATACACAAAAAGGAGGTGGTTTAAATAGAAGATTTAACATCTGAAAATAAGTCCTGCAAGCCATTTGATACTTACAAAACTAGTTCAGATATTACAACTGGCTGTTTTGACGAACTTTGGTATTTCAACTTTTAACGCTAAAAACCAGTACAGAATCATATGATTTTTTTTCGTTTTTTTTTGCATATGTTAAAAAAGAGATAGATGAAGCTATTCCTGAGATAAATAAAAAGTTGAATATGTTAATGTTGAATATTTGTGTAATGGGGTTATTTCTAGCTCCAGCTTATGCTAAAACCATACAAAATGATGCATCAACGCACAATGCGAAAGTAACTTTAGACCTATCACATCCCAGTCAAGACCATACTGTGGTCTGGCCAATTGTACATGTGGGGTTCGGACATTTTGGTACTTGTTCAATTGATGGCACCATCAAGGGGAGCAATGATTCATGGTTATACCCTGATAGTGGAGTTATCATATCTATAGATCCAAGTTACGGTAATCCAGTTGGGCATGAATTTGTAACTTCTTGTAATCTAAATGGAACAGCAATTTACTAATAACTTTTTTTTATGATTGAGGAGGTTCTCAAGTTGTTGGGTGTGGAGTAACCACACTTATAATTTTAAGCTTTTCTAGAAGGCCAATCTAGGAAAACGGAACTCAAAAAATATAAATTAAGCTCAACACCCATTAACTTGACAGCCTCTATTTAATTATCATGTTTTCTATTATATCCTCCTCTAGTGACATATTACTTTCATTTTATCTTGTAATTTATGTACTTCATTCCGGACTGCTCTTTGATCAGATAAATATTCACCCGATCTCTCAACTGTTGTTGATTTCACATTTATTAGACATGAGAATACAATCCTATCTGAATCTTAAAATTTTTTTGAAGTATAAGACCATCTTCCCTGCTCTACACAGCATACAGGGATAATGGTTTTGAATTTCTCCTTGAGCAGAATACTTGTATTAACTATTCTGTTCTCCACCCATCAACTCCTCACCATCTAAAATTAAAACCAGAATTTCGGCATTATTCATTACTTTAAGTTCTGGAACTGCTCCTAAATTATCTAACTTTGTGATTTTAAGTAAATTTCAAACCATTGATTCTTTTAGGGTCAGATATCATTGATGTTCTGTATTTCTGTTAAAAACAGGAATTATTCCCATTACTCCCATTTGTTGCGGTTTCCCAAATTCCATACCATTAAAATATTTTACCATCATATCATCCATTTAAACACCTCTAAAATGTCTTTAACTGTTACAATTAAATAGTGGATTAAAAAAATTTAACGATGAATCTATATTCATATTAAAAAATAGGAATTATCAATATTTTACAGGGTTATTTTTTATAATACCTCTGGTGGATGTTCATCAAGTGGTGTTGATTCTAATTCAAACATGAACCCACAAAAACAGTCATCGGTTAAGAAACTATTCTCAAACTTTATATGTCCTTCAAATTCCATCCAAGAAAATGTTAACCTGGTAATTATCTTACAAACACTGCAAAATATTTCTTTAGTATATTTATCGGTTTTCCACGGGCAATTATTTATAGTTACATACCCTTTAAAATCATTAGACATATGATTATTGGTAAATCCTAAATTTGAGAGTAAATGGGACAAACAACTGATATAGATACATAGATCTCTATTTTCAGTTTTTGTTTTTAATTTACCTGTTTCTTTTATGAAAGATGTTTTCAGATTTTCCTCAAAATTTTTGGAGAATTCAATTAAAAACCTATTTTTTTCATTTAAATCAATTGAGGTGGCTAAAAGGTTTCCAATCATGGCATAAAACTTTATACTATTATCCAATACTCTTTTTTCCTTTTTTAAATCTGTACTATGTGTATATAATGCAATTTCAATATTGCTTATCAACTCGTTATTTTCGAATGGTTTGAGGATACAAGCAACTGGCTTTGTTAATTTAATGGATTCCATTAAATCATGGTCTGTATAAGCTGTGAGATATATTACAGGTACATCAATCAATTCTTTAATCTTCTTGGTAGTTTTTATACCATCATCCTTCCCTCTTATCCTTACATCCATTAAAATCAGATCTGGGTTTATTTCAACTGCTTTTTCAAAAGCATCATCACTTGAACTGGCGGAGTAAATATAATATCCGGATGATTCTAATAAACGTTTAATTTCCATTGCTGTTATGAAATCATCTTCAACAATAAGAATTTTATTTCCATTCATAATACACCCCCTCTCAAATATTCATTATCTTCATTCACTGTCTAACCCAACATTAGTCAAGATACTATATAAATGTATATGTTTACTATATACAACTAATAAATTATGTTAACTAATATAATTAAATATAACTAATTAAATATAATTTGTAAATATTTAGGTAAAATATATAAAATTATATCTGATTATAATAAAATGCTCTGAATAAATGGTCTCAATATTCCAATAAATTTATTTGTTAATCTAAAAAATCAAAATTTATAGAATTGTTTTATGCTTTAAATAGGGATATTATGTTGATTTGAATTGTAATTTAGTTTTTGGGAATAATTTGTTAACAAATTATTTATTATTAAATCATTTTCAATTATTATGAAAATATAAACAATATATGGGGGAAATAGAAAACTTTAAGCTATGTTGATAAATAAATTATATTATATATTTAAACAAAGTATTAGTATCAATATTGGAGGATAATATAATGTGTGAAACTAAAATTGAGTTTAAATGTTTGTATTGTGGAATGTTCTACGATCCAAATGAAGAACTAGAATGTCATGAGTGCGATGAAAAAACTAAAATAAAAAATAATACTAGTTAATACTGATAAATCCAATTTTAACAATTTCTGAAACTTGAATACAATAGTCAATTCTATCGATGGTCTATTTTTCTTAAATAACTTGTTCTAAACTGTATAATTCTAATTATTTTTCCTATTGTAAACTCTATGATTAAATACCATCAAATCGTATAGAAAAGGAAAATGTAAATTTGATAAATGAAATCATATTATATTTTTTTTATTTACTGATAATAAATATTTGACAATTTTACTATATAAATTATTAAAAGGGGATTTAAGAATTATAAAGGAAAAATTTAAAACGTTACGTTGCAAACAGGTATACTATTTAAATAATATTTTTCTAAATGAAAAATTAAGAAAGATTATTGATGCAATTATCATATTTTGGATTGTTGCGGACATTATCATACTCACAGCCATGAACTTTGTGGATATGAATAACTTCTATAATGTCATTATAATATTTGATACGGGTCTTTGTGTAGTTTTGTTTGTTCAGTTTGTGTTTAAAATACGTTCACATGAAAATAAAAAACAGTACATTAAAAAGGATTGGAAAGGTATAATAATCGATATTGTTGCCATGATGCCATATGAACTCTTAACTTTCGGTTCATATGGTATTTTAAGATTATTAAGGTTATTTAGAATTTTTGCACTCTTTGGAAAGAGCAGAAGAAATATTTTTTATTTTATTGAGAAAACTAAGCTGAATTATATATTCCTCAGTCTTTTGACAATTGTTATTGCAAGTTCTATTGCAATACTAGTGTTAGAAGGTTCTCCAACAGATCAGATTCAAACACCTCTAGATGCTGTATGGTACGTTGTAAGTACTATAACAACTGTGGGATATGGAAACGATCTACCAGTAACATTTGGGGGTAGAATATTAGGTATTATCTTAATGATTGTTGGTGTGGTATTTTTCAGTCTTTTAACAGCGACATTATCTTCTTGGTTTATGAGAGGCATTAAAACGGAAGAAGAGATGCTGAAAAATAAGATAATTAACATGGAACTCACAATGAACGAAATGAAATCCGAAATTAAAGAATTTAAAGAATTACTAAAGAAAAATAAATAGCATAAAATTTTACATTTTATTATAAGAAAATAGATATTTCTTATTAGAATAAATTAATATGGTTTCGGGAATTAACGTCGAAAACTGTATGGGTATGTTTTATCTTCATAAGACTATTTAGGGCAGGAGATAGGTCAAAACTTATTAGGAGATATTAAAAGAAAGCCCTTGAACTAGGTAAAAATAGAATATTTGCTAGACGAGTGATAATGCAAGTTATTCATTGAAAATATGTGATTTAATTTTAATAAATAGACCATATTAAATAATTAAATAGTCGTGATTTATTATTTTTATAATGAATAAATAGATATAATAGGTTAAAATTTAATTTTAGATTCTAATATTTTAATTTTATAATAAATATCTTTTTGATCTGATTTTATTGACACAATATTTTCTATATTAAATATCATAATTTTAAACAGTTTAGTTTTAAATTTTTAAAAATATTTGATGCTGTTTTTAAATGAAATTTAATAAATTTTTCTAATATTTGAATTTAAATTTTATTAATAGTATTAAATATTTCCTTCAAATAATTTTGCCTTTAATAGTATTTCAAGGATCAAAAATTAGTTAATATCCTAAAAAGACACCTACGATTAGGTAAATTTATATGAAATATAGTATTAATATATAATATGGTGATTAATATGGGTGAAATACCAATAGCTCCAATAGGAAGAATAATAAAAAATGCTGGTGGACAGAGAGTTAGTGAAGATGCAGAAGTAGCTCTAGATAAAGTTCTTGAAGAATGGGCAGAAACTGTATCTAGACAAGCTGTAAAACTTGCTAAACACGCTGGAAGAAAAACAGTTAATGCATCGGATATTGAGCTGGCAGTAAAAGAAATAGACTAGCTTGATATTATTCTTTTTTTTAAATTTTTTATAAATACACAATATAATACAATAAAATTTCCTATTTTAACTACTTTGCATAGAATAAAAACAGCTGAAAAACTTTTTTTAATACTAATACATTGACTATTATAATTATTCAAATTATTAATTTTAAAGATTAAAATCAGGGAATATATTCATCCCGATGAATATTTCCAACAGATCTTAAATTTTAAGTTGTATAAAAATTTTCCGGATATCAGATTAACTAGATACTAATACTTATCTGAATATATCCAATTTATTTGAATAAATAATTTCTTAAAACATAAAAATGAAGTGGAGTGAGTGATAATGATTGAAAGGCTTTCAATTGTACCTCTAATTGTCAAGGATCTAGACGATGCAGTAGAATTTTATACTAAAAAATTGGGTTTTGAAATAGTAACCGATGCAACAATGGATCCAATACATTTTTTAACTGTAGCACCTAAACTGGAAGAGACACCGAGATATTATTACAGTTTCCGGATCCCAGAATTTTAGGCGAAGAAAAAGCAGCAGAATTAATGGAACAAGTAGGTAAAAGTCCAACACTAATATTTAAAGTAGATAACTGTTGATCAACTGCGTAAAAAGGGTGTTAATATATTAAAAGAACCAAATGAATTACCTCTTTTTTTTTTACTTCTGTAATTATCCTCCATATAATGAATTGCTGTGGGATTCTTTAATTAACCCTCCCATTAATGGATGAATTTAAACTATATTAAATGATAAAACTTATATATTAAAATATTCAAGTTTATTTGTTAAGAAATAAATTTTAGTTTATTATCACTGACTTCTATAATAATCAAAATTGAGGTTTACAATCTGGAATTATCTGTAGATTCAGATATTAAAAAAAATTTTAATGATATCCATCTTAAAGAGTTATATATTAAATTTAAATTAAATAATAAATTTTTATTAAAAAAATTTAGGATATATACCAAATCAAAAAAAGGAATTTTAAAAACTAATTTGAGGTAAATAAAATAAATAAATTCATGTTTTCTATTATTTGAGCTATTAGAAAGTCCATGTTAAAATTGGATATATTATAATATTTTTTTGATTAAATATTTAAAACTTAAATGGTAAATATCCTGCCTTTTTTGTTCAATGGAATATATATCCATATTTCTATCTGAATGAACATATTATAAAATATCAATACTTTAAAAAAGTATTAATTCAATTACTATCAAATAATGCAAATATTAAAGTATGTAACATATTAAACATACATTATTAAATCAGGTTTTATAGGAAAGAAGAATGAACAGAACAAAATTTTATGAATTGGTTGCAATTGTAATTCTGGCCATGATAATAGGCTATTCCTATATAACAGTTTCCAATGGACCAATACAACCATTGGGTAGACTTTCATTTGTCAAGGTTGAAAATCCTGATATGTATCCTGGTCATCCTCATTCTGTGCTATTAGCACAGTACGCTGCAGAGAGGGGATCCCAATGTGCATTGGTTGTACACTTTGCTGGAAGTTCCAACTATCGAAGTTATGAACAGGATCTTAATACAACCAGTTCAACGGGACAGAATGGTACTTATATCATTGAAGTGGCCTATATTGATACTCAGGGAGGAGGTTCAAAAAGTCTTAGTCAAATAAACTTCTTTGATTCATTTAAAGTTGCTTTATTTGGTGTACCCGATGATAGATATAAGTACATGTCTGATGGAGTGGTTTATAATAATTACACCTCAATGATGAGCCATGTGGAAACCCTTGCACAGAAACACGGACAAAAAGGTCCTATACCCATGGTATGGCATGGAACTGTTAGAACAGATAGTCCATTTATTGATCCGGGATGTGGATTCCCACTCTACTTCCAAATAATGACAAATACCTATGGATTAATTCCAGCATATGTATATATGATATATGGATTGATTTTCCCATATTTGCACAGCCCATACTGGCAGTTTGAATTATCACATTCAGCAGAATTACAAACACTTTACAATACTGGGCAACTGGATTATAATTATGTTAATGCAACTTCCAAAGTTGATAGATATTACCAGGATTTAAGTAAACAAAATACAGGGGATTGAAGGGGATGAGGACTCAATATTCTAAAAAAATTTGAATCTAAAATCTTATTAAATTATCTCTTTTTAAATCGATTGTTAATTTTAAAAATATAAATAAATTCTGGCTAAATGAACAAAATTTAGGATATATGTTATTAAAGATAATGATCACACCAAAATAACTGAAGATTTCAGATGTTTTATCTTGGATTTATCAAAATTTAAATATTTTAAAATAAATGCAATTATTGTTTTAAAATACTTCGGATGAAAATAATGAAAAAAAACATAATATTCATAGCTGCAATTCTTTTGATAATATTTGGAACAAGTACATATGCTTACAATTCTAATAATGATATCAGATATAACCATGGTATCAATTTAACATCCTCAGACAGAGTACTTATAGTGGCACCCCACCCAGATGATGAGACTATTGGTGGTGCGGGAGTTATAAGATACTGTTTAGAACATAATATCCCTGTATATGTGGTTGTAGTTACCAATGGCGGTAGTGGTTCGCTTGGTGTAACAAGATATCATGAGAGTCTTAATGCAACTAGTAAATTAGGTCTTCCATCAAGTAACATCACATTTTTTGAGTATACTCAGGGAGTTGATTCTCTTTTCAATGAAAATTGGGATAAAACCATAGATATTAACGGTAATCACACCCCCAATTTTGCATATCAAAAGGATGCACCATACAACGGAGTTTCACTTGAACAGAATTTTGAATCGGTTATCACCAATTTCAAACCTACTATAATTATTTATCCAAATCCTGAGGATTCAAATCCAGACCATTGGGGTGTAAGTTCATTTGTTGAATATGCAACCAATAAATTAAACTATAATGGTCGAATGTATACATATTTAGTTCATGTTTCTGGTGTATGGCCGTTTCCTCGCGGCTATTTTCCAGAAGCCTACATTTTACCTCCATATTTCATGACCAATTACGACACTTGGTTAGTGTTTCCTATCAATGCTTCAGATGAACAAATGGAGTATCAGGCTATTAACAGCTACTATAGTCAGTTAAACAATGATCCGAGTTATCTTTTAACGTTTGTAAGAAAAGATGACTTGTTTGAAGCCAATAAACAAATGATTGTTGTGAAGAACAATGACTCTATCAATCTTATTAAAAGTTCAAGATTTCCCACAACCATCTTCCAAGAACCTGAGGGCATGGAACTAGTTAAACCTCCTCTTGAAGTTTATTACTCAATCTTCAGTAATCTCAACCTATTTGACATAACAGATGTTGGATTCGAAATGGATAACTCAACCACTTGGATGTCTCTAAAGACTGTGGGTGGTATCTCCAAGACCGGAACTTATGATTTCCGAATAAGAAGCTTTGAAACTGATGGAGTTGTTAACAGGGTAGATATTAAAGTTCAACATGGACATGCATTTTATTTAGATATGGCCTCAAACAGTGTATATTCAAAACAACCAATACCAGTTAAGATTGAGGGATCTGGAATAATTATTGGAATACCATCAAACCTAATCAACGGTACAAAGGACATGATATGTGTTGAGAGTAGTAAAGACAATCAATACATTGATAGAATTGGATATTACACTGTAAATGTACGGGGATAATAATTTAACCATCCATAAAAAATAATTTTTTTTATATATATTTATTATTAGATTGATCCTATTTTGTGGGTTATTAAAAAATATAAAAAAAGATGAATTATTTTAACTATTTAAAAATGGATTAGTCCATAAGTGTAGCTTAAAATTAAAGTTAAGGCACCAACTATCCAACAGTAGTATGCAAATACTCTTAAACTGGTACTTTTTATTAATCTAATTAAAAGTCCTATTGATAGGTAACCGAATATTACAACTGCAATATATGCTGCTATGATTGATGCTGTATTTGTTTGAGTTAATGCACCAATATTTTTAAATTCCACAAGTACAGCACCTGTTATGGCAGGTATTGCCAGTAAAAATGCATATCTTGCTGCGCATTGTCTTTCTAATCCTAAAAGCAGGCCAGCAGATATTGATGAACCCGATCTTGAAATACCAGGGAACAAAGCCAATGATTCGAAAATACCTATAATCAATGAATTCTTAAATGTTAATCCCATTACTTTTTTATCTCCACGTGTTGCGAAGTGTTCAGATAAAACCAATATGAAACCATTTATAATAAGGAAGACTCCAACGGCTACTACATTGTTAAAAAGTGCTTCGAATTCCTTTGTAAACAAAACACCAACTATAGCTACTGGTATTGTGCCTACAATTAAAAGCCAAGCTAACCTTTTATGAACATCCTGCTTTAAACCGTCCATAAAAGTTCCCTGAACTAAATTCAACAAACTATTTACAAAGGCTTTTATTATCTTTATAAGGTCCCTCCAGAAGAAACCAACCACTGCTGTTAATGTACCTAAATGTAGCACAGTATTAAATGCAATTGCTCCTGACTGGGTTGGGAAGGTCACATTTAATATATGTGAAACTATTATGACTTGTCCAGCACTGGCAATAGGCAAAAACTCTGCTAAACCTTGAACTATACCCAATATTATCGCTTGAAAAATATCCATGACTAACCACCAAAAATATGAAGATCTTTTTTTAATTTCACTGTTTTAAAATTCTATTAAATTATAACTATATTCTTTACAAGCATACTATTAATTATTTTTCTTAGTTTAACATAAACTCAATTATAATCTATCAAAATAATAAAAAAACAACAATATAAAAAATATATTTATTTTATTTTCAAAACCAGTTCCAAAATATATGTATTAAGTGTTGAGCATTTAATTTTCCCTTTAATCTTCGAATTTCCTCTTAAAAAATGTACCCCAATATTATTAATCATAATAAGTTAGAATAATTTAAGTCAAATAATCTGAAAAATGGATTTATAATAAAAACATGATGAAAAAAAGGAGAAATAATAGTAAAATATGAATTTAATTCCTAGTATAAGAGACTAGGATTCTTATTTTCATCGATTTTTTTCACTCTCTCCTCTTCTGTCTGTTCAAGTTTTTCAACTGATTCCATCATATCCGAGTAGAACATTTCAACCATGTCTTTACTGAAACTTTCCTTAACAACCATTCTTAAAACAGCAATATCTTCTGCATTTGCAGGGAGTGTGTAGGCTGGAACTATCCATCCTTTTTGTCTTAATTTTTCTGATAGATGGAATACAGTAAAATCACAGTTTTGAAGCTGCACCGTTACCATTGGAAATGTAATGCTTTTATTTATAACTTCAAACTTGGTTGAGCCATTCAATTTTGCTGCCAGATAACTTGCATTTTCTTGCATATTTTCCATAATATTTTTGTATCCATCCATTCCGAGTCTTATTAAATTGTAATACTGTGCTATGATGGTGCCACTACCCTTTGAGAAGTTAAGAGAGTAATTGGGCATTACTCCTCCAAGATAGTTTATATTAAATATAAGTTCTTCAGGAAGGTCTGTTTTATCTTTAAATATTAACCATCCAACACCAGGATATACCAATCCATATTTATGGCCTGATACGTTTATGGATCTTACTTGTTCAAGTCTGAAATCCCATTTTATTTCAGGATACAGGAATGGTAAAACAAAACCTCCACTTGCAGCATCTACATGTATGGGTATGTCCCAACCTTTATCTTCTTTAATTTCTAGTAAGGCTGTGTTAATCTCTTCTATTGGATCCATTTGTCCAGTGAATGTTGTTCCTGCTACTGCACCTACTGCAATGGTATTTTCATCTACAAGGGCTTTGATTTCTTCGGCTGTTATTGTATATATGTCCTCTTCTAAACCACTTATACAACTGAATGATGACATAACTTTGGTAATTTCTGTTTCAGTTGTTTTACATATGTTCTTTTTTAATGGTATGAGTTTAAGTTCTACATCGAAGTACCTTGCAAATTTCTCCCATACAGTATGAACATCTGCTCCCATCACAATATTTGGTTTATCTGTTGATTTACCTTCAGCTTCCCTCCTTTTTTTCCATGTCCATTTATGTGCCAGAAGTCCCAGCATAATGGATTCTGAAGAACCTATAGTGCCACTTCCAATTGAGTTACATTTCTTTGGGGCATTAAAGAGTCTTGCAAGCATGTTAACTACCCTGTTTTGTATTATCTCGGTTTGGGGATATTCATCGTTGTCAACATAGTTTTTTCCAATACTTTCCATGATAAGCTTATCAGCTTCGGGTTCCATCCATGTTGTAACAAAACTTGCTAAATTCAGGGCAGGATTACCATCTAAATTCAGTTCATCGTGTATGATCTGGTAAGCTGCCCTTGCGGGCATACCATTAACTGGCATTACATATTTAGGGACTGTTTTGGTGAAATAACGACTACCATACGTTGTTGTATGTTCCCTTTCTGACTTACTTAAATTATCCAAATTTTTTTTATCTGATAGCAACTAAAAATCCCCCTAAATTTTTTTTAATTTAAATGTGTTATTCAGAAACTTTCAAAAATATTTACCTATACATAAAGTGTTAAATACGATAGTCTATATTTTTATTTTATAGGGTTTAATGCTGTTTATTCAAAGACCATAGTATGATCAGCCCCTATTGGCTGTTTAAATATAAAAATAACATATATTAACTCAAATTTTTAAGTTTAATGATCTAAATTTAATACTAATTTTTTGTACTATAACCATCTTATATTCTATTATATAAGAGATTTGAATTTATTCATTACTATATCTTTTTTAGTCAATTCTAAAAGCTGTACAGGAACATATTATATCATAATTTCCCAAATTGAACTTAATTTTTATTTAGTTAATCTATTTCCTATTTAATGAACTGTTATATTATAAAAGAGTATTCTACTCTAATTTTTTCAGAGACATATTGATCTATAAATTGATATCTAATTATCTATATATGATTAAAAAATTTGTATCATCAATATTTATGAGTGATTTGATTGTTAAACTCAAGGATTTTAATTATTGAAAATGAGACTCAGTTGTTAATGATATCAAACAACAATTAGAAAAATTGGGTTATCCAGTTTTGGTATTTCCGGCACGGGTCAAGATGTTTTGAAAAAAACAGGTGAAATAAAACATGATCTAATTTTAATGGATATAATATTTAGGTGGAGTGAATGGAATTGAACAGCACAACAAATAAGTGAACTCTAATCTGTTCTATTCATATACTTAACAGCTGATTATTATGATGAAATATTAGAGAGAGCATCATTAACTCAACCCGCAGGTTACATAAACAAACCATTTAACAGTGTTGGATTTCATGCAGCCATAGAGATGGCTCTTTACAAACAGAAAAATGTTAAGAGAATCCATAAGAGAATGAATAGGAGCGGAAAAATAAAATGGTTCAAATTGGATATAAATTATCTAGTCAGGATACTAACCCTGTAAATTTGTTTAAATATGTAAAACAAACCGAAGAGGCAGGTTCCGGTTTTGTGATGATCAGACCATTACCATCTTGTCAAATGATCCAGAAAAACATATAGATAAGATTAGAAGATTTATAGATGTAAGTTATATTCATGTGTTGGTCCATAGTTAGGACCTCAACAAGAATGATTTATAGACTATTATAAGAATGAAATTTTACATGAATTCCAATAAAACTAATTAGTAAAAGTAAATCTTTTTTTTATATTCCTAAATTTCTATCAATATTTCCATAATTATAATATAATTAATGGCAATGCTTTTACGATAATTAGAATCGATAATAAGTAATATTAAATGTAAATTTTCAAATTAACGAAGAATTAGAGTTTGAATTTGTTAATGCCTATCATGATCATTAATAAATCATGAACTTATGCAAATTTAGTTGGTTTTGTAGGGAATAGTTAGAGTTATCTTTTAATGTGTAATAGAACCATAAATTAGTTTAGAAGTAATTTTTTTTATAAATCAAGGATGAGTCTATGAAATATTTGGAGAAACTGCTATGGTGGCTGATAACTGGTAAACGAGGCGGAGTTAACCGTGCCAGAATTATTAAAAAACTCAATGAAAGACCTTATAATGCTCATCAACTTTCAATAAATTTAGATTTAGATTATAAAACTATTAGACATCATATTAAAATTTTAGAAGAGAATAATGTGATCAAACCTACCGGAGACTCTTACAGTAAATTATATTTTCTTACAGATGAAGTTGAGAATAATTATGAGATTTTCCAAGGGATATGGGATAACTTTATAGAAAAATAGATAATTTGGAAGTATATATCAAGATATAGGGGTAAAAATGACGTTAGAATTAGCATTTTTAAACAGTATAATAATTTCTGCATCCATCATAGTTGGAATTGCAAACATAGGCGTACTATCCGGATTATTATATTTCTACTGGAACAGTTACAAAAAATTAAAGTCTAAATTTACTATAGGACTACTATATTTCGCATTGATCCTATTAATCCAGAATATACTCGCGATAATAGCTTTAACAGTATTTTTATTCTTAAGTATAGAAATTCATGAAATTGGGGGAGCAGAAATTTATTCTATACTATTTTTAGTTACTTTAGCCCAATTAGTTGCTTTGATTGTCCTATTTAAAATAACGTGGGATTAAATTCCACTCAATTTTTTTTATTTCAAACCCTAAAAACAAGAATAAATTATTTTCCATTTTATATTATCTAAAGTAGTGTACCAATACCGCAATTAGGGTGGGGACGCGTTTATTTTTTTTAAGTTCCATATTTAATATAACCCATGAAAGTTTTAGTCGGGTTAGATTGGGGTGTAAGTCCGGCATAAATACTTAAATATAACTTGTCATATTACAATCTTCGAAGTGAATATATGATGCTATTCTAGATTTCTGAATTTATATACATTTATAATTTGTAATCAGTAGTTTGGATGGTTTATAACGTATATATGGGTACTAATAAATTAAAATTATTGAAGTTGAATTTTTATGATAGAACAATTGAACATAGCCCTATTCCAATTAATTAATCAATACGCTGGTATAAATCCAGTTTTTGACTCGATAGCCGTATTTGCAGCAGAATATATGCCTGTTGTGGTAATTCTGTTTCTGGTATATCTTTGGATTAGAAAATGCAATAGTACACATGATATTTTGATTTATGGTATTTATGCAGGCATAACTGGACTTATAATAAACTATCTGATAGGTCTGGTATATTTTCATCCTCGACCTTCCATGTTACATCTGGGAACTCAGCTCTTCCAGTATCAAACAGATAGTTCATTCCCGTCTGATCACACAACGTTAATGGTTTCAATAGCCTTGACGTTAATATACTTTAGGGAAACTAGGGTTTATGGTGTGATAATTTTAATATTAGGGTTCATAGGAGGATTTGCAAGGGTATTCAGCGGGATTCATTTTCCATTCGACATCTTTGGTTCTATTATAGTTGCAGTAATAAGTTCGGCACTAATATTCTACTTTAAAGAAAGATTTAAACCTTTGAACAATCTGATTAAACAAATTTATAGTAAACTAACAGGATTTGGACGATAAATATGTTTTTGGAGGATATTTATTTATGATTAGTTTGATTGGATCTATTAGTAATTTTGTTATAAATTTAATTGGTAATCTTGGTTATTGGGGTGTTTTTATTGGAATGACACTGGAAAGTGCATGTATACCAATTCCAAGTGAAATTATTATGCCATTTAGTGGATTTGTTGTCTGGCAGGGTAACACTAACATGACATTAGTTGGAATTACCATAGTAGGAGCATTTGGTAACCTTTTAGGATCTCTTATAGCATATTTTGTAGGTTTCAAGGGAGGAAGACCTTTATTAGAGAAATATGGTAAATATCTCCTCATTACTCACAGTAAACTTGAACTCGCAGATAAATGGTTTTTTAAATATGGTGGAGAAGCTGTTTTAATAAGCAGATTCCTACCAATTATACGCACATTCATTTCATTACCGGCTGGAATTGCTCATAAACCTTAAAAAGTTCATAGCATACACATTTATTGGTTCATTATCATGGAGTTTTGCATTAGGATACATCGGTACCAAACTCGGCCCAAATTGGGGGATAATACAGGTATATTTTCATATACTGGATATAATTGTTGAAATAGCAATTTTAGGAATAATAGTATATTTAATTTATAAATACGTTGGAAAATCTAAACTTAAATCTGTTACAAGAAGGAACTAAACATGAAAAGTAGATATAGTATTTTATTAGGGATAGGAATTGTTATTGCCTTATTTTTCTTGGTTACAAGGCCCAATTCTAATAATGGGATCGATTTAACCTATATATTTACGGGTATTTTACTTGTTGGGGGCTATATAACAACTTACACCTCTAATATTAAAAAATCAAGAGTAGCTTTAATTGCAGGGCTAGGAGTATCCATATTATTAATTGTCTATCAATTGTTTATAGATAAATTATATGGTTCAGGGTCTCTGAATATAGTTGCATTTTTGATTATACCGGGATTTGTAATGATTATTGGAGGGTTCATTGCTAAAATTACAAAAAATGAATTCAAACATCTGTTAGAAGATCTGAATATAACAAACTCCTAATCACCACGGAAGTCATGCAATTAAAACATAAAAAATACTATTAAATATAATTACAGTTCAATTTAGCTTAATTTTTTAACTTGATTTTTTTTATTGACAAATCAAAATATCTATCTTTTTTATTTTTTACCATACAAATTACCAATGGAAAAAAAATTAATATTTAAAATAGCCTATTTTGGCTTTGATTTTAATTTAATGTTTCCATAAGATATGGTCGAGGATTTTGTTAAAAAATGAGTTTATAATTGATTCTTGGATGCCTATGAATAATGATTTGAATGCTATGTATAGGGATTATTGGATGTTATTTAAAAACCGAAAGTAAAACCAAAAGTAGCATGGAATGCATCATGCCATCGGTATGTAATAATCCATCTCCATCAAATCAGGAACAATATTATAGTTTTTTAAAAAATATTTTAAACTATAAAATTAGGTGAAAAATTAAATATTTTATATATTTACTTTTTTTTTATTCAATATTATAAAATATATGTTTAGTATCCTAAAAAATTAATTTCTATTCAGATTTTAAAACCTCAATAAATCCTCTAAAACAATATTTTTCCTTTTTAATTTTAGTTAGATATCATAAACCATCAGATTGTAATAAAATATTTATAACCAGAGGATATATTAATTAGAATATCTTTAATTTATGGGGGGATAAGTAGATTAAGAATAAAATAATTTTAGCATTATCAGTTATTATTATTATTATTATTATTATAATAATTGTACTTGTTTACAGTATGGATAATATATCAACCCAAAGAGACTCAAACAATAATAATACTGGCTCAGTTACCAAAGTATTGATATATGATGGTCTTGGTGTAATGGAAAGCAGTGTTGAAGGTATTGAAGACACATTGAACGATAATAACAACCAAAATGTAAGTGCAAAAAATAAATTTGTATACAACACTAGTAGTGTCATAAACTCAAATACTCTGTCCGGTTATGATGTACTAATAATGCCTGGTGGTGAAGCTGCAGACTATTTATCTAATGATGATATTGATGGTAATTCAATAAAACAATTTGTTTCAAGTGGGAAAGCTTATATTGGCATATGTGCCGGAGCATATGCAGGATCTAACTATATAACAGATCAACAGGCGGGATGGGGACTGGCACCTGATGTAAATACTATAAGTGAAGGTTATGAGGGACAACTACAAATATCAACAACATCATTTGGAACTAAAATACTAAACAATTCATTAACCAACATACATATGGAAAATGGTCCAGCAATGACAACTAACAGTTCCCAAATAGTAATGGCCACATTTGCAGATAACAATACAGGTTATATAAACTACCCCGCCATAATCGGAGAATCATATGGATCTGGAAGAGTGATTTTAAGCGGACCACATCCTGAGATGGATCCAGAAAACCCACAACTTCTAACAAACATGCTCCTATGGGTCACTAAAAAGATAAATTAAAAAAAATAGTAATTATTGAATAATTACTTTTTTCAAATGTTTTAATTCCTAATTTATTCCCATTAAATTCATAATGGTTACTGATAATTCTTCATTTTCGATTTTACCATCACCATAAACAGCTGAAACTGTAATTATATGATTTTCTTGTGAAACATCAGGATTTATTATTCTATTATCCTCACTTGATAGGTTAAGTTCATAAATTGAGTTATCTGGAATAAAGTTTGTAAAATCCTTTATAACTTTTCCAGTTGATTGATCAATTATTTTATACTTTCCAACAATGGTACTTAAAAGATCGTCGGATAATGGGTTATTATTTTGGTCTAAAAAACTTATGGTTATTATCCTACTCGATTTTTCAGATATTGTTTTATGTTGGGAGACTAGACTCAAATTCACATTAACCTCAGTAAAAGAATAGTTTTCTAATGGAAATCCTAATCCATATGGGCTCCATGGAAATGCATATAAACAGTAATTTGGTCCAATAGATTTTATAACCGTTGATATTTCATTATAAATATCTGATAAACTTCTTGGAATCAACTTTACAGAGGGATCATAGGTTATTAAATTAACAACCATCTTAGTATTCTCAATTTCATTTAATACTTTTTTAATTGCAGTTGAAAGGGATGTTCCTGAACTGTTTGAGGGATATATTTTAGGTAGGACATAATCCACTTCAGCAGCTGTTAAATGGATGGTTGGAGATGTCCAAAGTATAGATGCGGATAGTTTCTTCGATGAATTAACATCATGAATTGCTTTTGCCATTTGTTTAGCAAATTCAGCGAGTATATTTGATTGTTGGTCTACATCATAGCCACTCCACATTTGCCAATGGAAATCATCAAATATAATCCCATCTATTTTTGGTATATCTGTTAATAATTGGTTTATAGCTGTTTGTAACTTTTTTCGATGATCCATATTCTTTGGATCAACAAGTGATGATTGGTCCGAGGCTTTAAATGCATTTATATTTATATGTAATTCAAGTTTTGTTCCTTTCATTTCATCTATTAAATCGTTTACATTGTTTTTACAGGTATTATAATTATTCAATAAAAAACTGTCGGAATAAAATACATGTGTTAATCCTCTGCTCTCCAGTTCTTTAAAATCTGGAAATGCATGATTTTCAATTACATACAATCCTTTAACAACCATTTTTTTAGACCTCGATTATTAAATATATTTTTTTAATAATAAATTCCACGTATTTTTGATTTAATTTGGAAAAATTTTTCTTGTAACAATCTAATTTAATTTTCAAGCGTTTTTACAGACCTAATCATCTTATTATCATATTTGATTTATATTTAGTAACAAATTTACAAAATATATAATATAATTTTGAATTTCAAGATATATAATCTTAAACCCATGAATTAAAAAAAATTTATATTAATCTTGTTACAGACAATATCTAAATAAATTATTTACAGTTAACTAATTTTAAATAAAAATAAGAATAATCATACCTTTTGTGTTTTTAATTCATGAATAACATCATGAACTTCTTTAATTCCTCCATCTGCTTTTAATTCAATGATAGGAACGTCCATTACTATATCTCCATATTGGACTCTTACATCTTCTGCTTCAAGATCTTGAATTATTTTAACTTCCTTCGATCCATAGTATATGCTCATGTTGACTCCAATCACTTCAAATAATGATTAATATCTTTTTAACAAGTTTTTATTTTAATATCTAATTCTAGAACCTAGTCTTCAAATAGTTTACCCATAGTTATTATATCCGGATTTTCCTTCAAATTTTCTATTATACGTTTTATTGTATTGTTTATATCTTCAACAGGTCTAAAAACTATCCCCATTTGATTCATTGTTGACTGTACTTCGGGTGTTTGATTTAACTCTTGTATTTCAGCTGCTTCAAGGGGTACTTTTTTAATTTTTTCCACCAGGAGGTATAGTTCAAATTGGTCCATTTATGCTTCCCCAAATATCTTACTCGCGTATTTTATTATATTTATATTAATTCTCAACTATTACAAATATTCTTTATTCCAATTATTCCATGTTAAAGATTCTAATGTTTATATATTAAAATGATTGATCTAATTTTCCAACAGGGATTATTTCTAATAAAAATAAATATTTTATGAAGATATAATTCTACTAATATAATTTTTCGTTTATTGTATTGGTTTTGTTACATACCATATTTATAATCCTTAAAATTAGCACAGTTAATGAACAAAAGTTTTATAAATGAAATGGGAGGAATAATGATTAATACTAAACTTGGTATGGGCAGATATTTAATATAGTATAATTTTGAATAGTTGTTAGGTTTACAATTATAGGGGAATAATTAAAATGGATGAATCTGAAAGTTTTAGTCAATATATGGATACCAAACGTCTTGAAACACTAGTAGATGGAATTTTTGCTATAGCTATGACTTTACTGGTTTTAGGATTAGCTGTTCCTGTAATACGTCCTCCAATAACGAATGCAAGTGTTGAAACTGCTATTATCAGTATTATACCCAACTTCATATCGTTAGTGGTGAGTTTTGTTTTACTTGCAGTCTTCTGGAAAATTCATCATCGAATTTTTAAACAGATAAACAAAATGAATGGTACATTGTTATGGATAAATGTTATATGGTTATTATTTATTGTATTAGTTCCATTTTCAGCCACTTTAACAGGGGATTACGGTCAATTTACCATTGCTAATGTACTTTTCAACATTAATATGCTTGGAATTGCTGTTTTACTTTATCTAAATTGGCATTATGCTGATCATAAAAATTTTATCCATGAAAAAATATCAGAAGAAGAAATATCATTTACCAAAAAAGTTAACCTATCATTCATATTGGTGGCGTTAGTAGCTATCGGACTATCATATGTAATTCCTCAATACTCTCAAACAGTGTATATTATCATGTTACCTATTGAGTTTATTGTAAAATTTCTTATGAGTTTATAGAAAATAATAATTTTTCTTTTTTAAAAAAATATTCAAATAATCCGTTTATATAACAACCAGTGGGGAATGATCTGATATTTTTGATTCCCTGATTTGAGAATCTGAGTAAACCGATACATCTTCTAAAGTTACAGCTAGCTTTGATGAAACAAAGGCATAATCCAATCTGAACCCAGTTCCTGAATAATGGAACCAAGTATATCCACTAGACTCTGCTGTTGAATTATATTTCCACAAGTCAATGTATCCTAATTCACCAAGTTTCAATAAATCCTTAGCATTGTATTCTGTTTGATTGCCAGAATCTTCTTTAGTACAACTGTTAAAATCACCAGTTATCAGTACCTTCTTATCTACATTCTCCTCTGCATAGTCTAAAATTTTCTTCCAAAATAGATTCTTCTCGGTTCCGGCCTTATCAGGTACATAAACTCCAAGTACGTTAAGATCCATCTTTGGGATATATACTTCAACCCATCTATCCTCAATATTTTTAGTTACAAAGGCCTCTTTAGATGCAATAAAGGAACCTAATTCACCATTTTCATTGGATGGTTGGGTTTTATAACCTTTTTCAACTAATTTAGAGATAATCTCTTGACCATTATCATTTTTAACAAATTCTGTAAGTATAATCATGTCAAAATCATTATTTAACAAGTAATCAACTATTTTTGAGGTTCTTTTTTCCCCACCAAAACGAATATTAAAATTTAAAATTCTCATTTTCTGTACCCTCAACTTAAAATATAGCTTATATAACCCCTATTTTAGAATCTAAAATTTTCTGGTATTTAATATCAGACAATATTATTATGTTTACCTTTAGATAAAAAGAAATGCTATATATTTAAGATCATATAATTTTTTTTACCATCCCTAATCTACATTGAAATGTTAGTTGGAGAAGCAAAACCAAATGAAATCTTAAAATGACTGGATTGAATACTCAAGGAGTTTTAAAGTAATTTTGATTTTAATGAAAAAAAGATTATTAACGAGTTCCCAATCCTGAAGATCAAAGGAGTAAAATTATTCCTATTTATCAAATAAAAAAGTAAATAGAAATATCTGTATACTCCAAAGGAAATCATAATAGAAAAAAATTCTCGCTGACTATTATAACCATGAAATTTCCATTCTTTCGATTTATTATAGTAAACTACTAAGTGAATAGAATATTCTAGAGTTAAAATTTATTAATTAAATTATTCTCCTTTTTTTATAGCATAAAAACCTATTAGATTTTTAGCAAATTGAAGATGAATTAATAAGGAGGGATATCAATATTTACATAACAAAAATAAATTAACTCTTAACCTAAATTATAAAAAATTTAAAATTCTAGGGAGATGTTTATAGTGGTAACTGATCGAGATGTCGAACTTATGAGATATGAAGAATGTGTTAAGGAGTATACAGAGTTATTGGATGATCTTAAATTGATTAAAAAGGGTAATGATTTATCTGTTACTGAATTTGTAAATAATTGTGATGATTTAATCAATAAATTTAAAACACTTCAACAACTGGGAATTTATGAAGAACAAGCTAGAGCAATGGCCCTTAACGATTTATCTGACTTTATATCCGAGATTAAAGGTTTAAAACCTGAACAATTCTAGTTTTAAATTGTCCTGAAATTACCTTAAATAAATTCTAAACACGTTTTTTTTTTAATGTAGATGTGTTATATAATTTCCAAGTGGTATGGTGTAATTGGCTTCAATAATTGCTGCAATTATAATTAAAACAATAGCAATTATAAAAAGGGCCATAGCATCTTTAAATTCCTCATAATGGTCATTCACACCATCATCACTTCTTAACAAATTATAAATTATTTTTGTGAGTCTGAATCCTGCTGCACCAGCTATAATAAATCCAGTAATTTCAAATATTCCATGGGGCACTGTATAAATTATGAAAAGTTTAGGTGAAAGTGGTCCTATTGTAGTACTGGTTACATGGTTAGATCCAAGATATCCTAGAAAAGATCCGTAAATGAATCCATTTAAAAATAGTGTAAGAAATGTAATTATACCAACAATACCACCTAGAAAAGTAATAAATAAACTTTGGAGGTTATGGGTGAGTATTGAAAGTGTTGTTATACCGTGTTCACGTGCAAAGATTTTGTCGGTCTTGATTACAGTCATAAGGAAATTTTCAACGGAATTTGGTAGGAAATATCCCAATAAACCACCAATAATGACAGCTATAAAAAATGTGGCAGTTGAAAAGATTATAAACTTTACATTTCGATGGTATAAACCTACAAAATAATTATGGCTTCTGTGTAAAAAATCATTATTTGTTGATGTTTTGGACATTCTATTTTCCCCAAATTTATCCTGTAATTTATAAATTCCTAGGACTGTTAAATTTTAGATAATAGGTTATTCTCTTTAATATAGTATACAAAATCGTATTATTACAATAATATTTAAATGCTCTCAATAAAATTAGTTAATCAATAGGGATATTTTCGTATCGATATATATCTTTACAAATTGATAAAAAAAAT
>Ga0224559_1000316_pt1 | contig 33522 bp, 20 predicted proteins | sample 714S33034metaG_FD_180676 | JGI IMG/M metagenome (GOLD analysis project Ga0224559, IMG submission 180676) | Peat soil microbial communities from Stordalen Mire, Sweden - 717 S3 30-34 | ecosystem: Environmental > Terrestrial > Soil > Wetlands > Peat | place: Sweden: Norrbotten County, Stordalen... | reverse complement strand
AGCACGGACCGGCCAGCGTTACGCCGATGCGCTGGTCAAGCCCGGCGACCTGATTTACGTTCACCTTGCGCCTGCCGAAAGCATCTCCGGCAAGTCCGTGCTTCGCGCCACACTGGAGCAGGATTCCGGCGCGCAGGGCGCATTGATGGCCGTCGATAATACTACCGGCGATGTGCTTTCCATGGTGGGCGGACGCGATTACGCGACATCCGAGTTCAATCGCGCGACCCAGGCGGAAAGACAAACCGGCTCCAGCTTCAAGCCCTACGTCTACACCGCGGCCATTGAGGACGGCGCCAAACCCACCGATACCATTGTCGATGGGCCGGTCAGCTTTGGCAGTTACACGCCGCATAACTACGAGAACGACTACAAAGGAACGATGACGCTGATCAACGCCTTTGCCGAATCGCGCAACATTCCGGCGCTCAAGCTGGCGGCGCGCGTCGGCATTCACAAGGTCATCGACCTGGTCCACCGCTTCGGCGTCACCTCGAATATTCCCGCCTATCTGCCGGTGGCTCTGGGCGCGGCGGAGATTTCGCTGAATGAGCAGGTGGCCAGCTACTCGGTCTTTCCCAACGACGGCATCCGCGTTGCGCCCCGCTTGATCCGCAAGGTGGAAAACGCCGACGGCATCACGCTGTGGGAGGAGCCGCCCGCTGTGACCGAGGTGATCGACCAGCAGACTGCCCGCACTATGATGCTGCTGCTGAGGGCCGTCACCGCCCACGGAACGGGTCAGGCGGCGGCGCAACTCAAGCATCCGCTCGGCGGCAAAACCGGCACCACCAGCGACTACACCGACGCCTGGTTCCTGGGCTTTTCGCCCTCCGTCACCTGCGGCGTCTGGGTCGGCTTTGACAGCCGTCAATCGCTGGGCGAAAAAGAGACCGGCGCCAAAGCCGCCCTGCCCATCTGGATGACCTGGATGCGCGCCGAGATCGTCGGCAAGGACGATGAGAAGTTTCTTGGTGATCAAGACGATAACTCCGCCCCGAAGGTCGCCGCCCTCAAAGCGGAAGCTACTGCCAGACCGGCCGGAAGACCCGCTCCAGCACCCGCTCTGCTGAAGCCGCCTGTTGCCCCGGCGGCGCTACCTCCGGTCACCAAGCCTTCTACTCCTCAACCGGGAGCCAAGCCGCAGGTGCATCCTGCGCTGCTTGCCCAGCCCGTTCAAGTCAAACCCACAGGCACCGTCAAACCTGCATTGGACAGCACGCAGGCGCCTAGCAAGCCTGCCCATAAAAACTAATTAATTCAGAATTTGTTTACGAGTTGGGGAGATTAAGATGCTATAATCCAAACGAATAATCACTAATAATCAGAGCACTATCCTACAGATGCGCTCTCCAAAAATGCGATTTGTTGAGGCAATTCCATGCACTTTCGGATTCTGGTTCTATTCGCCGCCTTCCTGCTGCCCCTGCCGATGATGGCAGACACCACTTATTACTTCACCGGGAGCAACTTCTCTTCCTTCGGAACAGAGGCTGCCAATAGCAGTAGCAGTGGCTTCACCTTCGGTAGCTCGTCGTACAGCACAAGCGATTCTGTCTCTGGTTGGTTCACCGTCTCTGCTCCCTTGGCGGCGAATTCCTACGATGGTTCTAACCCCAAAGTTTTCAGCTTTTCTGATGGTCAGCAAACCATCAATGAAACCGATGCGTATTTTGCAGTTTTCGAGTTGTTAACCGCCTCGGATGGCAGCATTAAGGCTTGGGAAATCGACGCATATCTGTTGCCAAAAGGAGGTAAAGCAACCGGCGAAATCATGCTTTTCGGTGGCGTCGGTTATTTTATAAATGGGTACGGACCCATCAGTAATGCCGTGGGCGGAAATGCAGGGCATGGAGGGGAAGCCGGCGTCATTTTTAACTCGGATGGAAGCATGGACTTGGGTGAAAGCGTGACCTTCGGAAGCTGGTCAACCACGCCCACGTCAGCAACCCCTGAACCCTCCAGCATCGTGCTGATGCTATCGGGTCTGGCCGGCCGGGCTGGTGTGGCGCGGCGCAAGTTCCTGCGCGCATAGAGCGACAGAGTTTCCTTGAGCCTCCAGCCTTCGGGTTGGGGGCTTTTCTGTTGGTGCGCGCTTTATCAAGATTCAACGCACGCACCACTGGCAAATCCGCGATAATAGAATATAGGAGCATAAAAACCCTTTGAAATCTGGATTTGTCGCCATTCTCGGTCGGCCCAACGCCGGCAAAAGCACGCTACTCAACGCCCTTACCGGCGAAAAAGTGGCCATTGTTTCCGCCAAGCCGCAGACCACCCGCCACCGTGTTGCCGGAGTGGTCGAGGTTCCCGCGCGCAAGGGCGTGCATCCGGCGGCGCAGATCGTCTTTGTCGATACCCCCGGCGTTCACAAGCCCGGCTCGCAACTCGACCGCCGTATGCTGCAAGAGGTCTATGAGGCTTTGGAGACACGCGATCTGGTGCTGGTCCTGATGGACGCCACGCGGCGGGTGCAGTTGGAAGAGGCTGCTGGGCCTTTGGAGGCTGCAAAAGAGGTTGTGGAATCCCAGGTCCCAGAATCGGGACCTGGGGCACCCAGTATTTTGGAGGGCCAAACCTCTCCGGTTCACGCGTCGCCCAAGCATCAGCGCACCAATTGGGCCAGCGAGGACGAGTTTCTCTTCGGACTGATCCGCAAGCTGGATTGCCCGGTCTTTCTGCTGCTTACCAAGATCGATCTGGTCGCCAAGGACCAGCTTTTGCCGCTGATCGACACGCTCACGCGCCATTTCGGCTTTGCTCAGGTCATCCCTATCAGCGCCCGCAAGCGCGACGGCATGGACATTCTGCTGCGCAAGATCGTCGATGTGCTGCCGGTGGGCGAGCGCTTCTATCCCAAGGATCAATACACCGACCAGCCGCAGCGCTTCATGGTTGCCGAGCTGATCCGCGAGAGCATTCTGGTCGAGACCGGCGAAGAGGTTCCTTACGCCTCCGCCGTGGTTATCGAGCGCTACGAAGAGGCCGAACCGCCCGCCCCGCCGCGCAAGAAAGGCCAGCCACCCGCGCGCCTGCCGCTCACCCGCATCGCCGCCGCGATTTATTGCGAGCGCGACGGACAGAAGGCGATTCTGATCGGCAAGGGCGGCTCCAAGCTCAAGGAGATCGGCTCCAGCGCACGGCGGCAGATTGAGTCGCTGATCGGCACGCGCGTTTATCTGGAACTGCACGTCATTGTCGAGCCGGGCTGGCGCGAGTCGCAGACGTTTGTCGAGGCGCTCGACTGGCGCAATCAGCTTGAGAAGCTCGCTAATAACCAGATCGTCGAACACACCCACCCCGGAGATCGTTGAACACACCCACCCCGGAGGGGTGGCATGATAATAGCCCCGGATGGAGCGAAGCGCAATCCGGGGAATGCCAGCCAGCAGAGGATTGCGCCCCGTAGGGGCGCTGCGAAACCCTGCTGTTCATGAGGAGGTAGTTATGGCGACAGCCCAGATCAGTATAAGTCCGGAGGATCTCTCCCAGGTTCCGCATGGCCACGAGAAGATTCCCGAGGCGGGGATACTGGTGATCTTTGGCGCGTCGGGCGATCTGACCCGGCGCAAGCTGCTGCCCGCGCTCTTTCATCTGGAGCAGGCCGGTCTGCTGCCGGATAACTTCGCTATCGTCGGCGTGGCGCGGCGGCCGCTGGGCGATGAGTTTGCCGCGGACATGCGCGCGGGAGTGATCGAGTTTGGCGGCGTGGATGCGGGAGAGACCAGGCTGGATAACTTCGTCAGTAAGATCAGTTACTTCCCGCTGCGCTTTGATGCTTTGGAGGATTATGCCGGGCTGAAGGCGGAGTTAGACCGCATTGCCAAGGAAAAGAGCATCGTAGGCAACCGGCTTTATTATCTGGCCACAGCTTCAGAGTATTTTGCGCCTATCATTCAGAATCTTGGCGCGCAAGGAATGGCGCATCCAGAGCAGGGCAAGGCCACGGTAGTGATTGAAAAGCCCTTTGGTCACGATCTGGAGTCGGCGCGGGCGTTGAACTGCCAGGTCAATGCCGTCTTTCATGAGGAGCAGGTCTTTCGCATCGATCACTATCTGGGCAAGGAAACTGTCCAGAATATTTTGGTCTTCCGCTTTGCCAATGGAATCTTCGAGCCTATATGGAACCGGAATTACATCGATCATGTGCAGATTACCGTGGCGGAGACGCTGGGCGTCGAAGGGCGCGGGCCTTTTTATGAGAAGGCTGGAGCGCTGCGCGACGTGGTGCAGAATCATGTGATGGAGTTACTAAGTCTGGTAGCTCTGGAGCCGCCGTCGAGCTTTGAGGCGGAGAGCGTCCGGCGCGAAAAATTAAAGGTCTGGCGGGCGATTCCTTCCATTCCGATTCTGGACGTGGTGCGCGGGCAGTACGGCGCGGGAACGGTGGATGGGCAGCCGGTGGTGAGTTACAGGGACGAGCAGCGAGTTAGTCCGAACTCCGGTTCGGAGACTTATGCGGCGGCGCGGGTGGAGATAGAAAACTGGCGCTGGGCGGGGGTTCCGTTCTACTTGCGCGCGGGCAAGCGGATGCGGAAGCACGCCACGGAGATCAATATTCAATTCAAGCAGCCGCCGCTGCTGATCTTTGACAGAATCGCTCATCAGCAGGCCTGCCAGGTGATTCAGCCTAACTTGCTGACCTTGCGCATTCAACCGGATGAGGGCATTGCGCTGCGCTTCGGAGCCAAGGTTCCGACGACGATGGAGATGGATGTCTGCCCGGTAAATATGGACTTTGACTACGCGGCGGCCTTTGGCAAATCCAGCGCCAACGGCTATGAGCGCCTGCTGCTGGACGCGTTGCTGGGCGATCAGACGCTCTTTTCCCACCGCGACGGTGTGGAGACAACCTGGGCGCTGTTTACGCCGGTTCTGGAGGCCTGGGCGGCCAAAACTCCGGAGAAGTTTCCCAACTACGAGGCCGGCACCTGGGGTCCAGAGTGCGCCGATCACCTAATCGCGCGCGGCGGACGAGCGTGGCGGAATGATCTTGGACGAAAAGCGTAAAACAGGGATCAGGGATCAGCCAGTCGTGGGAAGGTTCGTGGTCTCCCACCCTTTCGCCAAGTACGCGAAAGGATGGGGCACCCGGCACAGCTTCTCAAGGCTCAAGGTCATTCTTCGGGGCTGATGAGCGAGCCACCTGCCGCATCTTCCCTCCGTTCATCCCTTGCGCGCCTTTTGCCAATAAACGGAGTAACGCTCGTCCATCACCTGATAGAGCGGCTTCAGTTCCATCTCTTTGATCTGCCCCACGGTGCGGAAGCGCAGCTCCCCATCCCCGCTCGTCTTCACCCACGACGGCTCCTTGCCCGCTTCGGCTCCCGCCGCGGAAGCCGCCTCGAACTGTGGCATGGGCAGAGCCGGCAAACGATTCATATCCGGGCCTTGATTGACACTCATCTCGGTGCTCAATCCGTCGCGGCCCATACAGGCGGCCAGAACCAGCGGCCCATAAGCCAGCGTGGCCAACTCTGGACTGCCGGCCACCGGCTCCTGGCGCAGAGTCATCGGCAAACTCACCTCGACCCGGTCGCCGCTCTTCCAGGTGCGCTCCAGAAGCAGATAGCCGTCGCTGCCCGCAACCGCCTTCTCCGCAATTCCATTCACGGAGACCGCTATCTTCGGCGACCAATGCGGCGCGCGCAGCTTGAGCGCAAACGAAACCGGCTTTTCCGCATGCACCACAATGCTGGTACGCTCTTCCTCGGGAAAGCTCGTCTGCTGCGTCAGGCGCGCGCGCTTCTCTGGCCAACTCAACTCGGAGGAGACAAACTGATTCACGTAAACGGCGTTCTCATCGTGGAAGTAAATCGTGTCCACCAGTTTGGCGTACTCCTCTACGCCGGTGCCGGTGCAGCACCAAAACGAATCGTATGCCTCGCCAAAGGTCTTCCATCCGCCGGGAATCGTCGCCAGATAATACATCAGCATTCCGTCCGTGCTTTGCGTGCCGGCGCGCACATTCCACAGCAGTCGCTCGTAGTAGTCCATCCAGCGCGCATCCGGCTTCCAGCCGAAGAGGTGGCGCGTCAGCTTGAGCATATTGTAGCTACAGCAGCACTCCTGCCCGTGCGCCGCCAGATGGCTGCCCGCAGTGTCCGGCGCGCTCCAGCCCTCGTTCGCATTGGAGGTTCCGCCGGGGGCAAAGGTGTGATGATCGACCACCGTCTGCCAGAAGAACTCAGCGATGCCCTTGTAGCGCTCGTCGCCTGTCAGCTCATAGCCGCGCGCCGCGCCGATCACCTTGGGAATGTTGGTGTTGGTATGCAATCCGTCGAGCTTGTCCTGGCGCGCGGCCAGCGGCTCAAAGAAGCGCTTGTGCTCAAAGCGCAATCCGCCCTCCAGGTATTTCTTCTCGCCGGTCAGGGCGTAGAGGTTGAAAAGCGCCTCGTTCATGCCGCCGTGCTCGATCCTCTGCACCTTGTCCATCTGCTCGTCGGTGAGCGGGGTGACCCACTGGACGGCCCAGTCGCCCATGCGCCGAGCGGTGTTCAGCGCCGTCTCGCTGCCGCAATGCACGTACATATCCAGGTGGCCGGCCATGATCTTGTGAAAGGTATAAAAAGGCGCCCAGACGTGATCCGTCCAGCCATTCCAGTGCTGCTCATCGGGCAGCAAACTGCCCTTCTTCATGCGGTCATACATACTGGTTGGGTAAGCGCCCAGATAGCCGTCCTCCTGCTGGCACTCGGCCAGTCCGGCGACCAGCGCCTCGGCCTTGACGCGCAACTGTTCGTCGCCCGTCGCGGCGTACATCAGCGCGCAGGCCGAGAGATAGTGGCCCCCGGCAAAATGGCCGCGCAGATCGCCGTCGGGAGCTTCCCAGCCGCCCAGGGGTTGGGCCGTCGAAGGCTTGCCCGCCGTGAGGCGGAAGCTGTGCAGCAGACGGTCGTTGGGCAGCATGAAGAGATACACGCGGTCCCGCTCCTGCATGTCCTTGAGCAAGCCCGGCTTGAGCCGCACCTGCGCCATGGGAAAGGGCTTGGCCTTCCACTCCACCTTCTCGTAGCCGGTGTGGTTGTTGGAACTGGGCACATCCACCACCGCATCCTGGCCCGCCGCCCACAATTCACGCGGCATCAAAGCACCGCTTGCGGCCACCGCCGCCGAAATCTCCAAAAAAGCTCTCCGCGTAACGCTCTCTCTGCTCATTTCCTCTCCTTTTCCCAGGCCAGAATGTAGCGCCGGTCTCCAGACCGGCTGTCATCCGGGCGTCCCCGCCCGCACCTGTTCAGTGGTAATTACCAAATCACACGGTCTGAGTACTAGCGGGAGCCGTCCAAAGCCGCGCCCTACTTGACCACCTGGCTCACCGTGTTCGAGGCGCTGCCGCTAAAGTTCGAATCTCCGCTATAGACAGCGGTGATCGAGTCCGTGCCGGCTGGCAGCAAAGTGGTTGTGAAGGTAGCCTTTCCTCCGCTCAACGTCCCTGCGCCCACGAGAATCGGCCCATACATAAACGTCACGGTCTCGCCATTGGGCGGGGCGCCGGCGCTGGCCGCGACCGTCGCGGTAAAGGTTGCGCTTTGTCCCTTTGTCGAGGGATTCAGCGAAGAAACGAGCTTCGTCGTGGTGGTGGCGATGGAGGCCGGAAGCGCCAGTTTGAAGACGGTCCCGCAGCCGACGACCATCACCCCAGAGCTGTTCGGTGCGCTACAAGTGGTCACTCCGCCGTCAGTGCCGCCGTACAAATTACCCAACGTATCCATTATCAGGCCGCCGGGAGTGATGCCATCTCCATTCGTTCCGGTGAATGCGTGCAGCACGGTCGTATTGTTGCTGGTATCGATCTTGTAAACTGTTCCACAACCAGTAGGTGCATTACAGGTCAGGTCTCCACCTGTCGATGCAACGCCATACTGGTTGCCCTGCGCGTCGACCACCCCTCCGTCGCCCCAGTTGCCTGGTCCTATGCCTGCAATGCTCTGTACTGTGCTGAACTTGTAGGTTCCATTCGATTGCAGAGTCAGTTTGAATATTGCCGTGGTGCTGCCACCCCACAGATTTCCGTGCGCATCCAGCATCAATCCCATCGGTTTTTTCCCGTCCGCGCCACCGGAAAAGGAGTAAAGCGTTGTATAGGTGAGCGATGGATCGATCTTGAAGACTGATCCATCGCCGTTGACGCCGCCCCATTTGGTGGTGCCAAAGAAGTTGCCCCGCGCGTCCAGCGTTGCCAATTGCACAGGCGATCCATCCGTTTGCGCGGCGGTGAAGCTATAGATCACGCTGTAGTTCCCGGAGGCATTCACCTTGAAAAGCGCTCCATCGCCGTTGGCGCCGCCACCGATGGCTGTGCCATAGAGATTGCCCTGCGCGTCCAGCACCAATTCACCCTCCATATTGGCGCCATCCGGCGTTCCGGTGAAGTTATGGATCGTAGAAAAATTGTTGGTTGTCAGATTCAGCTTGAATATCGTTCCGCAGCCATAACTGGATGGGGCGCAGGAAAAGTTTCCGCCGCCATAGGTGGCGCCATACAGGTTTCCCTTACCGTCCAGGACTATAGCTCCATCATTGGACAAAGCGCCGTCCGTACCGGTGAAGCTGTGGAGTATGGTTTCCTTGCCGGTGGCATCCCACTTGACAATTGCTCCGCAGCCATACGCTGCACCGTACAGAGAATTGCAGGAATTCGCTCCGCCATAGCGGGTTATGCCATAGACATTACCCTGCGCGTCAATCACAGCTTTCATGGGTATGGAGCCGTCCGTCGGCGAGCCTTTGAAGCCGTAGATGCTGTAGGTGTAGCCCAGCGTATCGGTCTCATCGACCACCTGGCTCACCGCATTCGACGTGCTGCCGGTAAAGTTTGCATCTCCGTTGTAGACCGCCGTAATTGAGTGCATACCCAAAGCCAAAGCTGTGGTGGCCAAGACAGCCTTTCCGCCGCTCAGCGAGACAGTCTTCAGCGCCGTGGTTCCATCCTTGAAGGTAACCGTGCCGGTAGCCGTGCCGCCAAACTGCCCGCTGACCGTCGCCGTAAGTGTTACCGATTGCGAGTAGCTGGAGGGATTCAACGATGACTTCAAGGTGGTCGTGGCAGTTGCTTTGTTCACTTTCTGGCTGACCGCCGTTGAGGTGCTGCCTGCAAAGTCTGCGTCGCCGCCATAGACCGCCGTAATCGAGTCTGTGCCCGCCGGCAAAGTCGTGGTCGTCAAGACAGCCTTGCCGCCGCTCAGCGATACAGTCTTCAGCGCCGTGGTTCCATCCTTGAAGGTGACCGAACCGGTAGCCGTGCCGCCAAACTGCCCGCTGACTGTAGCCGAAAGCGTCACCGATTGCAAGTAGCTGGAGGGATTCAACGACGGCTTCAAGGTGGTCGTCGTACTTGCTTTGTTCACTTTCTGGCTGACTGCCGTTGAGGTGCTGCCGTCAAAGTTCGAGTCACCGTTGTAGACCGCCGTGGTCGCGTTCGTGCCCACCGCCAAAGCCGTGGTGGTCATGACAGCCTTGCCGCCGCTCAGCGATACAGTCTTCAGTGCCTTTGGTCCATCCCTGAAGGTGACCGTGCCGCTAGCCGTGCCGCCAAACTTTCCGCTGACCGTTGCCGTAAGCGTCACCGATTGCAAGTAGCTGGAGGGATTCAACGACGGCTTCAAGGTGGTCGTCGTACTTGCCTTGTTTACTACCTGGCTCACAGCCGTTGAGGTGCTGCCGGCAAAGTTCGCGTCGCCGCTGTAGACCGCGGTAATCGAATCCGTACCTACCGCCAAAGCCATGGTCGCCAAGACAGCCTTGCCGCCGCTCAGCGAAACGGTCTTCAGCGCCGTTGTTCCATCCTTGAATGTGACCGTCCCGCCAGCCGTGCCGCCAAACTTCCCCGTGACCGTCGCTGTAAATGTCACCGATTGCAAGTAGTTGGAGGGATTCAACGATGACTTCAAGGTGGTCGTCGTACTTGCTTGGTTCACTTTCTGGCTGACCGCCGTTGAGGTGCTTCCGGTAAAGTCCGCGTCGCCGTGGTAGACCGCCGTGATCAAGTCGGTGCCCGTCGGCAGCGCCGTGGTGGTCAAGCTGGCCTTGCCGCCGCTCAAATGCACTGTTCCCAAAGAAGTTGTGCCGATCTTGAAGGTGACATTCTCGCCATTGGGTGGCGCGCCGTCGCTGGATGTTACCTTCGCCGTGAGGGTCACCGGCTGTCCATAAATGGAGGGATTCGGCGTGGGCGCGGGGGTAAGCGTGGTGGTCGTCGGTATCAGATTTGAGGTGTAGATAAAGCCATGCAGCACAAAGTTGGAATCGGCATAGACTCCAGCAATCGTGATTTCGCCCGCAGTGGAGATGATGCTGAGGCCCAGAGTTCCCTGCATCGAGCCAGTACCAGCGCTTGGATCGCTAAAAGAGGTGTTAATCCCAGTGGCGGCGGGGCGCAGGAAGCTTTGAATGATGCTGTTCGAATCAGAATAACCACCGATGATGTCCCCCGGCGCATCGAATCTTACGCCGAAGGTATCGCAAAACGTCAATTGCGGGCCAGAACCGGAGTTGCATGGGATGGTTTCTGCGCCGGTGACATTGATCGTGGTAATCGTTCCAGTGGCCGCACTACGCACAAAACCGTGTAGGGCGCATTTTGTATCGTAATAGGATCCGCCAACATCTCCCGCCGCATCGATACTCGTTACCTCGATGGGACGAATAGGATCGCCGTTACTCTTGTTACATACTCCTACACTTGGACCGTCAAACGATGTGTATGTGCTGCTGCTGGGGTAACCAAAGAATCCGTGCTCCGCTCCATTTGAATCCGTATACATTCCAGCAACTTCGCCGGAAGCGTTCATGCTGACTGCCTGGGTGCCTCCGCTTCCGTATTGAAGCGTTGATGCGCTTGGTTCGTTGAATGTGGAAATCGTTCCGTTCGTGGCACGGATAAAGCTGTGATAATTACTGGTCGAGTCTTCATAGGTTCCAACAATCCCCGATGTAGCGTTAATGCCTATTGGCTTGGTGCCCTGTGAAAAACCACCACTCTTATTTGTACCTGCGCCTTTCACGTCGAAACATGTGATCGTGCCGGTGGAAGCGGCGCGCACAAAGCCGTGATAGACGCCGTTGGCGTCGCGGGACATCCCGGTGATGTTCCCCGCTGTGTCCATGCCGGTGGGGATGGTTCCCTGAGCAGCGGCTACGCAAGAACCTCCGCTCACAACGTCGAATTTTTTGAATGTGCCAGCGGCCAGGCGCATGAAACCATGTGACAAGCCGTTCGAATCCATCCAGACTCCCGCGACATCCCCCGCCGCATCAATGCCCAAGATGGCGGTTCCCTGCTGCGCGGCGGTTCCCGCGCCGGGGACGTCAACGGTGGTGAAAGAACTCGATCCCTGAGCCTGGAGAGCAGTGGAAGAGATCACACAGAGGCAACAGAGGAACAGAATTGCGGAAAGCCCGCTCAGGTTGATGCGAGAATCTTCATGCAAGTTGAAGAACAGCGGTTTCATGCTTGATCTTCCTTTCGAAGGGGACGTGCAACAAGGCTATTTTACGCGGATACTCAAAGTCAATACGCCGAAGGACGTATTGCAGGGCAATCGCATTTGGACTTCGTCAAACTTCCCATACTTGTCGGGATACTTTTGTGGGCGGCTTTCCGGAGGGAGCAGGGGCATTTATGCCCCTGAAAAGCCCTGCGCGCGAATCACATCTCCAAGCGCGGCGGCAACTTCCTCCTGTTGCCTGAGCGTGATGTGGTTGAAGAAGGGCAGCGCAAGCACCCGCTGGGCAATCGACTCGGTAACGGGCAGCGAAGCCGCGCTTCCACCCGAGTGCGTGCGCCATGCTGGTTGCAGGTGGATTGGCGCAAAGTAGCGTCCGCTGGCGATGCCGCGCCGCGCCAGAGCCGCTTGCGCCTCGTCGCGGTCAATCGCTTCCGGCAAGCGAACGACGTAAACGAACCAGCTGATCATGCGGTCCGGCAGCGTCAGCGGCGGCCGCTCCAAAGCGGGAATCTCTCTGAGCAGCGCGTTGTAGCGCTCGGCAGCGGCTTGGCGCAGCTCAAGCATCTCATTGATGCGGCTAAGTTGCACGCGGCCTAACGCGCAGGCCAGTTCGGAGAGCCTGTAGTTATAGCCGGTCTCGACCAAGTCAAGCCACTCGCCGCTCGCCGAGCGCCCTTGATTGCGCAGGCTGCGCAGCCGCGCCGCGTGAATGGAATCGCGCGCCAGCACCGCGCCGCCTTCGCCCGTGGTCATCTGCTTGTTGGGATAAAAGCCAAAGACGGACAGATCGCCGAAGCTGCCCGCGCGCTGTCCTTGAAACTCCGCGCCGATAGCCTCGCAGGCATCCTCGATCACCGCCAGATGATGCCGCCGCGCGATCTCCAGCAGCGCGTCCATCTGCGCCGGAACGCCGAATGTGTGGACGACCAGAAGGGCTCGCGTGTGCGGCGTAATGGCCCGCTCGACAGCGCTTGGGTCCAGGTTCAGCGTGACCGGATCGATCTCCGCAAAGACCGGAGTAGCGCGCATCTGCAGAACCGCGTTGGCCACCGCGACAAAGGCGAAAGAGGGCACAATTACCTCGTCACCCGCGCCGATGCCCAACGCCAGCAGCGCCAGATGCAGCCCAGCGGTTCCAGAGCTGACGGCGAGAGCGACGGGTACGGTGTGATAGGCCGCCAGCGCTGCCTCAAATGCCTTGAGTTCCGGCCCAAGGCTCAGTTGCGGCGTGCGCAGAACCGCCGTGACCGCGTCGATCTCGGCCTGCGTAATGTCGGGCGCCGACAATGGAATGCGTATGCTCATGGCTTCTCCGGGTTGAGTTCCGCAAGCTGCGGCGCGGGCTGCTTGATGAGCAGTCCATCCGGCGAAACGGTCGTCAGCACGCGTGCAATCGTCGTGGCCGCGCTTCCGTCGCCGTAAGGGTTCGCCATGCCGCGCATAGAGTTGCGAAACTCCGGATCAAGCGCCCGCGTGATCGCCGCAAGAATCGCCTCGGTCTCAGCCGGCGCGTCGATCACATTGGCGGCGCGTTCGCGGCCCTGCTGGCGCATTCCCACATTGACCACGGGCAGCGCAAACGACGCCGCTTCCATAATGCCGCTGGAGGAGTTGCCGATTATCGCGTCCACTTGCCCAAGCAGACTCCAGTAAGTCACGGCGTCCAGGTTGACGAAAATGTGCGTATTCCGCCTCTTGCTCGCCAAAACCTTCGTGCGTTCAATCAGCGCGTAGCTCCCTGCGTCGGCATTGGGGTAGACGAAGATAAGCTGTCCCGGCGCTTGTTCGAGCGCGCTGAAAAGAGCGTCGGCCTCGGCGTTGGTGTCGCGCAGGATGGTCACCGGATGCCATGCGGCTAAAAGTGTAGGCGCTGTGAGCGCAATGCCGAGCTTGGCTTCCAACTCCTGCCTGCCCAATAGAGTAGAGCGCCGTAGGTGGTCCAGCGAGGGCGCTCCGGCGTGGGTCACGCGCCACGCCTCCTCGCCCATGGCAATCACGCGGCGGCGCGCGGTGGGTGTGGACGTGAAGTGTATGTGCGCCATCTTGGTGAGGGCATTGCGCACCTGATCGTCAATCGCGCCTTGCGAGATCTCGCCGCCTTCAATGTGCGCAATGGGAATGCGCAGCGCCAGCGCCACCGACGCGGGGGCCAGCATCTCGTAGCGGTCGGCAATCAGCAGCAGCAGGTCGGGCCGCCAAGCAGTCAGCGCGTCGGCCAAGCCTAGGATGGCGACGCCGATGGTCTTGGCCATGCCGGTGTCGGTGTCCGAACTGAGCAGGCACTCAATGCGCGCGCGGATAGGAAATCCGTCAGCCTCAATCTCGCGGATCGTCGAACCGAACTCCGGCGAGAGATGCGCTCCCAGGGCGAAGACGCCCAACTCCACGCCGGGATGCGCGGCCAGTTCACGCAAAGGCCAGTAAAGATGGCTGTAGTCGGCGCGCGAGGTGGTGACCACGGCGATGCGGCGATTTTCCATCATCATTTCAGCCACAGATCATTCAATTTGAGACAAAAAATCATAGGAAAAGTATAAATTGCGGGGCTTCAGCAGAGGTCTTGCTCAAGTAGTCAATCTATTCGATGATGCCGGGCTGCCGCCTGCTCGCATACACTGGAATGTTCCGCGGCTTTTGATTTGGCAGTCTCCGGTCGCGCAGAGGATGAGAATGATGAATCTGACCGGGCCGCTGGCCCTTGCTCTTTTGGTCGTATCCACGGCGGGCGCGCAGCAGCGCTTTGACGCCGAGGCGGTGCGTCTGAACAATCGCGGCGCGGCGCAGATGAGCCAGCAGTTCACAGATCGCGCGGCGGCCTCCTTTGCCGAGGCCTTCAAAAGAGACCCCAAGCTGGCGCAGTCGGCCATCAACGAGGGCATTGCGCTGCTTTATCTGCAAAAGCCGGCGGACGCGGAGAAGTATTTTCGGCAGGCCATCGCGCTGGACCCGGCAAGCGCGCAAGCCTGGTACAACCTGGGACTGGCCGAGCACGCGGCCAATGAAGTGGAACCGGCGCTGGCCAGCTTTCAGCAGGCGGTCAAGATCGACCCGGCGGACGCGGACTCCTATTACTTCGAGGGCGTCTGCTACCAGGAGTTGAAGGACTTCGACAAGGCCATCGCCATCTTTCGCAAAGCGCTCACGATCAATCCGCTGCACGCCTCGGCAGAGTTTAAACTGGCGCGCTCGCTGCAACTGCTGGGGCAGAAAGATGCGGCGGGCGAAGCTTTCAAGCGCTTCAAGCACCTGACCGATACTAAGATCGGCGCGGCCATCGGCCTCTCGTACGGCGAGCAGGGGCACTACTCCACCGTCATGCCAATCGAAGAACATGAGGCTGGCAAGAAGCCGATGATTCCGGTGAAACTACTGGCGCAGTCATTGGATTCCCAGGTCTCAAAATCGAGACCTGGGGCACTCAATGTGAAGTGGACCACCACCGGCGGCGCGTGCATGATGGATGTGACCGGCACAGGAGCGATGGACCTCGTGCTGATGCAGTCTGGCGCGCAGGCGATTCGCGTCCTGCACAGCAAGGGCAATGGCAGCTATGAAGATTTTGATGCGGTTGCGGCTGGTCTAAAGGCTTCCGGACAAGCAGTGGCCTGCGCAGTGGGCGACTATGATGGCGATGGGTTGAATGATCTGGCCGTCGCGCTGGACGATGCAGTGCTGCTCTTCCGCAATCTCGGCAAAGGCAAGTTTGAAAATGTCACATCGGAGGCCGGACTCACACCGAAAAATCGCCCTAGCGGAATCACATTTATTGACTACGATCACGACGGCGATCTGGATCTGTTCTTGACCGGCGCGCCTCTCAAGGCCGGTGAACAATCAAATGTTTTGTGGCGTAACAATGGCAATAAATCCTTCACCGAGTGGACCGAGCCGACCGGCTTGGGCGGTAGCGGCAAGACTGCAGCCGCGATTCTGACAGACTTCAATAATGATCGCGCGGTGGATATTGCCGTGACTGGCGATGGAGAAGCGCCGTTGATTTATGTGAATCCGCGCGAGGGAAAATATCCGACTCAGGCGTTGTACGACGGGATGGATTGGGTCGGTTTAACAGCTGAAGATATCAAGTATGTCGCGGAACATGGAATCTACCATTTGAATACTCCGAAAGAGGAACAGAAAGAAGCTAGAAAAGCGAAAAAGCATCCTGCCGAATCGTCATCGTCCAGTGTGGGTATTACAGTTCTTGATTACAACAAAGACGGCTGGATGGATATTGCGGTTACTCATGTGAATGCGCCAGGGCTTACGTTATGGCGGAATTCTGAAGGAGTGGATCACATCGGCAGAAAATTCGTGCGAGTTGATCTTCCATTGAAAGGTGTTTTGCGCGGCTGGGGTGTAACGGCTGTCGATATTGACAACGACGGCTGGATCGATCTTGCGGCGGTTCTCGAAACCAAGGCAGGACCGTGCGTAAAGGTTCTCCGCAATCGCGGCGATGGAACCTTTGAAGATGTGAGCGTGGCGCTCGGTCTGGACAAGGTGAAGCTCACCGCGCCGCGCGGATTGATTGCCGTTGAGGACAACGGCGCGGCGGATCTGATTGTGACGCAGGTGAACGCGCCGCCGGTGCTGCTGCGCAACGTGGGCGGCAACAAAAATCACTCGGTGCGGCTTGATTTGACTGGCTTTGCAGACAACAAAACGGCGCTAGGCGCGAAGGTGGAAGTCTTCGCGCAAGGCCACTGGCAGAAGTGGGAGCTGGCCGGAGCATCGGGCAATCAGACGCAAGGGCCGCCAGAGATTCTCGCTGGCCTGGGCGACGCGGACCACATTGACCTGCTGCGCATTTTGTGGCCGACGGGCGTGCAGCAAGATGAGATTGATCTGCCGCACACGCCGGTGATTGCAATGAAAGAAGCCGACCGTCGCGGCAGTTCATGCCCGGTTCTCTTCGCATGGAATGGCCACAAATACAAGCTGGTCACCGATGTGATTGGCGCGGCGGTGGTGGGGCACTGGTTTACGCCCACGCGCCGCAACACACCGCGACCCGGCGAGTGGATCAAGGTAGACGGCGATGCGCTTGCGCCGGTCAACGGCAAGATGAGCCTGCGCTTCATCGAGCCGATGGAAGAGGTCAATTACATCGATCAGTTGCGGCTGCTTGCAGTCGATCATCCAGAGAATGTCGAGGTTAATCCCGATGAGCGATTCCTCGACGATCCGCCCTTTGCCTCCGGGCGCGTGGTGGCTTCAGAAGGTGCGCGGCTGCCGGTGGGCGCGTCGGATGGCGAAGGTCGCGATGTACTCGAAGCGTTGAGCAAGCGCGATCATAAATTTGCCAGTGGCTTCACGCCGACGCCCTATGATGGTTTTGCAAATCTCCATGCGCTCACGCTGGATTTAGGCGAAGTGAAGCAAGGCGCACCTCTGCGTTTGCTGATGACCGGATACGTGAATTACTTTAGCGCGACATCGCTTTATGCCGCGTGGCAGGCGGGTGTGAAGCCGGTCTCGCCGTACGTGGAAGCGCAGATGCCTGACGGATCATGGCGGCGCATCGCTGAGAATGCGGGCTTTCCCGCTGGATTGGAGCGCACCATTGTTGTTGATCTCAGCGGCAAGCTGCCCGCCGGAGCGCGGCGCATTCGTTTGATGAGTGATCTGGAAATATACTGGGACCAGGTGCTCGTCGATCAAAGCGCGAATGCGCAAGCAACGACAGCAGAGTTGTCGCTCGCGCGTGCGACGCTGCACTTCCGCGGCTACCCGACGCAGATTGAAGGCGCAAGCCCCGGCGATCTCAACTACGATTATGACCGCGTCAGTTTGACCGGACCATTCCAGCATCAGCGCGGCAATTACACCCACATGGGCGACGTGACCGCGCTGCTTACAAGCATCAGCGACCGCTATGTGATCTTCGGCAGCGGCGAAGAGATTGCGGCGGAGTTCGATGCGGCGAAACTGCCCGCTTTGCCCGCGCATTGGAAGCGCGACTACTTCTTTTACGCAGATGGATTTGTGAAGGACATGGATTGGTGGGATGCCTCGCCGTTTACCGTGGCGCAACTGCCCTTCCATGCGATGAGCGCGTATCCGTATCCCGACTCTGAGAAGTTTCCGCAGGACGCGCAGTCCATCGACTATCAGTTGAATTGGAATGATCGCTTTGACTCAGGTGAACCGGTGCGTTCGTATCGCTTCGACTACAAAGCCATGCCGCCAACTCCCGCGGAAGACACGGTGGCGCCGCGATGAATGATCTTGTACTGCAACCCGCAGTGCGGCAACTGAAGCTTCTGCGTTCCCTCAAGGTTTCTGTCTTGGAATTGGCTGAAGCGCACATTGAGCAGATCGAGCGCCTGAATCCGCAGCTCAATGTCTTTGCCGACTTCGATGCGCAGCGTGTGCGCGCGCAGGCGAGGCGGCTCGATAAGCAGAAGAAATCGCGCGGTCCACTGCATGGGCTTCCCGTCACGGTGAAGTCTTCGATTGCGACGGCGGGCTATAAGTGCGAGATCGGCAGCCGCATTCATGAGAATGACGTGCCGCGCGAAGATGCGGTGGTCGTTGCGCGTTTGCGCGCGGCGGGCGCGTTGATTCTGGGCACAACAAATTGCCCGGAGTTTTTGATGGCCTACGAGACGGTGAATCTTCTGCATGGGCGCACCAACAATCCGTGGGATTTGGAGCGCACGCCCGGCGGATCGAGCGGCGGTGAATCAGCGGCAATTGCGGCAGGGCTTTCGGCTGCGGGACTAGGCAGCGATAGCGGCGGATCGGTGCGCGTGCCGGCGCACTTCACCGGCATCTGTTCGCTCAAACCCACGCCGGGGCGCATTCCCGGTCGCGGCCATCTGCCGCCATGCATTGGACCATTTTCTACTTTGGGCGCGATCGGTCCGATGGCGCGCACCATGGCCGATGTTGCGCTGATCTTTCGCACACTCGCGGGTCAAGACCCGCACGATCCTGTGAGTCCACCAATCGCGTTGCGTTCGCCCTCCGCGCAGGAGTTACGCACGAACACGATTGGCTTTTTCGAGGATGACGGACTGGCTCCGGTGACGCCGGAGACGCGTGCGGCAGTGCAGGCCGCCGCGGCTGCGCTGCGCGATGCGGGCTTTCGCGTCGAGCCGTTCAGGCCGCGCACGCTGGAGTTGCTGCGCCAGTTGTGGAGTAAGTTTTTTGTGCAATGCGGCGCCATGTTTTATGCGCCCGCAATACGCGGACGGGAGCATCAGCTTAGTCCTCTCTTCAGCGAGTTTCTCAGCTTCAGCGAGGCCGTTCCGCCGCTAACGGCGCAGCAGTTGCTGGACGCATGGGCGGAGCTTGATTTGATTCGCGCAAAGACGCTGGAGGCCATGAGCGAGCATCCGGTGCTGCTCTGCCCGGTGGCCAGCGTTCCTGCCTTCCGCCACGGCGAACGTGAGTGGATCATTGATGGTCGCGTGGTCGAATACCTGGATGCGGTGCGGCATACGCAGTGGTTCAACACGCTCGCCGCGCCTGCGGCGGTGATTCCGGTTGGCCGCTCGCCAGAAGGCTTGCCGATTGGCGTGCAGATTGTGGCGCGGCCTTTCGAGGATGAGACAGCGCTGGGTGTGGCAGAGGTTGTGGATGCAGCCTTCGGCTACCGTCCGCCGCCGATGGCTTTGCAATAAGGCTACTGTTAATCATATTTATTACGAAATCACCAATAAATATGCCGTTTTCTCTCTCCACCTTTTGATGGATGCGCGCCCTGGCTGATTCCAGTAGCCTGAGTATTCCCAGGATGGAGTGCGCAAGGTGCGTGAAGATTGGCTCAAACGATTTGCCGATAGCCCTGATGTCCTGAAGAGCGCGCAACGCCAGCAAACGGTGGTGCCCGTGCTGGATTTGGAGATAGGCGGCGGCGAATTCGTCACCATGGCCGGGCCCTGTTCGGTGGAGACGGAGTCGCAGTTGATGGCCACGGCCCATCATGTGCGCCAAGCCGGAGCGCACATTCTTCGCGGCGGCGCATTCAAGCCGCGCAGTTCTCCTTATGCGTTTCAAGGTCTTGGCTTGGAAGGTTTGAAGATTCTGGCCCACGCGCGCCGGGAGACCGGCTTGGCCATCGTGACGGAAGTGATGTCGGAAGACGACGTTCCGATGGTGGCCGAGTATGCGGACATTCTGCAGATTGGCTCGCGCAACATGGAGAATGTCGCGCTGCTGGAAGCTGCTGCGCACTCGGGCCGTCCGCTGCTGCTGAAGCGCGGCTTGGTGGCTACGATTGCCGATTGGCTGCATTCCGCGCAGGTGGTTCTCGATCACGGAAATCCCAATGTGATTTTGTGCGAACGTGGCATCCGCACCTTTGAAACAGCGACGCGCAATACCTTTGATGTTTCGGCGATCGCGCTGCTCAAGCAAATCTCTCATCTGCCCGTGATTGCCGATCCCAGCCATGCAACAGGTGTTCGCGATCTGGTTCCAGCGATGGCGTGCGTGGCCGTGGCCGCGGGCGCGGACGGCATGATCGTCGAAGTGCATCCCGACCCCGCCAAGGCGTGGAGCGATGGAGATCAATCGCTGGACTTTGCCGGCTTCGACGAGATGATGTCCGCAATCAATCCTTATATCGCACTGCGTGAGATCGCATCGCGCGGCATGAAGCGCAGAGCATCTCTGCGTGAGGCGAATGAAATGCTACTGGCGGGAGCGGCGAAATGAATTCTGCTCTCAAGGTGCTCTTGATAGCCGCATCGATTTCTCTGCTCATTCCCCTCTGCGCCTTTACGCCCAACGCTGCGCAAGGCTCCCGTGCTGCATTCAACACGGATTTCATCGTCACTGCCGCGCCCGCATACGAGCCGCTTGCCGAGTTGCGCGGGCAAGAGCGATTTCCCAAGGGCGCGCAATTGCTGCTGGTGCATGAGGGCAAAGCAGAACCGCTGGTGAAGGGCTTCGCGGCGACTGCCGATGCGTGCGTTTCCTTTGATGGCGCGATGGTCCTCTTCGCGGGCAAGCAGGCCGCAAACGATCCGTGGCAGATTTGGGAGTTGACGTTCTCTGACCGCTCCGTGCGCAAGGTGATTGCAACTGCGTCTGATGCCGAGCGTCCGCTCTATCTACCCGCTGGACGGATGGTTTGGGCCGAGCGCGAGCCGTGGGGATTCCAATTGAAATCCGCCGAAGATGGCCATGCGCCGAAAGCAATTCAATTGAATCCGACAGCCGGTCCAGGCGTGCTGCCGCTCACCTACATGCAAGCCAGCGCGTTTCCCGCCGATGTGTTGGCGGATGGGCGCATCTTATTTGAAGCCGGTTTCCCGCTGGGTGCCGGCACAACGCCGGAGTTGTATCTGGTCTATGCCGATGGCTCGGGCCTGGAGTCGTATCGCTGCGATCACGGCCGAGCGCGTTGGGCTGGAAGGCAGTTGGCTTCGGGTGATGTGGTCTTCACGCACGGAGCAGCGCTCGCGCGCTTTACATCTCCGCTGGCTGCAGAGGCTCCGGTCGCCGCACCGCGCGCGGAGTACGCGGGCACGATTGCCGAGACTGCTACAGGCGCATGGCTTGTGAGCGCGCGGGCCGCGGCGGGGGCGCGCTATGCGATTCAATTATGGAAGCCTGGTTCTGCCGCGCTGCAATCGATCATCGCTGTCAGCGGTCAGAATCTCGTCGATCCAGTTTTGATTGCGCCGCGCTCGAAGCCCAACCGTCATCCCTCCGGATTGCATGATTGGAATTACGCCAATATGTTAGCGCTCGATGCGCGTCAATCGCGCGCCGGCGATTTGAAGAGCGCGCCTGCAAGTGTGCGGCTGGAGAGCTTGGACGCGCAAGGACACACAGTCGTTTCAGGCACTGCGCCGGTGGAGAGCGATGGTTCCTTCTTTGTGAAGACACCCGCCGACAAGCCGATTCGCTTTGCGCTGTTGGATGCAAAAGGCGCGGTGATGCGCCAGGAACACGGATGGTTCTGGATTCGCCGCGGCGAACAGCGCATCTGCGTCGGCTGCCACACCGGGCCGGAGCGCGCATCGGAAAATCGTGTGCCATCCGTGCTGTTGCACACCACTACGCCGGTTGATCTCACGGGTGCGGTGGATGCAGGCGCAGCGCAGCAGAAATCGTCGGGAGGCAATTGAAATGAAATATCGTTTTCTTTTTTTCTTCGGCGCTGTCTCCATGGCAACGGCTCAAACCGTTTCTCTTCCCGCTGCGCAATCTGCTTCTGCCGCGCAATCGCCCGCGCCTATCACGCTTCACAATTCTGTGATTCGTTTTGAGGATGCGAGCGGTAAGGCAGGCGTCAATTTTACACACAGCTTCGGCTCGCAGAAGTTGGGATCGCTGCTCGAAGGCACAGGCGCGGGCTGCATCTGGTTCGACTACGACAACTCCGGACGCCAATCGCTCTATGTGGTCAACGGGCGGCCATTGGATAATTCGATGCATCCGTATCCGCTGAAGGAAAAGCCAGCCACACCGCCGCACAATCATTTCTATCGCAACAACGGCAACGGCACATTCACCGATGTGACCGAGCAGTCGGGCCTTGATCCGGATATGTATTCAATTGCCGTGACAGCGGCTGATTATGACAACGATGGTTTTGTAGATTTGCTGGTCACTGGTTACGGCAAGACGATTCTCTATCACAACGACGGCAATGGACACTTCACTGATGTCACCAAGAAGGCCGGCATTAATGTGGACGGATGGGCGATCAGTTCCACGTGGCTCGATTACGACAAGGACGGCTGCGTTGATCTCTTCGTCGGTCGCTACGTGAAATTCGATCCCAAGTATCGCGCTTTTTATGCCGCCGACAACTACCCTGGCCCACTCGATTACGAGGGCGAGACCAACAGGCTCTATCACAACAACTGTAATGGAACCTTCACCGATGTGACCGAGAAATCCGGCATAAGCGCTTATGTCGGGCGCACGATGGGCGTAACCGCGGCTGACTTTGACAATGACGGCTGGGACGATATCTACGTCGCCAACGATCGCACTGAAAATTTTCTCTTTCACAATAAGCATGACGGAACTTTTGGAGAGATTGCCAACGAAACAGGCACGGCTTTCGGTCAAAATGGCGAATCCACTTCGTCGATGGGCCCGGTCTTTGCCGATCTTGAAGGGCGCGGCGTGCTCGATTTATGGGTGACCGACGGCCACTATAATCGCCTCTTGCACAACACCGGCAAGATGGCCTTTGAAGACATCGGCGCGGGAACAGGCGTCTCGCAGACCAACGCGCAATACGTGAGCTGGGGCACCGGTGTTTACGACTTCGACAACGATGGACTGCTCGACATTCTCATCTTTCATGGCGGGCTGATTCATCTGATTCCGCAGGAGCACACGCTCTTTCGCGGATTGGGCGACGGCAAGTTCGCCGATGTTTCAGAGCAGGCTGGCCCGGTGATGAGCGTGCGCACGACGGCGCGAGGCGCGTGCTTTGCCGATTACGACAACGACGGCAAAGTCGACGGGTTTGTGGTGAATCTTGGAGCAAAAGGAACGCTTGTACACAATGTGTCCACCAATACCGGCCACTGGATCGCCGTCAAGTTGATTGGCACAAAGAGCAATCGCGACGGCATCGGCGCGAAGGTTGAAGTCTTTGCCGCGGGCAAGCGCCACACGGCGGAACGCGTTGCAGGCTCCGGCTATCTCTCGCAGGACGACAGCCGCTTGCACTTCGGACTCGGCGCTACAACTACAGTGGACAAGCTCATTGTTCATTGGCCCAGCGGGATTGATCAGACGCTGGTTGCGCAGCAGGTTGATGGCGTTCTCACCGTACAGGAGCCAGGAGAAAGGAAGCAGAAGTGAGCAGGCGCTTCCAAATTGCAGCGGGCACTGGGGTCGCGGCGTTGACCGCGGCGTTGCTTGCGTTTACCTGCTTGACTGGTCGAACTGTGAGTGCCGCTGAGACGGATGCAGCGAGTGGCGTTCTCGATTACGCATCGCCGCTTGAGCTTCTGTTCTCGCCGGACGGCGCGCGCCTCTACGTGCTGTGCCAGCAGAGTGAAGAGGTGCGAGTTCTGGATGCGTCCACCTACGCGGTGATAAAAACTATCGCTGTGGGCCGCGTACCGCGTGGGTTTTCGCTTTCGGCAGACGGCGCGCGGCTCTTTGTCACCAATGCGTGGGAAGACACGCTCTCGGTGGTCGACACGCGAACGCTGGCCGTCACAGCGGCATGGCCGGTGGGCGCGGAGCCTTCGAGTGTGGTCGAGGATCGCGCCAGCAAGCGGCTCTTCGTGGCCAATCGCATCAGCAATGATGTGTCTGTGCTTGATGCGCAGACCGGCGCGGAAGAGAAGCGTCTGCTGGCTGGCCGGGGCGCGAGCTATCTGACGCTATCGCCGGATGGAAGCCGCATCTACGCGACGCATGTTTATCCGAATCCGCCGCGCGTGCGCACGGAGCTTGACGATAATCGCACTGCGCCTGAGTCGGAGATTACAGTGATTGATGCGGCGCGCGCGGTGGTGGTTGATCGTATGCTCCTGCATCGGATTGCCGGCGTCTTTCATCTGGCTTTTTCTTCCGATGGACGCCTCGGAGTTGTGGCCCAATATCATCCCAAGAATCTCGTGCCGATCGCGCATCTGGAACACGGCGGATACTTAGATTTCACACTGACAATTTTTGGCGCGGATGTGGGCAAGGCCTCTGTCGAGATTCCGCTCGATGAACTGGAGCGCTACGCATCGCGGCCCTTCGGCGTAGCGATTGCGCCGGACAAGTCGCGCATCTTTGTGAGCTGCGGCGGCTCAGAGATTGTCATGGTTATTGATGTGCCTAGGCTGCTTCAATATGCGCACACGCATTCAGGCTCGAACGTGCAAGATCTTTCCGCCAGCGCGAATTATGTGGTGGCCCACATCAACGTGGGACACGATCCGCGCGGGCTGGCGTTGAGCCGCGATGGGCGCAAGCTCTTCGTCGCCAATCGGCTGGATGACACCATCAGCGTGATCGATGCGCACAGCAATCGCGTAATGCAGACCATCAAGTTAGACAGCCCGAAAAACATCTCGCAAATGCGTCACGGCGAACAGACTTTTTATACTTCGCGCTACTCGTTTCAGGGGCAGGTCGGATGCGCCACCTGCCACATCGATTCCACCTTCGATGGATTCACATGGAATCTGGAGCCGAGTGGATTTGGCCGCGAAATTGTATCCAACAAACTGATCGAGGGGATTAAAGATACCGAACCATACAAGTGGAATGGCGGCAATCCGAATATTCCTACCGAATGCGGTCCGAGAACGGAAAAATATTTCTGGCGCTCGGAGAACTACGACAATCTCACGCTAGCTGACCTGACGCTTTATATTCGCAGCCTCTCGCCGCGCCCCAATCGCTGGAAGCTGCCCGGCCGCGAGCAGACACCAGCGCAGGAGCGCGGGCAGGCGATCTTTGAGCGGTCAGTGGACAAGTTCAAGAAGCCAATTGAAGAATACAACCGCTGCAGCTATTGCCATAGCGGCCCCAAGGGAACGAACCATAAATTGTTCGATGTGGGAACGCGCAAACCCACGGATAATTCCGCATTGTTGAAGTCAGCGCCTCTGGCAAGCATTGCGCTGCACGCGCCTTACCTGCATGACGGATCCGCGCGCACTCTCGAAGAGATTTGGACGGTCTTCAATCCCGACGACAAGCACGGACGCACCAACGATCTGACCAAGGATGAACTCAACGATCTGATTGAATACTTGAGGACGCGATGATGAAGATTGACTTGAAGACGTTCATGATTTGCGCTGCGCTTGCGGTCGCAGCGCCCCTCGCCTCTGTCGCGCAAGCGGCTTCTGCTGCGTCCAAGATGCCGCTGTTTCGCTTTGAGAACTTCACCACCGCGAACGGCCTGCCCAACGACCACGTCTATTCCGTTCTGGTGGACGATGAGCGCATCTGGGCAGGCACGGACAATGGCCTTGCGGTCTACGAGAATCATGTGTGGAAGACCTATACAACCAAGGATGGATTGGCGCATCGCGCGGTGCTCTCGCTGGCTCTGGATAAGAATACCGGCGATGTATGGGCCGGAACGATGGGCGGTTTGAGCCGCATCTCCGGCGGGCGCATCGATAGCTACACGCAGTTGAACTCCGGGCTGAGCAATGATGTGGTTTACGGCGTCAGCATCGAGGGCGAAAATGTGTGGGTGGCCACGGCGGCCGGCGGCTGCAAGTTGAATACGCGCACCGGCCAATGGGCGCTCTACAACGAGCGGAACACGCCGATGAATGAAATTTGGGTATACGCTGTCTCTGCCAAGCCTGACAAAGTTTATTTCGCGGTATGGGGTAGCGGGCTGCTTGAGTACACCCAAAAGACCGACAGGTGGGACAAGTACGACGACCCCGATGGCGAAACCGAGATGGTGCTCTTCAAGGATCAGGGCTTGATCCACGAGATTGTCACTTCTGTCAGCTATGTAGACGGCATCGTATGGGCTGCCACCTACTTCGGCGACAGCCGCTACGATGGCCGCTATTGGCACAACTTTTTAACGAAAGACAGCGGGCTTCCCTCGAACTTCACCAACACCCTCAAGGGCGTGGATGCAACTCATTGCTGGTTCGGCACAGACAAGGGGCTGGCCTACTACGACGGCGTGAATTGGGCCGTCTATCGCCCATCGTTGCAAGACGGCAAGCCGGAGATGACAGTGCGCGATGCGGCGGGTAAGGTTACGCCCGTCGCCGTCACCACAGCGCCGGCGCACAACTACATTCTCGGCATCGATTTTCAAGGCAGCGACATTTGGGTCGCCACGGCCAAGGGATTAAGCCACGGAATTCGACAAAAACAATAAGAACATAAGGAGCTATCATCATGAATGCAATTGCGGAGATTCTGGAGACTATAGCGACAACACCGGCGCACACGCGGATCGAACGGCGCGCCATCACCAACCACGGCGTTCTCAACGAAGCCTTTCACTACGCCAAGCCGAGTTCCTTTTCGCGCGGCTTGCGCATCGATTTGAATGGCATTGCGGTTCTGATCATCTCCGGCACGGCCTCGATTGACGAGAACGGGCAGAGTGTGCATATCGGCGACTTTCCCGCGCAGCTCAAGCGTACCTTCGCCAACATCACCGGCTTGCTGGAGAGCGAAGGCGCAACCTGGAGGGACATCGTGAAGACCAGTTGCTATCTGCGCGACATCGACCGCGATTATGACGTCTTCAATCAGATTCGCACCGCTTTCTACAAGGAGCAGGGACTCAATCCGGTGCCCGCGTCCATCGGCATTCAGGCGCATCTTTGCCGTCCCGAACTGCTGGTTGAGATTGAGGCGCTGGCCATCTTCCGCACGGATCAAGCTGCATCAAACAAGGAGTAGTTGTCATGCGCAAGGGATGGTTGTTGGTAGCGGTCTGCGTGATGGCTTCGGTCCTCGCAGCGCAGGAGACGGGCCAGTACACAGCGCGGGACTCGACGCTGGTTGCGGATCAGAATGCGGCACCGGCGGTGGTGACGGGCAAAGGCACCTGCGCGTGCGGCGCGCATCCGCCTGGGCCGCCGCGTGATCGCGTGGTGACGCCGTATGCGGGTGAGCCGGTCGACCTGAGCCCTTACGCGAAATTCGCCGCGCCCTATGACCTCAACTACACTCATCCCAACATATACTCCGGCGCGGGCCGCGACATTCCTGATCCGAAAGATGTGAAAGAAGTGCGCATTGGCTTTTTTGGGCCAGTCGCGCCCAATCCGGAATCTGTTTTCGGATTGCGCATGTTGCATGGCGCGCAGTTGGCCGTGGAAGAAGCGAATGCGCATGGCGGCTACGGCGGCAAGCCGTTCAAGCTGATGCTTCACAATGACTATGACAACTGGCAGGCGAAGGCGGTTTACGGCGAAGACCGGCCCACTGATCCAGCGATCTGGGGTTCTGCGTCGAATGAAACAGTGAAGATGGTTTACGATGATCAGGACTGGGCGATCTTCGGCTCGATCAGCTCTGAATCGACGCATATCGCGCTGCGCGTGGCGTTGCGCGCGGAGATTCCCATCGTCAACTCGGCCTCCACCGATCCGACGATTCCAGAGACATATATTCCTTGGTACTTCACTGATCTGCAGGATGACCGCGTGCAGTGTCTCACGCTGGCCCGCCGCATCTTCACCGAACTCGGCCTTAAGCGCGTGGCGATACTCAGAGTGAACAGCCGCTATGGGCGCTTCGGCGTGATCAAGCTGCGCGATGCTTCGCGCAGGCTTGGACATCCAATCGTCATTGAGCAAAAATATCTTCCAGGCGATACGGATTTCACCAAGCAGTTGCAGGTGATCCGTTCTTCGCGCGCCGACGCGATTGTTCTTTGGGCTGATGAAACGCAAGCCGCAACGATTCTGAAAGAGATGCGCGCGGCGGGAATGAAGCAGCGCGTCTTTGGCGCCTATCGCACGCTCGGACCTGAGCTGTTGCAGCAAGCAGGTGATGCGGCCGAGGGATTCGAGGCTGTCTTTCCCTATGATCCCACGCGCAACGATCCGAAGTGGCTGGAGTTCAATAGCAGATTTAAAAAGCGCTTCCATGAAAAGCCGGAGCAGTTTGCCTCGCTTGCTTATGATGCGATGAACGCGCTGCTCGATTCGATTTGCAAGGCCGGCCTCAATCGCGCGCGCATTCACGATGCTCTCGCCAACATTGAAGAATACGATGGCGTCACTGGGCACATGGTCTTCGATCCAAATCTGAAGAACGTTTCTCCCATGTACCTGGGCACAGTGCACAATGGAGCGATCACCTATCGCGTTGCAACGATGGAGAAGTCTCAACCAACTCCCGCCGCGCCAGCAACGCCCGCTGCGCCACAAGTGCCTTATGCGCGTGTCGGCGAAGATGGAGTAGAGTACGCAGGGCCACATCATTCAGACATTGCAGGGCTAATTCGCGTAGTGCTTTTTGGACCGCACGCAGTTGAGATTGCGCGCTCGGCGGAGATACAGGCAGCGCTGGCGGCGAACGCAGCGAATTGGACGATTCTTCCTGTGGCGAGCGATCAGAACTGGGGCGCTGCCTCCACGCAATTGGTTCACGCGCTGATGGACGAGCACGCCCTTGCAATCATCGCGCTGGATCGCGACGCGGCTCATCTCTCCGAGCAACTAGCGCTCAAGGCGTTTGTTCCGGTGATTGCCTTGAGCAGCGACAAGAAGCTGACCTCGACCAACGTGCCGTGGATCTTTCGCTTGTCAGAGGCGACCACTCCAGCAGCGGCGCTCAGCCTGCTGGAAGCTGCTACCGCAAAGAGCGGCGCAAATTCAGAGCGGCTCAGAGATGTGCTGGCTTCTGGAAATGCCATCGCGGGAGTTGCATTTCTGCAGACCGGCGAGCCGCGCGCTCAGAATTGATTTCTACTTTCCGCTCAATTCATACGGAATGCCAAAACGCCCAATCTGGATCAATGCTTTCTCCGCGGGAGGCCAGATGTGCAGGCTCTCCACGCGAGCCTGGCCGGCGATCAGATGCGCGTCCGTGGAACCTACCAGCGCGCCCGTCGCTGCTTCGTAAAAATGCACGCTCAGAGAATCTCCCGACCGCGCCCGCGTCCATCCAAAGACATACTCTCCGGGCTTGAGCGCGATGCCTCCAATGCGGACTGGCGTCTGCACAATCAGATAGTGCGAGTACTTGCCCTCGGCGGAGTAGCCGGCCGTCAGCAGCACCACTCCGGCAATGTAGCGACCGTGTCCATTCACGATGCCGGAAGCGGTGCGCATCTCCGTTTCGATGTGCTCCTTCTCTACCTGCGCGCGCGCCGGCAACAGCGAAGCAAGCTCCGCATCCGAGGCTTGACGCCAGACCGTTTTTTGCGCCTGAACATTCAGGCAAATCAGCAGAAAGCAAATTGCAAACAGAAGCAATCTCTTCATGGCTTCGTCTTTCTGAGGGATTCGAGGGTAACAATCCCGCGCTGAATCGCGGCCGTGGCCGCTTGCGTGCGGTCGGTCACGCCCAGCTTGCTCAGCAAATTATTGATGTGCGTCTTCACCGTGGCTTCTGAAATCTCCAGTTCGCTGGCGATGTCCTTGTTGCTCTTGCCATGCACAATCTGTTCGAGCACGTCGAACTCGCGCGGTGTCAGTTCCTCCGTGCCCATGCGCTCGGCAAGACGCTGCGCAATCACCGGAGGAATGTGCGATTTGCCTGCATGGACAGTGCGAATCGTCGCAATCAGCTCATCCGTCGTCATGCCTTTCAGAAGATAGGCGCGCGCGCCTGCCTGCAATGCGCGATAGATGTCTTCATCGCCGTCGTATGTGGTGAGCACGATGAAGCGCGCTTGTGGCGTCTCCATGCGGATGCGCTCGATGACCTCGACGCCGCTGAGGCGCGGCAGGCGCAAATCGATCAATGCAATATCCGGCTGATGCTTGCGAAACTTGGCGATAGCTTCCACGCCGTCAGCGGCCTCGGCCACTACTTCCAGGCCATCGACGACATTCAACAGCGCAACCAGTCCCTGCCGCACAACGTGATGGTCTTCGATGACCAGCACGCGAATCGCTTCATTGCTCACTGTGGCTCCTTTGCTGATTCCTTCGCGTCTCTTGATCCCTTTGCGCGCAGCCTCACCGTGGTTCCCGCGCCCGGTTCGCTCGTTACCTCGAGCGAACCGCCAATCGCCGCCGCGCGCTCTCTCATTCCCGTTAATCCATAATGGCCCTGCGTAAATTCCGCTTGCTCGCTCACCGCAAAGCCTCGTCCATCGTCCCGCACTTCCAAAGCAATCTGCTCCGGCCCATACTCCAGTTGAACAAATAGATGCTGCGCCGCGGCGTGCTTCTTCACATTATGAATGGCCTCTTGCGCCACGCGCATAAATTCGCGCTCTGTCTCTTGAGGCATCGGCCTATATGCGCCGAAGAGACTGAAGCTGGCCTTCAATCCATGTCCGCCTTCAGCCTCCACAATGCGGCGCAAACGAACCGGCAGCGTGGTCTCGCCTGCGTCCTGCGATCGCAGCGCCCAGATCGATTGCCGCGCTTCGGCTAGCCCTTCACGCACATAGCCACGCGTGAGATCCAAGTGTTTGGCCGCAGCCTCCGCTTTGTTGTGGCGCAGTAATTCGCTCAGCACTTCCAACTGCACGCTGATGCCCACGTAGCCCTGCGCCAGCGTGTCGTGAATCTCGCGCGCAATGCGGTTGCGCTCGCCCAGCACGGCGCGAAATTCGCCCTCCGCGCGGCGCAGCCTCAGCCGCAGCAGAAGCACAATGAGGCACACGGTAGCGGCGAGCAGCAGCGCGTAGAACCAGAGCGTTTGAAAGAAGTGCGGGCGCAGTTCGAAGGTGAGCGCAGCGCCATCGGTGTTCCACAGGCCGTCGTTGTTGGCCGCCTGGACGCGGAAGGTGTAGCGCCCAGGCCGGATGTTTGTGTAATATGCGGAGCGCCGCGCGCCGGCCTCTGTCCAGCCGCGATCCAAGCCCTCCAGCATATAACGGTAGCGCACCTTCTGCGGCGCGGTAAAACTCAACCCTGCGTAGTCGAATTGAAAGTGAACATGACCTGCTTCAATGCGCAACATTGAGCCCGCCGCACGCAGAGCTTGCGCAACATCGTCCACGGTAAAACGCTCCAGCACAACCGGCGGCGGAACAGTGTTCACCGGAAAGTGCGCCGGGTCAACTTCAACCAAGCCTTTGGGCGTGGCAAACCACAGCAGTCCCGCGTGCGAGAGCCATGCGGAAGGATGGCTGTTGGTGGTCGTCTCCCTGCTGCGCAGCCCGTCTGCCGCGCCGAATTCAATCCAATGCGAGCAACCCGCGGCCATCCTTACATCGCAATCACAGCGTGCGATTCCGTCGCCAGTGGCGAACCAAAGATGACCGCCGGCATCCTCAAGAATGGCGTGGATGCTTGTTCGATTCAAGCCGCCATTACTCTGCGCCGTGAAGCGCTGCCCATCCCAAAGATTCCATCCGCGCTCTTGCGTGCCGATCAGCAGCGTTCCATTCGCGCGTGGCAGCAGCGCCGTAATTACGTTGCTGGAAAGCCCATTTGCTGTTGTGTAATTCACAATCCTTCCGCCGCTCAAGCGCGAAAGCCCAACCAGCGTGGCCACCCAAAGATCGCCGTGCAAATCGCGCGCCATTGCGCCCACCAGATCACTGCCCAGGCCGTTCGCGTGCGTGAAGGTCTCCATGCGCGCGCTCGATTGCGAACCGCTTTTCAAGCCCGTCCAATGTGTCAGCCCGCGCCGCGTGCCAATCCACAGCGAACCATCGGCGTCAGCCAGCAGCGAGCGGATAAAATCATCCGGCAATCCATCAGCCGAAGTAAAGGAATCGATCTTGCCCGCGCGAATCCGGTTGAGTCCGTCCGGCGTTCCAACCCAAAGATCGCCGTTCGGCGCGGCGACCAGAGCCAGAATTACATCGCTCAAAAGGCCATTGCTTACACTGTAACTCTTGACGATATTCTTCCCATCGGCACTCTGTCGCAGCGCATTCAACCCAGCGCCGCTGGTTCCTACCCACAGTGTGCCTGCGTTGTCCTCCACTACGGCGGTCGTCGCGTCCGAAGAAAGCCCCTCACGCGCGCCGAGCGAGCGGAAGCGCTGTTCGCGCAGAATGTGCAAGCCGCCGGTCTCGGTTCCAACCCAGAGATTGCCTTCGTGGTCTTCCATGATGGAGAGCACGGAAGCGGTGGCCAGCGGATCGGTCACTGGGAATCGTTGTACCTTGCCATCGACCCAGCGCGCCAGTCCGCCGTTGGTTCCAATCCAAAGGTTGCCTTTGCGGTCTGTTATGATTACATGAATTCGATCACCCGGAAGATCGCGTCCCAAGGCTAGATGCATATCTTGCCGATGATTGCCAGAAATCCTGACAAATCGTTTACCTGCCTCGGCAGAATCTCCATTTGGAAAGATCGCCGCGAGTTCAACAAAACTTGCCGGATCACAAACCCAGCATTTATCGACCAATTCACTCCATCCACCCTTTTCATACCAATCCACGCTGGAAAGGTGCTCGATCGCCAGATCGCCAGCATGATCGGAGACTATAACAGCTCCTGGATCCATTGCCGCACCAATATGTGCGTCAACAAAGTGACTTCCGTCAAGGCGGACCAATGCTTGACCAATCCATGCCCAAATAATTCCATCTGAAGTCTGAGCCAATCCAGAAATTGCATCTCCCGGCAATCCATCTTTGGTCGAAAACGCCGTGACCGCCCCGTCCTTCCATCGCGCCAGGCCTTCGCTGGTTCCAATCCACAGCGCGCCGTCCTTGGTCTCCAGCAGGCAGCGCACATCGCTGCCGGGCAGCGCGGGCGTCGAGTTCTTATCGAAGACCGCAAGGCTGATGCCGTCAAAGCGAACCAGGCCAACCTCGGTTCCCAGCCAGATGTAGCCGTCCCGCGTCTGCGCCAGGGTCTGGACGGTGTTCTGCGGCAGGCCGTTCTCCATGCCCCACGACTGGCGACCGTAACTGGCCAGCGGGGTGGTTGGCTCCAGCGCCGCAGCGGAGAGCGCGCCGCCCAGCAGACACGCGGCTACCAGCAGAGCGTGGATCGAGCGCCTTGCCTTACCAGGCCGGAGAAGCGGAGCGGATTGGTGTGGAAATGAACTCAAGCTTTTTTCCCGCGCAAATACCGCGCATATCCACAGTAATTGGTCGAAGCGGGAGTTTGCAGGATCAAGAACAGAGTATCGCAGCGAGGCCGACACCGCTCTCCACCTATTGATGGAGAACAGGCTCAATAAATTGGCTCAAGACATTGGTTTCAAATGCCGATACTCTGAATAGGTCAAAGAGCTTGTCAACAGTCTAGGCCTCCTATGGATCACTTTCGGGCGGCTGCCTACTCATGGGGCAGTCGCCCGATTTCTTTTTCCAGACACTGCGGAGAAGGATGCAGATACTTGCATTGTGAAACCGATGCCGCTTTCCGTCCCGATCGTCCCACTTTTTCAGAAGTGCGATTCATGCAGGATTTACGGGTGGATTCTTCATCTGCCCGGTGATTTTCCGGCTGCGGCGATGAATTATTCGGCAAAAGCCTTGGGTTGTGGTTTTTCCTACTTCTCTTCGTAAATAACTGATTCTAAAGTTTATAAAATATATGCAAAAACCCTG
>Ga0224559_1000315_pt1 | contig 33563 bp, 33 predicted proteins | sample 714S33034metaG_FD_180676 | JGI IMG/M metagenome (GOLD analysis project Ga0224559, IMG submission 180676) | Peat soil microbial communities from Stordalen Mire, Sweden - 717 S3 30-34 | ecosystem: Environmental > Terrestrial > Soil > Wetlands > Peat | place: Sweden: Norrbotten County, Stordalen... | reverse complement strand
ACGCTGGTGCCCTGGATTGCCGCGGCGCAGGAGTTGAAGACCAAGCCGACGCAGCACTCGGTCAAGGAACTGCTCAGCATCGGCATTCAGGCCGACGTACTGCTCTGCCGCTGCGACCGCAACCTGAGCCGCGAGATCAAGCAGAAGATTGCCGCCTTCTGCAACGTGGAGGAGCGCGCCGCGATCGGCGCAAGGACCGTGCCCTCCGTTTACGAAGTGCCGCTTTGCTTCGCCGCCGAGGGCGTAGACTCGCTCATTCTCAAGTACCTCCATAAGGAAGCTCCGGAGGCCGACCTGGCTAACTGGAAGGATCTGGTCGAACGCTGCTACCACCCCAAGGATCAAGTCTCTATAGCCATCGTGGGCAAGTATGTGGAATATGAGGACAGTTACAAGTCGCTTAAAGAGGCGCTGACCCACGGAGCGATCTCGCAAAATCTCAAACTTGACGTCCACTGGATCGAGGCCGAGGGCCTTGAGTCGAAGACTCCCGACGACCGGAGTTATGAGTCGCAGTTATCGGGATACGACGGCATCCTGGTCCCCGGGGGCTTCGGCAAGCGCGGCATCGAGGGCATGTTGAACGCGATCCGATACGCCCGAGAGCATCAGGTGCCTTACTTCGGAATTTGTTTGGGAATGCAGACCGCCTGCATTGAGTTTGCCCGCAATGTATGTGGCCTAAAGGACGCCAATTCAAGCGAGTTCGACCCCTCCAGCCAGCACCGCATCATTTACAAGTTGCGCGAGTTGCTGGGCGTGGAAGAGATGGGCGGGACCATGCGCCTGGGGGCGTGGACCTGCGTTCTGCAGGAAGACTCGCTGGCCGCCAAGGCATACGGCGGAGCCACGGAAATCAGCGAGCGCCATCGCCATCGCTACGAGTTCAACCGCGAGTACGAAGCACTGCTGACTGGCGGCGGGTTGCGGCTAAGCGGCACCACCCCCGACTCGACTTATGTTGAGATCATCGAGTTACCCGGCCATCCATTCTTCCTGGGCTGCCAGTTCCATCCCGAGTTTAAGTCGAAGCCACTGGAACCGCACCCGCTGTTCCGGGAGTTTATAACTGCGAGTTACAAGAACCGGCTGGCACGGTTGGCGTCGGAAACTGTGACGTCAGAGATCGTAGCTTAAGGTTCAAATCAGCAGCACCGCTCCGCTCACCTTCCCAGCCAGCGCCCGGTCAAAGGTGACCAGGGTGAGGTTTGCGGATTTGGCGAACCATTCCGTCAAGGAAAATCAATATATTCATAGACACCCTCCTCGCCCAGTCGCAGAGACCCCGGCCGTTCGGAACGAATCACTGGAAACCTGGGTTGGCCCTCCTGCCTGGCAGGTGCGGCGCGTCTAGTCTGTAGCGTTACCGCGACGCCTTGCAGAATAATCTCCTTGATCGTCGTGGCCTCTTCTTTGGCGCGGGCCTTCAACCGTGCGTGAATCTCATCCGGAATGTCGATTGTGATTCGCATCGGCACCTGCTCCTTTCATCGGCGCGGCCATGCATTGCTTACGGCGTGACAATCCGCTCCGCCAAATCAGGCGCGATCATTTGGAAATGGCGTACGTTCCAAGTGTAGATCCGATCCGCCCCAACCTTTCGAACGCAAGTCAAGAGGAGGGCATCATAGATGATGCCGCCTGGGAGTTTGAGTTTGGCCGCTTGTCGTGTGGTATTGAAGACCTCCTCGGCGGTCAGCGCAATGCAATCGAATTTCGAACGGATATCCTCGAGGATCAGTAAGGCCTGCGCCGGAAGAAACCGGTGAGGAGGCGGCATCCCTGTTAGGTTGGCATAAACTTCTGCCAGCGTGTGGGCCGCGCAGTATGCATGCTGGGGCTCGCAACGAGCTACCAGGTTGTAGCTGGCTGGGTGGCGCTGGTCGAGGGTACGTGTAGCCGCAACCAGTACAGAAGTATCCAGGAAGAACTTCACTCCAATCCGCTGCCTTCCATGATTCGCTTGTGTCGGTCCTCGTAGCCTTGGCGGAGAACCTCGTCGGCTTCCTCGGCAGTCATCGGAGGTCCCCCCACCATCAACCACATGCCGTCTCGCATCTCTAACCGAGGCTCGGGAAAATCGGCTTCCAGCATCAGCCTCTCCCCCGTCCGCTCCACCTTTATCCGGGTACCGGGCGTCAGGTGCAGAGCGTCGCGAAGCTTCTTGGGGACGACGATGCGGCCAGCCTTGTCAATTTCGACGGTGGTAGACATGCTGCCATTTTACCATTGGAAATGGCATTATTCGAGCGTCAAGCTCACTTTCTGTCTCAGCGCTTCGGTGCCTGGCCTCGTTGTTGAGCTACCTTTTCGTCGAGCTGCGTCCATTTGGGCGGAGCCTGGATGGTCTGCTTCGTCGAGTTTCCGCGGGCGCCCTTCACTGAATCTCGCCCTCCGGGGAAGAAACAAGGTTCCGATTCTTCTGCAAGTTGAACAATCCAAAAGGCAACGGCGTGTTCAGGCAATGGTAGCGAGTTGGTGCCCGCTGGAGCGGGCATAGCGAGTTGGCAAGTTGGCGGCGTCATCGCCGGACGCAGTTTCATCCCCCGTGGGTCGGTGAAGATGGTGGGGGACTGGGAAGGAAACGCAGCAGAAGACTTCCTTGTATTCCGATGTGTTCTCCGATATTGACAAAGCCATTTGCCCGGCCTATTGTTTCCTAGTTTTTCTGAATGGAGGGCACGACAGCATGGCCTACTTTGAACTCCAACCCGCTGAAGCGGATCTTCAGCAATTGTCTGAGCAGTATTGGATTGAAGCCGGCGAAAGAGAGAAGCAGCTTGAGAAAGCCGCATTCGAAGCCGGAGAAGCGATTCGAGGCGGCGAATACACGCTGCCCAACCTTGAAACCATCGTGCGTTGGAAATCGGAACGGGTGGTTCATTACCTGATTGGCAACAGCAGCGGGAGCATCAAGAGCGCACTAGCCATCGCCGCAGCGCCGGAAACTAAAACCGAGGATGCAGTGAAGGCACTTATCGCGCTGCGCGGCGTCGACATCTCCATAGCCTCGGCGATTCTGTCGACGATCTACCCGGAGCGTTATGCGGTGCTTGATTTTCGCGCGCTGGAGGCGCTGGGACACGCGCGGCACGACGTGGCATTCTATGCCGAATATAACTCATATTGCAAGCGGCTGGCCGAGTGTGGGGTCGTCCAGCGCAAGGAGGGCCTTCCCGGACCAACGGCGCTCCATGCTCTGGAACGCGCGTTTTGGCAATGGTCGAAGAGCCGCCAGGATTGGGTGGTACCCGAAGTCAGCAAGGTAAAATCGGTTTCGTGAGCGACTCGTTTGAAATCGGGCCGGTACAGGTGGGCTCAGGGCAGCTCTTCCTGATCGCCGGCCCGTGCGTGATTGAAAGCGAGGCGCACGTTCGGAGCATGGCCGACGCCCTTCAGCGCATCGCGAGCGATGTGGGCATTCCGCTCATCTTCAAGGCCAGCTACGACAAGGCGAACCGCACCAGCGTGAGGAGTTTTCGCGGTCCCGGTCTAGTCGAAGGCACGCGAATTCTTGGGCGCCTGGCCAGGGATACCGGGCTGCCGGTGCTGACCGATGTGCATGAGCCGGGCCACTGCGAAGTGGCCGCCGAAGCCGTGGATGTGCTGCAGATTCCAGCGTTCCTCTGCCGCCAGACCGATTTGCTGGTGGCCGCGGGCAAGACCGGCCGAGCCGTCAACATCAAGAAAGGGCAGTTTGTGGCGCCGTGGGACATGGAGCACCCGGTAGAAAAGGTGCGGTCCACCGGCAACGAGCGGGTATTGCTGACCGAGCGCGGGGCGAGCTTTGGCTACAACACGCTGGTGGTGGATTACCGCTCACTGCCGGTAATGCGGCGTCTGGCGCCGGTGGTGTTTGACGCCACGCACTCGGTTCAGCAGCCTTCGGCAGCAGGCGGCGTTAGCGGCGGGCAGCCGGAGTTCATTCCGCTGCTGGCGCGCGCGGCGGTGGCTGCGGGCGTGGACGGGCTGTTTCTGGAAGTTCACGACGACCCGGCCAACGCCAAATCCGACGGGGCGAATGCACTGAATTTGAAGCTGCTGAAGCCGCTGCTGGAGAAGCTGCTGGCGATTCACGCGGCGGTCGAATAGATGCTCTATACGGCGCGGATCTCCATCGTTTTTCCAAGCGCCTTCAACGCGACAGCGATGCCGTCAATCCGCGATGTGTGACGCAGATCGATCAACCGGGTCACTTCCTGCGGCGTCACCTGCAACCGCCGCGCCAGTTCAGCGGGACGGACCTTCTGCGCATTCATCTCATTCAACAGCAACACCTTTGCTGAAACACTTGCGGATAGTTCAATCATCCTTTGGCCACGCTTGGGTTTCGACGGGGCAGGAATCGGGCGACGGTCCTCGAGATAGAACTCCAGTGCGGTTTCGAGGGCGTCCGTGCCGCGCTTTATAGCTTCGACTTCGTCCTCAGCCTGAGAGTGTGCTTCGGGTATATCGGGAAAGCTGATGATGAAGCCGCCCTCTTCGGCTGCTTCGAGATGCATCGGATAGCGCAACATAAACCTCCTATTTCAACCCCAGGTCCTTTTTGATTGAGTGAACCAGCCCCTTCTTGAGTTCCTTGGAGTGCATGGGCAGGACAGTAGCCTTGCCGTTCAATTCAACCTTCAGGTGAGAGCCCCTTCCGCCGGGCCTGAACGTTGCTCCCTGAGCCGCCAGCCATCTCTTGAACTCGCTGCTCTTCACAAATCAACTATAAGCATTTTTGTTTATGTTGTCGATGGGACATCTGTGCGCCGGGAAGCGGCCGGCAAGCGTAAGGATGATATCTGTCCCAAGCGCGGACCCGCGAATTCAGGCTTGGTTGGCGATCCTTTGTTTTCACCGGCCCAAGTTCACTGCAGCCACGAAATTATCCGCCCCCAATAGGACAATTGCGGGCGATAGAACGGCTCGTTGTGAGAGAGCATTGGAACGATCACAAGCTCAGATTGCGAGCCGCAACACGCAGTCAGTTCTTCTGCCATTTCGACTGGGAACAGCCGGTCCTCTTCACCATGAACGATGAGCACAGGAACGGTACAGGCAACGAGTGCTTTCCCGGCGTCCCAAATAGGGGGCACCGCGAACGCAAGAGATTTGGGCATCCCGACACTGACGACCGCCTTCCTCAAGGATGTGAATGCGGCGCAAAGCAACAAACGATGGACCGGCACCCTCGGAACGATCGCGGCAGCAATACCGCTGCCCAGCGAGAAGCCAAGAACCGAGACCGGCAATGGCGCGATCAGCCGTTGCAAGTGGAGAAATGCAGCGACCGCATCCAGCTCGCATTTCCTGGCATTGAAGAATCCAGAGCTGCGCCCGTATCCGGAGTAATCGAAGACCAGCGAGGCGACGCCGCCGCCTGCGAGAAGTTGCTGCGCGCCGAGCCAGTGCTCGACAGTTTCTCCAATCCCGTGGCAGATCAGCAAGCCGGCCTTCACGGCGTTTGCATCCGGCGTCACAAAAACAGCGTCAAGGACGTGGTTTCCACTGTGAATGCAATGCCGTGAGGCAACCGATTGCGAGGTTTCCATGCCCTCATCTCGCCCGATCCTGCCCAGGAGCCTGTCGCGCAACACAAGAATGCGGCTCGCGAAAGTGACCCCAACGGTCAAGATGAGTTGTCGCGCTTCGATCACAGATACTTTGTAACGTATCGCAAAACCGCACAAGGGAGAACATATTTCAATCGTGGCTCACGCTATTTCCGAAGCGCATTCGAAGCAGCGCGCAGCGTGAACTCCAGCGACTCGCGGGGAATGCTCTCCACAAATGGCCGGATGATCCAGGCGAGTCCGTTTGGAATGGAGCGCGTGAGCGTGACCGACTCGATCTGCATGTAGAGGCCGCCGTCCCGCTCCTCGTAGCTCCAGTAGGTGTTCATGCGCCACAGGAAGCCGTGCTCTTCTTCGGGGCCCATCACGCGCTCGGCGCTGCTGCCGGGCGATTCGATCTCTTGAATCTGGGTGCTGCGCGAGATGCTGTATCCGTGCTTCGAATCGAGCAGGCCGTAAACGATGTCGTAAGCCGTATCCATCACCACCGTGATGACGTGCTTCTGGCGTACCCTCATCAGGACATGGAAAGAATCGTCGTGTTGCGCGAGCACCTTCGCCTGCAGCACCTGGGGGGAAAAGTGCCGCGGATAGGCGTTGTAATCCTTCATCAGCCGCTCAAAATCGGCAGCCGTGGCGCCAGGCGCAAACGCAGTTCCGCGCCAGTCGTGCAGCATGGCTCCGGGCCAATCGGCGCCAGTGGAAGGCGTGAGCTGCTCGATGATCGACTCCCCTTTGCGCAGGCGCGTCTCGCGCTCAGAAGCTTCAGACGCAGAAGCGGCCGGAGCGATGAACCCATTTTGCGACCGATGCTGCTGCGCAAGGCGCGACTCAACCGTGCTGACGTACGCACTGAAAGCTGAAATCGCGGCGGCCGGAGCTTCTGCGAAAACGCGGATGGGAGCGGTCACCAGGGCCGTCAGGAAAAGCAGCCGGCCGATAACGGAAAGCGTTCGCGAACCTGTAGATCGAGGTTTCATTATGTCTGAACCGTACTACCGCTCCGGCTGCGAAGGCAATCGTAGCGAGTTAGCGGCCGCTGAGGCGGGCATAGCGGGTTAGCGAGTTAGCGGCGGACGCAGTTTCATTCCTCCGCGGTCCGGCATCGCCGGTGGGAGCCTAAAACGGTGCTCTCATCGCGGCAAGTTGTATAGGATAGAATCATCGCCGCACATCGGATTGGCGCATCTCCCCGACCTCCGACTGCCAAACCCGATGGGACGGCTGCCATCATTGCATCCTTGCAGGCATGGGCTCCCGACACACCAACCATGGACGAAGACGCTACACTGCCGCTCAATGCCGCTCAGGCCAACCGGCCTGAACCGCCTCCACAAGCCTCCACATGGGGAGACTTCACGCTGCTTGCGCGCGTAGGATTTGGCGGTTTCGGCGAAGTGTACCGGGCCTGGGATCCGCACCTTCAACGCGAGGTAGCACTCAAGCTGCTGCTGCCCGGCGCGGCATCCGGTGAAGCCGAGTATCAAGCGCTGCTTGCCGAAGCCCGGGCGCTGGCTTCGGTCCGCCATCCCAACGTTGTTCCCGTGTACGGAATCGACAGGCACGACGGGCGGGTTGGATTCTGGACAGATTTTGTGCGCGGCAAGACGCTAGCGGAGTTGCTTTGCGTGCAAGGCAGATTCGGCTTCCATGAGGCGGCGCTGATCGGGCTCGATGTCACGCGTGCGCTGAGCGCCGTCCATCGCGCGGGCATCCTTCATCGCGACATCAAGGCTGAGAACGTCATGCGCGAAGAGGGCGGGCGCATCCTGCTTATGGACTTCGGCCTGAGTGCGCTGCAGCAAGGCCAGACCAATATCGCGGGAACTCCAAACTACATGGCTCCCGAGATATTCAGGGGCGGCCAAGCCACGGTAGCCACCGATATCTATGCCGCGGGCGTGTTGCTCTACTATCTGGTTGCAGGCGACTATCCGGTGCGGTTGAGCGGGCTCACGGCTATGGAGTCGCTGGCCCGGATGGCAAAGCGAAGGCCGCTGATCGACCTGCGCTCCGACGTGCCCGATTCCCTGTTGCGAACGGTAAGCACGGCCATCGAAATGGACCCGGCAAACCGGTTTGCCAGTGCCGGAGAGCTGGCCGCCGCTCTGGCCGAGTCGCTCGGTGTTTCTCCGCCGACTGAAATAGCTTCCATCTCCATTCCTCGGGATTTCAAGGCGCGCAAGCGCGTCAGAATGCTCGCTATAGTAGCGGTGGCCGTGGCGCTTGTGGCTGGTTTCCTGGCCTGGCCAGGCGCGCGGCAGCACTTATTTCATCTCTCGGCGAAGTCCATGCCGGCGTCTTCGGTCACGATCCCGGCCAACACGTACGAGCAGTACCAGAAGGCGCAGGATCTCTTGCTGCACTCGTACAAGAACGCCAACATCGCCGAAGCGGTGAAGGGATTTCGAGCCGTGTTGCAAGCCGACCCGGCCTTTGCGCTGGCAGAGGCCCGCCTGGGGACTGCCTACTTTTTGCAGTATCGGAACAGCCACGACCCCGCGCTTCTGGACATGGCGAGGGAGGCGACCGACAAGTCGATCGACCTCGATCCCAACCTGGCCCCGCCTTATATCACTCTGTCGCGAATGGCGGCCATGCAGGCGCAAACTCCTCTGGCCATGCAACTGGCCCACAAGGCTCTTGACCTCGATCCGCGCAGTCCCGAAGCCTATGGCGCTTTGGCCGACGTCTACGAGGCCGAGGGCAAGTCCAGCGACGCGGCCACTTCGCTGCAAAAGGCGATCGATCTAGCCCCGGACGACTGGCGGTGGCCGGTGCGTCTTGGCAACGATGAGTTTCGCTCCGGAAATCTCAAAGACGCTATCGTCCAATTTCAGCACGGCGTCGATCTTGCCCCTGACAACGCCGTCGCCTACTTCGATCTTGGCATCGTGAACATGCGCTCCGGCCAATTGCAGGAGGCGCGCAAAGATCTCGAAACTTCCCTGAAGATCGAGCCCGACGCGGACACCTACTCCGCTCTGGGCACCGTGCTGCTGCTCGACGGAATGTACGACGATGCTGCCGCCATGGACTTGAAGTCCATTCAACTCAACCCCAACGGCTATGTAGCCTGGGGAAATCTGGGCGAAGCCTACCAGTGGAGCGGAAACCGCCATGCTGAATCAGTCAAGGCCTTCCGCAAGGCGATCGAACTGGAAGAGTCCGCAGGCACGAAGAATCGCCAGGATCCTCAACTGCTCGCGTTGCTGGCCAATCACTACGCTTCGACCGGCAATGCCGCGCAGAGCCTGATCCTCATCCGACAGGCACTGGCCATCGCGCCCTTGGATCCCGAGGTGCAATATCAGGCAGGCGATGCGTACGAAACCCTTGGCCGTCGCGTCGACGCAATTCCCCTCATCGCAAAGGCCCTCGCGCAGGGTTACGGGGGCAACGAGTTTCAGCGCAATCCTGGGCTCGCCTCCCTGCGCGCCGATCCGGCCTTCAAGGCAGCCCTGAGCCGGGAAAACGAAAGAAAGAAGTAGACCGGTGGAAGAGAACTGCGCTAACGTCACACCCATGGCAGACACCGCAATCACGCTTGTCGATAAGGGAGGCGTCTACGTCCCCAGCGTCTCCTCCGTGCCCGTAGTCAAGGGCGATACCGTCACGTTCTCAACCAGCGACGGAACGCACGTGGTTCTGTTCTTCTCGCCGGATGCCTCCCTGGTTTTGTCCCCCGATCCGGGAAAGGCCTTTTCCCTTGCCGCGGGCAGGAAGGCGACCTTTACATTCACCGCATCTCAATCAGGAGCGCACAGCGCCTTTTTTGGTCCGTACGCCAATGCTGCGCCTGCCGCCTTCCCCAGCGCCGTCTCTGAGGTTCTGACCTTCGAAACCGGCTCCATGCGCGACTCTGTCGTCATCAATTCCTCCTCAGGCGATACCACAAAGCCCGGCAGCTGAATCACCGGAGGAAAACGTGAGAATAGCCCCGGCTGAAGTCCGCGCAGCGGACGCAAGCCTGGGGCTGTGTCAAGATCATGTTGTTGCGTCGCGCAGGGCCGCGTCTAAGCCTTGCATCGACATTGAACCGTGTTTATGCGATTGCTCCGCTCAGAGACCTCGCTGCCTCCCGCTTGCCACCCCTCCGGTGATAGGCTTCCCATGAAGCAAAACCAGGGGGATTCCATGCGCAATTCTCTCTTACGCCTTTCAGCAATCGTACTCGCAATCGGACTCAGCACCGGCTTAACCGCGCAGACTCCCGCACGGCCGGTCAGGCAGGCCGCGAAACCGGCGGCGGAAGTGACCAACCCGGTGGCCGATCCCAGGGCCACGGTCACATTGGGCAATGCGCGATTCGCCGTGCTCACTCCCGAACTGATCCGCATGGAATGGGCGGCGGACGGCAGCTTTGAAGATCACGCTTCATTCGTGTTTCTGAATCGCCGGCTGCCTGTCCCGGAGTTCACCAGCACGGTCACCAACGACGGCCATGCGCTCGAAATCAGCACTGCCGCGCTCATGCTCACCTACACGCCCGGCCGGGAAGGGCGATTCACGGCAGACGATCTGTCGATTGAGCTGACCGTGGACGGCAAGCCGGTGATCTGGCATCCGGGCTTAGTCGATGCTGAAAACCTGCAGGGAACCACGCGCACGCTCGACGGCGCGCTGGGCAGCAAAACCGGCGAGCTCATCGAGCCGGGCCTGGTTTCGCGCTCCGGCTGGGCAGTTGTGGACGACTCCACTCGCCCGCTCTTCGATTCCGCCGATTTCAGTTTTCAAGACGGCGAAAGCAGCCCCTGGCCATGGGTCATGCTCAGGCCCGCGGGCGAGCGCCAGGATTTGTACTTCTTCGGTTATGGCCACAACTACCGCAAGGCTCTGGGCGATTACGTGCGCGTCGCCGGACGCATTCCGCTTCCCCCCCGCTTCGCCTTTGGAGCCTGGTGGTCGCGCTACTGGGCCTACAGCGACCAGGAGCTCGATGAGCTGGTGCGCGGCTTCCACGAGAACGATGTGCCGCTGGACGTGCTGGTCATCGACATGGACTGGCACATCAGCAAAGATCAACTCACCGCCGCCGGCGAGGTGGATCAGTCGAAGCACGACCTGGGCTGGACCGGTTATACCTGGAATTCGCTGCTCTTTCCCGATCCCGATCAGTTCCTTCAGAAAATTCATGCCGAGGGCCTGAAGGCCACGCTCAACCTCCATCCCGCCTCCGGCATTGAGCCCTGGGAGAAGGCCTATCCCGCCATGGCCGAAGCCATGGGCATCGATCCGGCGACGAAGAAATATGTGCCCTTCGACATCGCCGACAAGAAGTTCGCCGAGAACTACATGAACCTGGTCCATCATCCGCTGGAAAAGCAGGGTATCGACTTCTGGTGGCTCGACTGGCAACAGGAGCAGAAGACGAGCCTGCCCGGGGTCATGCCCACGTGGTGGCTCAACTACGTTCACTTCACCGATCAGCAGCGCGAGGGCAAGCGGCCGCTGCTCTTCCACCGCTGGGGCGGACTGGGCAACCACCGCTACCAGATCGGCTTCTCCGGCGACTCGGTTTCGGTGTGGGAATCGCTGGCCTTTCAGCCCTGGTTCACGGCCACCGCGGCCAACGTGGGCTATGCCTATTGGAGCCACGATATCGGCGGGCACATGCCAGGCGCTGTTAACCCTGAGCTGTTTACGCGCTGGGTGCAGTTTGGCGCTTTCAGTCCCATCCTGCGTACCCACACCACCAAGAACCCTGACGCCGAACGCCGTGTCTGGGCCTATCCCGAGCCGTACTCCGCAATTCTGCGCTCCACGTTCCAGCAGCGCTACGCCCTTCAGCCGTATATCTACACCGAGGCGCGCCGCACCTACGATACCGGCGTAGCTTTCTTCCGTCCGCTCTACTACGACTGGCCGGAAGAGCCTGCCGCCTACGAGAGCAAGGGTGAGTACCTGTTTGGCGACCAGATGCTTGCCGCCCCGGTGACTGCGCCTGCCGACAAAGTGAGCGGCCTGACCTCGGAAAAGGTCTGGCTGCCCGAGGGTCATTGGATTGAATGGCCAACCGGCAAGAACCTTACCGGACCAGCCAGCGTCGACCGCAATTTCTCCATCGAGCAGACGCCAATCTACCTGCGCGCTGGGGCAATTGTGCCCATGCAGCCGCCTATGCGCTACAGCGGCGAAAAGCCCGTCGACCCGCTGATTTTGAACGTCTGGCCCCTGGAGCCGGACTCGACCTCCAGCTATCAGGTCTATGAGGATTCAAGTGTCTCGGTCGAATATCAACGCGGCGTATTCGCGCACACGCCGATCAAGGCCGCTCAGACCGGCGACACCCTCAAGCTCGAGATCGGCCCGGTTGACGGCAGTTATCCGGGAATGGCGAAGAGTCGCGGATACGAAATTCGCTTGCCCGCCGACTGGCCGCCGGTCGCGGTCACTGTCAACGGCGTTCAAGTGAAACAAGCCGGGGCAACGGGCAAGGTAGGCTGGTGGTTCGAAGGCAACACGCTGACTACGGTGATTCCCGTGCCCAGTGCAAGCGTCGCTTCCAAAGTAACCGTAGAGGTGCACCGCGCCACTGGCCTCACCGCCCGCCGCGGCGAACTCGATGGATTTGCCGGCGCCATGACGCGGCTGCGCGGCGCGTACGACGCCATGCACTTGACCTCGCCCGCCTCCGATCCGCCCGATGAACTCGTCGACGCGATGCAGGCAGGCGACAGGCTCGGCTACCACCCCGAAACGGCGCAGGAGGAAATTGCCCATTTCCACCAGGCGCTGCCCAAGGCGCAGGCCGCCATCGCCAAAATCGGCGTTGACTTCGCCCAGCAGTTGGAGAACCGCCTGAAGAGATTTTCTCCCCAAAGATGGCTGCCTGGGGGCATCGACATGGAGGCCCAGAAGAAGAGCCGGCTGGACGCATTTGCCAAAGCGCTTCGCCAGGTGGACGAAGCGGGGAAGTAAGCCATCCGGAAGCTGCCCATGTACCATTTGGGCATGGCGCTGGTCGAGGTCAATTCGGTCTGGAAGAGCTATCCGCGATGGACGGGTCTGCGAAGCGAGTTGCAGCACGTCGTCCGGGACGTGTCGCTGGCGATCGAACCTGGCGAAACGCTGGGGCTGGTAGGCGAGTCGGGCTCCGGCAAGACCACGCTGGCTCGGATGATTCTGGGTCTGATCGAGCCCAGCCGGGGCAATGTGCTCGTAGACGGTGTCGATGCGGCCCGCGCTTCAGGAGCCGCGTTGCGCCGCATGCGCCGCCAGATGCAGCCCGTCTTTCAGGACCCCTACGCGGCCCTCAATCCGCGCATGAACGTGCTCCAGATCGTGACCGAGCCGTTTTTGATCCATAAGCGGGAGGCGGGAATCAGGACGGATCGAGCATCGTTGCGCGCCAAAGCCGTCGAGCTTCTAAATGAGGTCGGCCTCGACCAGTCGGCGCTGGCTCGCCATCCGCACGAGTTCAGCGGCGGGCAGCGGCAGCGCATCAACATCGCCCGCGCGCTGGCGTTGCGGCCCAAACTGCTGATCCTCGACGAGCCGGTTTCGGCTCTGGATGTGAGTGTGGGCGCGCAAATCGTGAACCTGCTGAGACGGTTGCAGCGCGAACACGGCCTGACCTACCTGTTCATCTCGCACTCGATGCCCCTGGTGCGTTACCTGAGCACACGCATTGCGGTCATGGAACGAGGGTGTCTGGTCGAGACCGGCGAAGCCGTGGAATTGTGCGCCAACCCGCGCGAGAACTACACACGCCAACTGATCGCAGCCACGCCGGAGTTGCCCGCCGGCGTGGCCCGATCAATCTGAGATACCGCCCCTACTTCGACTGCGGCTGAACCGGGGCGGTGGTGCTTGGTGGAGTTGCCGGGGTTGCCGTCGTTGCGGGAGTTGCAGGAGTTGTCGCCGGTGCAGGAGCGGCAGCCGGCGGAGGTGCGACCGCGTTAGGCGCTGCGCCGGGCGCTGGCGGTGTTGCCCCAGGTGTTGGCGCGCCCGGATGAGCGGTTATTACCGCTCCCGTAGCTCCCGGAGTCTGCACTGGCGGCTTTCCGCCGGGCGTAACCACCGGGGCGCGATTGGGCGGCGTCGGAAGATCGGCGACGTCCACAAGCTCGACATCAAAGATCAGATCGGCCCTGGGAGGAATTACGGGATGGGCTGCATCCGGCCCTGGACGGCCCTTCTCCCCATAAGCCAACTGCCAGGGGATGAACAAGCGGCGCTTGCCGCCTATCTTCATTCCCGCAAAGCCCTGGTCAAAGCCTGGAATCAGACGGCCAAAGCCCTGCGGAAAGGCCATGGGCTGCGGATCTCCCAGCTTGGGTTTGCCATCGTCGCCCAGCACCGGCTTGCCGTCCTTGTCCTTGAGCGGCGGTCCGGGGTGGTCGCTGGACGAGTCGAACTTCTTCCCGTCCGCGGCCAGGTAGCCGGTGTACAAGACTTTGTACATCTTGTTGGGCTCGGCATCGACGCCCGCGCCGATGGTGATGTCCTCCCAGCGCTCGGAGAATGCAGTCTTCACGATGCCCTTGACAGGAGGTATTCCGGGGGGCAGCTTGACGCCTGTCGAAGACGCCGCGGGATGGGACGCAGTGGAATGGGTCGCAGTGGCCGCTGGTGCAGCCGTCTTGGCGGGTGCGGCCGGCTTGGCTGGGGCTTGGGCACTTGCGAAGGCAGTGCTTGCGGCAATCAAGAGCATCAGAAAGGGTTTTCTCATTGCGGGTTTCAGCTCCATAAGTTCTTGAGGGCAGTTTATCAGGTGGTCCCGCTATTCGAACATAATCCCGCCAGCAGTGCGGTTCTCGGCGCCAGGTGCTCGATCAGGATCGATTCGTGGCGGGCGTGCGCGCCTTCGCCAACCGCACCCATCCCGTCCAGCGTGGGAATGCCTAGCGCCGAGGTGAAGTTGCCGTCGGAACCGCCGCCGGTTGCAGCTTCTTCCAACTGGAAGCCGAGTTCAGCGGCCAGGATCCTTGCCTGCCGATAGAGCTGCACTGTTCCACGCGTGCGTTCCATGGGCGGACGGTCGATTCCCCCGGTGACACAAACCGTGCAACGCTTGTCCACCGGCTTGAGCCCCGCAAACTTGCGCTCGATCCGTAGGCCGTCCGCCTTGCGGGAAAATCGGCCTTCGGCCTCCGCCCAGGCATGCTCGGGAATCACATTCCTCCTGGTCCCGCCGCCAGCCAGCCCCACCGTCACCGTCCGTCCGCGCTTGAGGTCCGTCCAACCGCTCACCGTCTCCACCACGCGGGCCAACTCGCGTATGGCACTCGCCCCTTTTTCGAAATCCACCCCTGCGTGCGCGGCCACTCCGGTGACATCGATTCGCCAGTTTCCAATGCCCTTGCGCGCAGTTTTATAGGCAAGCCCCTGCGCCGGTTCCAGCACGTAGACAGCGGCGCACTCAGCCGCCAGCCGTTCGGTGATAGGTCGCGAGACCGTGCTGCCGACCTCTTCATCGCTGTTCAACAGCAGTACGATTTCTTGATTGAGCAAACGGGCCTCAATGAGCATCTCAATGGCAGTGAAGGCCATTGCCACGCCGGCCTTCATGTCCAGTGTTCCCGGCCCCCACAGTTGTCCATCCGCAGTTCTGCACGGCATGGTGTCGAGTGTCCCCAGCGGCCAAACCGTATCCAGATGGCCAAGCAAAAGTACCGGCGCGGCGGAATTCCCGCCGGGCTTGGTCTGTCTCGACTTCGGCCCGAAGCGTACTTCGAGCACGTCCCCAAACTCCCGCTGCCGGTGAATTTTCACGCGCCCGCCGAGGGCCTTGGCGTGGGCGGCGACAAGCGCTATGCAGGCGTCGACAGCAGCCTTGTCGTCCGACGGCGACTCCGCGCGAACCAATCGCCCGGTGAGGTCAAGTAACGCGGACTGCTTGCGGCGCGCGCCAGCCAGAAATGCGCGCATCGGAATCGGGAGGTCGGAGCCAGTCATCGTCGGTGGGCCTTTCAGGGAGTGCTCAAGAGGAGAGCGGTGAAGCGACTCTTTGATTCTACGACGGTTAAGCCACTCGCCCGTAGTTCATTCCATCCCGAGCCCTGGGGAAGACGGTGGCCTGTCTGGGCCAAAGTGTGGCTAAAATGCCACATGACAGATGTGTCAATTCGCGCCTAACCTAGCAGTTACGCCTCACTTTAGTTTTGGAGAGGGAGATTATTGGCCAACGCCGCCCACTTCGAGCAGACAATTGCAGCGCCAATCGAGTTTACAGGCGTGGGGCTCCATTCCGGAGCTCCCGTCACGATGCGTCTGCTCCCGGCGCCTGCCGGTTCGGGAATCGTCTTCCGCCGCACTGACCTGGACAACTTTGAAATCCCAGCCATTGGCCGCAACGTAGCCAAGGTCAGCTACGCCACCAGCCTGATGCGACAGGGCGTGCTGATCTCCACCACGGAACACCTGCTTTCCGCCCTGATCGGCATGGGCGTGGACAATGCGATCGTGGAGCTGGACAACCTGGAATTGCCGATTCTGGACGGCAGCGCATTGCCCTACGTGGAGGCCTTCCTTCATGTAGGCATCCGCACTCAGCGCCGCCGCCGCGAGACCATCCGCATTCTGCACGACGTTGAGGTGCGCGAGGGCAATAAGTTCATCGGCGTTTATCCCGGCTCCGGTTACAGCATCGAGTACGGCATCGACTTTCCCGCGCCTATCGGTAAACAGCGTGCCATCGTCGACTTGGCCGCCGAGACCTACGGCACCGCCATCGCGCCGGCTCGAACCTTCGGCTACAAGGCCGACGAGAGTCGACTGCGCGACATGGGCCTGATTCGTGGCGCCAGCCCCGAAAGTACCATCATTCTGGGCGTGAAGGGTCCCATAAACGGCTCGCTCCGATTTCCCGACGAGTACGTGCGCCACAAGGTTCTCGACCTGATCGGCGATCTGGCTTTGGCCGGACGGCGCATCGAGGGTCACGTGGTGGCCGAGCGCGCCGGTCACGCCATGCACACCGCACTGGTCTCGCGCTTGATCAAAGATCGATCGGCATGGGAGTTGGCGCACGTTCCCGTGGAAACGCCACCCGCTGAAGAGACCAGCCCGGAACCCCTGCATAGCTACCCGATGAACAGCCCAGCCCTGATTGGCGCCTGACCCGGCGATCAATCTTCCCTTTGCCAAACAGATTTTCTACAAAAACAGAATCCGCATTGGCGTGGCCGCTGGAAAGCTCTTGCCCTTATCGGCCAGCACACCAGTCTCTGGATTGCGCGCAAACACGCTGATCAGATTGGAATCCTGATTGGCCACCAGCATCCACCGCTCGGTCGGGTCCAGCGTAAAGTTCCGCGGAGTCTTTCCGCCGCAATTGCTGCGCACAATCGGCGTGAGCGCGCCGGTTTTCGGATCGGCCTTGAAGCTATAGAGAAAATCGTTGTCGCGATTGGCGAAGTAAACGAATCTTCCGTCCTTTGAAATCACCGTATCACAGGCGCGAGTTGGCCCGTTATATCCCGCCGGCAGCAGATCGATGCGTGTCACAAGCGTCAGACTCCCATCGGCTTTCTTCCAGTCAAGCACGTCCACGGACGAATCCAGCTCATTCACGCTATAGACAGTGTGGCCGTTGGGATGAAAGTGAAGCGTGCGCGGACCGGCGCCGGGTCTGGCGTGATAGGTTCCAGCTGGTATGAGCATCGCCGTGGCCGCATTCAGCTTGTAGATGTGAATCATGTCGCCACCCAAATCATTGACGTAAACGTAACGATTGTCGGGCGAAAAGGACGCAAAGTGAGCGTGAGCGCTCTGCTGGCGATCGGCGTTGGGGCCATGCACGGTGTAGTGCTCCGTCCATATGATCGGGCTCAAGCTACCGGAAAGACCTATCAGAAAGCTGGCTGCGCTGCCGCCGCCGTAATCGGCTGAGATCAGCACGTGGCCAGTGTGATCCACGGCCACGTAGCAGGTGCCCTCTCTGGCCGAGTTCTGTTCGGAGAGCTGATGCAGCTCACCGTCCTGAACGTGAAAACTGGCCACTGCGCCAGTCGGCTTGCCGCTGAACGAATCCACCTCAGACGCAGCGAAGAGATACTTGCGATCCGGCGAATAAGTGAGCCAATCCACATTTGCGAGTTTGGCTGCAACTCCAACCGGGGTCAACTCGGCGCTGACCGGGTTCCAGTCGTAGGCCAGGATTCCATCCGGCGTTCCCGAGGCGATAAAAACCCTTTGCCTAGGCGATGCGGCAAGACTGGTTGATGCGGCGGCGGCAACTGTGGCGGCGGAGGCGGTCATCAGGAATTCGCGGCGAGAGATTCTTTTCATGGCAGAAGGAATTGTCGCCGATTGAGCGCCGGCCACGCCAGTCGGCTACTGCTGTCATTTCGCAATCGAAGCTCGGATGGGACGGCGATCACAAACCGGAATCGCGCAGCCTTCTACACTTGTGGCAGAGAGCCCGCCGTTCGAGGAAGCACCGTTTGTCCCATTTCATCAGTTTTGTCCGCATTCCTGCGTTGGCCATCCGTCAGCATCTTCATCCACTCGCCCCGTTGGGCGTTCTGGAGGAGGACCGGTTGCGCATGCACGTGTTGCCCATGGACATCGACCTGAACCTGCATATGAACAACGCCCGCTACCTCAGCATCATGGACTATGCGCGCACCCATCTGCTGGCACGCACCCGCTTGCTTGAGCACATCGTCCGTTCGCGGTGGCAGCCGCTTGTTGGGGCCGTGTGGATCACTTATCGGAGATCGTTGCCACTGTTCACGGCGTTTGGGCTAACCTCGCGGCTGGTCTGCTGGGACGGTCGCTGGTTCTACATTGAGCAGACCTTCACAGGCCGCGAGGGTCTGGCCGCGGTGGGCTGGGTAAAGGGCATGTTGCGCGACCCTCAAGGAACCGTGGAACCGCAAAAGGTGATCGCGCAGGTGGCAGCCGGCGTGGTCAGCCCGCCCATGCCGGAGGCCATCGCCACATGGAACGAGCTGACCCGTGAAAAGCTGGGCGGCGGCTAGCACTGCGACCGCCTGGATATGTAGTCTCCCAGGTCTCAGCAGCGAGACCTGAAGCACCCACCGTCAGGGTGGGACGGAAGGTCAGAAAGTCTCACTTTTGCGCAGAGAGCCGATCCGCTCATCCCTATCGGAACCACTGTGCTTGTGTAGACACCGCGCATGAAAGAAGTGTTCCCGAGTTTCTTGAAGACGCAATTGAAGCATCGCCTTCGCGTGAGATCTGCTTTCCGTCTTGGCACAAAAAGATAGGGCGTCCACCGCGGCGGACGCCCTATCTCACGATTGCTTCGTCGATGTTATTCCGGCAGTGTCAACTTACCCTTCACCTTGAAGGTGCGGCTTACGATCTTTGCGCCGCTATGAGGCTGTCCGCCGCCCACCGAGATTGCGTACTCGCCTTCCGGGACGATTGGCTCTCCAGCTTCACTCACCATGCTAAGGTCGCGCGGGCTCAGATCGAAGTGAATTCGTTGCGAAGCTCCCGCTTCCAAATGGACGCGCTGGAAAGCTCGCAGCGCCCGCAGCGGAGCGCCGGGAACGTCGGGGAATTCGAGATAGAGCTGGGCCACTTCGTCGCCGGGCTTCATGCCGGTGTTGGTTACTGTAACTTCAACGGCCACAGGGGCGCCTGCCGGCACCGCATTGTTAGGCCCGGTAAGTTCGCTATAAGAGAAGGTGGTGTAACTCAGGCCGTATCCAAAGGGATAAAGCGGAATCCCCTCAAAGTAGCGATAAGTGCGGCCTTTCATCGAGTAATCCTCGAAAGGCGGCAACTGGCTAACATCCTTGTAGAAGGTAACCGGCAGCCGGCCCGCCGGATTGTTGCGGCCCGAGAGCGTCTGCGCGACGGCCGCGCCGCCTTCCTCGCCCGGGTACCAGGCTTCGAGGATGGCGTTGGCGTGGTCCTTGGCCCAGTTCACGCTCAGGGCGCTGCCATTGGTCAGCACCGCAACCAATGGCTTCTTTGCGGTAGCAACAGCCTCCAACAGTTCCTCTTCGGGTTTGGGCAAGTCGATGCTGGTGCGATCGCCGCCCTTGAAGCCTTCTTCGGTAACCTGCATCTCCTCGCCTTCGAGCTCACTGGTGATGCCCACAACGGCGACCACGACATCGGCGCTTTTTGCCGCGGCAATGGCTTCAGGGTTGGGCCTCAGGTCAACCTTCGACCAAACCAGCTGGGCCGCGGCATACGAGTTTTCACTGGGCGAATATTCCACCTGCAACTGAGCCGGTTTCCCGGCATCGAGATGCACGTGCCCGACTTTGGCCTCGGCGCTGCTTGAATCCCAGGCGGAGGTTACATCCTTGCCATCGAGGCGAATGCGGAAGGCGCCGTCGGCCTTGAGACCGAGGTTGTAATCGCCAGTCGCCGGCGGGGTCAGCGTCGCCTCCCAGAGAATGGCCAGCGGCTTGACGCCGGCAACCTCGATGGGCAGCGGATGGGCCGCGGCGTCGATCGCGGGCTCGATGCGCGTAGCCAAGGGCGCGGAGAGGGCGGGCCGGTTCATGTTAGTCATGTCGAGCTTGGAGTAACTAGCTTTCACGCCCGGCTTGCCATCCGTAGTTAGGATGGATGCGGGAACCGGCGCGGCGTCGTGGTTCAGAAACTGCGTGCCAGCGACATAGTTTATGGTCGCGCCGGTGAACTCGTTGCGGAGGCCCTCCAGAATGGAGACTGTGTGTGAGGGAATCCCATTGTAGTTGCCCAGCAGCACCTTGGTCTGATCGGCGAGGGGACCGACAACAGCGATCTTGATGCCGGAGGTCTTCAGCGGCAAAACACCATCGTTCTTGAGCAGAACCATCGATTCGTTGGCAATCTTGCGGGCCATTTCACGGTGCGCCGCGCTGTCAAGAAGGCTTTCGTCGATCTTGGAGTAGGGCACCATCTCCGGCGGATCGAACATGCCCAGCTTCATGCGCGCGGTAAAGAGCCGCGTCACGGCAACGTCAATGTCGCTCTCTTTCAGAAAACCCTGCTTGACGGCGTCGATATAGGGCTTGTAGTCGTGATCGTCGGTCACTTTCATTCCGCCATCGACACACTCATTATCCATTCCGCGCTGCAAGCTGATGGCCGAGGCCTCAGGCTGGGAGGGCTTGAAGCGGTGGCCGGTAAAGATGTCAATCACCGCGCCGCAGTCGGAGACGACGTAGCCCTTGAAGCCCCACTTGCCGCGGAGCTGGTCTTGAAGCAGGAATTGGTTTGCGCATGCGGGCTGGCCGTCGATGCTGTTGTAGGCGCACATCACGGAGCCGGCTTTGGCCTCGGTGACAGCGGCGCGAAAAGCAGGCAGATATGTATCCAATTCGTCGTGCTTGCTCACGGTCACATCGGCGGTGTGGCGCGTCGGCTCCGGGCCGCTATGCACGGCATAGTGCTTCGGCGTCGAGATCGTACGGTAATAGTGCGGATCGTCGCCCTGCATGCCGGTCACGAAGGCCACGCCCATCCGCGCAGTGAGGAAAGGATCTTCGCCGTAGGTCTCCTGGCCGCGTCCCCAGCGGGGATCGCGGAAGATGTTGATGTTCGGCGCCCAGAAATCGAGTCCCTCCATGAAATCGCTGTGTCCTTGGCGCACCCACTGCGCGTGCTTGATGCGGCCCTCGGTGCCGATCATGATCGCCATCTGATGGATGGCCGGCGCATCGAACGTGGCAGCCAGGCCGATGGGCTCGGGAAACTCCGTCGTTCCGTCCCGCAGCACGCCGTGAAGCGACTCGCTCCACCAGTCGTAGGAGGGCACGTTCAGCCGCGGAATGGCCCGCGCCTGATTCACCAGTTGCGTCGCCTTTTCTTCAAGCGTCATCTGCTTTACCAGATCCGCCGCACGCTGCTCCGTGGGCAGGCTGGGATCGAGATACGCGGGCTTCTGCGCATTCTGTGCCACGGCCAGTAAACTTCCGCCGTAACAAATCAAACCTGCCGCTACAATCGACAATCCAAACTTCTTCATAAGGGTCCTCACAGACAAACTCATCCTCTTCGAGTTCCTTGCTGACGCGAGAACTCGGTCCGTTCTTCCGGCTGCTAACGCTACCGCTCCCGGGAAGCGGCTGTCAAGCGGGCTTGGAAAACGATTTCTTTTCAATGGAAAATCGCTTTAGCCGGCGAAGGAGGATCCGCCGCTTCAGGCCCGCGGCCGAGACATTCCCGGAGAGGATTTGCATCGCCGGCGCCCTTTGGATGTAACCTTTCTTCTTCCGGTCTCGTAAGCATGGATAGAAGGGGAAGGGCGGATGCAGAACGAAGCGAGCAGCGTCCTGAACGAGTTTCAGCAAGGCGACTTAAACGCCTTCGAAACGCTCTTTCGCATGCATCAGCGGGCTGTCTACGGCTGGATTCTGCGCATTGTGCGCAACCCAGCAACGGCCGAAGACCTGACCGTCGAGACTTTTTGGCGCATCCACCGGGCCCATGCCCGCTTTGACCCGTTGCATGGATTCGAGGGGTGGTCGCGGCGGGTTGCGACACACGCAGCGCTCGATTGGCTGCGGACCAAACGGCCGGAAGATGAGTTGCCCGCGGACATTGCAGCGCCGCCTTGCGCCGATCCGGCCATCAGCGCGGAGATTCGATGCAAAACCGCATTGGCCTTTCAGCGGCTGCCGCCGAAGCTGAGGATTGCCGCGATCCTTTCCGTCGTCGAGGAGCTGCCGGGCAAGGAAGTAGCCGAGGCGCTGGGCATCTCGGTTGCAGCCGCAAAACTGCGCGTCTTTCGCGCACTGCGATTGCTCAGAAAAGACCTTCAACAACAGGGGATCACACCATGAATGCACACGATGAGGACCGCATCAAGCAACTTTTGCAACAGGCTCTGCCGCCAATCGAAGACGATGCGGAACCCGAACGCGACCTGTGGCCTGCAATGCTGCAGCGGCTCGATGCCAAGCCAACGCCGCCGCCCTGGTTCGACTGGGCGCTGCTGGCCGGCCTGGTGGGCCTCGCCGCGTTTTTTCCGGCGTCGATCCCTGTGTTTCTTTACTACCTGTGAACCCGCGGACTCGGTAGCCCGCAGAAAGTGAGATTTCGATGAACACCCATCCGTATCTTCGCGCTTACCTGGCGGGGATTTTTGTGCCCACGCTCGTTCTGCCTCTGCTCCTCACCTTCGTAGTGTTGCGGCTGGCGTACCAGGTGCCAGTACCCGTCGAACAAATGCTCATCTTTCCGATGGCCGGCGTTCCGCTCCTCTGGGGTCTATGGAATATGCTCTGGCTTTGGTCGGCTCCACGCACCCATGCGCCCATCGGCCTGCATGGAGCGGTGCTGCCCCTCCTGTTGATGCCAATTGGAGCGCTTCTGGCCACCTGCCTGGGACTCCTCGTGATCGGCGCCCATGGAGTCACCTGGTTCCATGTTTTCCGAGTGTCCTATTCGCTCATCGCGCCGCTCTTCCTGGGTGCGCTGGCGGGCTACTACCTGGTCTGGAAGTACATCGTGGGCTTCATCAACAGAGTGCTGGGGATTGTCTGAGGTGCGGTGGTTTCTCCTCTTCATATGGGAGGCGATTATGTTTGTTATCTTCCGTGCAATTGTCTACGCCACGGCTTTTATCGGGTTTGTGCTCATCTATCTTCCTTCGCGCTTCCTGGCCTGGTCGGGCATTCTTCGCCCGGCGTCATTTGATGGGCCGCAGATTGCGGGGATGATCATAGGAGGCGTCGGAGCTGTAGTTGCGCTGTGGTGCGTGGGCGCTTTCGCATTCCTCGGCAAAGGCACTCCGGCGCCCTTCGACCCTCCTCGCCGCCTGGTGATCCGAGGGCCTTATCGGTTCGTCCGGAATCCGATGTACATGGGGGCGGGACTGGCCCTTGCCGGAGCAGCGCTGTTTTTCCAATCGGCCCCGCTGCTGGTGTACCTTGGCATCTTCCTTCTCGTCACGCATCTCTTCGTGGTTCTGTACGAGGAACCTACACTCCGGCGAGCGTTTGGTCCAGAATATGAAGCCTATTGCCATCGCGTGCGGCGCTGGCGACCCGGCGTGCGAACAGCTCAATGAATACGCAGTGCACTGGCTGGCGAACGTGCGTTACGCGCTGTCCTTGAAGAAGTCATCGAGCCCGGCGCGATGAGCATGGGCAACCATTGACGCCTGAATCTCCAGTGCCAGCGCCAGCGCGTTTCGGCCTTGGCGCGCTGTGACCCGCGGCTCCCTGCGGCTGCGCACTGAATTTAGGAACGACTCGATTTCCAGGCGCAGCGGCTCACCGGGCGTGACCTCGGGCTTCACGAACGAGAGACCCGGAGCCGGACCCGTCTGGGCAATGAACGCAGCAACCACCCCCGGATCGATCTTGGCCGCCTCCGCAAACTGCGCAATCATGGCGGGATCTACTTTCCCGGCCGCCAGCGCTGTGGCCAACGGCGGCGGAATCATTGCGGCAATATGAGGCGGGATAGAGGCGAGCAGGTTGGGAGCGGCTCCCTGCGCGCCACCGGAATCGAGGCGAATCACCAGCAGATCTTGGCGCGCATAGTCGATCGAGATGTAACGGCGAGGTTCGAAGAAGCGCAGCTTGCGCACACGCTCGGTGGAAACGCGCGAAGCGGTGAAGTTGGCCACGCATCCCGATTCAAATTCGACGCGGACATTGGCGATGTCGACCTTGGGCGAAAGAATCGGCAGGCCCGCCGCGCGCACCTCGCGCACCGGCGAGTTGGCGAATGTGAGCACGATGTCGAGGTCGTGAATCATCAGGTCGAGGACTACGTCCACGTCCAGCGCTCTGGGTGTGAAAACAGAGAGGCGGTGGGCCTCAAAAAACATGGGGCGGCGCAACTGCGGCTGCACCGTCAGAATGGCCGGATTGAAGCGCTCCAAGTGGCCGGGCTGGAGAATGCGTTTGCCCTTTTCCGCAAGCTCAATCAGGTCGTCGGCCTGTGCGAGGTTCGCCGCCAGGGGCTTCTCAACCAGCAGGTCGAGTCCCGCATCGAGCAGCGCCGAAGCTACCGCATGGTGATGCACCGTCGGCACGGCAACCGAGGCTGCGTCCACTTTGAGATTCGAATTGCGCCGCGCGGCCAGCAACTCATCGACCGTGGAGTAGACAGGGATTTCATATTTTGCCGCGGCATCGGCGGCGCGGGTCGCGTCCGGCTCGACCACTGCTACCAGAACAGCGCCGTGCCCCGCCGTTTCGAGCTCGCGATAGACGCGGAGATGATTGCGTCCAAAGGCGCCGGCCCCGGCAACAGCGACGCGCAGGATGGATTGGGCGGTTATTGCGTCGCCCCGCTTTCCGGCGCTTTGCCCGCCTGCCCTGGCTCCGGCCCCTGGCCTTCGACGGCCTTCAGGCATCGGCCGTAGAGGTCAAGCAGTTGAGCCACTTGCTCTTCGGTCTTCGGCGCGGAAGCCCCGCTGAACCCGGTCGAGGGCACAGCAGGCTTTCCCACGCCAGCCGTTGCGGCTACAAACTTGAGCAGGTCGAGAGCGATGTCTTCATTGCGCCGGGCGCCAAGGCCCGCGCTGGTTAGAGCGTCCATGCGGAATGATCTCCAAGGAAGATGCTAGCAGACTTGGGGTTTTCTTCTCCCCTCGCATCGTATCTTTCGCCGAGACGATTGACCGCTCGCGATAGTCTTGAACACATGCACACCGCCTACATCGGCATGGGCGCCAATCTGGCTGGTTGGGCCGGGGCGCCGCAAACCACTCTGGCCGCTGCCGTCTCGCGCCTCGAATCTTTCGGCAGCGTAGTTGCGCGCTCCTCGCTCTACAGCACCGAGCCGGTTGGAATTGCGGAGCAGCCGCGATTTGTGAATGCTGTCGTCGCTCTAGAGACGGACCTGGAGCCATGGCAACTGCTCAGTGAGTTGCTAGCGATCGAGTTGGAGTATGGGCGGGACCGTGCAGCAGAGATTGCCAACGGACCAAGGACTCTGGACCTGGACATTCTTCTCTTCGGCGATGCGCGGATCAACGAGCCAGGCCTCGAGATTCCCCATCCGGGACTCTCCCAACGCGCCTTCGTCCTCATCCCGCTGTGCGAGATTGCCCCGCAGGCCACTGATCCCAGAACCGGAAAAACCGTGACACAACTACTCCACGACCTGTTCCCTGACTGCGAAGACGAAAGCGATGCGGTGGTGCAAATTCAAGGGGATGGCTGGCGCACTTCTGCTGCCTGAGAGACAACGACGAATCTCCGCCTGCCATGCGCCCGTTAAAATCGTCTGGTGAGTTCAGGCTTCAAAATCATCGCGGAAAACGAAACGGGCGGACGGCGCGGGCGGCTCAACCTGCCTCACCAGACGGTCGAGACGCCGGTCTTCATGCCTGTCGGCACTGCCGGCACGGTCAAAGCAGTTCCGCAGGACGTACTCGAAACACTGGGCGCGCAAATTATTCTCGGCAACACCTATCACCTCTACCTGCGCCCCGGCCACGAGGCCATTCGCCGCATGGGCGGGCTGCACAAGTTCATCAGCTGGCCTCGCGCCATGCTCACCGACTCGGGCGGCTTTCAGGTCTTCAGCCTGAGCGCGCTGCGCAAGGTGACGGACGACGGGGTCAGCTTCAGGTCGCATCTGGACGGGAGCAGCCATTTCTTTTCGCCTGAGCACTCGATGGAGGTGCAGATCGCACTGGGCGCGGACGTCGCCATGGCCTTCGACGAATGCACGGAATACCCAGCCGACAGAAATCGGGCCGAAGAAAGCCTGCGGCTGACCATGGCCTGGGCGAGGCGTTCGCTCGATCATTTCCGCGCCCACCGCGAAGAAGTTGTGTGGCACGATGAGCTGGCCGGCAAAACGCAAAGCCTCTTCGGCATTGTGCAAGGCGGCATGTACAAGGATCTGCGCAAGGAGAGCGCCGAGCGGCTTGTGGAGATGGACTTTGACGGCTACGCTATCGGCGGCCTCAGCGTGGGCGAGCCGCGCGAAATGACGATGGAAATGATCGGCGAAGTGCTGCCCCTGCTGCCGGCGGACAAACCACGCTACGTGATGGGCGTCGGCTATCCGGATGAGATCGAACAGTATGCGCGCATGGGCGTGGACATGATGGATTGCGTGCTGCCGACGCGCGCGGCACGGCACGGGCTGCTCTTCACCAGCGAGGGACGGCTGAACATTAAGGGCAAACGTTATGCCGAGGACCAGGGGCCTGCCGACCCCGCCTGCCAGTGCATGGTGTGCGGCCGTTATTCGCGCGCGTATTTGCGACACCTGATGCAGGCAGGCGAGGCGCTTTCGGGGACGCTGAACACGATTCATAACCTCGCTTACTACCTGGGCATCATGGAACGGGTGCGGCAGAGGCTTGAGGTGGAAGGCTGAGTTAGATGAGACAGCAAATTAGTGTGGCGTCTCAGAAGTTCGTTGAAGAGCGCGCGAGGGAAATGCAGGTCTTTCGGCTCCGCTGTAGAACGCTTCGCTCAGAGCTTGTGACTTTTTTGTTTTCCCACAAAAATTGGCACTGAAAACAAATGGCTTGCGCGCCAAAAAACCGCACAAATTCAAAAAAGTCACAAACTCTCAGGATGACCGCCTCTTTTGGGGTTTCGGGTAGGCGGCATTTGTTGAGCGAACTTTAGAGACAGAATACTAGGCGCCGATGGAAGCGCCGAGCAGTTGCTTGAGTGCCTGAATGTACTCGGTGAGCGCTTGCCTGCCGGCTTCGGTCATTCTGTAGAGGGTCTGCGGCTTGCGTTGGACAAACTTCTTTTCGACTGCGACGTAGCCGGCTTCCTCCAACTTGAGCAGCTGCGCGCCCAGGTTGCCGTCGGTGGAACCGGTCTTGGCGCGCAGCCAGGTAAACTCTGCCTCTTCGACACCGGAAAGCAACGACAGCAGGGCCAGCCGCAGCTTCCCGTGAATCACAGGATTAAGCTCCGGCAGCTCAGGCATGGTAGTCTCCACGCCGATGGCCCTGGGCTTCACGGATCATGCCGTAGATGCCGAAGACGATCTGGCAGAAGAAGAGGGCAATCAACAGTGCAATGAAGCTTTGCCTTTCGGTGCCAAGGCAGGCGACGACCGCCAACGCCCACCAGACGATGGCGCAGGCAAATTGCAGCTTCCACTTGAGAATCATGCTGGAAGCACCGTTGGCCGTGCCGAGCAGCGTGCCGATCACAGCGACGATCAAATTCGAATTGGAGCGTCCGCCTATGGCCATTATGGGCATGAGGACGATGAACGAAATTCCAATGGCGATCCAGACGGAAGTCACGGCGCGGCCCAACGTTGTTGGCGGTTGCGATTTGTGCCTGCCGCGTGCAGCGCGCCAGGCGATGAGGCCAAAGGTGAGGATCATTGCCGCCATCATGGTGACGCTCCAGGCCAGAGAGGCGTGATTTCCCAAGACGGACCAAGCGATCGCAACGTAGTAGGCAACTCCCCAAAGGACGAAGACCCAGCCCCAGCTTTCGGTGGTGCGCCGGCTCTCGGCGATCATGTTCTCGATCAGGCTGAGCCTTTCCTTCAACTCCAACTCTTCGGTTTCTTCAGTCATGTGGTTCTCCTTCGTGCGTGTTGAATGCCCCTGTACTACGGTTGTACTTGCGGTCTTGCCTGAGAAATGGCAACGGTCCGGGCCTGAAGGCCCTGTTAATTCGCTCTCTTTCAGGTTCAGGGGGTTAAAATCCCCTGCTCCCTCCGGAGGTTCCGATCTAAAACTGCAGCGCTAGGCGTACTCCCAGCGCTGGGCAATCTTGCGCGCTATTGCGAACAGGACGATTCCGATGACGAGAAGCACGCAAACCTGCGGCCAGAGCGCGGTAACCGGCAAGTCCCGCCAGAAGACTTTGGTGAAGCCGTCGATGGCCCAGGCGTTGATGGTCCACAGGCCGGCTTTCTGCATTGCAGCCGGCATCAGAAAGCGAGGAAACATGCTGCCGCCAATTGCCGACATGATGAGAATGAACAGCGTGGAAAGCGCGCCCAACTGCGCGCGGGTGCGGCACAGGCTGGCCAGCAACATGCCGAAGGCAGCCACGGCAAATGCGGTGCTGAGGCCCATGATCACGAAGCCGGGAATGTGGCTGAAAAAATCAAGCTTGAAGACAGCCCAGGCCCAGAGAAACATCACCGTCAGTTGCGTGAAGGCGAGCAGGATGTTGAAGACCAGCTTGCCTGCCAAGAGGCCGGTCATGTCGATGCGCGAACTGAGGACGCGATCGAGAGTCCCGCTCTCAGCTTCATCCAGCAGCGCGCCCGCAGAGCCGCTCGCCGTGAACAGCAGAAACATGACGCCAATGGCCGCGGCATAAAAAGAGACCATGGGATTGTTCTTGTTCTCTCCAACCACGGAGCGGGCGTGAACGGAGATGAACCCTCCACCCGCCAGCCCGTTGTGAGCAGCCGAGTCTCCGCCAGCGGCCCGTGTGCTCTCAAGTTGGCGCAACTGGGCCAGGTAGCCGTCGATCATCTTGCGCTGATCCGGAGTAAACCCTCCGATGGATTCAGCGGTGTATTTCATTCCCTGCTCCGCCATCGCCTCGGGCATGGCGGTCATGGCGGCCTTCTGCAACAATCCCGCCACCATCTGCGGAGCAATGCTGTCGCTGGCATCGTTAAGCAGTTCGATGGTCGGTCCGGCTTTGGCGGAGTCGGAGTCAGGTCCGAAGGAGATGGGATGGTCACCGAAGCCGCGTGGAACGATCAGCGCGACCGAAACATCGCCCGCTTTGACGGCGGCCTCAGCTGTGGCCGCTGTGTAGTCTTGGGGCGCGGGCTGTTTTTTTGTTGGCGCGGGCACGGTGAACACAATCATGGACCCATCGCTCTCAAGGCCCTTGACCAGTTGCTGCGACACTCGGCTCCGGTCTTCGTCCACCACAATGACTTTGACCCGTGGCACGGTGTTATGCTGTCCGCCAAAGATGATGGCGAAGATGGAGAAGAATGCGATGGGGACGAAAAAGCTCAACACCAGCGAGACTCGATCGCGGCGCAGGGCGACGATGGCAGTGCGAACAATAGGCAGGATCAATCGCGTAACTCCCTTCCGGTAAGGTGCAGGAACACGGACTCAAGGTTGGGCCGGCGCAGAGACAGGTCAACCAGCGCAAGGCCGGCCGCCTCTGCGCTATCGAGCAAAGCGGCAATTTCAGCGGGATGCTCGACCGTGAATTGCGCCGTTCCATCGACCATGCGGCCACCGCGCTTCGCAACCCAGGCTTCGACTGCCGCGGGCGGCCCGTCTACGCGTGCCAGCACCTGGCTGCGCGACGCGAAAGCACTTGTGACCAGCGCTTCCTTGGTGTCGAGAGCGATGATGCGGCCGTGATCGACGATGGCGATGCGGTCGCACAACCGCTCCGCTTCCTCCATGTAATGGGTGGTGTAAATGATGGTCATGCCTTGGGCGCGGAGAGCTTCGATCATTTCAAAGATGCGATTGCGCGACTGCGGATCGACTCCCACGGTGGGCTCGTCCATCAGGACCAGACGGGGCTGGTGGATGAGGCCCGCCGCCATATTGAGCCGCCGCTTCATGCCGCCGGAGAGCTTGCGGGTGAGGTCGCCCGCACGATCTTCAAGCGCCGCCCACTTCAGGCACCAGTTGACAGCTTCATTGAGCTTTTTGCCGGTCAATCCGTAGTAGCGCCCGAAGGAGCGCAGGTTTTCCCTGGAACTGAGGCGCGGGTAAATCGCCAGCTCCTGCGGAACCCAGCCCAGGGCCGCGCGCGCTGCCGCCGAACCGGCCGCCGAGCCAAAGACTTCGATGCGGCCGGCGTCGGGAATCACGCGGCCGGCGATGGCGCGGATCAACGTACTCTTGCCGGCGCCATTGGGCCCCAGCAGGCCCAGGCATTCGCCAGCAGCGAGCGAAAGCGATATGTCGTCCACGGCCACTGTCTGGCCAAAACGCTTGACCAGCGAGTCCACCATGAGCGGGGTTGGCTTGAGCGGGGTTGTAGTTGGAGCTGCGGGCGTCGAATTGGCGCTCATGCGATCACCTGTTGCCTTTCCCGAATCGTGCCGGGATGTTGATTCCTGCGATTGAGGACGGAGCCGATCCTGCGGAGCTTTCCGCAACTAAAGAGAACTCTATTCTATAGAGCACTCCTTGTCAAGGCCGTTCTTCCGCTTATGGGAAATCCGGCCGCGTCATGTCAGGACGATGCGAGGGGATTCGACGATCTGCTGGTGCCAACTCAAATGAACTCACGATCTAGCACGACGATTTATGATCAACTCGGAACAAGTGATTTTCAGGTGCTCCTACCGATGCGATGGTACTTATAGTATTCTTTTCCTTGGACGAGAATAACCATGAACAGATTGAAAAACCTCGATGAGCTCACTTCTGCGTTGGGCAAGCCTGACTATGAGGGAGCCGGTATCGCCCTCTACAACCGAGACTGTTTGCTTGGGATGCGCGCTATCGCCCCCGGTGCCATTGATCTGACAGTCACCTCGCCCCCATACAACATAGGAAAAGAATATGAAGCGCGCATATCTTTGCGGGAGTACATAGCCTGGTCGCAGCGATGGATCGAGGCCGTCCATAGAATAACTAGCGAAAATGGCGCCTTTTGGCTGAATTTGGGGTACGTTCCACTTGAAGGCCGCGCACGAGCAATACCAATTCCCTATCTCTTGTGGGAAAGAATACCCTTTTATCTGATGCAAGAGATCGTTTGGCACTATGGAGCTGGTGTCTCTGCGCGCCAAGCATTCTCTCCGCGAAACGAAAAATTTTTATGGTTTGTGAAATCTCCGGACTCATACACGTTTAACCTTGATGATGTTCGAGACCCGGACGTGAAATATCCAAATCAAAAGAAGAATGGGAAGCTGAAGTGTAATCCGCTGGGGAAGAATCCAACAGATGTTTGGATCATCCCCAAGGTGACCTCGGGAACTGATCGATCATCGAAGGAAAGGACAGATCACCCCGCACAATTCCCGTCTGCACTAATTGAGAGGATCATTCTTGCATGCAGCAACCCCGGTGACCTCGTTCTCGACCCTTTCATGGGCTCTGGCACCACCGCACTTGTGGCATCCAGACTTGGGCGTCAAGTGCTGGGCTTCGAAGTCTCCAGCCGCTATCTAGAGATCGCAGTCAACCGTATAGAGGCAGGGCGCGAAGAGCAACGAATTGAGGACCTACAGGCTCCCCTTTTTGGGCCCTGAATATAGCGTAAGTAGCTTGTGCTTCTTTGCCTCGGCTGACGGGTAGGCTTGCTGGCCGGATTCGGCTGCTTGCCCCTTCCAATCGCTGTAATCTAACCAGCCAAAACGAATCTTCGTAATACTTGGCCGCGGCACCCGCCCTTCGTCAAATCCAGCAAAATTTACGGCCAGGTAGTATCCTGATTTGCTCTTCTTGCTGCTGGCGTTCGGCTGCGCATAGCTCCGGTTTCCATAGACGCCATTCGCGCTCGAAGAAGTCTTGATTTCAATGGAATATCGGTCGTTCCCAAGGCAAACCAGATCCTTATCCGCCCCAAATTCATCCCGGCGCCACGCCTTCGGATGGCGCGACGCGAGTTCCAAAGGGATGAGCTCGTGCATGAGAAAGGCCATGATCTGCGGCTGCGGATAAATATCCTTCCCGATCCGAAACCCCTTCGCGCCGATCCTTGAATTGAAGATATCTTCCCATGATTTGAAAACGACCTCCACTATTTCCGTTGAGCTCAGAGGATGCTTTTTAACTAGTTTTTCAGTCTTCTGTATCCATTGGTCAACCGGCAATCCTTTATAAGGCGAATCAGCCATTCACTTGATCCTCTCAAGGAGCTTGCCCGGAGAGACCTTTAGAGCTCTAGCAATGCAAACGATATTCTCAAGGCTCACGTTCCGCTCGCCCCGCTCGACGCCCCCGATGTAGGTACGATGCAATCCGGACTCTTCGGCCAGCGCTTCTTGTGAAATGCCGAGCCGTTTACGGAGATCGCGAATGGTTGCGCCGAGTAGCGCCTGCGGGATTTCGGACATCAAGTGAATGTTCTGAAAATGAACACTATATGTCTACATACTATGCGTAGCTTTTATCTCTGGCGACGTTGTTGGGGGTGCGCCAAATGTCCGCGGGTGGCAGCCAGCTCTTCGATTGCACGCCCTACCACTCCTGTCCAGTCTCCCGGCTCGCTTTGGCGGAGCAGGCGCGCGGTCGGATACCAAGGCGTAGTTTCAATATTCTGCATCCAGCGCCAATCGCCGAGATGAGGGAGCAGAATCCAGACCGGCTTTCCCATGGCGCCGGCCAGGTGGGCGATGCAGGTGTCCGTCGTGACCACCAGGTCGAGCGCCGCCAGCAGCGCCGCCGTCTCGGCCAGGTCGCGGTCGCCGCTCGAGCCGTCCCAGACAAACACACTGCCGGCTATGCCGGATAACTGCTCAGCGCCCGGGCCTTTTTGCAGGGAAATCCAGTTAATGCCCGGCATGCGCAACAGTGGGAGCAGCGTCGCGAGCTTAATTGACCGCTGGCGATCGGCCTTGTAGCGGGGATTGCCCGCCCAGGCCACTCCCACGCGCAGAGGGCGCATTCCCGGCCGGTCGTTCGTCCGCACGTATGGAGTTTGCAACTGCCTCTCGAGCGCACGTTTCCGGTCAGCGGCCAGATATGCGCCCGGCCAGGGAACGGTTTCAATGGTTGTGGCGAAGACTGCCGGGAGGCTCAGCAGCGGGCATTCCAGATCGAAGTGCGGCGGCTTTGAATCGAGCAGGGCAATTTCCACTTGCCCGGCACGTGCCGCGGGCAGCGACTCCATCAGCCGTTCAACCGGCGCTTGCACCTGCAGGATGGCCACACCGCCGCGCGCCGCCGCCAGCGTGGCGAAACGGCAGAACTGGATGGTGTCGCCCAGTCCCTGCTCGGCGTGAAGCAGCACTCTTCGGCCTTCGAGCGGCTCGCCGCACCATCTTGGTTGGGCGAATAAGCGTGGCCTGGGATGCACCTCGCGAAACCGCCAGCGCGCCTCGTACGCCGGCCAGCCGCGCTCCCAATCGCCCAGCCGCAGTTGGGTCAGCGAGAGGTTATACATGGCGCCGGGATGCGATGGATCGCGCTCCACCGCATGCTCGTGCGCCCGCAATGCCTCATTCATTCGGCCCAGATCCAGCAGCGTGTTTCCGCGGTTCGAAACGGCAGCCCGGCTGCCCAGCGACTCG
>Ga0224559_1000314_pt1 | contig 33777 bp, 14 predicted proteins | sample 714S33034metaG_FD_180676 | JGI IMG/M metagenome (GOLD analysis project Ga0224559, IMG submission 180676) | Peat soil microbial communities from Stordalen Mire, Sweden - 717 S3 30-34 | ecosystem: Environmental > Terrestrial > Soil > Wetlands > Peat | place: Sweden: Norrbotten County, Stordalen... | reverse complement strand
GCAGCCGCTCAGCTGCTTTGTATTCCGCAATCGTCTTGGCGGGCGCGACGCTGGCCGGTGTGCTGGTGATTCAACTGATTCCTAGTTGGCTCGCCTTTGGGCTGCCTGTCTCGGCGGGCGTGGCGCTTTATGTGGCCGCGACGGACTTGGTGCCGGAGGTCAATCGCGAGCCGGGGATTCGCATGGCGCTGGTGTTTTTTGCCGGCGTGGGCGGATTTTTGCTGCTGCGGATGCTGCTGCCGGCGTTGTAACCCAGCTTGGTCTCCCACCCATTTCACAAAGAACGTGAAATGGATGGGGCACGGAAGATCCTTACTCTATCAATGAAAAACTCAATTTCTAGGCAGATAGATGGTGCCGTCTTCGTTCTCCAGGCCAGGGTGGTAGTACTGGTTGATGGCCTGCAGGATGGGGATGGTGAAGCTCATCTGCGGCTCCGGGTCGGCGAGTTTATAGTCCGCGCTGTTGTACATTTGGATTGCGCCGTAGGCGTGGTTTTTGATCTGATCGACAATTACATTGGCATCCAGCTTGCCCTGGCCGATGAAGCGCGTGGCGTTAAAGGGATCGTAGATGTAGGGCTTTCCGGCGTATGCGCAGCGCAACATACTTTCGCAGAGGACTGGACCCGGCTGCTGGCGCAGATAAACGACTTCCACTGAAAAACGGTTCGCCGCGTCCCGGTCTGCTTCAAGCACCTGATCCGGGCGCGCGTTGCCGGAGTGAATCATTGGCACGGCCAGCAACAGAAACAGAATTGAAAAGACAACTGTGGGCGACCGAAGGCTGATCAAGGTTCGTGGATTCCCAGGTCTCAAAAGCGAGACCTGGGGCACCCGGTTGCTGAAGACGCCGCAGAGCAGAACCATCGCCAGCATGGAGCCGAAGGAGCCGTTGATGTCCACGCCGCTGCCGCCGCTGAAGATTGTGTTGACCACCAGCGCGCAGCCGAGCAGCAGCGCCAGCACGCGCCGCTCGGGAACTTTCCAGCAGAGCCAGGCCGCTACGAGCGCCGCCAGCACCGGCAAGGGTGAGTAGGTGGGCAGAAGCAGCATGGTAGTGACGCCGTCCATGAAGGAGTAATTGCGCGGCGCGATCATGCAGGAGACGTAAGCTGCCCCGTCGATCTGGCGAGTTATAAAGATAGAAATCGCGGCCATCAGCCCGCCGCCCACGGCAAAGCGCAACGCCCGGCGCGGCGCGGTGAAGAGCAAATCGAGTAGCACAGCAATGGGAAATTCGATCAGGTTGTGCTTGATGTTGCCGCCCACGACAAAGAGTAGCGCGGAGGCCTCCAGCGCCCAGCCTTGCCGGTGGCCGCGCAGATAGACGTAGAGACCGGCCAGGAAGAACGCCTGGGCGAGAATCTGCGGATCGTCGGTTCCCACGTAGGCATCCGCCGTGGCGCAGAACCAGGCGATCAGAAAGAGTCCGGTGAGCCATGCGGCGGAGCGTGAACGCGTCAAATGCTTAACGATTGCTCCAACGAAGAGCGCGGTCAGGCAGAGGCCGAGCAGCGAGAGAATGCGCGCCGTGAAAAGGTATTCGTGCGTGAAACGGCCCAGAAACGCCACCAGATGAAAGGAAAGCGCGGGATAATTGACGGCCGTCCAGGCGTAGGTTGCGGGATAAAGCGGCTGATGGAGCGCGGCTTTCTGCGCGTTGTAGAGGTTCCATCCCTCGTTGTAGTCGAACTCCGCAAGCAAAAAGGCGCGCCGGAAGGGCATCGCCGCTGTCCAAAAGAGAATCACGGCGCAGATGGCCAGCAAGAGCGAGCGCGGTCCGAGGGCGATGCGGGCCGGTTTGCGCGGACTCGATTCAGCTTCCATCCGGCGTCAGCTCCGGCGGCCAAAGCCAAAGCGGCCCGCATACAGCCGCACCAGCAGCTTGGCGTAATCCCAGCCGACTTTGAAGTTGGCTTTGCTGGCGCCTTGCGCACGGCTGCCGAAGGCCAGCGGAACCTCCTTGACCTTGCGCAGGCGTCCGCGGACCAGGATTTCCAACAGCAGCTTGAAGCCGGTGGGCTGGAATTCGATGCCGTCGATGACCGCGCGGCGCAGCAGGAAGTAGCCGGTCATCGGGTCGTGGGCGCGCACGCCGGGGCGCTGGATCGGCCAGGTAGCCCAGACGGCAACGGTGGAGAGCCACTTGCGGATGGGATTCCATTTACCTACTTGGCCGCCGGCGGTGTAGCGGCTGCCGATGGCCAGGTCATTTCCTTCGAGGATGGCCGCGACCAGGGCGGGCAGCAGCTCGGGCGGGTGCTGCAGGTCGGCGTCCATTACGCCCAGAATCGGCGCATCGGTGCTTCGCCAGCCGGTGAGAACCGCGCCGGAGAGGCCACGCTCGCCTTTGCGCACGATCAGGCGCACGCGCGGGTCTTCCTGGCCAAGGGCGGTGACGATCTCCTCTGTGCCGTCGCGGCTGTCGTCATCGACGACGATGATCTCGTAAGGGATGCCCACGGGGTCGAGCACGGCGCGGATCTGGCGCAGCAGGCTGGCGAGGTTTTTGGCCTCGCGCAGGGTTGGAATGGTCAGCGCCAGCTTCTGCGGCCCGCGCGCATCCTGATCGGAGGGGGACGGAGAGTGCTTTGCCGCGCCTTCGGCGGGCGTGTAGGATGGAGCTATTGCAGACGGCATATCGAGCTTGAGTATACGGGGTTGAACCGGTTGAAGCGCAACTTTTCGGTCAATTTTTTGCTGACCATGCTGTTTACGGCGCTCGCCGTGACCGTAATGGGCTACCATCCGGGCTTCGAGGACGACGGCATTTATTTATCCGCGATCAAAAAGCGCCTGAATCCGGCGCTGTATCCTCACGATTCAGATTTTTTTCGCTTTCAGATGCAGGCCACCATCTTCGACAATTGGATGGCCGGATTTGTGCGCTGGACGCACATTCCGCTGGCCTGGTCGGAACTGCTCTGGCAGGCGGCCTCGATTGCGCTGATTCTCTACGGCTGCTGGCGGATTGCGCGCTGGCTCTTTCCCGAGGCGCGGGCGCAATGGGCCGGCGTGGCGATGGTGGCGGCGATGCTGGCGCTGCCGGTGGCCGGGACCGGGCTGTACCTGGTGGATCAGCATTTGCATCCGCGCACCATGGCTACTGCCTTCATTCTGCTGGCCGTCGAGCGCGTCCTGGCCAAGCGCAAGGGGCAGGCGGTGCTGCTTCTGGCGCTGGCGCTTCTGCTGCATCCGATCATGGCCGCGCTGGGCGTTTCCTTTTGCTTTTTCCTTGCAATGACCCTGCGGGAGACGATGACGCCTTGGCGGCGCGGAGGTAGGCGCGAAGCTGGACAGGTTGAAGAAAAACTCTGCATCGAGCCGGCTTTGTATCAGGGCACGACTTCAGTCGTGCCGCAAATGCTCCTCAAAAAACGTTGGGCTTTAGCCCCTGCGGGACGATTCTGGTCAAAAACTTTCGAAGATTGGATCATTTCCTCAGCCCGCAAACGCGGCACGATGGCCGCGGCGTTTATCCCCTTGGGCTGGGTCTTGGATCCTCCCAATCCCATCTGGCGGCAAGCTGTACTCATGCACAACTCGCTCTGCCTCTACCACTGGGCCTGGTATGAGTGGCTGGGAGCCGTTGCGCCGCTCATTCTCTTCTTGCTGCTGAGCCGGATGGCGGGTCGGCAGGGCGACCGGCTGCTGGGGCATTTTGCGCTGGCTGTCGCCGTTTACGGAGCTTTTCAGTTGGCGCTGGCGATGACGCTGCTGGCCATTCCGGCTGCGGTCCGCGTAGCGCCGATGCAGCCCATGCGCTTCTTGCATCTGGTGTACTTTTTCATGGCGCTGCTGGGCGGCTGCCTGCTGGGCCGGTACTTGCTGAAGGCCAGCCTCTTGCGCTGGGCGCTTTATCTCACGGCGATCAACGGCGGAATGTTCCTTTCGCAGTGGATGCTCTTCGACAACAGCTACCATCTGGAGCTTCCCGGCAGGGCGGCGGCCAATCCGTGGCTCCAGGCCTTTGATTGGGTTCGCCAGAACACGCCCACCGACGCAACTTTTGCCCTCGACCCGGAGTACATGGCCACGCCGGGAGAGGATTATCACTGCTTCCGCGCGCTGGCCGAGCGCGGCATGATGGCCGACAACATCAAAGACCCGGCAGTGGTGACGCAGGTCCCGCAACTGGCTCCCCTGTGGGCGCGCGATGTAAAGGCACGCCAAGGCTGGCAGAGCTTTCAACTTGCTGATTTCGAGCGGTTGAAGGCGGAGTTTGGTGTGGATTGGGTGGTGGTGAGTGATCCCGCGCCTGCCGTACTGGATTGCCGCTGGCACAATGGGAGTCTGGCGGTCTGCCGGGTGCGGTAAAACTGTGGTCAGTGGTCAGTGAACAGTGGTCAGATGGATTGTTAGCATCTTTTGTTGCAAGTCAAGCGGTTTTTCAGGAAACCGAATTTGCTCGTGCAATCGAAGCGCAATTGACCACTGATCACTGTCCACTGACCACTGGCATTAGAAGCCGTATGAAACGGCGAAGGCGACGCGCGCGCGAATATTCAGGTCCACCTTGCCGGCGGCCGTAGGAGACTTGAAGTTGCCGGTGATCACTTCGTTCAGCAGCGGGTTGTCGATGTAACCGCCCGCGTGCAGCACGCCGGCGTCGACATTGAGCTTGAGCTTGGCGAAGGGTACGACGCGCACGGCGTAGACCTCGGAGGTGGGAATGTCGAAGAGCGTGGCTTTCTGCGCGGAACCCAGCGTGGCCGTGGCCGTGGCCAGGGAGATGTGCTGCGGCTGCTCGGCGATTTCGAAGGCCGGAATAATAGAGATCTTGCCGGGGCCGGTGATGACGAAGGCCACCGAGCCAAAGGCCTTGCCCTCAAAGCCGGGGGAGTTGCCGCCCAAACCCCAGAGCGAGGCGTTGGTGCCGCGCAGGCCGGCGGAAACAATGATCGGAACCGGCTTGGTCTGGGTGATGACATGAGTGCCCACCAGGTAGATGTCGCCGTTGGCGGTCTTCTGGTTGGCATAAACAGGGGCGATCTTGTCACCGGCCTTGTAATCGGCGGCGATCAATGCGCCGGCCAAGGCGTTGATATGGGTGCCGATCTGGTCGCCGGTGCGATAGATTCCGCCCACGGAGAAGACACCTACCTTGGATAGGAAACTGGGCGTAATGTTGGCCTTGAAGTGGACGATGTCCAGCCCGGAGTTCCACAGCGGCGTGAGCGCCGGGGCCAGCGGGGCCTTGCTGCCGCCGTCCTCGTTGTGAATCTCATGGGTGTAGCCGATCTCGAAGCGCTTGGCAAAGCCGACGGTGGTGTTGACGGTGCTGAAGTCGCCGATGATCGGGCCGCCGGCCAGGAAGTGATAGCCGACCGAGGGCACGCCGACGCCTTTGGCAGGCGAGGCGGCAACCAGTGCGAGCGGGGTGACGAAGATGCCGGTGGGGCCTTCATAGCCCAGGCTCTGCGCCTGCAAGGCAGAAGGGGCAATGGTAAGAGCGGCGAGCAGTGCGAAGGTTGCGAAGAGGCGCTTGGACACTGGCAATTGGAATGAAGATGCAAAGACGCGCATGGTGGTTTTCTCCTTGATGAAATCGTGTTTGGAAGGGAAGAATCATGCGACGGAAGGATTCCACGGCAACAGCAATAGATGGAGAGAGCCGTATGCTCCGCGCGCGGAGATACGGTCAACTATCCCAAAATGAATGCTGATGCGGGGTGAATTTTCAGTCGCGGAGGAGCGCTGCTGCTAGCGGCAACAGGGACAACAAGCGAAATGCCGGGAGGCATGGAGCGACTGACTCATGGAACTGAGTATACGACAATTCATTGAAATGTCAAAGTTGACTGAGAATCTGAATTACTGGTTCAACAGGAGGAAAATCGCCAAGTCCAGCAAACCCTGAAGCACTACAACCTTGACATGATTTTGGCCATTGGCTACCGTGTCCGATCCCAGCGAGGCACCCAATTCCGGCAACGGGCCACGACCTGATCGAAACACGGCTGCAAGGCCTCGCGGGAGATCGGGTCGAGCCTGAGACGAATAAAGTTGCCAGTCGGTATCTTCTTTATTCCGAAGAAGGTATGGCAATTCGAGGCGCCGTGGCCCTGCTTCAACCACCGCTTGTGGGAAAAATGGACTCACACTGCATGAAAAGCAAAGAAAAGGCCGAAAGTCGAATATCGGGCATCGAGAAATCCCCATCCGTGCTGCGCCGAGCATCGGGAAATCCCGCGCAGACCGCGCGAAAACCCGCCAAAAGCGATTCGAATATATCCAAACCTCAAAAACAGCACAGTTCGAAGCGAAGGAATATAGCAACTTGGGTTCCTCCGGCCATTTAGAACTGCTGGGGCGTGACAATCTACCTTGCGCTTCTCTGCTTTCAGCACATAGAATGGTGCTACACGCGAAGTGGCGCGATCATGAAAGCTAACATTACGTTAAAAATCGAAGAAGACCTGCTGCGGGAGGCCCGTGTTCTGGCTGCCGAAGAGGGTTCTTCCATTAGCGCATTGCTGGCTGCCCGGCTGGAGCAGGCCATTCGCGAGCGCAAAGGCTACGAACAGGCGCAGCGCAGCGCCGTGGCCCGTCTGCGTTCGGGGTATGACTTGCGATGGACTCCCACCCATACGCGGGGGGAACTGCATGAACGGTAAGTGTTTTGTTGACACGGACATCCTGATTTATGCGCATGATCGCTCGGCGGGCGTCAAGCACCTGCGCGCGCTGATGCTGCTGGAGCAGCTGTGGACTTCTGGATGGGGTGTCATCAGCACCCAGGTGATTGAAGAACTCTGCATTCACCTCTGCCGCAATGCCGTTAACCCGCTTCCCATTGAGGAAGTTTGCCTGCTGATTCGTGATTACTCGACCTGGGAGGTGGTTCCCAACACTCCCGCTTCGATCCTGCGGGCGCTGGATATTGTTCTGCGCCACAAAGTTTCTTTTGTAGATGCTCTGATCCTGGAGGCCGCCGAGCGCTCCGGAGCCTCCGTCCTTTATTCCGAGCATTTAGCCGCCACGCCTCGCTATGGCGCTGTTCAGGTGGTAAATCCTTTGATTGATCCCGCAACTCCCGCGGCAGGAAGCCCGTCCAAGAAGTAGGCGGCTTGGATTCAGATGGCTCTCCATTGCGGGCTGCGCGGCCTCACTTCCGCGCTGCCCGCGTCTCACATTATGAGATTCAGCCAAGGAGTCTTGCTTGAATGGACTAGGCAATAGCCATTAAAAGCCACACAAAACAAAGAAGATATCCAGCCTGGAAACATGAAGAAGGACGAGCAGGACAAACTGATCTTTTTCCAATCACTCAACCTAACCGGCGCAGAAGTTCTCCTGTCTAATGCCTGTGTTAATGCGTCCATTTTGCTCGGTGAGTGGCGTCCGGATTGGCGGCAAAATAGAACGATTGACAATCGCATACAAGTATAGTAGTTCTTACTACAGAAATAGGAGTGTAAATTGTCCGAGCCTCGGTTATCAAAACTTGAATATCAGATCATGGAGGCGCTTTGGGCCAAAGGCGACTCCTCCATCCGCGAAATTCAGGAGACCTTCTCAGAGAAGCGAATGCCCGCCTACACGACCATCCAGACCACCGTGTACCGGATGGAAGCCAAGGGGGTTATCAAACGCGTGAAGAAAGTGGGCAACTTCCATATTTTCGCCGCGGCCATCTCGCGCGATTCGGCCCAGCGGAGGCTTGTGGATGATTTGCTGGCCATTTTTGGAGGACGCTCGCAGCCGGTGATGGCGCACCTGATCGAATCGGGCAAGCTGTCTCTGGAAGATGTCAAGGATGCCGAGAGAATGCTGCGCACTCTCTCCCGGCAGGAGAAGCCGCCCCGCCAGGAGATGCAGCCATGATGCTTCCGGCATTCTGGAACGATGCCTGGACTGCGGCCCTGGCCAACCATCTTTGGCAATCGACGGCCGTGACCGGGATTGCGTGGCTGCTCTCGCTCAGCCTGCGTAACAATCACGCCCGGATGCGCTACTGGGTGTGGATGATGGCTTCGGTCAAATACCTGATTCCGTTTTCGCTTCTCATCACGGCCGGAGAATCGCTTCGCGCGGCGTTTGCCGCTCCGATTCAAAGGCCAATACTGGCGGCCGCGATGCAACAGTTCGCTTTGCCCTTTTCGCAGGCCGCATTGCCCGCCACCGTTCCTTATGCCGGCGCAACGCCCGAAGTGGCAGCGGCTGGCACCATCTTGGGCAATCTTTGGCCCGTGATTCTGCTTGCAGTTTGGCTGTGCGGCTTTCTTTTTGTGGTCTTCTCGTGGCTGCGCGGATGGTTGCGGGTTCGCGCCTCAATCCGCGCCTCTTCGCGCATGGCGCTGTCAGCTGAGGTTCCGGTTCTTTCTTCGACCTGCCTATTCGAACCCGGCATCTTTGGCATCATTCATCCGGTGCTTGTGCTGCCGCAAGGCATTGAAGATCGCCTCACCAAGGCACAACTGGAAGCCATTATCGCCCACGAGATCTGCCACGTTCGCCGGCGCGACAATCTTACCGCCGCCCTCCATATGCTGGTACAAGCACTTTTCTGGTTCCATCCCGCGGTGTGGTGGATCAAGGCCCGCCTTCTGGAGGAGCGCGAACGGGCTTGTGACGAGGTCGTGCTGCAGTCCGGCAACGAAGCGGATGTCTACGCCGAGAGCATTCTGAATATCTGCAAATTCTGCATCGAGTCGCCGCTGGCCTGCGTCGCCGGCGTTGCCGGATCGGACCTCAAACAGCGTATTATGCGCATCATGACCGGGAAGGCAGCGCGCAATCTCGATCTCGGCCGAAAGCTGCTTCTGGCACTGACGGCAACCGTTGCCATCTCCGTCCCGATGGTCCTCGGCTTGGTGCATATTCAGCAAGCCGAGGCTCATCCGTCGGCGCTGGGGCTTGCAGGCACATGGCAGGGTACGCTTCATGCAGGCTTCGACCTGCGCGGGGTCTTCCAAATTTCCAAGGCGATGGACGGAGGGTACAAAGGAGTCTTCTACGCCATCGACCAGAGCGCAGCCTCTCTTCCTGTTTCCGGTATTACGCTGGATGGCGCAAATGTGAAGATTTCCTTCGTTGAGTTCGGCACGGTCTTCGAGGGCAAACTGAGTTCGGATGGAATGTCGATAACCGGAGCCTTGAACCAGCTCTCTTTCGTGCATCCTTTAACCCTCAGCCGCGTAACGCCGCAGACGGCCTGGGAGATTCCCAAGCCCCAGCCGCCGATGGCCGCCGATGCTGACCCCGGCATCGTGAATGCCACCATCACGCCTAGCGATCCGAAGGCGCCGGCCAGAGGATTCAATGTGAAAGATGGCCGCCTGCTGACCGTGAACACTACGCTGAGCGACCTGATTACATTTGCTTACGAAGTCCATCCCAAGCAACTGATCAGCGCATCAGCATGGATTGATGAAGACAAATTCGACATCACCGTAAAATATAGCGGCGAAGGAGATCCAAGCCCCAGTCAGATGCAGAGTCTGGTCCGTAAACTGCTTGCCGGGCGCTTCAAGCTCAGTGTTCATGGCGACAAGAAGGAGCTATTGGTCTATGCGCTGAGCAAAGCTGGCGGCAGCTCGAAACTTGTCAGGAGCCTGGACGCTCGCAATCAGAAGCCGGAGTTTTATTTTCATGATCTGGGTAATTTGAAGGTCAATCATGGCTCGATGCAAGATCTTGCCTCTGTCCTGCAATCCAGCGTGCTCGACCGCCCAGTCATCAACCGGACCGGAATCACCGGAAGATATGATTTCACCCTCAACTGGACGCCCGACGAATCCCAGTTTCACGCAATAGGCGCGGCGATTCCGCATCCAGCCGGCGGCAAGAATAAACCGCCTCCGCTATCCGCCGCAATGCAGAGCCAGATGGGGCTCAAACTCGACACAGCGATGGCTTCCATTGACATGATCGTCATCGACCACGTAGAAAAACCCGCGGAAAAGTTTGATCCGCAGCCAGGATTCAACCAATGACCAGCCTTGCCTATCCATGCCGGTCTGATTTCAATCACAAACAGGGAGAAGCCGTGTTCAGAACAGGTGAATGTAGTACGCATAGAAAGTTATCAGAACGCCGAATCACTTTCGCAAGTATCTTCGCAACGCTTGCCTTTTCGGCAGCGGCTTCCTGTGTTTGCGGCCAGGCGCCGGCGCAGACCGCCAATCAGACCATCGACCTCTCCGCGAATGTCGATGAGGTTAGCCTCGATCTGGTGGTTCACGACAAGAAGAACAGGCCGGTGCTCGACCTCAAGCAGGAAGAGGTTGCGGTCACCGATAACGGCGCTGCTGTCCCGCTGAAGAGCCTGCGGCTGGTTAGCAAAGAAAAGCCGGGCGAAAGCCTGATTACGCTGGTCTTTGACCGTCCCAGTTCGGTCGCCGGCCAAACCCAGGAAACCGATCCCGCCATCATGAAGAACGCCCGCGATGCGGCGGCGAAGATTTTCAAACTCTTCCCGGAGAAGAACTTTTCCTTTTCCGTACTGAGCGTCGAGGGGCGGCTGCGGCTTCAGGCGGGATTTACTTCGGATCGTGAAATACTGCTGAAGGCTGTCGGCGAGTCCACTCGGCCAGTAAAGGAATTGAACCCAAACGCCGTCAGCGCGCCGGAAAAGCAACTGATCGCCGAGGCGCTCACCGGTGTTGCACCTTCCGGCAAGGCCGCCAGCGCGAAAGATCGCGCTCTGGCCCTGACCCTGTATTCCGCTCTCAAAGACTCTGCCCGGATCGCGCAGAATCAGCACATCCGGCCTTTTCTGGCAGATTTATTGGCGCTTTCGCAATCGCAGCAGCAGGTTAAACAGAGAAAAGCAATCATTTTTTTCACTTCTTTTCTAGGGGCGCACATCGACTTGCGGACGCGCGAGGCCATAGACTCCGTCGTCGGCTCGGCAAACCAGGCCGGAGAGAGCATCTATATCATCGACGTAAACACATCGAGTTCATCCGAATCGCAGTTGAATACGACGGCAGCCGCCAACACTGGCTTTGGGCCGGCTTCTGGCGGTACAGCCCTTACGCCCGGCAATATGGGCGGTGGCAATTTGTTGCAGATGGGGAATCTGGGCAATTCGGCCAAGATGGACAATGACGTCCACAATGACGACATGAAGCATCTGGCCGTGGGAACCGGCGGCAGCTACCTCGACCACAACCACTTGCAGAAGTCGCTGGACCAGATTCTTCAGGACATGACCACCTATTATGTGGCCACCTACAATCCCCAGATCAAGGAATACGACGGAAAATTCCGAAAGGTCGCCGTCAAGCCTCTCCGCGGGGGACTCAAGATTCGCACCGAGTCAGGTTATTCCGCTGTTCCTCCGCACTACGGCACGGAAGCCAGGCCGCAGCCCTTCGAGATACCGCTTCTGAAGATGCTTACGCAGACGCCGTTACCCGCCGACGTACCCTTCCGTGCAGCCATCCTGAACCTGGGCGATCAACCCGAGGGAAAAGTCAGCTCGGTGGCCATCGAAACACCCTACTCCAGCCTGGAGATACACGACGATCCCAGCACCGAGGTCTCTACCGCCAGCCTGTCCATCCTGGCGCTCGTCAAAGACCAGTCGGGCATGGTCATCGAGCGCTTCAGCGAGGACATTCCAAGGCGCAGAATCGCAAAAAAATCGGAGATGGACGCTCTCGGAGTCATCAGCTTCGTCCGCCACTTCAACTCGCCCCCGGGGCAATATATTCTGGAATCCGTCGTGACGGATCACTACACCGGCAAGAGCGGAGCGCAGCGCTTGACCTTTGAAGTTCCCACTACTCCTGGAACCCCTTCCTTGAGCAGCGTGCTTCTGGTGCGCAACACCGAGCTGTTTCACCCCGAGGACGATCCCTCCGAGCCGCTTCGCCATGGAAACACCCGCGTGATTCCCAATCTCTCCGGCCAGTTGCTCCCCAACGCCAAGGATGTTTCGATATTTTTCACCGTTCACTCCTATCCCCAAGCGCCGGAGCCTGCCTCGATTTCGATCCAGGTCTACTTCGACGGCAAGCCGCTGGGCGGACAGCCGATGGTCTCTCATCCAGAGAGTGGAAAAGAGTTCTCCTCCTATCTCTCACGTTTCTCCATCAGCCCCCCCCAGGATGGCCAATACGAGGTGAAGGCCACCCTCAAGCAGGGCGCAATATCCTCCGAATCCAGTACCTCCTTCACCCTGACAGGTTCCGCGACAGCCCCTGCGAGCGAATCCGCCGCACAGGGAAGCCTCCCCATTCCCGATACCCCGAAGGGTCCGCTCAAGATCACCATTTCCTCCAACCCCAGCGGCCAGCCAACGCCGGAGGAGATCAAGTCCATCCTCGCCGATGCAACCAAATATGCGATGGCCTACAAGGACTCCCTGCCCAACTTCATGTGCGAGCAAGTGACCGACCATTCCATCAATCTCGTTGATAACTGGGGCGGAAATAAGTGGACTCACAAAAACAAGTCCACTGAACTTCTGACCTTTTTTGAGCATCGGGAAAGCCGCATCCTCCTCGACGAAGAGATCAGCGATGCCGCGGGCCGCGCCAATCTGAACAGAGTCAAAGCTGTTGACTCTGCCGGAGAGTTTGGCTTCGCCCTCTCCGGCCTCTTCCGCCCTGAGTCCAAAGCCGAATTCCAGTGGAAGGAAACCGGATTGCTGGAGGACGGAACCGTCCAGCTCTTCGACTATCGCGTGGCCCAGGAGAACTCCACCTTCAACCTCCGCGTCAGCTCAGTGGATGTCATCAAGGTCGGCTACCACGGCCAGGTTGCCATCGACAGCGCAACCCGCACGGTTCGCCGCATCACGCAGGTGGTGGATGGAATCCCGGTTAAATTCCCCATCCAGGGGGTTTCCACCAGCATTGATTACGATTATATCGTGATCAACAACCACGACTATATGCTGCCGATCGGCGCGCAAGTCATCACCAAATCCGGCCCCAGGGAGTTGGAGATGAATGAGATCGCCTACCGCGACTTCCGCCGCTTCAGTACCACATCCAGAATCATCTTCGATCCGGATGCCGTGAAGTAAAGATTATGCGGCAACTTGCCGGGAGTCCTCGGACACAGATTCCGCGGGGCTTCCGGCCACGTTTTTGAACTGCTCAATCTCCACTTCGCCTTCGGGAAAGACAGCCTTGATCTGAAGCTGCCCTCCCTTCGCCTGACTAAACGACTACCGTCTGAAAGGCGGTAGGTTTGAGAGCGACTGAAAGTCGTCAATGCGGCTGAAGCCGACTGAAATGGTGGGCATCTTGCAGGGCATGGGGACGTGCCGGAATTTGCAGCTTTTCTCTGCTTGCAAGCCCAGGATGGGAGGCCACGAACCTCGATCGGCCTCGTTGAATACTGCACCGTCAGCCGGTTATCAGCGGAAACTGCAAGCTCTTCAGCAGCCAGGGGCCGTTTTTCGCCACTTCGCCCACGAGCTTCTCCGTCAGCCGCTCACGCTGTTCGAAGAGCCGGTAGCCTGCCATCGGGCGCAGATAGCCGCGCGCCTTAGGCTCGCGCTGAAAGAGAACTTCCTCGCCCTCTTTTTCGGCCATCTCCGCATAGCGCCGGCGATTGTCCAGCAGTGCCTTGATAATGAACGGCATCACGATCGAGTAATCCGCCTGCAAGCTCTCGGTGGTCTGTCGATAAACGTCTTTGTCAATCTTGCCCCAGGTGACGCCCTCGGCCGGCGGACAGGAGGAGAGCGAACCGTCGGTGACTGGAGCGGTGGTGATCTGAACATCGAAGATATAGCCGCGAATATCGGGCAGGCCAAGGATCTGGCCCAGCGCCGGCTCGGGCTGAAGGTTGAAGTTCTTCGGCACGCCGCCGCCCAGAATCATCGTCGCCAGCGCCCGCGCCGGGTTCTCGAAAAGCCCCCAGAAGTGGTAAGCACAGGCCTCGAAGATCTCCGTATGCAAGTCGAGATCGAAGCCGTAAGCGGGAATCAAGCCAGCCTTCCGCATCGCCCACAGCTTCATCGAATTCAGAAAGACGCTGCCGTCCCCGGGCGCGCCGACAAAGATCGGCACGGCCAGACGGTTGCAGGCGGCCAGCAGCCCTTCCGGCGCGTGCGTCGCCTTTTCCTGTAAGGCGTAGAAGCGACCGAGGCGGTTGCGAAACTCCGTGCCGGTCATCTTGGCTTGAAACTCCGGCTGCAAGAGGCAGGCGGAGATGAAACGGTCCTGATCGAGCAAAATGCTCTCGTCGAAGGCCATATCCGTGACACGGATCGTACCCGCCTCGCGTAGCGCGCCGTCGTCGCAGTTGATCGAGACCTCGTGGATCGGGTCCACGTCGTAGGGATGCAGCGAACGGTGGCCGTCGTGGTAGCAGACCGCGTCTGTGGTGCTCAGGTAGGCCACCCAGCCGGTCTCCAACAGCGGAACCAGCCAGGTGCGGTGCTGCGCTGAGACAGTGACCGGACCGGAGATGGCCACGGTCAAGGGGCATCCTTCGCCGATAGCACGGTCGAGGATTTGATAGATTCTGCGAAGGTAAGCGCCGCCGAAAGCAGGTAGGCAGTTCTCAAAAACCTCACCCAGATCGCGGCACTCGTCCACGCGGCGCGCCCGCACTGGCCCGCGCAGGCTGCCCGGGCAATGTGTCATCGGGAAAGAAGGATTCTCGGTCATTTTCATGAGAATATCACGCAAACCAACTGACACACGATAACTCAGGAAGCGCCGCGCAAAGCCCTGTTTTTCACCGCCGGCAACATAACGAATGGATGGCCCCGGCCTCGATGAATCCACATGCTCAGATTTCCGCGAGCCAAGGAGAGCAGACCCGAACCCGGCAAGCAGGCCTGTGACCAAGCGCCTGACGTTCGTGCTTGGGGACCAGTCCTGATCCTGTAGCAACACATCAAGCAGACACGGAACAGTCAGAGCATATCCGGCTAAAAATTGCGATAACGGCGTAGGTTGCTCATCCCATTAGAAGGCCAGGTGGCAAACTTGGGCTATCCGCAGCCCGCCCCACACGACAACTATGGTGTTGGCCGGATGCATACCCTCAATCCGTCGGGAGGCCTCTTCCCAGTTGCGGCGACGGGACACTTGATGTTTTTGCGGTTCAATCATGAACCAAGTACATCACCTTCCAGAACTCGCAAAAAAATGGACTTGCCCGAACACATACACTCAAACATCGGCTCAAACACCATCGCGCCGTATGCGCGGCGCGATGGTAACAGGCCTGACTTCCGTGCCACCCTGTGCTTATTGCACGGTAAGGTTAATGTAGAACGGCAGAGAGACCTGGTTTTTGCTGCCATAAACCAAGATGCCGTTATTTGTTGTCGATCCGCTCCCTGAAACGATGCAATTGTCGCCCGAGCCACCGGCGGAAGCGACACACAACGTGCCCACTTCGTCCGCCGTGATCGTCACCGCATAGGTTCCGGCAGGCGTGGTCAGCAAAGACTGCTGCGGCGCCAGGACGGATGTGTTGCAGGCTGTAAGGCTGACTGCCAGCGCGCCGCCGGCAATCATCAGGAACACCATCAGCAGCATACGTCCCTTTTCAAATGCCCTGCGCCGGAAGAATAGCCCGATCATTCCGAAGCCAAAGATTGCGGCCAGCGTGACGGAGGTCGCGCGGGCGTTCTGGCTGGTGGTGGTACCCGCGGATACATCGGTATAGAAAGTCACGGTCGCCAGTCCCGGCGTGCATGAAACGGAACCGTCGGCAGTTTGTGTCGTTGTTGCCCCAGAGGGACAGGTAATATCCACGGCGTTGGCCACGTTCACGTTCGGGTTGGGATAAGTGAACGAACACTGTGTGTGTGGTGGCAGGTTGTCACAGGTCAGCGAGACCGGGAAGTTAGTAGCGTTCAACTGGGAGTTCTTTCCGGCAAGCCCATAACCGAGGATCGAGGTAAGAGTTAGATTCATGCTCGCCGTGGAACCGGCTTTAACCGTCAGCGACGGAGCAACCGTCTGTGAGGCCGAATTGCCAGCTTGGGTAATTTGCACCGAAGGCCCGCGAACAGACTGCAGCAACGTTGACGTCGGCCCGGTAAGACCCAGGAAATTCGCGTCCCCGCTATACACCGGGGCGATGTAGTGCGTGAAGATCACCGGCGAATAGCTAACACCCTGGGGCACGTACCACAAGCAACTTGTGGGAAACGATGCCTGGGCACCGGTGGACGTGCCGGCGTTCTCGATGGTCAGCACTCCAGCGCCGGCCGAGTTAGGGCAGGCCACGCCCGAGTATCCGCCCGGAGCCGTGTATCCGGCCAGAATGCAGGTTGCCGCGCCGATTCCCGATGCGGAAGTTCCCGGCGGACACGCGGTCACGTTGTCCATCACCGTAAGCTGCCCGGTGGGAACGCCCGCGACGGTATCCACTTTCATGATGAAGTTGTATTGGTAGGGCTGCTCCGATCCATCGTACGGAACGGTGCCAGCGCCAGTCCCCGCCGGCACGAACGGCAGATTGATATCGGTCGGATCAGGGGACTTGGGCAGCGCAATCGCGGTAATCGCGGACTTGGCCACCGTAACGGACAACGTTCCCGTCGATCGGCCGTAGACGCGATCACCGCTGTAGTCCACGGTCATGGTCTGCGTCCCAGCCAATACCGGCGCCAGTGTGAAATTAGCGCTGCCCTTGGTCAAATCCGCCTTAGCCGTCGCCGTTTCCGGCGTAATGGTTGGAGTGCCCGCAAGAATAACCACTGTCCAGGTTGTGTAAACGATAGTGACCGTCCCCGTGGGTGTCTCTTTGCCGCTCTTCGGAGCCACCGTCACTATGAGCGGCGTATTGATCACCTCTGCCGCTTTGGCTCCCCCGGCAAGGCTGGTTGCGGATTTGGCGAGCGTCAGTCCCACGCCAGTGGCTGTGATCGTTTCCGGACTGTTGATCGCATTGCTGGCAACGTTGATGATGCCGGTCAGCGGACCCTGCTCTCCAGCCCCAGGGTTGAAGGTAACTTCGACTGTGCATGTGGCACCCGCCGCCACCGGGCTGCTATCTTTGCAGCCGCCGGTCGCCGTGTCCGCTGCCGAGAAGTCCACCGGCAGTTGCAGGTACGACGGCTGCTGTGAATTCAGCGGATTGATGCCGGAGTAGCCGGTCACGGTCAGCGGCGAGTTTCCAGCGTTGGTGATGGTGGTGTACGCATCGGTGGAGGAGGTAAGAGTGGCGGGCGTGGGCAAAGTAAGTGTGCCATTGGTGCTCACCAAGGTAACGGCCCCGCCCGTAGACTGGGTCAGATACACATTGGCCATGCGGTCAAGAGCAACCGAAGAAGTGTTGCTCACCGTCGAGGCGACCTTAGTCTCATCGGCGGGGACGGCGGTGCCGCCCACGAAGGGGATGCGCGTGGTTCCGCTGGCCGAGGAAATATAGACCGCTCCGGACGGATCGATCGCCAATCCTGTGGCGTTGCTTAGATCATTCAGCAGGGTTATTGGCGCGCCCATGCCGTCCTTTAGCTCGAAGAGGTTCTCGTCATCAATCACGTAGAGATTGTTGTCAGCGTCCACGGCCACCGCAGACGGGGCAGTAAAGCCAGTGGTGAGGAATGTTTTTGTCTGCCCCAAGTTGGAGGCAGTCGAGGCGCTGACAGCGCTCAGTTTTACGACCCGCCCATTGCTCGGATCGGCGATGTACAGATTGTCCAGGCCGTCTACGGCCAGTTGCAGGCCGGTCGTCCCCAAGCCGCTCACCAAGGTCACCTGGCTTGTCGGGTTCGACTCTGGCTCCGTGCCAGTGATCTCGCTTTGCCCAAAAGGAATCTCGTACACCTTGCCAGTGCTGCTATCGGCGATGAAGACATCGCCGGAACCATCGACGGCGACGCCTGTCGGCATTGTCAATCCGGTACCGACGGAGGAGGGTGTAGAGGATGCATCGGCACCCGCCGCATACATGAGAACTTTACCCTGGCCGGGATCCGCAACATAAATATTGCCCGTCGCGTCTGTCGTGACCTGACTCGGAGTCACCAGCTTCGAGCCAATCGCGGACTCTAGCCCCTGAGATGTCAGCACGTTCGCGCCTAAGCCGGTCCCATGCAGCACCATGCTCGCTATCGTCACATAGTTTGAGCCTTGAACGGTCGCATTCGCCGGCTTAGTCACAACATCTTTTCCCTGCCCGTAGGTTGCTGCCACGAGGCTGGTCTGAACTTCGAATTGCCTTGCGCCCAAGCCGCTGGGTAGAACCGTGAGTTGCAAGGTGTTGAGTGGGTAAAGGGGATCGTTTTTATTAGTGTCGGTGAATGTGACGATTTCACCTGCAGAGAAGCTGTTCGCGGCGGTGAGAACCAGAACACTGGTTTTATCTTCGATTGAATATGCGGTGACGGAATCGATTGGGCCGCTCGGTACCAGCTTCTGCATCAGCAGCTTGGCTGAGATGTTCCCCACGGAAGTTGGAGTAAACGATACGTTCTCGAGGCAACTCTTGCCCGCCGCATAGGCTACTCCGATGGTGCAGGTTCCGCCGGTAATGGCGAAATCAGGCTTTGCCACGTTGTCTTCGGAGATGACAAAGTTGGCGGGCGTGACGCTGCCGTTAAAGCCGAAGACGACATTTGCGCCGACAGAGGGTGTTTGTCCCACGGGGGAAGCGCCGAGTTCGGCATAACCAAAGCCGACCTTGGCCACATCCGCCTGGCTGTTGGCTTGCGTCTGGGTGGTGGGAACATACATGAAATTACGCGCCCGATCGATGGCCACCTCGCCTTGGGCAGGCACGCCGGTGACCAGGACCGCCGAAGCAGTCTCCGGGGTTCCCGACGGATTGGGGACCATGACGACGCCGACCTGCGAATCGCTGATGTACAAGTTGCCGGCCGCGTCGGTAATGACGCCTGTCACGGCAGGCAGATCCGGGTCCACGCGGGCAAGATTTTTGTCGGACGTATATTTTCCGTTGGCTGTGCCCGCCGGGACTTCAAGGACGCCGGGGAGTCCACCGGAGTCCTCAACCAAATAGACATTGCCTTTCGCATCCTGAGCAACGGAAATCGCGCGCTTGGTCAGGCCCGTAACTGGCACCCAATTGAATCCCTTCGGCGTTGGATTCGCCCATGCGCCATTGACGGCCAAGCTTTCAATGGCCTGTCCGGCGCCGCCGTTATTGGTGCTCCATATCAGGTTGTTGTTGTTGCCGATGGCAATTCCCCACGGCTGATACCAACCACCAATCAAGCCCGTGGAATCAGGGATGCCCCCCCCCTGCGCCCAGGCCTCCCACTCGTTGTTTTTTCCGGAGTTGGTGCAAATCGTCGTCACGGGGTTGCTGGGCGACAGGTCGTCAGCGGCTCCATCATTGAGGCCGGTCCAGTTGCCCTTTGCAGCATTCCACGGGAACATCACCACGCAGTTGTTCCAGTTGGCCTCCAGGTAGATATTGTTGCCCGGGTCGATAGCGATGCCGGGGTTTTGCCAGCCGCCGCCCAGGCTCGCCGTCGGGGTCGCGGAAGCAATTGTGATCGCCGCTCCTCCGCCTGCGGGAAACTCGTACAACGCGCCGTTGGCATAATCCACCACAAACCAATCGCCAAACGAGTCGATCGCCGTCTGCTGAATGGTTCCCCACCCCGTGGGATGAGACAACCCGGCGGCAGAACTGGCGGTCACCAGCGGTACTGTACCCTGGCCTGCGGCTCTTCCTGAGAGGCAGAGGGTTAACAGCAGCAGCCCAATTGCTAAACCGGCAAACCGGCGCACAGTGGTAAATGAGGTGGTGGCCATTGCATTCCTCCCGAAACAAACTCGTATCAAACTTCCGCAAGCGGCTCTTGCTCACTCGCAGGTTGAGGCCTTGTTTTTCTTTCAGCTCTCCGGGAACCGCCTCCAGTTCCCGGAAAGTTCTATTTCGCTCCGCCCGGCTTCCGCAACCGCTACTGAACGTTCAAGGGCAACGTAAACATCGGCGTTGTCAGAGAGTTCTGCTTCAGCGCCTCCGGATCGTAGGTGATGATTTGCACGTTATAGGTTCCACTGGGCGTCGTCACCTTAGGCGCAGGCGGCGGCGTCGAATACCCGGCGTTCGTACATGCGGTAATGCCCATCAACAGACCGGAAAGCATCATCGCTGCGCAAATCAGGGCCATGGAGCGATAGAGCTTTTTGCGTCCGGCGAAGACGCCCGCCAGACCGAGCCCGAACAGGCCAGCCAGCGCCCAGGGCGACTGCTTCGCCATGGACGCCGAGGTGCCGCCGTTGACCGCTACGTTCGTACTGATGGTCATTACGATCGTCGATGCAGTCGCGCCGCTCGCACCAACGGCCTGAGTACCGGTGCTGGGATCGGCATAATTGAATGTGCATTCGGAGTACTGGGGTAAAGTGGATGCAGGTGTGGTCGCAGCCAGTGAAACAGGCGCATCGGACGAGTTGCACTCCAAACTCACTTTTCCGTTGAACCCCACCAGCGGCATCAGCGTCAGAGTCACCTGAGTCGGCGTGCCGGAAGTTACGCTTATTGTCCCAGAAGACTGAGTGATCTGGACACTTGGAGCGATGTCGTAGAAAGTTTGCACGGAGATGGTTTGCGGGGCGTAGTTGACGTCGCCGCTGTACACTGCCGTCAGGTTGTACACCCCCAAGCCAAGATTCTGCAACGTGAACGTAGCGATGCCGTTGCCGTTGGGCGCAATGGCCCCATTGACGCCCTGGGTCGGATCAGCGGGTTGTCCATTCTGCGTGAAGGTAATGGTCCCTGTAGGCATTCCCACCGTCGAAGTCAAAATAGCAGAAAGGTAAACCGGATTCGCCGATTGTATATAGGTATTTCCGGCCCACACGGTCACGAATTTCGAGTTGGTCAGGCAGACGTTGACCGTTGTTCCATCCGTCTGAGTAATCGTCGAGGAGCCACCAGTTAGAAGTGTCGTAGTGTTGAGGCATATATCATTCGTCACCGGCACTCCGAGCGTGATGGTCGGGATTGCTTGCGCGATCGTGAACTTGGTCTTCGTGGCGCTGCCGGCGAAGCAGGTGGTTGTCGAACATGTGTTCTGGGTGGCGCCGGCTGTGCCGTTGCCACCGTAGTCCGCGCTGACGTTGTAGCTCCCGCCCAACAAGCTGTTGAAAGTAAACGTGGCGCTACCAGTACTATCCAAGGTCTGAGTTTGCCTGGGAAGATTGCCGTTGGCGCTGCCAACCGCAAGCGTCACCGGCCCCGACGGTGTGCCGTAGCCTGTCCCGACGGTGCTTACGGTCACCTTGATCGTATTGCACCCGGGATACGTCGCACCCGCGCACCCGGTGCTCGTGACGGGAGTGATGGTGAGCGCGGCTGTGGTCGCTGGCCGAAGATCCTGGATTACGTTGCCCGATACCGCAATATTAACGCCCGACGTCGCATTCACGGCATTGCTGATGACATTGATCGACGCGGTGGCTTCACCCGCGGCCGGCGCTTGCAGGACCATGCCGAGATAGCAGGAACCGCCCGGCGGAGTGTTCTTGGAGGCGCTGCAGGCCGGAGAATTTTCCGTCGCCGGCGACACGCTGTAATCAGCGGCGCTCGTCCCGGAGACAAGGTCGACGGTGGGGTCGTCGGAGACCGCCAGCGGCAGGTTGCCCAGATTCAGAATCTGCGCATCGACTTCGAACGGAACATTGGGGTTTACCTCTCCGTAGTTGCTGAAATTGTAGACGCCGCCGATGCCCAGTTGCGCCAATCCGGCGGTCGACCCGTTGCCATACGAGGCATATGCATTCTGTGCGCCGTCGAGCGCCACGCCCCACGGGATAGCGGGTCCGCTACCCAGACTGCTCGTCAATAGAATCTCACTGTTGACATTCAGGGAGCCGGTCGTCGTGCTATAGGGAATCCACACCAGTCCATTGGCTTCCGCCACAAAAACAGAACCCGACGGGTCCACGGCCAAGCCGGTCACTGGAGCGTGGAGGCCAGTTGCAACCTCCGTCATCCCCCCCCAAGGCATGGAGATTTCCCACAGGTTCGTTCCATCGGCCACCCACGCGTTTCCTGAGCTGTCCGTGGCAATCGCCGACGGACCCGTGAAACCGGATCCCAGCGTTATCTGCGGATAGCCTTGCAGCATGAGCGCGGTCTGCGGATTGGGTATCTCGACCACCTGTTTGTCGGCCTCATCTGCCACAAAGACATCGCCTTCGCCATCAATGGCAAGATTCAGGTTCCCTGTGCCTAAACCGGAAGCAATCTGTGTTTGCTGCGCGGTGGCCAAGGCGCCGTTAATATATGGAATCTCGTAAACGTTGCCGGAGTCTCCGATAAAGAGATTGCCGACGCCGTCAACGACCACGCCGGTGGGCGCCGAAAGGCTGCTACCGAAGACCTTGCCCGATGTCGGGCTGGTGGTGCCGGCAGGGTATTTCTCGATGGCCTTCAAAGCCGAATCAGCGACATACGTGTTGCCCCACAGATCAGCCGCCACTTGCTTGGGAGTGTTCAGACCCGAAGCAATGGACTGAACAGTGGCCGAAGAAACCACCGAAACTGCCGCGCCCTGACCGGTACCGGTCAGATAGGCATTGCTCCCGTCCATGACGTTGCCTTTGGAGTCGAGCAACTGCACCTCGCCCTCCACCGAGCCAGCCTTGGTGGTATTCAGTTGCACGTAATACGGGCACCAGCTATAGGAACTTGTGGTCGTCATCTTGGCGCTGAAAGCCGGATACGAGGTGCCCGCGGTGCAGGGCAACACCGGAGCCGTCGGCTTTGATTGCTCCATTGGATCGCTGGCGACGGTCTTGAAACTAGCATTGCTCGGCTGCGCCAGAGCAATGCTGGCAGGCGTAGCCGCCTGGTTGAACATATAATAGATGGCTTGCGTCTGGCTGACGGTGGCCTTGGCGGAAGTCGAACCGCTGCCGCCTGCAAGGATGGCGCTTGTCGTAATCTCGAAAGCCGTGCTGCTCAAGCCGGTGCCCGACACGAAGAAGCTGAGCCCGTTCAGCGGGTAAAGGGGGTCGCCCGAAGCTGCCGAGATCGTGACCACCTCGTTTTCACTGAAGGAGTTGTTCGCCGTCAGCGTCAGCGTTCCGCCGCCTGCCGTAACCGAGAAAGCCGTGATCGGCACACTGGTTGCCCCACCCACTGCCGTACTCCCCAGGTCAAGAGCGCCGGGTTTCCACAGCACAATGCTCGATTCCAAACACGTTGCCGTCGCAGTCTGCACGGTCGTGGTATCACAGTTTGGGGCGTTCACACCGGCTGGCGCCCAGTTGTTGTTATAGCTGGTGGCGATCCAAAGCAATCCCCTCTTATCGACCAGAGGCGGGTATCCGCCATCGACCGGCGAAACCATCACCGTATCGGCCCACACCAAGTTCGGGTTCGAGGGTGTACCCTCATTGGGAATCATGAAAACGCCATCTGCTTGCCCGCCGTATGCAATGTTGTTCGCGCTGCCGAAATACAGATCCCCTTGCAGGTCAATGAACATGCCGGTAATCCCGTTCCAGCCACCTTGGTCGATGCGCGGCAGCGCCGATTCGGCCGTTCCGGTTCCGTCGCCGACAATAGGTGCCGAGCCGGCGGCTATTTTGCGGATGCCATGCACGTTGTTGGGATAAGCGCCTTGGTTCTCAAGGAAATACACGTTTCCGGCGTGGTCGACGACAAGTTGGGAAACCATCGTCTCCAGACCCGTAGCCAAAGCCGTGACCGAAGTTACGGTGCCGGATTCGTTCACGACGTACTTGAAGATCGACTCGGTAGCGGAGGTACTCACGTAGAACGTGACGCCGTCATCGCCCACCTGCAGATCCTGGGGCGGGATGGCCACCGTCTGGCCGTTGCTGTTGGTGTACGTGGGACCCTTCCAGATATCCGCAATGTTAAAAAGCCACGTTCCCGAGTTGGCGTCGTACGGAACCCGGCAGAATTGGACAGTAGAGCCATAGCGATCCGTGACATAGAGGTTGTCCCACTTATCGAGCGCGATGGCGGCGTTCCAATACGAGCCTTTATACTCCAGCCGCGAACAATCGGAGGCGTCCTTGTTGGATGGCTCGGGCCCTACAATCTCCACCGGCGCGGACGCGCCCGGTGCCATATCGTAGAGCGCACTGCCGGCGGAATCCAGCATGAGAATATGGTCGTGCAACGGGTCTTGCTTCATCGAATAGATCTGAACCCAAGCGCCGGTGCCGCCATGGCTGAAGGGAATGACCGATCCCACCGTGACCGGGGCCGGCGCCTTGATCGACAACTGGGCCTTGGCAACAAGGCCCGGCAGCAGGCCGACAACAAGAACCAGGCACGCAACCCGCGCAACCCTGCGAAATATGACTGCAGATTCGATGGCCATACATTCCCTCCCAAAAGCTCAATCAGAGATCCCTTTACGAGCGGCTTGCCCGCCGACCCGGTTACACACCCTCGGCAGAAGGCGGATGCCGCGCTTCTCAATTTTGCCCGACCGGACGTTCCGCCCTTGCCGGCCCTTTGCCTGTCCCTTTCCGGACACCGCACACCGCACTAGGTTCTCCCTGGCGGTTGCCCGGACTTGAGACCCATCAGAACGTAAACTTTGCTTCCAGCTCCGCCAGCCTGTTTCCGACCTTGATATTCGCAATGCCGAAATCCTGGTACTGGAGCATGCTTTGCGTCAGCGGCTGACCAACAAGCCCGTCCTGGATACCAAGATTCAGGTTCGTGGTGTTGTTGTTGTTGAACGAAACCAGCGGGTGGTTAAACACGTTGAAAGCACCCATCCGCAACTCCAGTCTCTTTCCTTCACCCATGGAAAATTCCTTCATCACCGTCATGTCGTGGTCCATGTACGCCGGACCGCGCAGATAGGGCAGCCGAAAGACTCCATTGGTCCCAGGTTGCGGTATTTCGAAAGCCAGGGGGTTGATGAACTGGTGGTTATGCGGCCCGCCCTTGAGACTGACACCCTTCGCAAGTCCGGGCATCATTTGCACATCCGGCGTGCCCAGCCACACCACCGGATTCATATAAGTCGTGCATTCGCCTTTGATGCCGTAAAGCGTCTGGCAAGTTTCCGTCCCGTCTTGATTCCCCTGAGTTGGGTACGTAAGCGGGACGGCATTCGCAAACCCGGCGTATCCGAAGCCGAAGTTCTCGCCGTTTTCAGAGGCCAGCGGGAAACCGCTTGTCACCGTGGAAATTCCCGATATCTTCCAGCCATTGATAAGCTCGGAGAACCACCTGGTTCCGCCTTTGTAGTGTCTGCCCAGGTCAATCAGGTAGTGAATATTGAAGGTCTGTGTCCGGTCGTAGGGCACCGGATTGTAGTCATTGCGCAGGTTGACCGGATCAACGAGTTGGTTGTTGTACGAGGAGGCAGTGGCAAGGTTCTTGGCGAAGGTATAGTTGGCACCCCACGAGACAATGCCCCCGGTCTTGTTCCACGCGAACTGCGCGCTGCTGTAATTGGAGTAAAAGTTGTGCTTGAGCTGGTAGATGTGCTGGTAGAACGGGTAGGGCCGGTATACGTCGAATTCCGGAGTGCCGAATCCGCCGATGCCATTGATAACGGGATTGCCGTAAAGCGCAGTCAAGTCGGTGGGAATCGCGGCATACGAGGCAAGATTGAACAGGTTATCGCTTGTGCCCGCCATGTTGGGGTTGTTATTCGTGGGGCAACCCGTCTCAATGCCGCAGATAATATTGATGTCCGACGCGCTGTTGTAACTGTTGTTCCCGCTGTACGATCCCAGATTGATGCTGTGGTTGCCCACATACGCGACCGATAAGTGCGAAGGCCCAAGGCGCAAAAACCTGATTCCGGGAATGTTTTGATCAATTCCGCCGTTGAATTCATAATAGATGGGACGAACCTTATCGCTGGGCGAAAGCACATAGGCGCTGAAATCGGGAGGCAGGATGGGCGACTGGCTGTCGATCTGGTTGTAGGTCAGCGCTCCCTGCAGGAACGAAGTTTTATATCCCTGGGCTGTGGCCGCCGCCAGAGCATAGGGATTGAACTGTTCCTGGTTGCGGTACATACCCCAGCCGCCGCGCAGCACGGTCTTGCCTTTGCCAAAGATGTCCCAGGATGTCCCCACGCGGGGAGTGAAGAAGACCGAAGCCGGGGAGTTGACGGAGTTCGACACGCCGGTCTTCTGGGAAGACCACGTGATGCCTGGGAAGCCGGCGCTGGCGCAGTTGCGCGTGTAACCGCCGCATTGCGTGTTGTAAAGGCTGTCGGAGAATGTCGCCAGACCATTGTTATGACGGTCTGTCCAGGGACCAAGATGCTCGAAGCGCGCGCCGAAGATCAGACTGAGATTGCGCAGCTTCATCGTGTCCGTGGCGAACCCCGCCACCGTCGTGTAACGCAAGTCTACGAGGGGCGAGAAATTGGTCTGCGTAAACGAATCGGCATATCCCTCGAACATCAGCGCCGTGGGGTTATAACAGCTTCCCAGGTAGGCCGCGCCCGAGTTGCGCAGGTTGCCGGCGGAACTGGGGTTCACGCAGCCGTTATACGGAGCTTGATTGGTCGACGAATACTCGAAGTATGAATTGCCCGGGTTGAAGGTGTATTCGCCTTGAGGATAGGAGCCGGTATCCGCCACGCCGTTGTAAGTGCCCGTCTCCCAATAACCGCCGAACTGCAAAAAGTGATTCTTCAACTGCCAGCTCACGACGTCCTGCACGACCGGATCCACCTTCTTGGTGTGGATACGGTTGTTGTAGAAGCCACCCGGCATGAGCACATTCGGATAGCCGTTCCCGCCTCCACTGGCAATGGCCGGCACGGCATAGTCGTAGTTGTTTTTGTACATGCCCAAATAGTCGAAACCAAGCCCGCCATTGCCCGGAATGTCGAACCGGTCGACCGCCGTTGGGTTACCCATCTTTCCCGGCAGGCTGACAAAAGACATGGCGGCGGAAAACTCGTTGGTCACGCTCGCGCCAAAGAAGTGAGCATAGCGCGCCGAAAGCACATTCGATACATCCCCGGTGGTGATGGCGCCGGGATATGGCACGGAGCCAGTTGGGAAGGAGCCGAGATCAACAGGATCCTGGTCGATCTCCCTCTGCAGTCCGTAGACCAGGAATAGGTTATTGCTGGCATTGATGTTATATTGCAGCGTTGCCCGGAACACACTCCCGTTCTGGGTCTGCTGGAGCTGCTGAATATAGTTGTAGCCAAAGGGGTTGGTGAACGGGTCGGCGTTGGGCTGTGGGAACCAATTCACCAGCGCCGCGCCGGCGCCGTTCTTGTAGGGGGTGGCGTTGTTGTTGTTTACCGCCGTCCCATTAGGCAGGAAGTTGTCCGTGTAGCACATGGGCAGAATGGCATTGGGGTTGGGCTGGCCATCAGGACGCCCCCCGCAAAGCTCGGTGTTGAGCGAAGCGGCGCTGAAGTCGCCTTGCCGCTCGGCCATGGTCGGAACCCAAGCGGAGATGGCCTGCTGATCGGCCTCAAATACCTGGTTGTAATACTCGAACCCCGCAAAGAAGAACAGCTTGTCCTTCTTGCGATTGAAATCCGTAAACGGAATCGGCAGCGGACCGCTGAACTGCCCTCCCGGATAAAAATACTGCTCGTTCGGACGGGACTGGAGGAGGTAATTGTCGTACCAGTCGTTGGAGTTCAAAACCGCATTGCGCGCTACCAAATAGGTCTCGCCGTGATACTTGGTACCGCCCGTCTTCGTCGAGGAACTGATAAGCGCTGGTCCTTTCGCGTATTCGGCGCCGTAGGAAGAGTTCGAGGCCTTCACTTCCTGGACCATCTCGATGTTCATCTGCTGCACCGACCCCGAATTGGTGGCGATATCGGTGAGCGAAACGCCGTCACTGACAATGGCGATGCCGGCCGGGCCGGAGCCGTTGGCGATATAGGCGGATGTGGGGCCGCTCAGGCCTACTACGGCGTTGTTGAATCCGGGACGGTTGAAGAGGCCCTGATCGCCAGTTGACATCGCGTATCCAGGCAGCATCTTCACCAACTCGCCGGCATCCCGGCCGATGATGGTCAGGGTGTTCAGGTCTTCGGTGGTGATGATGTCGCTGCGCTCGCCGGTGTGGAGCGCGGCCAGATTGGAATCGATCTGCGCTTCCACCGTAATCGCCGCGACCGTGGCGCCCACCTCCAAGCGGATGTCGGTATAGCTCAGATGATCGCCCTGCCGCACCGGGAATGGCTGCGACTGCCAAGGCTCGAAGTTTGTTGCGCTGACATCCAGCCTGTAACTCGTGTCGGGGATGACGCCAGCGAACGCGAAGGCACCGCTGCCGTTACTGCTCGTGGTGTGCTTGATCCCGGTCCCCAGGTCGGTCAATACAACCGTGGCTTTTGGAATGACGGCGCCTGTGGTATCCGCGACGATGCCGGTCACGTCGCCTGTCGCCTGCCCGTATAGCGCAGTTGGCGCCAGCAGGAGTACTGCGGTTAGCATCACCAGCAACGAGGCAGTCGGCCTGTTCCCTGAAAAGAACTTCATAGTAGTCCCCCCGTCGGCTACATTCCGTGTGTGTCTTCAAATCCTGGTTCCCGGGCCTCACGCTGGACCTGGGTTATTGCACACCCTGCTCAAGTCCTGAAGCGCTGCTTAAGCCGAGGATTCGAACGCAGGATCTCTTTCTGCGCTGAAAACTAAGACGAAACGAATTTTGAATCATAAGGTCAAGCTCTGTCAAGTGATTTTTTCTGAAATTTTCAAAGATGGGATCGATACCGCAGCTTTGCTGGCATTTTCGGCTTTCCGGTCGCGCGGAGCGGGCTTTCCAAAACGGCTCCACAGAGACACGTCAGCCCCCGGACGGCGCGACCCTCGGCACTCAGGTGGGGACTTCGGCGGCTGCAAGATCAAACAGGGCGACGCTCCCGCCCGTGGACCGTCACTCGGTAAGCTCGTTTGCCGCCCTGGTCATGAAGCCGCAAGAACCTCTCCATAATATACGCAATGAACGGGATACTGCGTTTTGAGAGTATTTGGAGTTGATTTCTATAAAATCAATAGCTTACAGACACTCGGCGGACCCCGCTCATTGCAGAACCGTTTCCCCGCCCGGCGCGGCGTCTCCAGAGGGAGCGCGATGAACCCTATTCACGGGAACAACTCCCCACCATGATGCTCAACCTTCGCCATGACTCGCCGTGCCGTCCTCTTTTTACGCCCCGGCTTTCCTGCGCTTGCAAAATCTCCGGCTGGGCGAAAGCGGCCTCGGCGCGAAAAACCACTCTTTTGTCCGGTTTCTGTTGCCGCGCGATCTCGGACAGGCAAAACCCGGCCGAGACGCAGGCTGGCTCCATCTGCCGAGCAGTCCTGCTTGTCCCCCGCCCGCAAGTCGAAGATAACGGTATCATGAAACTGCCAAATGCGCCCCGGGGATCCACCCTGCCGGACCCACCCAAACCTCTCCCTGCGCTCGCCAACCGGCGTCAAGCGCCCGTATGCCGATTGCCGCGCCTGCCTAACTCGCTTGACTCGAACGTTTTTCACTTGACAGCGGCATTTTTTATCGAGTACGGTATATCGTTATCATAATTTGGGTGATAATCCGCGCGGAGTTCCAAGGATTAGGTCGCCATGCACGTTCTCCGCGCGGAGTGGTGCCGGTATTCGCAGGCGAATTTTTAGCGTAGCGATGTTGAACCGATGGATACGGGTTGTGACCTCCGGTTGGGAGTTGTCGAGAACCAAGGGCAATGCTTGATGCGGAGCATGACGCAAGCTTGATGTTGGCAAATGGGCGATGCGGGATAAACCGGGTCGTCATCGATTCCCCATTTCGGGGATGGAAGCAGATCGGAGGGAGAAGGAATGCAAATGACTTGGAACAAATTGACGACTCCTGTACGGCCTTTTGCGGCGGGATCATGGATAGCCCTGTTCGCGCTGCTGGCCCTTTGCTTGGGCGCGCCTGCTTACGCGCAGACGCCCATCGTGGTCTCCGGCACGCCCACACAGTTAGGAGCGCTCACCGGCGGCGGCTGGGATGGCTCGCAGGAGCCCATTGGGGGAACGTTTGTTGTTGGCCTCAACGGCGACGTCCTGATCGGTGACGGATGGAACTCCGCTTTTCTTCAGATCACCCCTTCCGGGACGGACACTAAATTAGTGCCGGGCTATGGTGCCTCGAACGCTGCGCTCGACAGCTACGGCAATCTGTACTTCGGCGGCAATTACAACGCCAGCGTCTTCAAGATTCCTTACAACGCCGCCACTGGCCAATATGTAGGCTTCACAACGGCTCCGACGGCCAACTGCCTGGGCGGCAACCAGGATACGGCCCCTTGCCTCTTTGCGCCCGCGGTTGTGGCTTACATGAACGGCACTCTCGCCGGATCAGGAGCCTCCGGATATGCCGGAATGGTCTTCGATGCGCAGGGCAATTTCTTCTTCGAATCGAACACCCTGCCGGGTACCAATCCCAACTCGATCTTCGAGTGCAACGTTGCCTGCCTCGCCAGTTCCACCGCCACCCCGACGCTGATCTATGCCGACAAGAATCCGGTTGGCGCGTTGGCCATCGATCCGTGGGGGAATCTCTTCTTTGTCGATGGCAAAGCCAGCAGCAAAGGCGATGTGACCAACATCAACGAAATCCCGCTCTCCTCCGGAGCGTATGCCGCCTCGCCAACCGTTGTGGAGAGCTATACCACCGCAGTTAGCTGGGGTAACGGCATCAGCGGCCTGGCCATTTCCGGCACCGGCACGGTGTACTTCTGCACCAACGCCGACGGCATTTTCGCTTTTCCCAATACGCAATCGGGCGGCCCTGATACGAGTGCCCTTTATATGCTTGCCACGCAGGGCGGAAAGGGGCTTGCGATCGATTCCAAGGGCAACCTCTATGGAATTCCCTATAACAGCGGCGACGTCGTTTCGTTCATCCCGGTGGGCAGTGTTGCGCTCGGCGCCTCTCCCACTGGCGCCGCCGCAACAGCCGTCAGTGCTACGATCTTCGACAGCGCAGCCTCGTGTACTAAGCCTCCCACGCTGGCGCTTTCCGTCACCGAGTTTGGCAAAGCAACGAGCGAATTCACGGCCGCCGCCGGAACGACTTGCTCGACCCCATTTGGCGGAGCGAACGGCGTCTTCAGCTCGGGGCCGCTGACCGCAGCCGGGTTCTCGTCCTTCCCCGTCACCGCCAACTTCACGCCCACCGCAGTCGGTGAGCGCAACGCGGCGTTGACCATCGCGGACGCCGCCAACAGCGCCAGCGGAACTGCGGCGCTGAGCGGCGTGGGCCAGGGCGCGACCGGCAATGTCGATCCGGGAGTGATAACCGCCGTCACCACGGGGCTTACCAGTCCGGCATCCATTGTGGGCGATCCCGCAGGCGACCTGTTTATCGCCGACCCCGGCGCTGGCAAGGTCTATGAGATCGCGTCGGGGTCGAGTACCCTTACCCCCGTCGGCACAGGGTTTGTCACGCCCGATGCTTTGGCCTTTGATGCCAATGGCAACCTGTTTATTGCCGATGATGGGGCGCTGGCAGTCGAGGAGATCCTGAACACCGGTGCCACCGGCGCGTTTGTCGCGGGAACGCAATCGACGGTTGTCAAATCCACAACTTTGTTCGATGGCGCCGCGCTCTCCAGCGCCACAGGCTTGGCCTTCGCGCCGAATGGCACTCTGTACATCTCCGATACAGCCGGCAAACGGGTCGTTTTCTGGGATCCTCTCGTCGGCCAGGCGGGCGTAACCCTGGCCACCACGGCGAACGGCGTCAAGTCTCCTACGGGACTCGCCGTTGATTCTTCGGGCAATCTCTATGTTGCCGACTCGACCCTGGACCAGGTTTTCGAGTTTGCCAGTGCCGGCGGCATCACCGCCATCACGCCTCCGAATGTGAGCGAGCCCGCTGGCGTCGCCGTGGATGCCTCTGGCAGCCTTTTGGTCGCGGACGCCGGATCGGGCAACATCGTCTGGATTCCCAATGTGAGCGGGACTTTGACCACCTCTGCGGCGGTCACCATCGAAACCCTCTCCCCGCAGGCCTCCTCGCTGTGGCTGGATGCGCAGGGCGACGCGTATGTTGCCAGCGCCGGCGGCCAGGCAGCGTATGCCATTCAGCGCACTGCGGCCTCGGTCAATCTCGGCACCGTCCAGGACGGCGTGACGAACTCCGCCACTGTCTACCTCATCAGTGCCGGCAACCAAAGCGCAACTCTGGCAACCCCGGATGTGACCGAGCCTTCCAACACCATGTTCACCCTCGATCCGGCGGCAAGCAACGGTTGCTCCAGCGGATTGTCTGGAGCTCCCGGAACGTCTTGCCAATTCACGGCCACCTTCGCCCCGCCGCCGGCCACTGCCGACGGAGTGCAATCGGGCACGGCAACCATCAATATCGCCACTCCGGCAGGCACGATCAACGTGAACTTGAGCGGCACGGCCACGACATCATCGATTAAGCCGCAGACCATCACCGGCTTCAAACCACCTGCCTCCATCGAGGAAGGCCAGCAGATCACGCTGTCGGCCAAGGGCGGCGCATCCGGCAACCCGGTCACCTTCAGCATCGACGCAGCCTCGGCGTGTCCCGCCTGCGCCACCATCACAGGCAGCGTGCTGACCGCTGTCTCCACCGGCGTCATCAAGGTGGACGCCAACCAGGCGGGCGGCACGGCAGGCGGCACGCAGTATGCCGCCGCCACGCAGGTTCAAGCCACCATCACCATCAACAACAATGTGGTCCCGCCCGGCGTGCCCGCGCTTCTGATGAACCAAATCAACTGGCTATTGGCGCTGCCCAACGGCGGAGCATACGGCGGCACCGGGGCTGGCGGTTCCACCTTTGTCGTCAATCCGGCAGGCAATCCGGTGGTGGGTACTTCCTATGGCAACGAAGTCGCACTCTTTGACCTCAAAACCGGAGCTTGGACGAATCTCGGCTCCGTCAGCAGCGTTGCGGGAATTGCCCAGAATAGCGCCGGCGACCTGTACCTCGGCGCCAGCTACAGCAACACCATCGCAAAGCTCCCGTACAACAGCAGTACCGGAACCTATGCGACGTTGACCGATTTCACTAAAACCGCGCCGCCGCAATGCACTGGCAAGGACACCACCGAATGCTCTGCCGTCACAACCTTCGCCAATTGGGTGGGCGTTGGCTCGATGACCGTGGATGCCAGCGGCAATCTCTTCATCGCCACCGACGATCAGGGCACTCCCGCGCACGCCATCTTCGAGTGCTCGGCGGCGTGTCAAACCGGAGCCTCGGCGCCTGTCTTGCTCTTCCAGGAGACGGCAACCTCCATCACCGTTGGCGGCACCGATTATGCAATCCAGTACTACATCGGCGGCATTGCGGTCGATCCATGGGATAACCTCTTCTTCACCGACTCGGCCGTAGTCACCGGCGGAAGCGGCGAGAGCGCAACTTCTCACCTCTACGAGTTGGCCTACACGGCGGCGACGGGTTATGCCACGGCTCCGACCGTGATTCAGACCTTCACCAACACGAAACCTGGTAGCTACGACGACCAGCTTAGCGCGGTCGCCATAGCGCCAAACGGAGACGTCTACTACGGCGTGGGGTACGACGGAATCTTCGGCGTCCCGAATACCCAGGCAGGGCCGCAGATCGCCAACCAATACGGGGTTGTAAGCCAAGGCCCCAAGGAGATGGCAGTCGACTCCAACGGCAATGTGTATTGGGTGGCGTATAACAACGGCGGCGACTCGCTTGGCCAGGCTCTGGTCGGCAACCTGACGACGCCCAACGCCCAGTACCAAGGCGCTTCGGTCAGCGCCACCGCAACCGTCGTCGACAACGCCCTCGGCTGCGGAACAGCAGCAACCATCGCTATCGCATCCTCCAATCCTGAGTTCTCCGCCACGGCAGGCACAACCTGCTCGTCGCTATCGGTCGGCTCGGGCAACGGAACTTTGTCCACCCCGATCTCCGCTTCCACCTATCAGGCGACCATCAC
>Ga0224559_1000313_pt1 | contig 33803 bp, 27 predicted proteins | sample 714S33034metaG_FD_180676 | JGI IMG/M metagenome (GOLD analysis project Ga0224559, IMG submission 180676) | Peat soil microbial communities from Stordalen Mire, Sweden - 717 S3 30-34 | ecosystem: Environmental > Terrestrial > Soil > Wetlands > Peat | place: Sweden: Norrbotten County, Stordalen... | reverse complement strand
GCCTTCAGGCCCCTGAATGAGGCAGGTGGAGCAAGCGGGCTTCAGCCCCGGGCCTGAATGCCAACGCTCCAACCGTCATCACCCGCGCGAATCTCCTCTACACCATTGCAAGAAACGCTTTAGCCCCTGAGGAAACGCTCCCAGGTCTCAAAAGCGAGACCCTTCGGCAAGCTCAGGGCAGGCTCTGGAGCACCCAACTTCAAATCAAGAACTAACTGAATTCAATTTATCTTGGCACCACCGGCAGAATCAGCGCGCTGGGATGCTTCTCGTCGTGAACGATGGTGTTGGTGGCCTTCACCATCGTTGCATCGGTGCTCGCGTCCTTGCCGGTGTTGAGGTTGCGGTCGAAGCGCGGGAAGTTACTGCTGCTCACTTCCAGGCGAATCCTGTGGCCCTTCAGAAAGACGTTGCTGGTAGACCAGAGATCGATCTTGTACTCGTAGACCTGGCCGGGAACGATCGGAGTGGCCGTGCTCATGGACTCGCGATAGCGGGCGCGCAGAATGCCTTCAGTCAGGTTGATCGCGGCGCCATCCGGAGCTACATCGACTAACTTGCCGGTGAAGTCAGTATCGACCGCAGATGACTTGGCGAATAAGTCGAGAGTTATGGGGCCAGTTACTTCGACGTCCTGGTCGAGGGGCGGCGTGGTATAAACCAGAACGTCGGAGCGTGCCTCGACCTCGCGCTGGTCCCTGGGGCCGGGAGCAAGGTGAACGGCGTCGCAACACAAAGGACCGCCGACGGTGGGAACGGGAATGGCGGGGTCGTAGACGTAGGTGTCGGCGGTCTCGGCGTGCGCGACTGCGGCGGAAAGTGCGCCGTCACCCGATGCACTGTTTGCCTTTCCGGAGGAATGAAGGAAGTAACTCGTAGTTACAGCCCCCTGCAATGGCCAGCTATCTTCATTGCGCCACTCGTTCTTGCCCATGACAAAGATAGTGACCGGCTTGTCGCCGGCGAACTGATTTTGCTTGCCCAGGAAGAGGTAGTCATACCAGTCGAGGGTGACAGCGTTCTCATCGAAGGGAGCGTCGGGTCCGAAATCGACATCGCCAATCTTGCGGCTCCAGCCGGAGTGTCCGCCGATGGCCACCAGCAGGCGCTGCTGCTTGCGAGCCTCGTCGTTCCCCGCGTGCGCCTTCAATCCGAGATAGTTTCGAATCGATCCGCCCTGAAAAATGTCGTACCAGGCGGCAATGGTGAGCGAAGGAACCTGGATGTTCTGGTAGTTCTCCTCGATGGACCACTGCTTCCAATAGCTGTCGTAACCGGGATGATCGAGCCAGTCGAGAAAGTAGGGAGCAAGCGCGCGGGTGAGCCCCTGGCCGTCTTCGGGAGTGGTCACGTTGAAGACCGGGTACTGTTTGAGCGGCAGAACGGTGCTACCCACGAGCGCGTTCTTCGCTTCCACAACCCGCCGGTCGAGCGTGTCCTGGGCCAGCGACGAGGTCCACGACTCGTTGAACCATTGCTCGAACGCGCCGCCCTGGTAGGTCCAGTTTTCGTGGTAGTTGCTGGCCGTCACCACGGGGCAGATTCCGGCTAGATGCGGAGGATGGCCGATAGCGGCGAGCATCTGCGTTGCGCCTACATACGAGCCGCTGAACATGCCGACTTTGCCATTGGAATGCGGCAGCGCGGCAGCCCATTCGACGGTGTCGTAGCCGTCGTCGATCTCGTGCTTGAAGGGGTACCACTCGCCCTCTGAGGCAAATCGGCCGCGCACATCCTGCGCGACGACCATGAATCCGCGGGCAACGCCTTTCTGTCCAAATGCGGCGAAGTTGTCCTTGTTATAGGGCGTGCGTGTCAGCAGAACAGGAAAACTGCCGTCGCCGGCGGGGCGGTAGATGTCAGCGCGCAGGGTTACGCCGTCACGGGTCTTCATGGCGACGTTTTTCTCAACCACGATTTGCGGAGCGGCTTGGCCCAGAGCTGAAACACAGGGCGCGAGGGTTGCGGCAAAAGCGAGAAGGCAAACAGCTCGTTTCAACATGGGCAGACATTTCCTCGGCGGCAAAGGCCGGAACCATTCTACCGGCTTCGGGGGCGAGATGAGACCACTTGCCCTCGCGGTGTATCGTTGCAGACGGGGCAAAATCCAGTGGGCGAGGTGCGGAAGTGCAGATGTTGAATCGGAGAGGATTTCTGAAGGCGGCAAGTGCGGCAACAACGGGAACGCTGCTGGGATCGCGGCTTCATGCGCTGGCGGTTCAAGATGAAGCCGGCAGGCCGGTTGCGGCGAACGATCATATTCAGATTGCCCTGATCGGCGCGGGCGGTCAGGGACAGGGCGACACCAAGACGGCGCTGCGGGTTCCGGGCGTGAAGCTCGTTGCCGTTGCCGACTGCTACAACGGCCGCCTCGAGCACAGCAAGGAACTGTGGGGCAACGACATCTTCACCACCCGCGACTACGCGGAGATTCTGGCGCGTAAAGACATCGACGCGGTCATCATCGGCACGCCCGACCACTGGCACAAGCAGGCCAGCGTGGATGCGATGAAGGCCGGCAAGGATGTGTATTGCGAGAAGCCCATGATCCATCTCTATGCCGACGGACCGAAGATGATCGAGACCGCGCGCGCAACCAAGCGCATTCTGCAAGTGGGCAGCCAGCGGGTGAGTTCGGTGATCTATCAAAAGGCGAAAGAGTTGCTCGCCGCGGGAGCCATCGGCCAGCTCAACATGGTGACCGCCCGCTGGGATCGCAATTCGACGATGGGCGCGTGGAGCTATACGGTTCCGCCGGATGCCTCGCCTGTTACCTGCGACTGGCCGCGGTTTCTTGGCACTGCGCCGAAAATTCCGTTCAACGCGGAGCAGTTTTTCCAGTGGCGCAAGTGGAAAGCCTATGGCAGCGGTGTGGCCGGCGACCTGTTTGTGCATCTGTTCAGCGGCACGCACTTCATTACCGGATCGCACGGGCCCACGCGCGGCATGGCTACCGGAGGGCTGCGCTTTTGGAAGGATGGCCGCGACGTGCCGGACGTGATGCTGGGCCTCTTCGACTATCCAGAGGGCTTCAACCTGAGCCTGCACGTGAACTTCGTCGACGGCGGCGAAGAGAGCGAAGGGCTGATCTTCACCGGTTCGGAAGGCACGATGGAGATTGGCTGGGGCTCTGTGAGCGTAAGCCGCGTGCCGCGCGAGAAAGAGCCGGGGTACATGATTGGGAGCTTCACTGAGGCGACGCAGAAGGAGTTCTTGGAAGAGTACAGGAAGAAGTATCCGATTGCGAACCCGGAAGGTGCGCCGCCGGTAGGATACGAGAAGTATGTGGCTCCGCAAGGTTACAGCGATAGCTACGACCACTTCAAGAACTTCTTTGCATCGGTGCGGTCGCGGCAGCCGGTGGTGGAAGATGCAGTCTTCGGATTCCGCGCGGCCGGTGCGGCGCTGCTGAGCAATCTGAGCATGGAGCGCGGAGCAATCGTCGGCTGGGATCCGGAGGCGATGAGGCTGGTGTGATGGGTGGGCTTGGTGGAGTCCCAGGTCTCAGAAGCGAGACCTGGGGCACCCGGCCATTGCGACTTGTCACTGAATCGTTTGCATCTCTCTTTGGAAGTAGCCTTCCGCATTTGCTTCAAAGTCCGAGAGCGACGTGAACTGCTTGTCAGCTGCGTTTGTAATCCTTGACTGGTCCTTCTTTGAAAGGCCGTTTTCGAAGTCTTCGTGGACAATGACGCTTCTGAATGGAATCTGATTTATCTGAAACTGCAGGCAGGTAAGAGCAGCTAAGCGGGCCTTTGCATTGTCCCTTACGCCGAAGAGAAATATCTCGCGCGGCAAGCTCAATTTCCAATCCACCTCAAGGTCGTCTCTAGTGGGTATTGGAAGGTATCCTTCGATGGGACTGAAGCGGGAAAGGTTGCTCTTCACGAAGTCGCCGAGCATTTCGTAGAACAGATTCTGCATCACCTCCCGCTTGAACGCCTGCATGTTGCTCACTTTGGCGACGGTCTGGGCAAACTGGAGCAGTGCCGGATAGAGTCGCTCTTTTGTCGTGTTTAGATAAAGCCTTCCACGATCTTCAGCAATTCCATTCTCCGATAAAGTGCGGTCCAAAATGCGACGTTTTGTGGGTGTGTCAACATCATATGAATACGACAAACGCATGAGAGTCATCCCGTGGTCTGAAATGCGAATCGGCTCACCTGGGAGTCTTGGAAGGTCGAGAAATATCTCGACCATATCCCCATCCTCATGAAAAAGAGGAGCGAGGACCTGCATGATTCCCGGGCGCTTCTCTCGAAACGACACGTGGTGGTTGAATTCGGCTTTCAGGTCGTCAAGAAGGTCCATAACAGTCATTGCTCGAAGGCTAAGGGCATTTGATTTTTTGTCGGAAAATGCTTCTCCGCGTCTTCCGCGTCCAAGTTTACCTTCTTCACGAAAAGCTGAAGTGCTTCCTCGAAAGAGGCGTATTCCGTGGTCTTGACAGCAAATTTCTCAGGCGTGAATCCAGCTTCAATCGCGTTTTCGGATGCCAAATGAATGTGAAAATCCCAGTGCGGATGCTCCTGATCGAAGCTCTCGTTAAAATCCCCGTGCTTTCCATTGCATCGAAGCAGCGTGATCGCTTCTCGTCCATCATGCGGGCTATAGGTTAGTCCGATAGAGAAATTCTCCGGGAAATCCGCATTCTGGCGCATGAAGATCGTGAACTCACCCTTCGTTTCATTCAAAGCAATCAGCTTGGCGGCATTGCGAAATTGTGCACCGTCCAGCTTCATTTCCCGCTTAGGGGGTTCCGAAATCCTCTTTGGGCAGGACACCAAATTGTCAAGTTCGATTTGGCTAAAAGTGGCCACTGGGCAGAATCATAAGCCCACTTGAGCTTGGTCGTCGAATGGATTCTTGCTCATGGTATTTGATTGTGAACTACATCCCGCCCTTGCCCAGCAAGATTCCAATCCCATAGGTAACCGCGCCTTCGAGCGCGCCGACGACAGTCATCTCGAATCCCGAGGACCACCAGGAGCGGACGGTGATCAGCGACTTGGCTGCGCCGACGGCGAAGTGCGCGGCCAGCGAGATGACAGCCGCCGCAAGGACGGCCTCAATCCCAGTCATGAAGAAGAACGGAATGATGGGGATGGTTGCGCCGATGGCGGTGGAGAGTGCGCCGGAACTGGCCGAGACCAGCGGATTGGAGAGCGCGTCCTCGGACGAGCCGAGCCGCTCGCTGGCCAGCGCGCGGAGCAGTTGCTCGGGGTCGCTGGCGATGTGATTGACCATGTTCTGGGCGTCTTCCTCGGGCAGCCCCTTGACCTGGTAGTAGAGCGACAGCAGCTCGCGAGCCTCGGGGCCGTTCATTTGGATAGCTTCGCGCTCGCGGACCACCTCTGCATGGTAGATTTCGCGCTCGCTCTTGGCGGCAAGGTACGCGCCGGAGCCCATGCTGAGGGCGGAGGCAATCATCCCCGACAATCCCGCCAGCAGTACATATTTGCTGTCGCCCGAGGTTGCGCCGGAGACGCCGGAGACGATGCCGAAGATGGCGCCCAGGCCGTCGTTGACGCCGTAGATCGCGTCGCCGATCCAACTGCCGGGTTGTTTGCGGCCCTGGTTGCGCTTGGCGAGAAGCTCATCGAGAACCGCCTTGGCGTCGAGTTTGTGCGCGCCGGCAGGAGCAGAGTAGTGGCCGCGAATCAGCGATCCCAGCTCCCGGTAGTGATCCTTTTCATCCTCGATAACGTGCTCGAGAATGGCGATGGAACCCTCGTCGCCCAGGGCCTTGAGCTGCTCGCCGTAGCTGGCCACGTGGCGGCTCTCCTCGATTTCAAGGCGGCGCAGCGCCATGCGGACGCCGCCGGCGCGGTTGGCAAGCGTATCCGCCTCGCCGTGGACGCGGCCGGCGTAGACGGGCTCAGAACCGCCGAGTTCGATGATGCGGCCGTGCCACAGGGCCGCGTGCTCCCACTCCGCGCCGGCCAGATGGCGCAGCACCTGGGCGCGCACCGGGTCAGTATCGCGTTCGGCCAGCGCCAGGTAGGTGTTGTAGCCCTCCATCTCGGCTTGCCAGTTGCCTTCCAGGGCCGCCAGAACCTTCTTCAACCTGGCGCCGCTCAATGTCGCTGTGGCCACGTGTCGCTCCTTGCTGTTCTACGAGAATACGGTATTTGGGCGGGATTCGGCAGCATCCCCGTTTCACCATCCGGCGACGGTCGATGCACCCGCGAAAAGTGTTGCGGATTGAAAGAGCAGGGCGCCGTCGCTCATGAGCTTTTCCGGCACTTCCCCATCGGGGGGCTTTCCATATAGTGTTATGGGGTCGAAAAAAGCAGGGATTCCGGGCCAGGGCGATCCAACTGGGGAAAGCCCGCGTGGCGGCAACCAACGTCAATCCGGTTATGTCCCGTAGCCAGTACGCCAAAACAAGCCCCAACCGGGCAGAACTTCTAAAGGAAGCGGGGAATAACATCCTATGGCAGCCCAACAAAAGCAATCGGCGGCGCTCACGTCGCCGGGGTACCTTGTACCGTTCATTATCGTCACTGCGCTGTTCTTCATCTTCGGGTTCATTACCAACCTGAACATGGGCCTGGTTCCCTATCTGCGCAACATCTTCGAGGTTCAGAAGTTGCAAGTATGGGAGGCAATGCTGGCCAACGGGGCCTTCTTCACCGCCTACCTTGTTTGCTCTGCGCCGACCTCGAAGGTGATCGAGGCAATAGGCTACAAGCGGACGATCGTGGTTTCGCTGTTCATTCAGGTGGCCGGCGCCCTGATGTTTCTGCCTGCGGCCCGATTGGTATCCTTCCCGCTTTTTCTGCTGGCGATTTTTGTTGTGGGAGCGGGTGTGGCGGCATTACAGACATCGGCGAATCCATATGTGTCAATTCTCGGTCCGGAGGATAGTGCTCCCGTCCGCCTGAATCTTGCCCAGGCCTTCAATTCCATCGGCGGATCGATCGCTCCATGGGTTGCAGGTACTTTTTTCCTGACCGCAAGCGTGCTAAGCCCGGACCAGGTTGCTCTGAAAAGCGTTGCAGAACAGCACGCCTACCAGGTGGGAATCGCGGACACTGTGCGGGTTCCGTACCTTGTAATCGCATTTGCACTCATCATCCTCGGAATCGCGGTCACATTCATGCGCCTGCCTCACATTGAGGCTACACAGTCCTTTCGCCCGGGCAAGGAAGGCGATCCGCTGTTGAGCCGCAGTATCTGGAGTTACAAACACACCGTTCTTGGCGCATTGGGCATCTTTGCCTATGTCGGCGTTGAGGTGGGCCTCGCAACCACGATGGTGCTCTACTTCAGCGATTTCAAGCATGGCGGTCTGAATGTATTGCTCAAACCGGAAGCGCAGAAGCTTGTCGTGTTCTATTGGCTCGGCGCTCTTGTAGGCCGCTTGCTCGGCTCCTGGCTCTTGAGCAAGATCAAGGCCGGCAAACTATTGGGCATCTTCGGTACGGCCGCTGCGGCAATGGTTGTGGTTGCGATTTTTTCCGCCGGATATATCCCCGTCGGATGCCTTATCCTTGTAGGCTTCTTCAACTCCGTCATGTTCCCCAACATCTTCACACTGGGCATCGTGGGCCTGGGGCCGATGACGAGCAAAGGATCGGGGCTGATCATGACGGCTGTATTCGGTGGAGCGGTGATACCGGTGGTCATCGGTTACCTGGTCGATAGCACCAGCTATCAGATCGCGCTCGTGCTGCCGGTTCTGTGCTACCTCTACATCGCCTATTACGGCTTTGTCGGATCGAAGCCGAGGCGAAGGATTACTGCATAGTTTGGTTCCTTGTGGATTGAAGGCCCTCTGGCGCGAGTCAGCGGGCCTTCGTGCTTCCGGAGCGGCAACGATGCACTCTCCGGACGGGTAGATTGCAACAGCCAGGTAAACATTTCATGGTGAATTGCGCAGGGCAAGCGCAATTCGCGATAAGATGGGTTCGCTTCGCATCGACTTCTCCCATGACTTCTCAAACTAAGTCGCGGCTGCAGAGCCTGGTTCTGGCGGCCTTTGTGGCGCTTGCCGTTCTGCTGCTGTTGCTGCGCCTGTTTGTGTTTGCGCATGGCCATGGCCGGCGCAGGGTTGGGCAGACGGGTCAGGACTCCGCGGGGTCGATGGCCGCGGTCCGGACGGCTGGCTACGCGCCAAACCTCGGCGGCGGAACAGATTGGAAGATGCGCGCCTGGACCGACCGGTTCGGCGATGGCACGCCAGATTTCCTGCGCTTGACCGATCCGGCGGATCAGGCCGCGTTTCGCCAATGGTTCACGCTGATTGCCGGCTACCAGGCGATTCGGCCCAGGGCAGAGATCCCGGCAGAGATTACGGATTGCGCCAGCCTATTGCGCTACTCCTACCGCGAGGCGCTCAAGCGGCACGACGATACGTGGTTTGTGGCCACGGGAATTGAAGTTGCTGCACTGCCGGGTGAGATTCGCCCCTGGCGCTATCCGGAGACGCCGCTGGGTGCGGGGCTGTTCCGGGTGCGGCCGGGAAGCTTTGAGGCTGCGGACGCCACGAATGGGGCCTTTGCGCAGTTTGCGGACGCAAAAACTCTTGTCGAGCGCAATGCTTACCTCGTTAGCCGGAACGTGCGCGAGGCTCAGCCGGGGGACCTGCTCTTTTACCGGCAGTTCGGTCAGTCGTCGCCCTGGCACTCGATGATTGTGACCCGCATCGACGGGCAGGCTGCAGTGGTCTACGACACGGGAACCGACCATGGCCAAGCCGGCGAGTTGCGCCGTGTGGCGCTTGCGGAGTTGCTCGATCATCCTCAACCGCAATGGAGGCCGGTGGCCGCCAACCCCAACTTTCTCGGCGTCTACCGGTGGAATATTCTGCGAGGAACTTTATGAGGCTGCATAAGTCGCCGCTGTTTGCTTCGTCGTTGCTTCTCTTTGCATGTGCCGCCGGGCATGCGCTCGCGGCCAAGGATGCGCCTCGATCGTTTTCGCTGTCGACGAACCGGACATTCGCGCCGGGCGAGAGTGTGAAGGTCCAGCTATTCGCACGCAACGTGCCGGCGCTCGAATTTCGCGTATACAAAGTGCGCGACGCGGAGAAGTTTTTCGCTGGGCTTAAAGACGTGCATAGCTTTGGGCTGAAGAGTTATTCGCCGCAGGAGCAAATCGACGAGCGAACTTGGATCGAGCGTCTGCACGACTTCAAGGCCGATCTGTGGTGGCGGGTGCGGCGCTTCTTTCGCGGACAGTTCACCGACGAGGCGCGGGACAGTTTTAGAGAAGGCCAGGGCAAGCTGGGCAAGCGCAGCCAGGTGGTGGGAGCGACGGAGTTCGCGCAGATTCCCCTGCTCAACGAAAGTCAGTTAGTCGCGCGATGGAAGCTGGTAACTCCGCCGGCAATTGTCAGCGAGACCCAGCAGTTACCCATCGACGGCCTGGCCGCCGGGGTATATCTCATCGAAGCTACCGACGGCACTTACAAGGCGTACACCGTGGCCATTGTTACCGGCATCGCGGTGGTCGAGCGGTCCAATGGCAGCCAGGTAAGTCTCTATGTGGCGAATCGCAAAACGGGCGCGCCGATGGGCAGCGCGGATGTGGCGCTTTGGGCCGGCGGGAGCTTGCAGTCGTCGGGCAAGACGGGTGCGGATGGCCTGGCCTCGCTGACCTTGAACATGCGCGGCGCGGCCCAGGGAGCGGAGCCGGAGAATGTTTGGATTCTGGCGCGGCATGGGGACGATGCGGCACTCGTAACTCCATGGAGTTATGGGTTCGGCGGAGAACCATCGTCAACGATGAGGGCCTACGTCTACACCGATCGCCCTGTCTACCGGCCGGGACATACGGTTCATATCAAGGCGATCGTTCGCAAGGAGAATAAAGACGCACTGGATTTGCCGGACGAGCAAACGCTGAAGCTGACCGTGAACGACGCGGACGGCAAGACCGTGTTCAAGCAGGATGTGCCGGTCTCCGCGCATGGAACGGTGACCGCGGATCTGACGCTGGCAACCGATGCGAATCTCGGCTTCTACGCCATGATCTTGAACAACGGCAAGGACGCTGGTGGCGGCTTTGGCGGCGGCAGCTTTTATGTGGAGGAGTACAAGAAGCCCGAGTACCAGGTCACTGTGAAACCTTCAGTCCAGCGCGTCTTGCAGGGCAACTCGATCCAGGCGGTGATTGAGGCGCGGTACTTCTTCGGCGAGCCGGTGGCAGGGGTGAAGGTGAAGTATGTCGTACATACTTCCCAGCATTGGTGGTGGGATGAGGACCAGGCGGACGACAGCGATGAAGTCACGGCCGACGACTCCGGCGATTCAGACTATAACTATGGCGAAACCGAGCAGCAGGAGCACGAGGGCGTCCTCGACGCGAACGGCCGTCTGACAGTTACGGTGCCGACTTCTGTTGACGGAAAACACAATGACCAGGATTACCGCATCGAAGCCCGAGTTACAGACGCGGCCAATCGCGAGGTAAGCGGCCACTCGACTGTGCTGGCGACTTTTGGGTCGTTCAGACTGAGCGTGGAGCCGACAAGCTATGTCTTCGAGCCGGGCCGGACACCCAAGGTGAAAGTAACTGCGCAGGACTACGACGGCAAGCCGGTGCAGACGGCAGTCCATCTCGCGGTGAGCCTGCAAAAGTGGGATTCGGTTACGCATCAGCGCTCGGATACTCCTGTGACCAGCCGCGATGTTACAACCGGCGCAAACGGGACGGCGCTTGTTGAGTTACCTGTGACTGGAAGTGGAGACTTCAGCGTGACGACCCGCGCCGAAACTCCGGAGAAGCGAACGGTTGAGGGACGGAGCTGGATTTGGATCTGGAACAATGCCGGCGAATGGTACAACCAAAACACCCAGGCGCAGATTGTTGCCGATAAGAAAACCTACCAAGTGGGCGATGTGGCGCATCTGCTGCTGGTGACGGGCTTGCCCGAGTCATGGGCAGTAGTTACAGCCGAGGGTGACTCGGTGCAGTCGCGGCAGTTGATTCATGCCACGGGGCAGAGCTTCGCCTTCGATATCCCGATCACAGCCAAGGCGCAGCCCAACCTGGTGATCAGCGCGGTGATTGTCCATGACGACCAGGTAATCACTGCTCAGAAGAGTCTCAAGGTCCCGCTGGTGGAGCGGACCCTGACCATAACTGCTACAGCAAGCAAGCCAACCTATCTTCCCGGCGAAAAGGGGAGCTTCGATGTGCTCGCATTGGACTACAAAGGCAAACCGGTAGAGACGGACTTGAGTTTTGGCGAGGTAGACGAGGCGCTCTACTCGGTGCGCCCGGATTCGAGCGGAGACATCGTGGCCCAGTTTTATCCGAAGCGATATGTCGAGCTTAGTCCGCAGTCATCGTTCACATTCTTCTTCTCCGGCGAGGCGGGACTGAAGAGCCCGCTGCTGGCCCAAGCAGCGGGACTCTATCATCCGCGCATGGCGGAGGTGAAGCCGGGGTCGGACCTGGTTGTACCCAAAGTCCGCAAGGCGTTTCCGGATACTGCGCATTGGAATCCCAACGTGCATACGGGCCCGGATGGCCATGCGCGCGTCGAGTTCAACTTCCCGGATTCGCTGACCACGTGGCGAACGACGATTCGCGCCATGACGGACGATGGCAAGGCCGGTGGCGTTGTGACACGTGTACTGGTTCGCAAGAACCTGATTGTCCGCCTGGCCGCGCCGAGGTTCTTCCGGCAAGGCGACGAGGCGACTCTGCGCGTGATCGCGCATAACTACCTCGAATCAGCCAAGGACGTAACCTTTGCCCTGGATGTTACCGGCCTGGAGGTAATTGGCGGCCAGTCTCAAAAGATTAACATCCCCGCGAAAGGCGAGAGTTATGTGGACTGGCGCGTGAAGGCGCACACCACCGGCAACGGGGTGCTAACGGCCAAAGCGCTTACCAACGAAGAGTCCGACGCGCTGGAGATGACGCTGCCGGTGCTACCCTTTGGCGTGAAACAACATGCAACGGGGTCTGGAGTGGTGTTTTCGGGAACCGCGCAGGGTAGCTGGAGTTATAACTATCCGCCTAACTCGGATCCGGGCACGCGAGGGCTGACAATTACTGTTGCGCCCAGCGTCGCCGGGACGGTGTTTGAAGCACTGGACTATCTGACGGGTTATCCGTGGGGGTGCACGGAACAGACCATGTCGAGTTTCCTGCCGGACGTGATTGTGGCCCAGGCGGTGGATAAGCTTCACCTGAAGTCGCCGATCGACAGAGCCACGCTGAACGATGAGGTGCAGGCTGGCCTCGAGCGGCTGTACAGCTTCCAGCATGACGATGGCGGGTGGGGCTGGTGGCCGGACGATGAGAGCCGCGTGTTCATGACTGCTTACGTAGTGAGCGGGCTCGGACAAGCGAAAGATGCGGGCTACAAGATTAACGAGGTGCGGCTGTCGAACGCGCGGCAGTGGCTGCAGGCGGCGCTGGCGGCTCATCCCAACATGCTTGCCGGCCTGCGGGCTTATACGGTGTACGCGCTGGCCACCACTGGCGGCGCGCCGAAAGGCGCTCTCGACCAGGCGTGGGACAGCCGCGGCAAAGTGAGCGACGAGGGGCTCGCGCTGATTGGCCTCGCGCTTGATGCCAGCAGCGATAGTCGCGCGAAAGAAGCAACGAATCTGGTTGAGAAGAAGGCCAAGGTCACCGACTCCGACGCCTACTGGTCGGGGAACTACGACGAGCTCTTAGACTTCTGGGGCGATACCGCGCCGGAGACGACGGCCTTCGCGCTGAAGTTAGTGGCGCGGCAGGATCGGACCAGTGGGCTGCTTCCCAAGGCTGCGCTGTGGCTGGCCAGGAATCGCGAGGGGGATTACTGGTACTCGACCAAGCAGACCTCGATGGTCATCCAGGGACTTACCGATTACCTGACTCTGAGCGGCGAGTTAGCCAACACGTCGGACGTAGAAGTGCTGGTAAATGGGGCGAGCGTGGGCAAGCGCCACTTTGGCGTGGGCGACGGCTTTGCGCTGCCCTGGACGATATCGATTTCTGCCGCGCAGGTGGGCGGCGGCGGGCAGATAACGATTCGCAAGAGCGGCAACGGGATTACTTACTGGTCGGCGGCGAACGCATGGTACTCGGCGGATAAGAAGCAGTTCCAGAAGGAGCAACTGGCGCTGAATATCACTCGCGACTACTACCTTTTGCAAAAGAAACAGGCCTCGCTAAACGATCCGATCACTTACAACCTGGCGCCGCTTAGCGGTCCGGTGCACGTGGGCGATATAGTCGCGGTGAAGCTGGCGGTCAACGGCACTGACTGGAAGTATCTGCTGGCCGAGGACCCGATTCCGGCCGGAACGGAGTTTTTGGCCAACACCGGGCTCTACACGCTGAATAACAAGCCGGGTTGGTGGGCGGATTGGTTTACGCGGAAGGAAATCCACGACGACCGGGCGGCGTTCTTCAATACCGACTTCAGCCGGCGGCGCGAGTATGTTTACCTGCTGAAGGCGGTAACTCCGGGTAAGTTCGCTATAAGTCCTGCGCAGGCGGGACCGATGTATCAATCGAATGTGCAGACGACAACCGACCCCGCAACTCTGGAGGTGCAGCAATGAGAATTCTGGATGGATTATTCGCCCGGTTATGGACGGCGCGGCGCTGGGTTGTGGGTCAGTTTGGCGGGACACTGCTGCTGATTCTAGCGGCGCTTGCGTGGACGCGGCTACCCGACAAGCATGGCTGGCAGGTGGCTCTTTCGCTGCTGATTCCTTTGCTGCTTGCGATCTCGGCGCTTGAGTTGCAGGCCGGGACGATGCGCAAATTGGCGGACGACGATGGTAAGCGGGTGAAGTTGGTGTGGGGCGCAATGACGCTGCTGGTCTGGATCGCTGTCGTCTGGGTTTGCTGGTGGATTCTGGACTGGTGCGACGATCAGTTCCCGCTGTGGGCGGGCTACCTCAACTCGAAGGCCTCGCCTCATGCGCGAGTTACATACATGTCGTTTGAACACATCGCCCGCGGCCTGAGCCTTCTGGAGTGGTTGATGCGCTGGGTAGTGATACCGGCCAAGGTAATTCCAAACGCGGCAGCCTCGGCGCAGTGGGGCTGGCGGCTCCATTGGCGGCGGGTTCTGCGAATACTGTGGAACTGGCGCTGGTGGCTGGCAGTGGCGACGGCAGCGCTGGTAGCTGTTTGGCTACCCAGCAAGTTTTTTAGCGCTCCACCGAGCGGAACGGTCTCCGGGCAGGTGTGGCACGTGGGACTGAAGCTAACTGCGACCTATCTGCTGGCGGTGGGGAGTTGGGTTTTTCTGCTGGGGTGGGTGGCTACGCTGTTTGGACGGCAGAAGCCGCCGGCGGAAGAGGCTCTGGTTCCTGCGCCGGTGCTGGCTGGACCGCCCGAGCGAATGCAAGCGGCGCAGATGGAGAAGCCGGTCGATCCAGATGCGGGTCCATGAAAGACGTCCTCGGCTCGGCGGGGCCGATTGGTCCTTGGAGGGCGATAATGAAGTGGATCGCACGAATCTCGATTATCCTTTGTGTGTTGTTGGCAAGCGCAGTTGCGGCCGTTGCCGTCTATCGCTGGGCGGACGGCATGTTTCGGGCCCGGATGCACGAGAACTACGAATTCAAGAGGATGCACGTCTCCAGCGGTGAAGTTATCAGCATCTCGAAGGTGAAGCTGGGACAGCAGGGGAAGGACAGCGGCGAGGATCTGCCTAACTACAAGATTTGCTTTTCGATCGATTCATTCTCGGATATCCCAAGCGACTTGCAGGAAGAATATGCCGCGGCAGAAAAGGCTCGGACCATCAAAGAGGGTCCGCAGTGCATCGTTTCCCGCCAAACTTCACTGCCTTCAAACCTGAAACCCGGAGATGCTCTTGAGGTCAACTATCTTCTCTATGGAAGGGGCGTCATCACCGTAGAACGGCTTGTTGTTGCTGGGAAAGATATAGGAGCATCTTGAACCGCTTTCGATAGCGACCGCGCTTATTCCTTGCCTTGACCAAGCCGCCAGGCTTTGATGAACTTCCAGTGGATGTAGACGGAGTGGTTCAGGTGGAGAAGCAGCCCCTCGCGTCCATCCAAGAATCCCAGACGGAAAAAGTAGTTATAGATGAAGGTTGCGGCGGGGTTGGCCACGGCGTTCCACAAGAAAGCCGGCCACGAGTTACTGGTGCGGCCTTTCTTGTAAAGTAACTTTGCTATCTCGGAGCTATACCGGTTCATGTGCTCCAGATAGAGGTCCAGGCTTGGATAGGCGTAGTGGAGCATGTCTTGCTTGAGCTTGCCCTTGGGACCCTTGAACTGCGGGGTGCTATGCGGGCCGACGCCTTCGCTGAGCCGGGCGGAGCCTCGTTTGAAGAGCCTCAGCTTGCGGTCGGGATAAAAGCCACCGTGGCGCACCCAACGGCCAAAGACCAGGTTGAGGCGGGGAATCCAGTAAGCGCCATACTTGGGGCCGGCTCCATCTTCGCAGGCGAGAAGTTGGCGGATTTCCTGCTGTAACTCCGGCGTGAGAACTTCATCGGCGTCGAGCAGCAGAATCCAGTCCGAGGTGCATAGGTCGAGGGCGACGTTTTTCTGTTCGCCGTGACCGGCGATGGCGTGATATGTGGTCCTGGCGCCGAACGAATGCGCGATTTCGAGGGTGCGGTCCGTGGAGCCGGAGTCGACGATCACAATCTCATCGGCCCAGCGCACGCTTTCGAGGGTGCGAGGCAGGTTCGCTTCCTCGTTCATGGCAATCATGGCGATGGATAAGGTCTGACGCATCGTTCAAAAGGATATACCGTCTGGGCGGGGTGCGTTTATTTGAGACTGGTCAACGCGCCGGCGGGCAGGCCGATGCGGAGCCAGCCCATGACCTGATCGCGGCCAAAGCGGGCGAGAAGGCGTGCGGCGAACCACGCGGCGGCGCGATGAGCCGACTGTGACTGCGATTCGGTGGCGGCGTGGGCGAGCCCGCGGTCGACCTGGTCGAGCTTGAGGGCGGTCGCCGGACCTTCGCGCTCAGTCTCGCTGTCGAGGGCTTCGACAAGGCCCTCGCGAAACCACAGCGGAGTAGCCGACGCGGCCTGGGACTCAATCAATGCGTGCAGGAACTCGTGGCGAATGACAGAAGCGAGCAGCTTTCGTGCGGCCAGCGTGGAAAGCGGCTGGGTTGCGATCCAGTTTCCTTCTGTAAAGGCCGCTACCCAGCCGGGAGCCAGCGTTGCATCGCGAAAGGCACGCGTGGATGGGAAAGCGCGGACGGTGATGGACTGGGTGGGCAGGAGGCCAGAGCGGGCTTCTGCCTCGGCGAGGGCCTGAGTGAGCTGAGCAAGATTTGCAGCGTCGGCGGAGTTGAGGGTTTCAAGCACAAATCTCTGTCCGCGGAGGGTCTGCCAGGGCTGGCCGGTGGATTCGTCGGCGGCAATTGCGCCGGGAAAATACTGGGCGAGAATCTGAGTGGAGTCGCGGCCCTGCGCGGACATGGTGGCAGCACCGGCCTGGCAAAGGCCCACGCCGTGGCCGGACCCGCGGCCATGAAAAAGAAAATGGTCGCCCTGGCGGGAAACTTCAAACCAGGTGCTGAGGATTTTGCTCCAGCCCATGCTGCGCCCCACTGCCAGGCGAAAGTCTTCGGCTGGAATTTGGGTGGAATCCACGGCAAGCATGACTGCGCGGCCCGACTCGCCTCGGCGAACAACGGTCAGTTTGCTCCATCCGGGGCGGGCGAGGCCGGCTCTGGCCAAAGCTGCGGTCAGATCGGAGACGGAGATTTCGGCGGACCACTCGCGTGCGCCGCTGGCGGTGCAATAAGGATCGATGCGCGAGGTGAGCCACGGCATCGGCTTGCGGGCCAGATCTCTGCCCTGGGCGGTGGTAGGCGGCCAGACTTCCTGGGGCGAGGCGGTGCGCCCGCCGCAGTTCTGATGGAACCAGGCTTGGGCACGCTGGCCGTGGAACCAGAGGGTTTCGCCGGCGGTGGCAAGGGTAGCGGCATGGCTTCCCACCCTTTCCGCAAAGTGCTGCGGAAAGGATGAAGCTCTCAGCTTTTCAGATGAATCCGGCTTTCCGCCCCAGTGCAGGAGTTGGCAGTGCGTGGAATCGCAGAGATCGTAATCGGCGTGGCCGTGGGGCTGGTGCAAAGCGAAGGTGCGGACAACGATGGCTAAGGCTTTGAGAGACTCGGGGCCGTCGGCGGGGCCGCTCTCGCTGGCTACCACGCGCTCGACGTAGGTTTCCACGGGGAGCGTTACGGCCAATACCAGTTCACTTGAGCGGGCGGAGATGTGGAGCGGGTTGCGGAGGGTGAGGGTTTCTCCGTGGGCGGTTAGGGTGATAGGGCCGGCGAGCCAAAGGGTGTCGGCTTCGTGCTTGTCGGGGAGGACGAGACGAGCCTCACTGGCGCGGATCTGCATGGGCCGGGTGAGCGGAGATGGGGCGCAAGTTTCGCAAAGACGGAGAGTGGCTGAGCCTTCTTGCGCGGGGGCGACGGTGATCTCCTTGTTGTGCCAGAGAGTCCAGAGGCCAATGCGGAGAGTTGCCGGCGGATTCTGAGATAGCTTGGCCGGAGATTGGGCAACGGTTGCGCTGAGCACGGCAAGCAGCAGCGCGAGGCCGACCGTTCTTTGGGGGACTTTCATGGCTGGCGCCTCAGCGGCGAGTGAGCGAGAAGTTCGGCGGCTACGCGGGCTGCATCGGAGCCGTGCCCGGCGGGGAGATAGACGGCGACTACGACACTCGGCTCTATGATGCGCGGCTCTGGGGATGGGGCAACGCCGATGAACCAGCCGCGGGTCTGGGTTCCGTTTGCAGGGCTGGCGGTTCCGGTTTTGCCGGCAACTGAAACTCCGCCGAGAGACGCTGCGCCGGCCATGCCGAAGCTGGCTGAGTCTTGCAGGCCAGCCTGAACTACCTGAGCCGCGGCGGAATCGGCGTGAGCAGCGAGTTGGATCGCCAGCCAGCGATAGGCAGTGGCCAGCTCCAGTGGGGTGACCAGGACGCCGTCCACGCCTAGCAGAGTCAAGCGGGATTGATCGGGAGTTTTGGGATCGCGGAAGACGGCGGTTGCTTCCGTGTTGGCCAACCCGGTCTGGCTCAGCAGGCCTGTCGGCGCGAGCAAATTGTGAAGTTCGCCCGGAGCCAGCGTTCCGGCAACGGCAGCGAAATAGGTGTTGCAGGACCAGGTGAGGGCCTGGCGAGCATCCATGGGGCCGGCGGGCGGATGGGAACAATTGAGCGAGCGGCCGGCGATGGTGAGCTTGCGCGTGCAGGCGATGCGGCGCGATGGGTCCCAGCGGCCGGACGCGACCAGTCCGTAAAGCACCAGCGGCTTGAGCGTGGAGCCGGGAGCGGCGAGGGTGCGGGCGGCTTCAGACAGATGACTGGCGGCCAGCAGATGGCCGGTCGCAACGTCGAGAACCACAATGCGCGCTTGAGGAGCGAATTGCGCTGCGTGGGCGACGGCTGAGGGCCAGTTGGCCGCTGGTTGGGCGACGCAGATGGAAGGCGCAGCTATGAGAGCTGCAATAGCCGGAATGAAAAGAGCGGCGCGCACACCACGAGTATCCATCATCCGGTTGGGATTATGCTTGGAACAGATTTTGTAGAAAAAGAATGGGGACGCGATGAAGGTATTCGTGTTTGGAGCGACGGGGATGGTTGGGCAAGGAGTGCTGCGCGAATGCCTGCGCGACCCGGAGGTGGAGCTGGCGGTCACCGTAGGGCGAACTGCGACTGGAATGCAGGATGCGAAGGTACGCGAGATCGTGCATGAAGATTTGACGAGCTATGCAGGAATTGAGAGCGAGCTTCCGGGGTTCGATGCTTGCTTTTTCTGTCTCGGCGTTTCGTCGAGTGGGATGATGCAGGCGGACTACGAACGGATCACGTATGGACTTACACTGCCGGCGGCAGAGACGCTGAGCCGGATCAATCCGGGGATGACATTTATCTATGTCTCGGGAGCGGGGACAGATAGCTCGGAGCATGGGCGGATCATGTGGGCGCGCGTGAAGGGGCGGACTGAGAATGCGCTGCTGCGGCTGCCGTTAAAGGCTTATATGTTTCGCCCGGGGTTGATTCAGCCACTGGACGGGATCAAGTCAAAAACCGCAGCCTATCGGACTCTCTACGCGCTTTGCGGACCGCTATTGCCCTTGCTGCGCTGGGCGTTTCCGAGTCAGGTGTTGTCAACGCGGGAGATTGGTCAGGCCATGTTATCGGTTGCGAAGCATGGATATGAGAAGCGGATACTTGAGACCAGGGATATTCGAGCCGTGATTGAAGGATAAGGATGTCGCTGGCATGTTAGAGTGAGAATCCACGGAGGATAGGAAGAATGGCGGCGGGAATTCAGATCCCCGGGAATGACGAGACGATCGACCTGCAGCAGCAGGTGGCGCGCTTGCAGGCTCTGCTCGAGGCCAGCAGGCAGGTGCACTCGACGATTAACGAAGAAGAGGTTTTGGAGCAGGTGCTGCGCATCGTGGTGCGGGAGCTGGAGATGGCGGGCGCGGCGTTTCCTTCCTTCGGGCTCGCTTATGGAGATGAGTTGCCGCAGGATGACGGCGGCGCGGTTGCAGACGGTCCTGCGCTGGCCCGTTATCCGCTTGCGGACCGCGACGGCAAGGTGATGACGGATCTGGTGGTGGCAGCGCCGGACGGACGCGAGTTGACGCTCTATGAAGCGGACTTCATCGAGGGGCTTGCGTTGCAGGCTGCGGTGGCTCTGGAAAATGCGCGGAATCATAAACGCAACGTCGCGTTTGCGCGCCTGCAGCAGGACCTGGATGCGGCGCGGCTGATTCAGCGCTCACTGCTTCCGCAGAAGCTGCCTTCGATCGCCGGGTACTCGTTGAGTTTCCGCTCGGTTACTTGCTACGAGGTGGGCGGCGATTACCTCGATCTGGTGGAACAGCCCGATGGGAGCCTGCTGATTGCGGTGGCGGACGTGGCGGGCAAGGGGCTGGCTTCGGCGATCATGTCTTCCAGCTTTCGCTCGGCTTTCCGCGCGATGGCGATCACGGGGATGCCGTTGGACGAGTTGGTTACGCGAATCAACCAGCACCACTGGGCCGAGGGTGAAGAGGCGCGGCGAAAGTACGTGACCGCGATCTTCCTTCGGCTGCACCCTGAGGCGGGCGCGATCGAGGTCGTGAATGCGGGACACAATCCCGGTTTTCTGATTGAGCCGGGCGCCGAGCCGCACCTGTTTGAGGCCGCCGGACCGCCGCTCGGGCTGATACCGGGCATGCAATATTCCATCGAGCGGCACGGTTTCACGCCGGGGACACGGCTGCTGTTTTACACCGATGGGCTGACCGAAGTGTTCCGGGGAGATGAGGAATTTGGTCCCGAACGGCTACTGGACGAATTTTCCAAGTGCCGGGCTTTGAAGGCCGATGGTATTCTCGATGCATTGTGGGCAGCTCTCGATGAGTTCTCAGGGGGCGCGCCGCAGGGAGACGACATGACCGCACTGACGCTATGCCGCGGATTTGGCGAGATGGAGATGCCGGCATGAGCGAGTTGAAAACCGCCACCGTGGAAGTGCGGCTGCCCTCGCGAATGGGATTCGAGAAGGTGGCGATGAGCACGGCTGCGTCCGTGGCCAAGCTGATGGGCTTCCGTGAAGATCGCGTCGAGGACCTGAAGACGGCGGTGGCGGAGGCGTGCATCAACGCCATCGAGCATGGCAACCGGCTGAACGATAAACTGAGCGTGGGAGTGGTGCTTTCGGCAGGCGCGGATTCGCTTGAAGTGAAGGTGATCGACGACGGCAAGGGGATGAGCAAGCGGCCGGCCAAGCCGGACATCGACCGCAAGATGCATGGCGAGGAAGACCCGCGCGGGATGGGCATGTTCCTGATTCAGGCGCTGGTCGACGAAGCGGAGTGGGTGGCTGGGTCAAACGGCAAGAGCAGTTATGTCCGGCTGGTGATCAGGCTGGATAAAGATGCGGAATAGCTACTCTGACTAACAGAAGAGATAGGGAGAACATCGATCGTGCAAAGCGAAACCAAGTCCCGCGTCGACCAGCTAACATCCCCGGCCGGACATCCGGTAACTGTTCTGCGTTTTGAGGGGGACATTGCCAGTACATCGAAAGACGCGGTGCTGGGAACTTACCAGACGCTGCCCAAAGATACGGCCAAGCTGATTCTGCTCGATTTCACCAAGGTGGATTACATCAATTCGAGCGGAATCGCGCTGGTCATTCAACTGCTGATCGAGGCTGCGAATTCGGGCCAGAAAGTCTACGCCTTCGGCTTGTCGGCGCACTTCACCAAGGTGTTCACCATGGTGGGCATTACCAAGTACGCGGGGCTGTTTCCCAGTCAGGCGGAGGCGCTGGCGGCGCTGTAACGGCTCTCTCTATTTCCCGCCGCAAGCACAAGCCGCGAATCCTTCCGATGTGGGATGATCGAGGCTGCATACATAGCCTTCCCAGAGCGGCCCCGGCAGCGACGTGGTGGCACCTTTGTAGAAATGGTGCTGGTAGGCCTGGCTCTCCGCGCTTGCGCCTTCGCTGTCCGCATGGAAACGCCCGATCAGATCGTCGAGAGCCTTCGCCGTGAAGCTGGGCTCGCGATAGGTTTCGTCGAAGCCGTATTCCTTGGCCCATGCGGTCCCTACACCGGTCTTGTTGGACTCAACATAGACCGTATAGTCGGTCAGCGTGGCCGAGGCCGGGGCCACCTTGCCCACGGTGAACGACGGCGTATTGCCATCCACCGGCGTGACCGAGGCGACCACCTTCATGGGAATTCCATTCTCCTTTGTCCCCAGCAAATGCAGCTCGTCCATGTGCGTATGCCCGAAGATTGCCAGGCGCACCACGTCCGCATGGCTGGTCAGCGCGGACTCCAACGCGTCGGAAGATAGGAACGTCTCGGCGCCCCCGCCCAGGCACATCGCGAGCCCTTTTGCCAGCGAGCCCTTCAAATCCACCTCAGGCGGGATGTGTCCCATCACCCAGACCCGTTCGCCCCGCTGCCGTGCGCCGTCCAGTTGCTTCGTCAACCAGGCCATCTGTTCTTGCGCGCCTCGCTGATCCTTGTCGTCGGCCTCGCAGGTGGCGAACTTCGACATCATGTAAATATCGTCAAGCACCAGCAGGCGCGTATTCCGCATGGGAGCAGCCATGGTGACGGCGTAGTACCCGGCCGACTCATACGTGTCCAGCGCCTGCTTGCGCTCCTGCTCGCCGATGCCCACGAGGCCGTCGATGACTGCCTGCCCGGTGGCCTTCAGGTACGCATCGTGCACGTCCAGGCGATTGTGATTGCATCGCGAATCGTTGTTGCCGAGGGCCAGGTAAACCGGAATGCCCGCAAATGCGGCCTCCACCTGCTTCATCACGAAAACCGTGGTCTCCTCGGCGAATGCCGCCGACAGGGACTGGTCGTTGCCTTTTTCCTTGGGCAGCTTCAGTGCCGCGCGATAGCGGCAATCCAGGTCATGCACCAGCAGATCGCCGCTGACGACAACAAACTTCGCGCCCGGCGCTTGCGCCTTCGCGGCCCGCAGAGCGCTGCTCAGCAGAGCGTACGGTGAATCGAACGATTGCCTGCCCTTGCACACATCCTGAACCGCGGCAAAATCGACCCCTTGCGTGGGTGAGTCGGGAGACTTGAGAATCGCTTCCCACCGATCCACGGGAGCTTTCAGCAGCAACGGTACTTTGGCCGGATCGTGAAATGGATCGAGGTGCAGGTCGCTCAGCATCACCGCGGGAACTGTTGCCGGCTGCGGCGCGGCCTTGGACTGAGCCAACGCCGGCGAGTGAAAAAGCCCCGCCAGCAGCAAAGAAACGAAAGCAAACCCGGCACCGCCGCGCAACCTGCCATGAACGCTCATCGAAACTCCAATCAATGTCATCTTACCGAATCACATGTCGGCGCATTGTTTCTGAAATGTTACCCGGGCTGAGAGGCGCTCAGCCATGCGGGCGCGTATCATGGCCGGTATGAACCTCGAAGCGATTCAATCGGCAATCACCGAGGCCGGCTTTGATGGCTGGCTGTTCTACGATCACCATCACCGCGATCCCATCGGCGGGCGCATCCTCGGCCTGGATGAAAAGGCGCACATCACGCGGCGCTGGTACTACTATGTGCCCGCTCAGGGCGAGCCGCGCAAGCTCGTCCATCGAATTGAGCAGGGGCGGCTGGATTCGCTGCCCGGCGCCAAGGGCCTTTACTCAAGTTGGCAGGAGCTGGCCGCGGGGCTTGAAGCGATGCTCTTCGACGCGCGGCGGATCGCGATGCAGTACTCGCCCAACAACGCGATTATGTATGTCTCCATGGTCGACGCGGGGACGGTGGATTTTCTGCGCAGCCTGGGCAAGCAGATTGTGAGTTCGGCCGACCTGGTAAGCCAGTTCGAGGCGGTTCTGAACGAGGAACAATTGGCGAGCCACGGCGTCGCCCAGCAAGCCATCGACAAGATTGTCGCTGAGGGCTGGCAGGAGATTGCCCGCCGCTTGAGGCCGACGGGGGCCGGCACCGGCTGGCTGACGGAATTCGATTTGGTCGTCTGGCTGAGCGAGGCCATGCGGCGCGAGGGCCTGGTGTGGGAGAACGGGCCCAACGTCAGCGCCAATGCCAACAGCTCCGACTCCCACTATGAGCCGACGGCGGAGAAATCCGCGCCGATTGGCGAGGGCGATTTCGTTCTCATCGACATCTGGGGGCGAGTGGAAAAGCCGGGCAGCGTCTTTTACGACATTACCTGGACGGGCGTGGTGGGCCGTGAGCCCAGCGAGCGCGAGCAACTCGTTTTCGAGACGGTGCGGAACGCGCGCGACGCAGCCATCGCCAAAGTGGAACAGGCATTCACGGAGGGCCGAACAATCTACGGATGGGAGCCGGACGATGCGGCACGGGCGGTGATTCGGGCCGCCGGCTTCGGAGAGTTCTTCACCCATCGCACCGGCCACAACATTGCGCAGGAACTGCATGGTCCCGGCGCGCACCTTGACAATCTCGAGACCCACGACGAGCGGCGCATCCTGGCCAACACCTGCTTCTCGGTCGAGCCGGGCATTTATCTGCCGGAGTTTGGCGTGCGCAGCGAAGTAAATATGCTGACCGCACCGGGCAAAGCATGGGTGACGGGACGGATTCAGCGGGAGCTGGTGAGAATCTAAAGGCAGGGAACAGGATGGCCCCGGCCCCGGTGCGGTATAGTCAAAAAGGAATGGCAACCACCCCGAACAATACCGCTGCAGCAAAACAAGACTCGAAGCAAGGGTTTGTCTATCTTCCGCTCATCGCCGGCTGGCTGGTGCCGGGCGCGGGACACTTTCTGCTGGGCAAATGGGGCCGAGGCACGGCGCTTGCCGCCTCCATCGTAGGCATGTTTGCCGTGGGCATCGCCATGCAGGGCAAGCTCTACTCCGGCGCGCACGACATTCTCGACATTCTCGGCTTGGCCGGCGACCTTGGCAATGGGCTGCTTTATGTGGTCAGCCGGGTTGCGGGGCTGGGCGTCGACCAGGTGCAGGTAACCACCGCCGACTATGGCACGCGGTTTATCGTGGTGGCCGGGCTGCTGAACGTGATTGCCGCCGTGGACGCGCATAATCTTCGCACCGGGAGGAAGGCGTGACCCACTTTACGGCAGTCCTGCTCTTCGCCCTCTTCGCCTCCGTCGTCTTCGGCATTACCCAGCGCGAGACGCCCAAGCGGATGCTTCGCTACGGCATTTACTGCTTCGTGCTCTTTGCCGGCTCGGCGATTGTGCTCAGTTGGGTGATGTTTTTGATTGCCCGGTAGAGCCGCCCAATCTGGCTTCCTGGCTTCTCCCCATTACGACAGAAAAATCGCAAGGATAAGGGTGTGGCAGGGAGCCGATGTGGTCTTCTGTTCGCTACTCCCTGCTCCCGGCCTCTTCACGCAACCGTTTCGCGCTGCCACACAGCCGCATCGAACTTGTGCGCGCAGGTGTATCCCTCGGCGCGGTAGAGATCGATGGCGTCGGTGTTCGATTCCGTGACGGTGAGCGAGATCTCGGTGGCCCCGATGCGCATGAAATGGAAGGCGCAGACGGAGAGGAGCTGGCGGGCGAAGCCGCGGCGGCGGTAGTCGGGATGGACGCAAAGCTGTGTGATGTGGCCGCTCTCGGGACTTACGCGCGAGCCAAGCACCAGAGCCACCAAGCGGCGGCTGGAGCGCTCGACGATGACGTGCGAAACAAGTGGAGCAAAGACGCCGCAGCCGGCGTAGCGGACGATATTGTGAAGAAAGCGCTGCGAGCCGTGCACGGTGCGGTACTGGTCGTTGATGATGCTGTCGGGATGATCGCAATAGGCGTCGGAGATAAGCCGGCCGGCCGGCGACAGGTCCTCGTCGCGCCAGGGACGCAACTCAAGGCCGACAGGCAGATCCACGCGGGGCGGATTCCAGAGCCCCTCCAGAGTCTGGACCAGAAAGAGCCGGCGAAATACATGAAATCCAGCCTGACGAAAAATTGCCGCATGAGCGCCTGAGGGGTGAAGCAGCAACTGCGATTCGACGCGGTCGATCTGCGGCGAGTTGAGCAGCGTCTCGAATAAGTGCTTGAGCAGGGTTTCTTCAATCTGGTGCGCTGAAAGCGGCGTCGGCCGGGCCGAGGCCTGGATGGCGCCAACAGTATGCAAATCGGAGCGTCCAACAGCCGCCAGGTCGGCCGGAGGGCTGGGCAGGGCAAAAACATCGCCGATTACGGCCTTGGTCTCCTCGTAAACGCAGAAGGCATAGCCGGTCACCTGGCCTTCTTCAACGGCGGCGTAGCCGGGGAGCAAGTGGCTGTCGAGATACTGCATCAGCAGCCGCGCTGAAGTCCTGTAGTCCCAGTGCAGCCGCTGCTTCCACAGTTCGCCCTCGGCATCGAGCACTGGCCGCAGCACCGGCGCAGCGAAGTGCCGCAGGTCGAGGATCTCGATGGAAGCCGTCAATGCCATGCTTCTCTCCCTGGGAGCCGGCGGGCCAAGAGCTTGCATTCCCAGTGTGCATCATGCCAGGATCGTCTCGGCCATTTGTTACGCATCTACAGCTGCACCTCAGCGGCAAAGCAGGCACCCGCCTGGCGTCATTAGGAACTGGAATTCGCCGTGCTGTTGTATAGTCAGAGGTTTCCGCACAGCCCGGGGCGGGTGGACCGAAATCGTTCCCTACAGGCAACTTTGACACGAGTCGCTTCCAAGTGCAAACAGAAGATTGGTTTAACAGCCCCCGGGTTCACCGGTTGCCCACTAAATAGACCACCAGTCCCTGCTCCGGCCATGTGAAGAGTTGCTCATAATGGCGGCCTTCGAGGTACTCCTCGAGGTCGGATGGGGTGTGCAAATCGACCCTGCGGCGGCCGCTGACACGCGCAACCAGCACATGTTGCTCATCCGGCACACCGGCTTCCTCGTAGTTGACCACCTCGCTGTTGCGATAGAAAGAGAGGCCGTACTCCGTGTCGCGGCGAACGCGAAAAACTGCAACTGTCTCATTGGCGGGCATCTTGTTGGCGATCTGATTGGCGAGCGGGCGCGCGGAGTAGGAGCGGTCGAGCAACTGAATCACGCGCTTGCTGGCGCCGATCTCGGGGATCCCGAAGAACGGGCCGACACCATAAAGAAAGCAGACCAGAACCACCAGTACCGAGCAGGTGACCAGGCGCAGATGGGCCACGCCGAAGCCTTTGACCACGATGAGGATGAGAAGCGCCGCTCCGGAGGCTGCAAGCACGGCCGCCGCCAGCGCGTGAGCCGGAGGCACGGAGACGCCGTGAATCACAAACCAGGGCAGCAGCAGCGCGAACATCGTCATGACGCCGCAAACCACCGCGTGGCCAATCAGCTCCCATAGGTTCAGGCCAGCCTGGCGACGCCGGAAAAGGTAGTCGCCGGTAAGAATGCCTATCGGCGGAATAGCGGGCAGGATGTATCCCGGCAGCTTGGACCGCGAGAAGGAGAAAAAGACGATGGGAATGAGCGCCCAGAGCACCAGGAACTCCGGGAAAGCATCGCCGGGCCGGTCGGCGCAGGGAGCAGCTATCTTGCTGTGGCGAAGGCGCCACTCGGCCACCGAGGTCAGAACGCCATCGATCAGCGCGCGGATGGCGACGACCGTCCACGGCATCATGCCCAGGAAGACGACGACCAGGTAGTACCAGAAGGGCTGGACATGCTGATAACGGTCGGTCGCAAAGCGTTCCAGGTTGTGTTCAAGAAAAAACTCGCGAAAGAAGGTAGGGTTCTGAGCCTGTACGGCGATAAACCAGGGCAGCACCATGGCGAAGTAGAGCGCCACACCGGGCCACCATAAAGAGCGGCGCAGGATCGACCAGTCGCGGCGCAGAAACGCAAAGGCGGCGACGATGACGAAGGCCAAAAAGGGCGCGACCGGTCCTTTGGCAAGCGTGGCCAGACCGGTGAAGAAGTAGATGTCGTAGAGCCAGAACTTGGAATCGGTCTCATACCAGGCATACCAGCCGAGCAGGCCGATGGCCAGTGGAGCCGCCATCTGCATATCCGTCGAGGCCCCGCGGGAAAAGCCGATGATCCCAGCGCAGGCCACGGTAATGAGCGCCGCGTCCAGGTGGCCACCGGGACGGAAGCGGCGCATGTGCAGATAGATCAGGCCGATCATGATGAAGGCGAAGGTGGTCGAGGGCAGCCGGGCGCTCCAGTCATGCACCCCGAACTCCTGAAAGAGGAGCATGGCCCGCCAGTAGTAAAGGGCCGGCTTCTCCAGCCACGGCAGGCCATAGAGATAGGGGGTTACGCAGGCGCTGAGCTTGTCTTTAAACGCGGGCGCGGAATCAACCCGGTCGAGCATCTCGTGGGCAATCTGGGCATAGCGAGGCTCGTCTGCGCCCACCAGCCCCAACCCATCGCCGCCTAGGAAAGGCGTAAGCCCGTATGCGAGAAAGAACACGGTAAAAAGAAGAAAAACAGCTACTTCGCAGACGACGGCCCAACTTGGGAGCCGCTTTCGTCGGCGTTCGGGCAAATCCGGAGCAGAAGGTTCCAGCGTCGTTTCCACTGCCAGCGCTTCTCCAGTTCCAGTCGTCCTTAAGCGGTCCAGTAACGGCGCCGCCCGGAGTTGGGAATTCGGCTCGGGTCAGAGCGCTTGGGGGATCGACCTGGCCGGGTTAACATCCGCGCCATTTTTGAGACGCGGAGACTGGGCTTGAGTTTTGACAGGGACAAGGCTAACAGATTCCGGCGGAATCTCAAGGGGAAGCGGGGCCGATTCCAAGCCATTCCGGAAAATGGCGCTGTTTCGAGTCCACAAACCTACCCAACCGGAGCCTCCGGCGCCGCTGGTTCTGCAGCCGATTTCTCAGCCGCCGCATTTTTCTTCCGCTTGCGGCTTCTGTCCATCAGCTCAACGATCCGCGCCTGAAACCGCCCCGACCGGTCGGCAAGAAAGGTCAGCTCGGGAACGTGCCGAACCCCCATCCGTTCCTTGAGTTCGAAGCGAATGTACCCCTTCGCGGCCTCCAGGCCGGCAATCGTGTCCACTTCTGCTTTGACAATGTCTTTGACCGCGTTGTCGACCGCGATATAAACCCGCGCCGATTTGGCGCCGGGATTGAGCGCAACCTCGGTCACATAGCAGAAGTTAATGCGCGGATCGACGAGTTCGCCCTCGATCATCGCCCCGATCTCCAACCGCAGCGTCTCCGCCACTCGATCCTGATGATGCTTCCGCCCTCTGTGCTCCGGCATGATCCTCGCTCCTGAATGGGGTAAACCATTCAGGATAGCAGAGGCGCGCGGGCGCCGATCGACGCTTCGGCGGAGGGATACTCATGGGCATGCCTTTGTATGCCGATGAACCTGATTGGCGGGCCTCGTTCAAGCGGAGGGGAGTTCCCTTGTTTTCGGTCCGCCTTTGCCGCGAATAGGAGACAGCCCGAATGCAATTGTCTATGAAGCGCAATCTGCAACTTCTTAGCGGAGCGGGGATCGCCGGTCTTGCCGTCTTTGCGGCGCTCGCGTTCTTTACGATCGGTCAAATTCAGGTTGGTTCGGACTTCTTCGATCAAAAGCGCATCTCGAATGCCGTCGCAGCGGACTTCGAAAACCCGCCGGAATCGCTGCAGAAGGTTTACTCGATTGCTGTGGAGGCCGAGGATGCATCCACAGCCGCGGAGCGCAATGAGTATATTGCGCAGATTCGCAATGCGCGCAAAGACTACGAGAGCGGACACCAGCACTACGTGCAGGTATTGCCTCCGGGACCGCTGCGCGATCTGGTGGCTGGTGAATCCCATGCCGCTACCGAGGCGTGGTACGACAGTGCCGAGCAGACATTCTTTCCGGCAATCCTGGCCGAAGATCGCGCAGCCGCCGACGTCGCGCGCAGGGGGCCCATGGAGGCCGCATATCGCCGCGATGCAACGGCGGTAGACCAAATCACCGAGCTTACGAATGCCTGGGATAGCAGTAACGATCTGGCCGCTAAGCAGTTGGTGAAGCTGCGCACCTTACAAATGATTGCGGTGGCTGTTGCCCTGCTTATTGCGCTGACGCTATTGGGCTGGAGCACTATCCGGCAAATGATGCGCGGCATCTCGACAGTCATCCGCCATTTGGAGGCATTGGGCGCCTGCGACCTAAGCCAGACCGTTGAAGTAAGCGGCTGCGAAGAGTTTGCACGTATGCTGCAGGCGGTGGAAAATACTGTCGCCAGTTTTCGCCAGGCCGTACATTCAATTCGTGAAGGCGCAACTCTGATAGCAGCAGCTTCGACGGAGATGGAGGCGACCACACAGGAATCCGCCTCACAAGCGCGGAACAATCTCACGCAAGCCGAACAAGCCGCGGCAGCTGTTGCCCAGATGAGCTCAGCCATTCAAGAAGTCGCACGGTACGCCGGAAACACAGTTGAGATTGCCCGAAGCACAGCCGACTCGGCCAACCAAGGCGCTAGCGTGGTCTCCGAAGCTGTTCTCGCCGTGCGCGGTATTGCCGAGGCCACAAACCAGGTGGAGACGCGCATCAACACGCTTGGAGATCGGAGCGAACACATTGGCCGCATTGTAACCGCCATCGAAGAAATTGCCGGGCAAACAAACCTGCTGGCGCTGAATGCCGCCATCGAGGCCGCCAGAGCCGGCGAGCACGGTCGAGGATTTGCCGTTGTTGCCGGAGAGGTACGCCGGCTTGCCGAACGAACCACTCAAGCCACCAACGAGGTTCGTCAGATGGTAGGGTCCATTCAGCAGGAAACGGAGGCCGCCGTTCAGGCCATGCACTCCGGAACGAACCAGGTTGAAGGCGGGGTGGACAAGACTGAAGCTACTGCCGGCGTCTTCGCATCCATTCGCAAGCTGGCTGAGGATTCCAGTCTACAGGCAGAACACATCGCAACCTCCGCACAGCAGCAATCGGTCGCGGTTCGCGAGATACATACCACCATTGATAATATGGCCAGCTTTGCAGGTCACACCTCTCAGGCCGCTGAACAGGCCGCGGAAGCTTGCACTTCCCTCTCCAAGCTTGCCGTGGACCTTAACTTCCATTCCGCGCGTTTCCGGTTACCTGCCATGTAGAGTCTCAATCTGCGCGGGTGACACTGACAAAGGCTGGCCGGGCAACAAACCGGCTAGGCTCGCTTTCGGTGGGCGAGCTTCTTTTCCAAATACATTTTCGAGTCTGCTTCAGCGATCAATTCTTCCATGGTTTGGCCCTGATGCCATTCGGCAGTTCCAACGGACCCTTCCATGTAGATCGCGATCGGCTTTTTGCTTTCTTCGCGAATCGTGTATTTTCCAAAGATCCATTGCTCGACGCGTTCAATGTGAGCCTTTGCGGAGAGCAAACTGCCCGATTGTACGACGATGAACTCATCTCCGCCCCATCGGCCTACGAGGTCGCCTGACCGCGAGTTTTGCTTCAACTCCCCCGCGAACTGCTTGAGCAATTCGTCGCCTGCCAAGTGGCCATATGTGTCGTTAATCTGCTTGAAGCCGTCGAGATCGATCATCGCGACACAGAACTCCTGGCTTTGTTCCATGTTCCATTGGATTCGCTCTTCAATGCTGCGGCGGTTGGCGAGGTTTGTAAGCTGGTCCTTCAGGGCAAGATGCTCAGCCGATTTCAGCCTGGCCTCGTAGGTTGAAACCTCGGCTTTCAACTGCGCGACCAACTGACGGTTTTCCCTGGTCATTTGGTCGACACTGCTTTTCAGTTCTGCCACCCGCGCGGTAAGCGACGACCGGATATGTTTCAGATCCTGAAGGTCGGCAATCTCTGTGAGGCGGCCGGTGAGATCGGTGAACTTGCTCGAATAGCCGTCGTCGCGGCTTCCCACAGACTCGGCGGTCCTGGCCAGGGCGAGGAGGAGTTCCTTCACTTCATCCGCTTGCGCTTTGAAGTGCCCGGATGTGCGCGCTCCCCACTCGTTCAACTCGATTTCGACCTGTTTCTCCGTGCGTCTGACCAATTCCGGGGAAGGATCGGCCGCCAGCCGACGCTCAAGACCTTGTAAATCTGTTTGGAGATCCACACCAAGATGGGGACAGGTTTGGACCGCGGCCTTGCCGACGGCCAGAAGTGCGGCGCGATAGCATTCCATCGTCACGGCGGTGAGCTCATCGGTTTCCGCTTCAGAACTATACGATATCGGATCACCCGAGTTGAGGTACTTCCCAAGGGATATCATTCCGGAGTCCACCTCTTATGCATCGGCGCATGAATCGCATCGACCTTGCAATGTTCATTCGGTTGCGCCCGGTTCGTCGCGGCCCTGGGGAGAGCTACACAATGGACGGTCAAATCCAGCTGCTTGGATCGGGGTTACTATCGGCACTTCCATGTTGAATTTCTAGAAGCTGTTTCATAAGCTGATTCGGAATCGAAGGAGGTACTTGGAGGGATGGTTTGAAATAAGCGATAAGGTGGCAGGAGGAATCCGACATGCCACGAGGCGGCCCGATGCTGACCGATGGGCAGTGGAAAAGGATAGAGCCTTTGTTGCCCAAGTTGCGCAACAGTAAGCGTGGAGGACGTCCTTGAGCGGATAGCCGCCGAGTACTGGAAGGCATTTTGTGGATCGCCCGCAGTGGCGCCAGGCGGCAGGATCTGCCCGCTGAGTACCCTTCCCCAGCAACGTGCTGGCGGCGCTTGCGCGACTGGGAAGAGCGTGGAGTTTGGTTGAAGATTTGGCGAGCTTTTCTGGGGGAGTTGAATAGGAAGGGACTGCTGGACTGGAGCGAGGTTTTTATCGACGGCAGTTTCGCATCAGCGAAAAAGGGGGCGCTGGCGTCGGAAAGACCAAGCGGGGCGACGGTACAAAGTGGATGGTGGTGGTCGATGGCAAGGGTGTTCCTTTGGGAAAGCACCTGGGATCGGCCTCCCCGGCGGAAGTCAAACTTGCAGAAATCACGCTTGCCTCGATCCGCGTCCCCAACCGCCAACGCCGTGGCCGTCCGCGGCAAAAACCGCAAAGGCTGATTGCCGACAAAGCCTATGATAGCGATCCGTTGCGGCAGCGCCTGAAGAAACGGGGTATCGAGTTGATCGTGCCCCACAAAGCAAACAGAGTACGCAAGCCGACTCAGGACGGGTGAGCCCTGAGGCGCTACCGTAAACGCTGGAAGATTGAACGAACAAATGCATGGCTGGGACAGTTCCGAAGATTGCTCGTCCGTCATGAACATCTGCTCTCCACCTACCGGGCCTTCTTCTATCTCGCCTGCCTATGGATCACGCTGCGGAAATGTTTATGAAACACGCTCTAAGCAATCACAAAAACTGACGATGTCTGTCAGAATGCAGGCTTTTAGGGTTCTTGCGGCACGAGGATAATTAGCCACTGACCATGAACACGGCACAAGCGTCTCCTTGCGTTATAAACGCATTGGGGACGCCACTAGAACCAGACCGGATGATGGGAGGAATTACTGAATCATCCATCGATGGCTCTGCAGAACTCAGCATCCCAGTCAGAGGACCGAGAGGAAAGGGTAATCTCAATGTGCAAGCCAAGAAACTCAACGGGAATTGGAGGATTGACTCGTTGGCCTTCACGCATGGGGAGGTCCGCTCAAGCATTGTCCCGTCCGAATCAAGTCAAGCCTGCCAGAAAGCTAAATTCTGATTCCGGTTGGTTGCCATCCATCCCTAGAAATGCCGTAGACTGGCGATGTTCCGAGGAGAACCGATAGATCCGATGCGAATCTTCCGTGCATTGTCAATTGTTTTGATGACAGGCTCAACCACCCTGTGTTTAGGGCAGAGAATCGAAATAACGGTGCCGGCCACAAAGCCGCTGACCGGCCACCTGGTGCTTGTCTTCGCGAAAAACGACAAGGATGAACCGCGCTTCCAGCTCTCCGAAGACTATCTTTCCGCCCAGGGTTTTGGCGTCGATGTCGACGGCCTGGCCGCAGGACAGCCCATCGTCGTCGATACTGACGCCTTCGGCTATCCGCGCCGTTCGCTCCGCGACCTCGCCGCTGGCGACTACTTTGTCCAGGCCGTCTTCAATGTCTATGAGCAGTTCCATCTCGCCTCCGGCCAGACCGTCTGGCTGCCGCCGGACAAAGGCGAAGGGCAGCACTGGAACCTCAAGCCCGGCAACGCCTACAACAAGCCGGCCAAAATGCACTTCGACCCCAAATCGCAGGCCATGATCCGCCTCACGCTCGACCAGGTGATTCCGCCCATCGAGGGAACCGACAAGGACCCTCAGGTGATGGCAGCCAGGGACCCCGGTGCGAAATGGCTGAAGTACATGCGCTTCCGCAGTGAAAAGCTGAGCAGATTCTGGGGTCGCGATGTCTACCTCGGTGCGTGGATTCTCCTGCCCGACGGCTTCGACGAGCATCCTGATGCCAGGTATCCTCTGGTCGTCTATCAGGATCACTATCACGCCAGCTTTGGCCCGGTGCCGTTTGTCACTACGCCGCCGGACCCGAAAT